>Ga0194120_10000420_pt1 | contig 79831 bp, 72 predicted proteins | sample TA2MahCa65mmetaG_FD_148642 | JGI IMG/M metagenome (GOLD analysis project Ga0194120, IMG submission 148642) | Freshwater microbial communities from Lake Tanganyika, Tanzania - TA2015019 Mahale Deep Cast 65m | ecosystem: Environmental > Aquatic > Freshwater > Lake | place: Tanzania: Lake...
AGGCATTGGGCGGGCGCACGCCGACGGAATCCGCGCAGCAGTTGACGGAACGAGGGAAGCGGGAGAAAGTAACCGCCGGTCTCTAAACCGATCTGCTACTCAACGTGGGGGGACGTCGCCTCTGGTGAATATCGACTTGCTCGTGCCATCGGCTACATACTCTCAAGGAATAAGCCCTCCGAGAAACCCGGCACGATTCAGGGACGCGACACTAGTTTTTTTGGTACGTCCTTCTGCACCGTCCTCGTTTCGGTCGTAGGTTGATCTGGTATGGTTCCCCAATCGCTGGCAAGCGGGGCAAATGCAAAGGGCAACCTCAGATGGCCGACCAGTCTCTGTCGGCGGCGTGCCGACTCAGACGAGTGAGGACCGGCCCGCGGCCGAGACCGATCGAATCCGCCTGGCAATCCAATCTGCGACCATGGCCTTCGACTGTGGTGATGTGCTCGCAGCAATTGAGTCACTCAACAAGTTATGCGGTTCTCTGAGCTCCTCATCAGCTGAGACCAGACTGGAACCTGAATTCATTCGATTCGGAATTGAGGCCCCGTTTCTGAAGCTGGGCAAGGCACTCGCCGACCTGGCGGAACTCAGACAACTGGCAACATCCGTTGGGAGCGCACGGTCGCTTGCATCTCTTCACTTGGCTGTGGCTAGGATGGATGCCTTGCGTGGGAAGACGAACGACGCTCGAAGTCACCTGGGCATTTCGAGTCAACTTGCCACGAACGCCGGTGCCACGGAGATACTCTGCTCAAACCAGCTTGTGGAGGCCTCGTTAGAAATGTACGAGGGCAACCTCAGGAAAGCGAGGGCTGCCTCGGCAAGAAGCTTGGAGGCGGCACGCAGTCTGCGTAATGCGCGCCATATGTCTACGGCTCTCGGAAACTTCGGATTGCTCGCACTCTGCGCCGGTCAAACCGAACGAAGCAAGCAGTTGCTCACAGAGGGGCTTGGGCAGTGCCAGCCATACACGTTCGTCCAATTAGCCCTGACCGACTCAATGGCGAACGCAGCCCTTTTCGAGGGCGATCTGACAGCAGCCAGCGGGCACATCGACGAGTGTCAGGCGTTGATCGCCACGCATCAGGTGCCCGCCCGCTCGTGGTACGACCTGACACATCAGCTCACGCGCTGTTTGTACTTCGGTATGCAGGAGAAGTGGCAGGCCATCATCGACTGCGTCAACGACGCCGAGCCGGAACTGGCACGCCGGCAACTCCGCACCTGGCGCGCGGCATTACTGGCCGCACGGGCGCGCGCCGAAGCGCGTCTCGGTCGCCACGACGCCGCAGACGGATCCCTGCTCGCCGCCATGCGCGTCTGCCCGGGAGGCGCCATCGATTCGCTCATCTCCGTCGAAACCGCTGCGGGGACATGCCTCGCCCTCCGCGGCGACACCTCACAGGCCCACCGCCACTTCGACCGTGCCCTGCGCGCCTGCGACGCCATCGACCACCGCTTTCAACACTGGCTCGTGGATCGTGAACGCGCGTCCCTGCCGCAACGCCCCCTCCCCGCCGAGGCGCCAGTACTCCCCGATCGCAGGCGTCCGGCGGATGCCAACAACACCGCTCTGCTGCTCGGCGACCTCGCCGCCCTGCTGCAGTCCGGCCACTCCCTGGAACTCCTCGCCCAGCGCGTCACCGCCATCCTCGAGGCCACATCTCTCCGGTCACGGGTCACCGTGTCGCGCTCACCCGCCACCGGCGACTCGGCGCGGCCATCGGTCTCTTGGGAGTTCCGTGGCAGCCACGGCTGCCGCATCGACCTCACCAACACCGACGCCACCATCTCCATCGACATCCGGCAACTCGCCTCCCTCGAAGAAATCGCCATCGTCAAGAACCTCACCGACGTCCTCGCCGCCGCCGTCGGCCTGGATGACGATGCGGAGAACCAGCTGTGGCCGACAATAGAGCACGCAACCGTCTCGAACGCTGCGTTCTGGTCGCCGCGCATGCAGGAACTGCTGCGCGTGGCACAACGCCTGGCCTCGACCGACCTGCCGATTCTGATCACGGGCGAAACCGGCACCGGCAAGGAAGTCTTTGCGCGCCTGATCCATGACCACAGCCGCGTCAAACGTGGCTCCTTCATCGCGTTCAACGCGTCCGCCATCCCGCGCGACCTGGTCGAAAGCCAGATGTTCGGCCACAGGCGCGGCGCGTTCACCGGCGCCCACGAAGCCTCACCAGGCGTCATCCGCAGCGCCGATCAGGGCACCTTGTTTCTTGATGAGATCGGCGATCTCGACCTGGCCATCCAGCCGAAACTGCTTCGATTCCTGGAGTCAGGGGAGGTGCATCCGGTTGGCGACACCAAGCCGCAACTCGTGCGAGTTCGCGTCGTCGCTGCCACGAACGCCCGGCTTGAGACGCTCGTCGCAGACGGACGCTTCCGCAACGATCTGTTTTACCGGCTGAGAGTCGCCACGCTGTCGCTCCCGCCGCTGCGGGAGCGCAAGGATGAAATCCCGGCATTGGCCGCGTATTTTCTGAAGAAGGCCGCTGAGGACTGCCGCCGCTCCGGGATCACACTGGGTGATGACGTGGTCGCAGCCTTGTTGCTGTACGACTGGCCCGGCAATCTCCGGCAGTTGGCAAACGAGATCCGCCGGATGGTCGCGCTGGCAGAGGACGACACCACGCTGCGGTCAACGGATCTATCCCCTGAGGTGTTGGGCCCATGGTTCGCCGCGAGCCCCCACGCCCCGCAAGCCGGCAGGAAGGGCGTGACGGTGAGCCTGGATCAACCGCTTGAGCTGGCGCTGGCCGACGTGGAACGCGCGTTTATCGAACGCGCGATGACCCAGTCACAAGGACGGGTCAGCGATGCCGCACAACTGCTCGGCATCTCCCGCAAAGGCCTGTTCCTGAAGCGGAAGAAGCTGAGACTGGATTAGGAAGGCACGCTGAAACCCAGCGTGCCCTACATGCCGGAGCCCCCTACCTGCCGGATTGGATCTGCTTCGCGACCTTCTCGACCTCGGCCCACACGCGCAGCAGGTTGCCGCTCCACAACTTCGCGATCTGCTCCTCGGGGTAGCCGCGCCGGACGAGTTCGTGCGTGACGTTGAACGTCTCGGACGCGCTGCTCCAGCCGGTCACGCCGCCACCGCCGTCAAAATCGGACGAGATGCCGACGTGGTCGATGCCGATGAGCTTCACGGCGTAGTCGATGTGATCCACGAAATCCGCCACAGTGGCCCGTTCCGGGACCGGGTACTTCGCGTTGATCTCCGAGAGACGACGCGTGTACTCGGCGCGACGATCGTCGGGCAACGCCGCGACCACGGCTGCGTTTGCGCCACCTCGTCCACCGCCGCCACCACCCGCACGGCCAGCGGCCTGCGGCGCCGTACCGGCCGACGCCCCATCCTCCACAGGACACGCCACCGCCTGGCCCGCCGCCGGCTGCTGCGCACCACCTTGCCGGCCACCCGCACCCCGGCCACCACCCGCGGCCGCGGTCAGGCCAAATTCCTGCCCCAGCGCCTGCACGGCGTCCTGACGCGCCTGCGCGTTGTCATCCACCTTCACGTACGTCGCAAACGCCACCGTCTGCATCACGCCGCCGTTTTTCTTCAGGGCGAGCAACAGCTCGTCATCCATGTTGCGGGAGTGATTGGCGAGGGCACGCACTGACGAGTGCGACGCAATGACGGGCGCCTTCGACAACGCGATCGCCTGCATGTTCGCCGCCTTCGACGGGTGGGAGATGTCGACCATCATGCCCCACTTGTTCATCTCGGCAATCACCTGCCTGCCCAGTTCGCTCAACCCGCCGTGAACACCGCCATTGGCCGCTTCAGTCGAGTTGGAATCCGCCAGCTGCGAATTCCCGTTGTGCGCGAGCGACATGTACCGCCCGCCGCGCTCGAAGAACTCCTTCACACGCTCGAGATCGGTGCCGACCGGATACCCGTTTTCGATCCCGATGATCGCCACCTTCTTGCCGGCCTTGTTGATGCGCACGACATCGGCGGGCGTCAGCGCCAGCTCGATTTCGTTCGGCGCGATCTCCTTGGTGAGGCGATGCACGGCGTCAAACTTCTCGACGGCCTGGCGATAGGCATTGTCGAAGCCCTCCGGCGTCAGCGACCCCTGCCCGACGTACACGATGAGGAACGGCGCATCAAGCCCGCCTTCCTTCATCTTCGGCAGGTTGACCTGCGTGGTCAGCCGCATCGTGTAGTTGCATGTGGGCGTGAACCGCGCGGCCGAGATGTCAACGTGGGTATCCATCGTGATGACACGATCGTGGATGCCCCGGGCGCGTTCGATCAGCGCCTGATCGGGCTGGGCCTGGGCGGCCATCACGGACGACATGACAACGGCGGCGGCAGCCGCAGCCACTAGGCGGATTCTCATGCGCGGATTGTAACGCGATCAGCTGCCGAGGAGGCGTTTGGCCTGCGCGTTGTGCCGAGCCACGTGGGCCACGGCCCAGTCGCCCACCTGATACACGGTGAGCAGCCCCAGAATGGACTTCACCGTCCATCGGCCTCGGGCTTCCGGGAGTGCGCGGTAGGCGTCGGCGAAGCGAGTGCCGGAAGCCCGCAGACGCGCCACCGCATCAGCCAGCGTCACGTCAGGCGGAGGCTGAAAGACATCCGGCGCTTCGAGACGATCGGGCACCATCGCGGCGATGTCCGCGAACGGCACTTCGACAAAGTCATCCTTGGGTTCGCGCGCGAGCGGGCGGCTGCCGTCCACCAGACCGGCAAAGCCCTCATTGGTGGCCGCCACGTGCCAGGCCACCTGCGCCACGGACCATCCACCGTCAGCCGGTCGTCTGGTCCCGACCGCCTCGGGCACCGCCTCCACGCGAGCAAGAAACCGTTCCATCGCCGCGTCAAACGCCGCGACGGTGTGGGCCACACGTTCCGAGTGAGTCATCGACGAGGAGCTTATCGAATCTCCAGGGGCGAATCGACCCGCACGCGCAGAATCGTGCCCGGCGGCAGGTCCACGTTCGTGCCGTCAGTCGCGGCAATGGTCCCGCCACCACCCACCAGCACGCCCAGCAGCAGCCCCTTGCCGCCGCCAAGCAGGCCACCGAGAATCCCGCCAAGCACCGCCCCCGTCCCCACCCGGCTCACATCGTCGCTCATCTTGCCGTCGAGCGCCTGGGTGACGGTGGCGCGCATGCGGGTGGGTCCCGACTTCAACACGATCTCGTCAAACGCCAGCGTGAGGCTGCCTCGGCGACTCGTGCGGGTTGCCGGGCTGACCGAGCCGACAAATCCGCGCACGATGGTTCCGGCCGGCAGCACCAGTTCCCTGTCGATCATCAAGTCCACCAGCGTGGTGGCTTCGAAGCGCTGCTCCGACTTGGCGGTGCCGGAATTGAGCGGCGTCTGCAAACGCACGTCGAGTTCTGTCCCGACCGCAATCGTCCAGACGCGTTCCCCCACCATGGGGTCGTCAGCGATCACCGGCTGAGCGGCGACTTTCTCGCCGGCCGCGCGCACTCGCAGTGTCTCAAGCTGGTCGCGCACCTCGGCATATTCAGCTCTGGTGACGCCCTCGCGACGCAACTTCACGCGCAGATAGACGATGTCTTCGCGCAGCACCGCGAGGCGCTTCTCCACCTCGGCCGCCTGCGTGGCATCAGTCTTCGCCAGCATGCCCGCCGCATGCGCAATGTCACTGGCCGTTGTCTCCAGCCGCTTGATCTCGGTTTCAGTCACCTTCGCCTGCGCCAGAGCCGATCCCGTGCCAAACAACACCACCGCCACACACCATGCAACCAGCTTCAGAATCTTCATTCGAACTCCCACACCCATTATCGGCAGAAGTACCGCCGGGCTGAAGCCCGGCGGCTCCGTACTCATCCGCCCATCCGCCCATCGGGTATGACCTTGTCTGCGCCGGTTTGGCCTCCGGTATGATCAAAGGCCATGGCGGTTCCGGTTCGGCTTCACAAGACATTTGGCGTGCGCGTGGGGAATGTCCAGGTCGGCGGAGGCGCCCCTGTCGTTGTGCAGAGCATGACGATGACCGACACGAGCGACGCGGCGGGAACAGCCCAGCAGTGCATTGAGCTGGCCGAAGCCGGATCCGAGATGGTGCGCGTGACCGTCAACACGCCGGAAGCCGCCGACGCGGTGCCCGAGATCAAGCAGCGCATGCTGGATCACGGCTGCACGGCACCGCTCATAGGTGACTTCCACTACAACGGTCACCTGCTGCTGACGCGGTATCCCGCGGCTGCGGCCGCCCTCGACAAGTACCGCATCAACCCTGGCAATGTCGGCACCGGTCGGCGGCGTGACGAGCAATTCGCCACCATCTGCCAGGTGGCCGTCGACCATCAGCGCCCCGTGCGCATCGGCGTGAATGGCGGGTCCCTGAATCAGGAACTCGTGATGGCGAAGATGCAGGAAAACACGGACAAGAACCTCGGCAAGTCCTCCGAGGAAGTCCTGAACGACTGCATGGTGCTCTCGGCGCTGCAATCCACGGAACTGGCGCTCGACGCCGGCCTGCGCACCGACCAGATCATCATCTCGTGCAAGGTGTCGCGCCCGCGCGACCTCATCACGGTCTATCGCGACCTCTCGAAAAAGACCCACCAACCGCTGCACCTCGGACTCACTGAAGCGGGCATGGGCATCAAGGGCCTCACCTGGTCTGCGGCCGCCCTCGGCGTGCTCCTCAACGAAGGCATCGGCGACACAATTCGTGTGTCACTGACGCCGCGACCAGGCGGCGACCGGCGCGAAGAGGTCTACGCCGCGTGCGAAATCCTGCAGGCGCTCGGCCTGCGATCCTTCTCCCCGGCCATCACGGCCTGCCCGGGCTGCGGTCGCACGACGTCGACGACCTTCCAGGAGCTCGCCGAACGCATCCAGGGCTACGTGCGCGAGATGATGCCGGTCTGGAAAACCCGCCACCCCGGCGTGGAGGCCATGACGGTCGCCGTCATGGGCTGCGTCGTGAACGGTCCCGGTGAATCCAAGGCCGCCAACATCGGCATTTCGCTGCCCGGCACCGGGGAATCCCCCAATTGCCCCGTGTTCATCGACGGACAACACGCCACCTCCCTTCGTGGCACCTACGACGAACTCGCCACCGCCTTCCAGGGATTGGTGGATGACTACGTTCTGAAGACCTATCCGACGAAGTAAGATCCGAGTCCTCACAGGGAGAACCGGAGACACGGAGTCTCGGTGGCAGGACTGAAGGGAAACTCGATGCGTCGTCTACTGAGTGCGGCAGCTGCCGTTATTGTCATCGTTGCGGCATTTGTCTCAAACCCAAGCGCGCAGTCCACACCCACCCTCACGCCGGCGGACTACGATCAGTTTGAGTCGGTCGGCGCCGCTGCAGCGCGAGGCGGCTTGTCACCTGACGGCAAGTGGCTGGCGTACAGCATCACCCGCATCGGCGGGAACAACGAGATGCGCATTGCCCGCGTTGGTGAAATCGCGCCTGTAACAACCGTCGCCTTCGGATCGCAAGCGTCCTTCACCTCCTCGTCATCGTGGCTCGCGTACGGGATCGGCTACTCGGAAGAGCAGATGGAGCGTATGCGCACGTCGCGCACACCGATTCACCGGAAGCTCGGACTCTACAATCTCGCGACCAACACCGAGACGATCATCGACGGCATCGAGACATTTGCATTCGATCGCACGGGCTCGTATGTGGCGATGAAGCGTTATGCGCCGGCGCAGGCGCCGACGACGACGCCGGCGGCGGGTGGTGTAGGTGGTGTGGGTGGCGTGGGTGGCGCAGCGCCCCTTGGCACGACTTTGATTGTGCGCAACCTCGCGACGGGTGTCGACACCACGTTTGGCAACGTCACCGAGTATGCGTGGCAGGCGTCGGAAACGGGCCGCCTGCTCGCGATGGTCATCAGCGCGGATGGGCAGGCGGGCAACGGTCTTCACCTCTTTGATCCCGTGACGTCGCGGCTGCGCGTGCTGCACGGGAGCGCCGCGGACTACTCAGCGCTGGTGTGGCGCGACGACTCAGCCGATCTGCTCGTCCTGCGATCGAAGTCGGATGACAAACACGACGGACCGACCCAGGTCGCCATGGCCTGGTTGTCCGTGGGACAGGCTAACGAATCTGCACGCACGTTTGATCCCACGGCCAATGGCGCAGAAGACATGAACGGCCGGCGCATCGTCACCTTCCGCCGCCCCGCGTGGCATCAGGGCACTGCGACGGATGGGCCGATGGTGATTGTCGGTGTCACGGACTGGCCGGCGAAGCCGGCTGCAGCCGGGCCCGAAGGCGCCGGTGGACGTGCAGGTGGCCGCGGAGCCGCGGCTCCCGAGCGAGCCGATGTGGACGTGTGGCACTGGAACGACGCGATCGTGATGCCGGCACAGAAGCTCCGTGTCGCCGCCGACCGGCGTCGCAACCTCCCCGCCGTGTGGCATCTGCAGCCCAACCGCCTCACCATGATTGGCACCACGTTCGACGAATCGGTGACGCCGATTCGCGGGACGTCACAGGGACTGGTCTCCGAGTTCACGCCGTACCTGATGGAACGGTCGATCGGTCGTGGAGCGTCAGACCTCGCGCTTGTGGACCTCAGGACCGGCGTGCGCACTCCGCTCAAGAAGGGGACCACCGGCTCAGCGACTGTCAGTCCCACCGGCAAATACCTGCTCTACACCGAGGGCGGCCATTGGTGGACGATGGATCTGGCGACGAAGGTAACGACCAACATCACGCGTTCGGCCAAGACGTCGTTCATCGATGTCGCCTCCGACAGCACCGCGCCCGAGAAGCCGATGTTTGGTTCAGCCGGATGGACGAATGATGACGAGGCGGTGGTGTTGTATGACGAGTTCGACCTCTGGAGGATCACGCCGGATGGTCGTACAGCGACGCGGATGACAGCCGGCGCCTCGGTGCAGGTCCGGCACCGCTACATTCGTGTGGATGCCGCAGGGTTCGGTGCCACGCCGGCGCCGATTGACCTCGAGAACGGCTACCTCTCGTTGTTTGGCACCCGCTCCAAGAAGTCTGGCTACGCGCAGTTCACCCCGGGTGCTCATCCCCCGATGGGCGCCACGCAGCTGGTGTGGGCCGACAAGAGCATCAGCGGCCTCGCCAAGGCTGAGAAGGCAGACGTCTTCATCCACACGGCACAGTCTGCTGATGACTCGCCGGACCTGTTCATCACAGGACCCGATCTCTCGAGCCCCAGGGCAGCGACCGAGACCAATCCCTTTGTTTCGAAGTTCGCGTGGACACGTGCGGAACTCGTGGACTTCACGGTGCAGCCCAAGGGCAAACCGAAGATGACACTCCAGGGCACGCTGCACTACCCGGCCAACTACGAGCCAGGGAAGAAGTACCCGATGGTGGTCTACCTCTACGAGAAGCTCTCTGACGGATTCCACCGCTTCCAGAACCCTTCCGAGCGCGACTACTACAACGGCACCGCGCTGACGCAGAACGGCTACTTCTACTTCCAGCCGGACATCGTGTTTCAACCGGGCGAACCCGGCGTCTCCGTTGTGGAATGTGTCGAGGCCGCCGTGAAAGCGGTCATCGCCAAAGGCGCCGTCGATGCGGCCAAAGTCGGCGTGATGGGGCACTCCTGGGGTGGCTTCGACGCGATGTATCTCTCCACGCACTCGAAGGTCTTCGCCGCAGCCGTCTCAGGCGCGGGCATCTCAAACCTCATCAGCAACTACGGAAGCCACCACTTCTCGTCCGGCATCGCCGAGACCGACCACATTGAAACCGGCCAGCAGCGCATGGTCGTGCCGCTCTACGAGGACCTCCAGCGCTACATCCGCAACTCTGCCGTCTTCGGGATTTCGACGATGGCGACGCCGATGTTGTTGATGACTGGTGACAACGACGGAACGGTGTATTGGCACCAGTCGGTCGAGTTCTACAACATCGCCAGGCGCGCGAAGAAGAACGTCGTGATGCTCGTCTACAACGGCGAGGACCACGGCCTCCGCGTGAAAAAGAACCAGGTGGATTACCACCGGCGCATCCGCCAGTGGTTTGACCACTACCTCAAGGGCGCGCCTGCGGAGAAGTGGATCACCGAGGGCATCCCGGCACTCGCGCGCTGAGGACCACGAGCGCGATCTACCAGCCGTTCCGTACGCGTTGCGCAGTGATCTGGGCGACGTGATGACGGCCGTGCCACGCATACAGGCCCAGCAGTGCGGTGAGGCTCATCGGCCCCCGCTCAGGGTGCTGGATCATCCGGCCGAATGCGGGCTCCTCGAGCGACCGGAGCAGCAGCGCCCATCGATGGTGCAGTCCGGTCAGGATGCCCACAGACGTGGCGACCGGGGCCTGGTTGTCGGCCGTCTCGGCCCAGATGTTTTCGTCGTACGGCTTGATCGTCGGCGTGTCTTCCGTCAGTCCGAGCTTAAAACGCGTAAACGCGTTCATGTGGCTGTCGGCGAGGTGGTGCGTGATTTGTCGCGGCGACCATCCACCGTCGCGATACGGCGTGTCGAGTTGGGCATCGGTGAGCCCGGCGAGGGCCGCTGACAGCGACGCCGGCACATCGGCAATCGCCTGAATACACGCCGCGCGCGCGGCGCCATTGAGTGCTGATTCACGACCCCACTTGCCGACTGGATACCGGATGTCCTCGCTCATATCGGAGCCATTATGTAGCGGCGGCTGCGCCAGGACCAGACCCAAAGCAGCGTTGCGCCGATCAGAATCAGCCCGATCGACAGACCGATCCACAGGCCCGCCACACCCCAGCCCTGCGTGAAACACAGGCCATACCCAATCGGCAGACCAATCAGCCAGTGCCCCACCAGATTCGCGATCATCGGTGTCCGTGTGTCGCCCAACCCGCGAAGCGCACCGGTCGTCACAGTCTGCAGACCGTCAAACAACTGGAACACCGCGCAGATGAAGAGCAAGACGACGCCGATTTCGATCACGGACGGGTCGGACGAATAGATGCGGATCAGAAACTCCGGCACCGTGAAAAACAGCACCGCCGATACGCACATGACCGTGGAGGCGATGCCAAGGGCGGTCCAACCGGCCCGGCGCATGCTGGCGACGTCCCTGCGCCCCACCGCCTGACCCACACGCACGGCCGCGGCAGAGGCCAGACCAAACGGGATCATGAAGATGAACCCGGCGATGTTGAGCACGACCTGATTGGCAGCGGCGGCCAGCGGCGAGATGCGACCGGCCAGCGCCGACGCAGCCGCGAACACACCGACCTCAAACGTGATCTGCAGTGCTGCGGGCCAGCCGAGCGAGAAGATCCGCCACACGCGCACCGGATCCCACACACACGGCACGTCGTGTAAACCGGACGCGCGGCCACGTTCCTGGTAGAGAATCACCGCGAAGAGACTGCCGGCCAGCGCGAGACGAGACGCCACAGTCGCCCAGGCCGCTCCCACCACCCCCAGGGCCGGCGCACCGAGATTGCCGTAGATCAGCACCCAGTTGACGAACACGTTCATCAGGTTGGCCGCGACGAGCGCAATCATCACCGGCCGCACCAGATTCATCGCCTGCAGATACCGGCGGAACACCACGTAGGCAAACAGCGGCGGGGCCGACCACACGAGCAGCCCGGCATACGCCTCGAGTTCCACCAGCAACTCGGGATGAAAGCCAAACGACGGCAGCCCCCACACCCCGAGCTGCGCCACGCCCATCAGCACCACAGCGAGAATCCCCGCCAGCTGCAGGCCCGCGAACAACCAGCGGTGACAGTCGTCGATCCGGCCGGCGCCGAAACTCTGCGACACAAACGTGTCGAGCGCCAGCAACGTGCCGAAGCCAAACACCATCAGCGTCATGAACAGGATGCTGCCCGTCCCGACGGCCCCGAGCGCCGCCGGGCCCAACGGGCCGACCATCACGGTGTCGACGATGCTCATCGCGAACCAGCCCATCTCGGCGAGCACGACCGGAATCGCGAGCGACAACATCGGGCGCAATTCGCCCTGCGGTGCGCGAGTCATCACCACCCCGTGCCGGTCACATACGTCTGGCCGGCGAGGTACGCGACTCCGCATCGGCGGACGTGATGGCGGATCAACGTGAGGGGCACAATGCGCGGGATGACGCCCAGCCGGAATTCCTCGATGGCGGTCAGCAGTTCCTCGTGGTCGCCGGCATCGATCTGACCACGGAAGTACCCCAGCATGTGCATCAGCACGTTGGCATGTTTTTTCGGCGTCGCGAGCAGCGTCATGGCCTGCATCAACCCGGCGGTGTAGGCCTCGCGCAACTCGGCTCGGTCCATGGCCTTCGCATCCGCTACCAGCCGCCCGAGGCGGCGATACCCCTCCGTCGTGTGCGCGAGCACCGCGAGTTTGTGCGCGGTATGAAAGGCCACGACCTGCCCCACCGTCCATCGCCCCTGAAACAACTCCTGCAGCCGGTGATAGGCGGACACGCGCTCGAGAAAATTTTCGCGCAGCGCCTCGTCCTGCAATCGGCCCTCTTCCTCAACGGGCAGATGCGGCCATCGCTCAAGAAGCGCCTCGGCGTACACTCCGCGCCCCGACTTCGTGGGGATGCCGGTCTCCTCGTACACCTTCACCCGCGTCAGACCGCAACTGGGCGAATCCTTCTTCAGCACGTACCCCGCAAGGTCATCGTCTTTGAGCCGCTCGACGCGTCGCCTGGCGTAGGTCCGCATCGAGTCGGTGAAGTCCCGGCCATCGGCCATCACCATCCGCACGTCATCACCGCGCCTGATGAGGCGCAGCGTGGGACGCGGTGTGCCGAGGCCGAGTTCGACCTCCGGACACACCGGGACGAAGGTGACCCTGGCCCCGAGGATGTCGGCTACAAAGTCGCTGCGTTTGTGGCCGCCGTCGTAGCGCACCTGCTGCCCGAGCAGGCACGACGACACCCCAACGCGAATGGCCTCAGCCATCACTTCACCGCAGTCATCACCAGCTCGACCAGCGCGTTGCGGCTCACAAGTCCGGTGCCGACCGTCGCGCGCGCCGGCGGCGCGGACGGGAAGAACTCGCGATACACCTCGTTCATCGCCGCGAAGTGCGACAGGTCGGTCAGGTACACCGTCGTATCCACGACGTTGTTGAACGTGAGCCCCTGCGACGTCAGGGTGCGCTGGATGCGCGTCAGCGTCTCGCGGGTCTGCGCCTTGATGTCGCCGACATTCGCATCGGTGTTGCCGAGGACACCTGAGAGATAAATCCGGTTGCCCGTGCGAATCGCTGGCGAGAGCGGCAGGCTCGGCGCTACGGTCGGCCCCAGCACTTCGCGATCACCGGTCGTCGCCACCAGCGTAATTTCGACCAGGTAGTCGGGCGTCATCAACGGCGTCACGGCGGTGGCTCGCGCGGGCGGATCCTTCGGGAAGTAGGTGCGATACACCTCGTTCATCTCGGCGAAGGCCGACTCACTCGTGATGAACACGCGCGACGAAACGACGTTGTCGAGTGTGAGACCGGCCGTGGCCAGCAGGGTCTTCGCGTTCTCCAGAATCGTCCGGGTCTGCTCCCCCACCGTGCCTGGTGCAAACGAGTCGTCCGCACCACGACGCGAGATTAGCCCAGAGAGAAACACCAGCCCGCCGGATTTCACGATCGTTGAATAGGGCCGCGCCGACTTCACCCACCCCTCGGGGTGCATGGTCTCGCGGGGAGTGCCGTTGGGCACGGCCACTGCGGCGATCTCGACCAGTGCCCCATTAAGCAGGTTGGAGGCGACGGTCGTGCGCGTGGGCGCAGCGTCCTGGAAGTAGCCGCGATAGGCGTCGTTCATGGCGGCGAAATCACCCGGGTTCTTGATGAACACGGAGACACTGACCACCTGGGCCATCGACGACCCGGCCGCCGCCAGGATTTCGCCCATCCGGTCCAGAATCTGGCGGGTCTGCGATGCCACGTCCGGCCCCACCAACTTGCCGTCGGCGCCCGTGCCCAGCAGGCCGGACACGTACACCAGACCATCGGCGACCACCGCCGGGCTGTAGGGGCCAATGGGCGGCGCCCCGGCAGTGATCACGGTTTTTGGTCCTTGTTCCATCGTCTCTGCTCCCTCACACGCAATTAACGCCAATACCACGACCACGACAAGCGCCTGCTTCATGGGAATAGAATACCGTGCTATCCGGAGGTTCTTTATGAGGAACACATATCTCGCGGCGGGAATCATCCTTGGTGGTCTTCTCGTCGCGACCGTTCACGGCGACGTCAGGACACGGCAGCGGACCCAGCTGACATTTGAGGGAATGATTGGCCGCATCGCGAATCTCGCGGGAGGATCGGCGGCAGCGGATGGAATCATCGAGACCGTCGCCGTGAAGGGATCCCGCAAGGCCGACCTCAACGATCGGACCGGCCGCATCATCGATCTGGTGGAGGAACGCGTCTACGAGCTCGACGTGCGCCGCAAGGAATATCGCGTCGTCACGTTTGCCCAGCTGCGCGAACAGTGGCAGAAGGCGAAGGAGGATGCTGAGCGCGCTGCGAAGGACCGCCCCGCCGACGAACGTGACGATCCGGCTGATCAGGGGAAGGAGGTCGAGATCCTGCTGGACGTTAAGGAGACCGGTGCCCGCAAGTCGATCGCCGGTCACAACGCTTCCCAGGTCATCCTGACCGTCACCGCGAAGGAGAAGGGCAAGGATCTCGAGGAGGGTGGCGGCCTGGTGATCACCAGCGATGTCTGGGTGGCACCCAGGGTGGCCGCACTCGATGAAATCACGAAGTTCACGACGAAGTTCCTGCAGGCGGTGTATGGAGACGATGCCGTGGCGTCCGCGCAGCAGATGGCGACGGTGATGGCGATGTACCCGAGCCTGCAGGAGATGATGACGAAACTCGAGGAAAAGACGCGCGCCCTCGACGGCACCGTCATGACGACCGTCACCAAGATTGAGACCATCAAGAGCGCGGAAGCGATGAAGCGCTCGTCCGCCCCTCCGACCGGAGGCCTCGGCGGCGCGCTCGCACGGCGCCTGGGTGCGGGCCGGGCACCCGAACAACGGTCGCTGGTGCTGACCTCAGCCGGCGAGACACAGTCGATCGACACCTCGGCATCAGACGCCGACGTCGCCATCCCCGCAGGATTCAAGGAACGCAAGTAACAGGAGCCGTCATGACTGAACGCAAGAGCCGCCGTACCTTCCTCAAAGCTGTTCCCGCCGCTGTTGCCGGCGCCGTAGCCACCAACACCTTTGCCCAGCAGCAGGCTCCGCTCGGACCGATCACGCGTGAGACCGTCAATTGTGCCGAGACCATCACCGGTCTCGACTTTCACTCGGCCGAGGAAGAAGCCATCGCGCGAAGCCTTAACGGCAACCTATCCACGTATCAACAGCTCCGCCAGATCGAGATTCCGCACGACACCGAGGTCGCGCTCAGCTTCCGCCCGTACATGCCTGGCAAGAAGCCGGCCGGACCTGCGACGCCGGGACGTGTGGTGCGGTACACCAAACCGGCAGCCGCCACGCTGAAGCGGCCCGCCAACCTCGAAGACGTGGCGTTCTGGCCGGTGACGAAACTGGCGGCGCTGATCGAACGCCGGCTGGTGACCTCAACCGAACTCACGCAGATGTACCTCGCGCGGCTCGAGCGTTACCAGCCCCTCTTGAACTTCGCCGTCACGATCACGAAGGATCTCGCGCTGCAGCAGGCCGCCGAGGCGGACAAGGCCATCGCCGCCGGCCGCTACAAGGGCCCGCTCCATGGCATTCCGTGGGGGGCAAAGGACCTCTTCGCCACAAAGGGCATCGCCACCACCTGGGGCGCCGAGCCCTACATCAATCAGATCCCCGACTACGACGCCACCATCGTCGAGCGTCTTCGCGACGCAGGTGCCGTGCTCGTTGCCAAACTCACGATGGGCGCACTCGCCCAGGGCGACCAGTGGTTTGGTGGCCGCACGCGTAATCCGTGGAACCCGGAATCGGGCGCCAGTGGATCATCCGCCGGCCCGGGCTCAGCGACCGCCGCCGGCTGCGTCGGCTTCTCCATCGGCACTGAGACACGCGGCTCGATCATTTCGCCCTCGACCGTCAACGGCGTCGTCGGTCTCCGTCCGACCTACGGCCGTGTCAGCCGCTACGGTGCGATGGAACTGTCGTGGACGATGGATAAGGTGGGACCGATGTGTCGCACGGTCGAAGATTGCGTGCTGGTGTTTAATGCGATCTACGGTCCGGACAACCGCGACGAGAGCGTGGTGGATGCGGCGTTCAACTGGAATCCTGCGGCACCGCTGTCGGGTTATCGCATCGGTTATGTGCGCAGTGACTTTGAAGCGCAGCCGGCGGGGCGAGGCGGTGCCGGCGGTGGACGCGGAGGCGCCAACGCGGCTCAGCAGCAGGCCGCTGCCGCAGAGCGCCTGACGAACATGCAGCAGGTGCTCACCGAGATGCAGAAACTCGGCGCAAAGCTCGAACCGGTGGAGTTGCCGAACTATCCGGCCAATGCCCTGAGTTTTGTGCTGAGTGTGGAGTCGGCTGCAGCGTTTGACGACCTGCTGCGCTCACGCGGCACCGACACGATGACCAACAGCTCGTGGCCGGCGACGTTCCGCGCCAACCGTTTTGTGCCGGCAGTGGAATACATCCGCGCACAGCGCATCCGCACGTTGCTCATGCGCGAATGGGACACGTTCATGAGTCAGTACGACGCGTTCATCTCGTCGAACAACGCCGGCCTGGCGGCCACCAACCTCACCGGCCACCCGGCGATCGCGGTCAAGTGCGGCTTCGTCAACAACCTGCCGCAGACGCTGATGGTGACCGGCCGCCTCTACGACGAGGCTGCCATCTGTCGCATCGCGATGGCCTACGAACAGGCCACGGAGTGGACCAACAGACACCCGACACTCAAGGGATAAGGACTCTGTGGTCCAGGGTCCAGGGTACGTAGGGCGCGCTGAACTTGAGCGCGCCAGACGCGCCGATCACCGCACGCGAATGTCCTGCGTCGCCGGCCGGCCATCGGCCAGCCGGAAACTGATCGACGCGGGCACGAGCTCGCGGAGGAAGTCGGGGTTGAGCCACTCACCTGTTTCGACGTCCGTCACCGCGGCAATACGGTACTCCCCTGGCGGCAATCCGGTGGTCGAGAACGTGCCGTCGGTAGCCGGCCTGGTGGATCGCATGCGCCGCGCGTGAGGAATCCAGTAGCGCTGGTCGTCGGGAAACACCACGACGGAGTAGTCGGAGGTCGGTGATCCGTCGGACCCTGTGAGTGTGCCCTTGAGTTCCGTGGACTTGTCGCCGAACTGAATGGTCACACTTGGCACCTGCGCGCCGGGTTCAACGATGAACGGAAAATCGAGTACGTCCACGCCATTGGCGAGCACGCTCTTGATCTGCCAGGCTTGCGCGCCACTCGCGCCGAATCTGTAGCGGCCAGGCACGACGCCGTGCAACGTAAAACGTTCCGTTGCGTCGGCCTGAGCCGTCCAAGTGCCGAGCCCCATCGACTGCAACGGCTGGCCCAGTGGATTCAGCGTCACGCGCACCCTCCTGCATCGTCAACCCGACATTCAGCGGCTGGCCACCATCAACGTACAGATCGGCCTGGGCCCAGAGCCGCTGTTGTGCGTTCTGGGCAGGGCCGAAGTTGGCGACCCCGGGCGTCAGCGGCGTCGGGCGCGGCGGAGCAATCGTCGCGGAGGCAACCAGCACGTCCTGCCCAGGGGTGACGGTCCGGAACGTAAAGGATCCGTTCTGATCCGGGCGCGCGGACATCTGGCCGACACCCATCGCATAACCGTCCGGATGCGTCAATCGCAGTTGCACCGTCGTCGGGTTCACACCAGGCGGCGTGATGACGTGGCCGGTGATGGTGGCCAGTCCGACACGTTGCAGATCGAAGTCGATGCCAAGTTGCTCCTCAGCGACGCCGACCCTGACGGCCTGCGCCCCGGTGAGCTGCGCCGTTCCCGGAAAAAACACGGCGGCGTACCCTTCAACGGGTTCAGCCGTACCCACTGCGCCTGGCTGCGCGAGGCCCATGGCCGTCAACTCCTGCAGCCGAGCCTGCGCGGCCACGTCAGCCGACGTCAGAATCTCAATCGACGTGTTGCGTGGTACCGCCGACGCCAGATAGTCGCCAGGCATCAGGCTGTGGATGCGGTAGATGCCGCGGTCGTCAGTGGTGGCGGTGCCGGCCACACTGAGCACACGTTCGCCCGACTGCATGAGCCAACGCATCGCCCGCACCGGCGTGCCAATCGACGGCCGGTTGCGTTCGTCGACTACGGTCCCGGAGATCACGCCGCCCTTGCCAATCTCGAACGACACGTTCTTGAGCTGCTGGCCGTCGACGAGCACAATCGGTGTGCCCTGCTTGCCTGGTGCTTTCTGGCCGTAGGTGCCGGCCACATACCCAGTCATCGTGCCGCGCACCGTATAGGTGCCGGCCGGCAGTTCGGTGAACAGGAACTGGCCCTCTGCGTCGGTCAGCGCCGAGCGCGTGCCGCGAAGTGCCGCGCCATTGAGCGTGACCCGCACGCCTTCAAACGGCTGGCCGCTGCCGGCCAGCGTCACGCGTCCCATCATCGCGCCGGTGGCGGGCTTGGTTGGCGCCTGCCCCTGTACGCCATCCCGGCTCTGCGCGCGGCCCGCCCCCCAGGCCGCACAGACGATCGCGATGACTACGGGTCCCGGAAGGCGCATACGTCCATCTTTGACGGACCAGGGGGCGGAACCGATGGGCTACCCGAGGCTCATCCGACCCGTTCGATCGTGACCTTCTGCATCACGACCGGCGTCTTGGGCTTGTCCTGCCCGTCCACCGGGGTGCGGCCGATGATCTTGATCACGTCGAGTCCTTCGACCACCTGGCCGAACACCGAGTGGCGCTTGTCGAGGTGCGGGGTCGGGCCGAGAGTGATGAAGAACTGGCTGCCGTTGGTGTTCGGACCGGCGTTGGCCATCGAGAGGATGCCGGCCTTGTCGTGGCGCAGGTCGGGGTGGAACTCGTCCTCGAACTGGAAGCCCGGGCCGCCGTAGCCCTTGCCGAGCGGATCACCGCCCTGAATCATGAAGCCGTCGATCACCCGGTGGAAAATGATGCCGTCGTAATACGGCTTCGTGTGCTTTTCCTTGGTGCCGGGATGGGTCCATGCGAGCGAGCCGTCGATCAGTCCGCTGAAGATCTTGACGGTCTTCGGGACTTTGGCTTCGAAGAGCTCAACGGTGAAATTGCCGAGGGTGGTTTCAAACTTCGCGTAGAGGCCGGGACTGAGCATGTCGCTATTGTGTCATGGCCCCCTGCAACCCAGGGGGTCCTACGAGAGCCCGCCGCCGAGCTGCTTGCGCAGTTCCGCCGCCATGAGGGCGTGGATGGAGTTGGGCGGGACCTTCGCGAGCCATTCCCTGGCCTGCTCGACGTCGCCGGCTCGCGCGTAGCAATTGGCCGTGTTGAGCGAGGACGCCTCTTCCTGGTCGGTGTCCTCCTTGATGGCCGCTTCGAAGCCGGCGATCTGATTCGCGCGAAACACCTCGTCGACGTCGGCGGTTTTCATGGCTTCCAGATCCTTGCGCGAGCGGTTCGCGGCGGCCCGATAACAGGCCGACGCCCGGGAAAATCGTTCGGCCGTGTCGACCCACTGCTCGCGCGCAAACCCGACAAGCCCGTAGTACCACCGCGAGATGCAGTTCTCCATCAACGGGTCGGACTTGATCGCATCGGTCAGATCGATCTCGGCCAGGTCGAGGAACCCCTAGTCGTACTTGATCATCCCGCCCAGGACGAGCACGCGCTGGTTGACGGACATCGATCGCGCAAGATCGATGTCTGTACGGGCGCTCAGGATCTCGCGCCGCTGGTACTGGCTCCACGCACGCCAGTAATATGCGTCCGCGGTGTTGTAGTACCGGCGCTCGATGATGCGGGCGGCTCCCTCGATCGCCGGCACAAACTGTCCGATGTGCCCAAGGCAAATCACGCGCTGCAGTGCGGCATCTTCATGCCGTGGCGAGATGGCAATGGTGTCCTCGTAGTGGATGATGGCCGCCTTGCAGTCGCCCTGAATCTGGTTCAAGGCCCCAAGTCCATACGTCACGGCGGACGACCGTGGGAACAGCTCAAAGGCAGCCGTCAGGGCCGCCCGCAGTTCAGTGGTGTACGTGCGGGTGATGGTGAGCGTGGGTACACGGGCGCGCATCAACTCGGCTTCGACAAACCCGGGCACCGCCGTCATCACTTCCTCGAGCAGCATGGGTTGGATGGCGGGACACGTGCCAATCCGGTACTTCACCAGCGTGGACGCCTCTGCCGGCACCTTCGGCAAGTCGACGAATCGCCGGTTCGCGAACGTCTGCAGGCAGTCGAGACCCGCTGAGAGATACGACCGGAACGGCGTGCTCCCCGCGCCCGCCGCCAACTCCTTCTGTGTCGCCAGCACCTGCGCCGACGGCGGATTGCGCCGCGACCACTGGTCACGCTCGGCGCGAGGGGTGCCGATGAAATCCGGCGGAATCATTCGCGCAATTTCCAGATACCGCGCACCCGGATACGTCGCCGGCAGTTCGGGAATCAGCGCCTCCGCCGCCTTGAACGACTCGGCGGGATCCATGGCCAGCTCCCACTCGCGGAGCCCAACCAGCACCTGCACTTCGAAGAGCTTCGTGATGAGGAGCGGCCTCGCCTTGCCGACTGCCACGCGCAGGTACGTGTCGCGCGCCTCAATCAGGCACGTGTAACACCCCTCCTGCACCCGGCCGTCAGCCGTGACCAGACTGGCCTGATCCGCCTTGCGGATCGGCGCCGACGCACACGCAACTGACAGCAGGACTACTGCAAGACAGGCTCTCCGCATGGCGCTTTAGACACCGCGGAGGCCGCGCTGGTTCCTCCGTGCTCCAAACGCTCCAGCCCCGCCAACACATCCCCCACCAGGTCCCTGGGGTGTTCCACCCCTGGGGACAGCCGGATCAGGGTGTCGGACAGCCCCAGTTCGGCGCGGGTTTCGGCCGGGATCGACGCGTGGGTCATTTTGCACGGCAGGCACACCAGCGACCGGACGCCCCCCAGACTCTCGCCCAGCGCGAAGTAGGTCAGCGACGACACAAATGCCGACGCTTCCTCGAGGGTGCCGTCCAGCTCAAACGACACCATGCCGCCGAAGCCGGTCATCTGCTTTTTGGCCACCTCGTGACCCGGGTGGGACGCCAGGCCCGGGTAGTACACCCGCTTCACCCTGGGATGCGCGAGAAGCGCCTCGGCGATTGCGGACGCGTTCTGCGCATGACGCTCCATACGGAGTTCCAGCGTCTTGATCCCGCGCAGCGTGAGCCAACAATCAAATGGACTCGGCACGCCTCCGAGCGCGTTCTGCAGGAAACCCACAGGCTCGAAGATCTTCTCGTCCTTCGCGATGACCGCGCCCTGAATGACATCCAGATGCCCGGCGAGATACTTCGTGACGCTCTGAATCACCAGATCCGCGCCGAGGGACAACGGCTGTTGGAAATACGGCGTGGCGAACGTGTTGTCCACAACGACAAGCGCGCCGGCCGAGTGTGCGATCCGCGCAACCGCTTCGATGTCATACACGAGCAATCGAGGATTGGTCGGCGACTCCAGCCACACGAGTTTGGGTCCCACGGCGACCGCTCGCTTCAACGCGTCGAGATCGCTGAAGTCCACGCGCTCCACAATCGCGCCGAGTGGCTCAAACACCTTGTGCAGCAACCGGAACGTGCCGCCATACACATCCACGGGCACGACAATCGTGTCGCCCGGCTTCAAATACGCCTGCAGAATCGCATTCTCCGCAGCGAGACCTGACCCGAAGACGGCGCACTTTGTGCCGCCCTCAAGTTCCGCCAGCACAGCCTCGAGCCGCTTCCGCGTGGGATTCGACGTCCGCGTGTAGTCAAACCCCTTGTGTTCTCCAGGGCCTTCCTGCTGATACGTGGTCGTCTGGAAAATTGGAGCCACCACTGCACCGGTATTCGGTTCGGATGGCTGGCCGGCATGGATGGTCTTGGTTGCGAAGTGCATCTGAAACTCCTGTGATGGGGCAATGAGGCAATGAGGCAATGGGGAGATGGGTCGTCAGGCGACTCTGGTTCCCCGACTGTCGAAGCTGCGAACAATAAGTGGCAGTTGGGCGCGCTGCGCGTGATCGATGGCCTGACGCTGCACAAGCGGACAGCCATCGTCGGCCATGGCCAGTGCAGTGGCATAGGTCAGCTGATCAATCAGTGACGCGTCGGCCGATGTGTGGGGATCGGTGGTGAAGTACCCCGGCACATCCTTGATGAGTTCACAGCGCACGGCCCCGAGCGCGGCAGCGAGTGCAACGGCGGACCAGTCGGAGCCGCCACGACCAAGCGTGACAATCTGCTGGCGATTCGTCGCGAGGAAGCCGGGCACCACTACCACTTCGCAGCGGCCGAGCGCCGCTCGGAGAGACAGCGGGTTCAGCGTGAGGTCCCCCTGCGACACGCGCAGCCCGGTCTCATGGACGTTGAATCCAGCGGCAGCCACACCTTCCGCCCGCAGTGCCAGCGTCAACAGCGCCACCGATCGCAGCTCGCCGGTGGACCACAACAAGTCGAGCGCATCGTTGTCCGGCTCCTCCGCCAGCACGGCGGCATCACTGCGGAGTTGATCCGTATGTCCCTCCTGCGCGGACACCACGGCAACGATGCGGAGTTGTGTGCGGATGACTTCGTCACGCAGGAACCGCGCGGTTGTGCGGTACGCGTCGAGGTCGGTCAACACCGATCCACCCAGCTTCAGGACGGCGACATCAGCCACGAGACACCTCCCGACCGGCCGTTGCCACCGGCAACACGGGCAGCCACGTCACGTGCACCCCGGTGGCTTCAAGCGCGTCGACCGCGTCCGTCAGCGCAGAGACCGGCGCCTCGGCCGTGATGACGGCGCATCGATCGTGATCGGAGGCCACAAAGACCGCCGGCAGGTGTCGCGCAGCCAGAAACTCGGCAAGGTCACCCACACTGGTCGCCACGCGATCGAGTGCGAGGAACCACGCGCCCTGTGGAATCTGCCGCAAGGCTTTCGCGATCGGCGGACCAACCGGCCTGCGTGACGCCAGTCGTTGACCCGACGCGACTTCCACCAGGTCGTCAATGATCGTCGCCGCCGTCACTTCTCGGCCGGCACCAGGGCCAGTGAACGTGACAGCGTTTCCCCCAACACCCACCTGAAGGACATTCGCCACGTCGTCAAGCGCCGCAAACGGATGCGCCGTCGGCACAAACGCGGGGCCGACCCAGGCACCGGCGTCGGCACCACCGAACGTCGCCAGCGCCACAGGCTTGATGACTCCCGAAAGCCTCCCGGCCAACGCCGCATGCCACGGTGCGAGGTCGTCAATCCCTCGCGTCGGCAGGTCGCGGACGACGACATCGGCGTGACCGGCGAGATGCAGCAGGATGGTCAGCTTTTCCGCGGCGTCGCGGCCACTGACATCGGCGTCGCTCGACGGCTCCGCGTATCCACGCTCCACCGCCTCGACCAGCGCGGCGTCGAACGTCTCCCCTCTCGCGATGCGCGACAGGATGAAGTGCGACGTGCCGTTGAGGATCCCGGCAAAACTCCCGGCGCCCGAGGCCAGTGGCCGACGCGCCAACGTATTCACACACGGAACCCCGGCCATCACCGCCGCTTCAAAGTAGAGCGACGTATTGTGTTGCCGCGCCAGAGCCTGCAGATCGAGGCCGTGCGCAGCCACCAGTGATTTGTTCGCGGTGACGACGGGAATGCCGAGCCGTAACGCGCGCGCCGCAAGACTGCGCGCGGGCTCTATGCCGCCGAGGACTTCGACGATGATGTCGCAGTCGGTGAAGGGAAAATCGTCGGGGTCGGTGTACAGGGGAATGTCGGGACCGACGCGCGGTTTGCCCAGGTCACGCGCGAGTGCGCCGATACATTTGACGAGGATGCCGGCGTCACCGAGGCGGCCGCTGGCGCTTGTGGCCACCCGCGCCACCGCCTGCCCGACTCCGCCATACCCCAGCAACCCGACACGTACCACTTGCACGGAAACGTCGACTGTCGTCCCTGACACAGCGTCTTCCATCTCTCCCGGACCATCCGGGCAGGAATTAGCACCATGGGTGGATCTCCCACCCGGGTTGCTGTGGCATCGTCGGGCCTGTTCCCTCCGCCACTCGTGATAAAAGCTTGCGGTTTCGCGCGGGCAAGGCAAGATTACACACGCTCATCTACGCATGTCAATACGTAGATTGATTGTTGGGTGAGGTTGGGTGAGGTTGGGTGAGGTTGGGTGGGGTTGGGTGGGGTTGGGTCGGAGCCCAAGGGCTTCAGCCCTTGGGACGGCGCGTGTCAGCGCGCGATGCGCAGATACACGTGCCACGAGACGGGGTTCCCGTAGCTATCGCGAAGATTGGCGGGGGTGCGGTGGAGGGTGAGGTCCATGCCGACGGCTGCCGTGGTCGGCCCGGACCGCCAGACTTCGCGGTCGGCGCCGGTGAGCCATGCGGCGATGCGCGAGCGGAAGTGACGTTCTTCGCCGGTGTCGGCGGCGTGGTCGAAGTCGACGAGCATGAATCGGTCCACCAGTTCAGCGCGGGTGTAGATCCGGCTGCGCGAGGAGAGATGCAGCGCACCTTCGGCGAGCGCTCCCCACTCCGTGTGATCGGATCGCCCGTTGCGACCGACGGCAGCGGTCCACGACACCCCGCGCGATGTCGCGGTGTGGGGTCGCGCGTATTCGATCGACGCCGTGGTGCGCACGAGGTCCCAGGGTTCCACCGGTTCGGGCGACGTGATCCAGCCGTTCGACATCTGCGCCCGCCAGAAACCGCGCGTCCATGACAGCCGGGCCGCCACACTGTCGAGTGCACCTGCGTCGATGTCGAGACGATCCTCGTCCGGTTCACGTCCCTGAAACGCCGAGACCTCCACTCCCCAGCCGCGACTCACAACGCCTGCGGAGACGACGCCGTGGGTGATATGCGATGAATCCAGCATGTGATGGGTCAGCGGTGCCGTGGGATGGAACGACGCAGAGGCCCGATGCATGAACGGCGTCGGACCAAGAGCCGGACTTCCGACGATTCCGCCACTCACGAATGCGGTAGTGGTCGGCGACGTCGTCCAGTCGAACCGCGCCTCCAGCGCCATGACGAGATCGTGCGGGTGCTGGAAGTCGCGCAAGGGCAACCCATCGAGCGTCTCACCTGACTGGAACACCTGCGCCGACCCGAGCCGACGCAGCGTAAACGGCTCCGCTGAGGCCATCAGGTTGAACGTCAATCGCGATCGTGGAGACACGCGACGAGCAGAGGCCATCAGCCAGTTCGTGGACTCGAGCTGCCGGAAGTCAGCAAACTTGCGCTCCTGCAAGTTGAGCGTGAGGAACGCCTGGGCCTGCGCGGTGGCGGACCAACCGGGCGGCGCCGGCGCTGCGTGATGTTCGTGTTGGGCGAAGCAGGGGGACGGAAAAAGAAGGAGACAGAGACAGAGTAGGTGGCGTGGTTGGTGTGGGTGGCGTGGGTCGGGCACCCGTCGTCCCTATTGCGCGTTGCGGTAGATCACGTATCCGATGACGGCCGCAGTGATGGTGAAGCAGGCGATGGCGGCTGATTTGAGCGCAGGCCGGGTCGGGGCCATGTGCAGGAACGTCAAGCCCAGGGCCATCGACAACAAGCCGCCGGCCTCGACATACGCGCCGGTGGTCACACGATAGCCGGTCGCGCCCAGAGCCAGGATGATGATGAGTGGTCGGGAAATCACGACCCGATCTTACCGGAACCCCGAGGCCCCGGAGCTCCGGGACCTCGGGACTTCGCCACTTCGAGAACTACTTCGGCAGAATCACGGTGTCGATGACGTGAATCACGCCGTTCGACGCCTTGACGTCCGTCGTCACCACATTGGCGCCGTTGACCGTCACCTTGCCGCCCATCACACCGATCTTGACCGTCTGACCGTTGACCGTCTTGACGTCCGCGCCATTCATCGTCACCACCTGCGCCGCGAGCACGTTGCCCGGCACCACGTGGTAGGTGAGGATGGCCGTCAACTGCGCCTTGTTCTCCGGCTTGAGGAGGTTCTCCACCGTGCCGGCCGGCAGCTTCGCAAACGCCGCGTCGGTCGGCGCGAACACCGTGAACGGGCCCTTGCCCTTGAGGGTCTCAACCAGACCCGCCGCCTGCAGCGCCGCTGCCAGCGTCTTGAACGAACCCGCCGCCACCGCGGTGTCGACGATGTCCTTCGGCGCCTGAGCCTTCACGCTCGAACCCGCCACCAGTGCCACGGCCGCGAGGGCGGCCACCGAGTACTTGAGAATTGCCTTCATCTTTGTCGTCTCCTGAAAAGTTGCCGTTGGTTTTGTTTCGTGGCCGCGACTTGCCAGTCGCAACCGTTTCATCATAAGTTAAAGACGTTTGATTCAAGCGCAATTACTTGCCTCAAGTGCAAGTTGATTGCTCTTAAAGAAAATATAGGGCACTATCGTGCTTCTGATGAAAACGAGGTGAATCCGTGCTGTCCCCGACGCTGACTGAAGGCCTGGAACGCTACGAAATCGGTCCAAAACTGCGGGCACTGCGCCTGAGAAAGAAGATGGGCCTGGTCCAACTTGGCAAACACACCGGGTTGTCGCCCGCGCTGCTATCGAAGGTCGAGCGGGGCCGGCTGTTCCCCACACTGCCGACCCTCCTGCGCATCTCACTGGTCTTTGGTGTGGGGCTCGAGCACTTCTTCAGCGAAGCGCGCGAGAAGCCTGTGATGGCCGTGGTGCGCAGGAGCGACCGTGTGCGCCTGCCTCAGCGTGGTGAAGGCGAACGGAGCGCGTACGCGTTTGAATGTCTGGACTACCCGGCCACCGAGCGCAAACTCAATGGCTACTTTGTCGAGTTTGAGCCGGCCGAGAAGGAGCCCTTCGAGCCCCATGTGCATCCTGGCGCCGAGGTGCTGTACGTGCTCCGCGGCAAGTTAACGGTGAACTACGAGGGCGAAGACCACCTGCTGAACGAAGGGGACTCGATGTATTTCGACTCCAGCCGTCCCCACAGCTACACGCGCCACGGCAACATGCCATGTTCGGCCGTCGTCGTCACGACGGCCTAGGCAATTCACAACGAGGCATGGAGGGCTGGGAGAGCTTTGTTTCAGCTCTCCATGTCTCGCTGTGAACTTGAGCTCTTCTCGAGGTGCAGCAGGCGGCGCTTGCGCCAGAGGCCTCCGCCGTAGCCACCGAGTTCACCGCTTTTGTTCACGACGCGGTGGCAGGGGATGACAATGGCGATGCGGTTGAGCCCGTTGGCACGGCCGACGGCACGGACGGCGGCGCGGTTGCCGAGCGCTATTGCCACGTCCTCATATGACCGCGTCTCGCCATAAGGGATCTTGCACAACTCTGCCCACACGCGCTCTTCGAAGTCAGTGCCTGGCGCGACGACCGGCACCGAGAATTCACGCAACGTTCCAGCGAAGTACGACTGGAGCTCTGACTTCAGCGTGTCAAGATGCGGATGATCCGCAGGCACCAGCGGCTGCTTGAATCGTCGCTGCACCGTGTCGAGCTGCGCTTCGAGCATGCGGCGGCCGGTGAACTCCAGCAGGTTGATGCCGGTATCGGTTGCGCCCGCGATCATCGGGCCGATAGGCGTGTCCATCCAGCCAAGCCGCACCGCATCCGCACTCACCGCCTGCCCAGGCGCGGTGCTAAACACGCGTGCAAACGCGTCGCGGAATCCGCTGTGGCTTTCATACCCCGCATCAAACACCGCTTCATCGACTTCCCCGCGATGTTTGATGACGTCGAGGGCGGCGGCGAGACGACGGGCGCGGCAATAGGCCTGGAAGGTCAATCCGTGGCGATCGCCTTCACCTTCGAGCGGCCGACACCGCAGACACGCGCGGTACCCCGCGAACATCGCCTCCTTGACTGTGCTGAAAAACTCGACGTTCTCTGGTTTGGGTTTCCGAGCGGTGCAGGAGGGACGGCAGAAGATGCCGGTCGTCTTGACGGCGAGGTAGAAGACACCGTCGTAGGACGCATCGCCGTTCAGATAGGCGCGTTCCATTTCGGGCCGCGCCGGCAGCGGCAGGGTGTCAACAAGGGGGAAGTCGGGGGGCGTCATGGACGGAATTGTCCGTCCATCTTGCTACAAGCATCCACCGATACACAGACAATTAATTCCATGGTTCAGCGAGCCACGCCGCGATTTGTTCTCGCGACCAGCGGTGGTCTGCGAACACTCCATTGCCTCATTGCCTCATTGGCCCATTTCAGAACGGCTGAAATGGTGGTGATCCGAACCGGGGCGTCATCCACAGGGTGATCAGCGGATAGGCGTAGGCCAGAATCACCAGCACGATGCCGACGATGGTCCAGAAGCCGAGGCGATCCCAGAGGCCTTTTTCGGTCACCGGCTCGAGCGGCACGGCGAATTCAAACGCCGGGGCCTCGATGCGTTTTCCGCCCAGCCAGGTGCCCAGCACCACCGCGACGAAGCAGAGTGCGCTCAGGAACAACACGATGCCGCCAATGGCGCCGGCCTGCGCGAGATCGGCCCACGCGCCTCCCTGTTCGCCGGCGAGCGAGGCTGAATAGACGCGGCGCGGCAGGCCGCGCAGTCCGGCGATGTGGAAGCTCGTGCTGAAGATGCCCATGCCGATGAACCACAGCCACGGCTGCAGTCGTGCGAGCCCTGGGAGCGCCAGCTGACGTCCGAGCAGGCGCGGCATCAGCCAATACGTGGCACCCATGAACGTGAGTGCGGAGGTGGTGCCGAGCGTGACGTGGAAGTGGCCCATGATCCACGCGGTGTTGTGCACCATCGAGTTCATGCCGTAGGCGGCGTTGATCGCGCCGCCGAAGCCGCCGAAGGCAAACGACAACATGGCGAGCGCCATCGCCAGGAAGAACGGATCCTTCCACGGCAACGTGCCGATCCAATCAAAGAGGCCCTTCGCCCCTTTCAGCCGGCCGGCCACTTCCAGCGACGCGATGACGGTGAACGCCGTGACAAAACTCGGAAACAAGATGGCGAACGTGGTGATCGTGTGTGCGAACTTCCATCCTGCGCTGATGCCCGGGTCGGTGAATTGATGATGGAACCCGACCGGCGTTGAGAGGATGACAAACAGGATGAACACCATCCGCGCGAGTTTGTCGCTGAAGAGGCGCCCTCCGGCGATGCGCGGCATCACCGTGTACCAGAGGACGTACGCCGGCATCAGCCAGAAGTACACGAGGGGATGACCGAACCACCAGAACAACGTTCTTGCGATGATCGGGTCGATCGTCTCCACCCAACCCAGTGACCACGGGATGAGCTGCAACAACATCTCCATCGCCACACCCGCCGTCGCCAGGTACCAGACGATGATCGTGGCGAGGATGCCGTGTGTGGCCATCGGCACCGGCGTGTCCGGATAGTCTTTCTTCCACGAGCGGTAGCTGGCGATCACCACGCCGCCCCACAGCCACGAGCCGACGACCAGCAACGTGGCACCGATGTAGAAGGCCGGATGTGCCTGCATCGGCGGGTAGAACGTGTAGAGCACCGTGCTCTGGCCCGTAAGGATCGTGTACGCGGCGGTGACGGTGCCGCCGAGCGCGACCCAGAAGCCCAGCCACGCGGTCTTGAGGCCCACGAGTCGGCCGAGTTGCGCCTGTGTGAGCGCGTATCCGAGCCCCATGATGAAAAACGTGGTGAACACCAGGGCCATCAACACGCCATGGGCCGTGACCGAGATGTAGTAGAGCTGCTCGCTCCGCATCGGGAACTCGAAGTCCGCGATGGACAGTCCCTGCAGCACGCCCATGCACGCGGCCACAGCGAAGGCCGTGACGGCCACCGCGATGTGGGTGGCGGCCAGACGGGCCTGGGGGGTGCCGCCGATCACTGCGCCTGTGCCGCTCATCGCTGACCTCCCGGGGCTTCGGTCACGGTGATCTTGCCGACCATCGCGTGATGCATCAGACCGCAATATTCGTTGCAGGCGATGTCGTAGGTGCCGGCCTTCTTGAACGTGTAGGTGAACTGGCTGACGTAGCCGGGCACGGCCATCGCATTGGCGTTGGTACCAACCACCTGGAAGCCGTGTACCACATCGGCGCTCGTGATGCGGAACGTAATCGGGGTGTTGACCGGCACCTCCAGTGGATCCGGGAAGAATCCGAACATCTGTGCGAGCACCGGTATCACGATGCGACCGTCCGCCTCGACCCGCAGTTGGGGATCCCCAAACTCCGGATGTTCCGCAATGGTGGCCGGGTTCACCACTTCGATGTGGCTTGGTGGCCGCACGGCCTGCGTCGCCGCAGTGATGGAGATGATGACCAGGAAGACCACGATGAGGCCCCCGGCGCCGAACATCCAGATGCGCTCGTATTTGTCGACGGACATGTTCTGAGCTCCACAAAAATGAGCTCGGAGGCGATTTCGTCAGAAATCGCCTCCGAGCTCAATGCGACGGGGTGCCGATCGCCAGGAAACGAAGGACGTACATGGCGAGCCAGCCGAGGGCAAACAGTGCACCAAAGATGAAGACGATGGCGAAAGTACCACGGGGATGTTCAAACGGCACAGGGGCGTCAGGACGCTCGTCAGGCATGAGAGCTCTACCTCCGGAGGACGTACATCGCGGAGCGTAGCTGATCGCCGCCGATTCCGAAATTGCGAGTAAATGGGTCTTTATTTCCCGCTATGATCGGGAGCTGACGACATGTCTACGCACACCATTCTTCAGTCCCTCCCCATCGGTGAACAGGTCGGCATCGCGTTCTCGGGAGGACTCGACACCAGCGCCGCGCTCCACTGGATGCGCGCCAAGGGCGCGATTCCATTCGCCTACACCGCGAACCTCGGCCAGCCGGACGAGAAGGACTACGAGGCCATCCCGAAGAAGGCCCTCGAATACGGCGCTGAGAAGGCGCGCCTGGTGGATTGCCGCCGGCAGTTGGTGAACGAAGGCATCGCCGCCTTGCAGTGCGGGGCATTCCACATCACCACGGCGGGTGTGCCCTACTTCAACACCACGCCCCTCGGCCGCGCGGTCACCGGCACGCTGCTTGTCTCGGCGATGAAGGAAGACAACGTCAACATCTGGGGCGACGGCAGCACCTACAAGGGCAACGACATCGAGCGGTTCTACCGCTACGGCCTGCTCACCAACCCGAATCTCCGCATCTACAAACCCTGGCTCGACCAGCAGTTCATCGACGAACTCGGCGGACGCAAGGAGATGTCGGAGTACATGCAGGCGCATGGCTTCGGCTACAAGATGTCGGTCGAGAAGGCCTACTCCACCGACTCAAACATGCTCGGCGCGACCCACGAAGCCAAGGATCTTGAACTCCTCTCCACCGGCATCACCATCGTCGACCCCATCATGGGCGTGGCGTTCTGGAAGGAGTCCGTGCCCGTCACAGCCGAGCAGGTGACCGTGCGCTTCGAGGAAGGTCACCCGGTGTCGATCAACGGCGTGTCATTTGCGGATCCTGTGGCGCTGATGATGGAGGCGAACGCCATCGGTGGTCGTCACGGGCTCGGGATGTCAGACCAGATTGAGAACCGCATCATCGAAGCCAAGAGCCGCGGCATTTATGAGGCGCCGGGCATGGCGCTGCTGTTCATTGCCTACGAACGCCTGGTGACCGGCATCCACAACGAAGACACGATCGAGCAGTATCGCGAGAACGGCCGCAAGCTCGGCCGTCTGCTCTACCAGGGCCGCTGGTTCGACTCGCAGTCGCTGATGCTGCGTGAAACGGCCCAGCGCTGGGTGGCCAGAGCCGTGACCGGCGAGGTGACCGTCGAACTCCGCCGGGGCAACGACTACTCGCTCCTCAACACCGACAGCCCGAACCTGACCTACAAGCCCGAACGGCTCACCATGGAGAGCGGGCGGGGCGAGTTCACGCCGCAGGACCGCATCGGTCAGCTCACAATGAGGAACCTCGATATCGCCGACACCCGCGACAAGCTGCGTGTGTACCTCGGCACGGGGCTGTTGAAGTCGTCGCCCGGGTCGTCGATTCCCCAGATCGGCACGGGCGACACAGAGCAGAACTGATTCACAGGGAGGCGCGGAGGGTTTTTTCTTTAGAACCTTGATTGCTCCGTGCCTCTGTGCCTCCCTGTAACTTGACCTCCCTGTCATGTCTTACGAACTTCGCGACTTCTACGACGCCTCGGTCATCGCTGACATCGCGCGGGATCTCAAGCGCGCATACCCGGCGTTTGATGTGCGTACGTTCACGAAGGAGTGTCTCGATGGGTTGGCGCCACTGTCGCTGACCGGGCGCGCGGCGCACATCGCGGCCGCGATGCGGCGGCATCTGCCGGCGGATTTCGACCAGGTTGCGGACATTCTCGAACGGTCGCTTGGCGACCATCACGAGAGCACCGAGTCCTTCGGCATGGCGCCGTTCAAGTACCTGCCGCATACGATGCTGACAGCCTCCGATGGTCTCGGGCACTTCGAGGCGTCGATGCGGCTGCAATACGAGATCACACAGCGATTCACCGCCGAGTTCAGCATCCGGGCATTTCTGAATACCCATCCGGACGCGACATACGAACGGCTGGTGCAGTGGAGTGCGGACCCGAACGCACACGTACGCCGGCTCGTGTCGGAGGGCTCCCGCCCTCGCCTGCCCTGGGCGCCGCGCCTGCGTCACTTCCAGAAGGATCCCAAGCCGGTCCTCGCACTGCTGGAGCGGCTCAAGGACGATCCTGAGCTTTACGTCCGCCGCTCGGTCGCCAACAACCTGAACGACATCGCCAAGGACCACCCCGACGTCGTCGTGGCCGTCTGTCGCCGATGGCTGGACGATGCCACACCGAACCGCCGATGGATCGTGAAACACGCCCTCCGGTCACTCGTGAAGTCCGGTCATCCCGGCGCGCTCGAGTTGATGGGCGCCGGCGCGAAACCGAAAGTCAGGCTCGACCATCTGCAGATTGCGCCGAAACGCGTCCAGAAGGGCGGCCGCGTCGAGTGCACACTCTCGCTCGTCAGCACCGCGCGCGCGCCGCAGGACTTGCTTATCGATTACGCCGTGCACTACATGAAGGCGGATGGGAACACGAGCCCGAAAGTCTTCAAGCTGAAGCGGCTGACACTGGGTCGTGGCGAGGCTTCGCCGATCAGAATCACGGTCACGCTCGCCGACCTGACGACACGCAAGCACTATCCGGGGCAACATCGCATCGAATTGCTGGTGAACGGACAAAGGTTCTCCTTAGGTGAATTCCGCCTGACGGCGTGAGCGGTGTTAGATGTTGGCCGGCCCGGCGATCGCTTGGTCGGGTACGACAATGAGCGTGGAAAGGGCGACCATCGGCACCTGGGCGGACGGGAAGAAGCGTATGACTTCACCACAGTCGAATTGCTCGTGCGCGACTTCCTGAGGGATGTCGGGCATTGGAGGTCGAAATGAAGAAAGTCACGATTCGAATTCAGCGACAACCAGAGGCCGCCTTGGCGGAAATGGGCGATCGCTTCGCAAAGGCATGGCACACCGGCAAGGCGAGCGGAGCGATGTTGGTCTTTGAGACCCCTGCTGCGCTGTTTCGGACGTGGCTGCGCTGATGGAATGTGGCTTAATCGCACGTGTGGACAACGGAAAGTGCCACGTACCGTACGAGGTGATTCACGCCGAATTCGACCTGCACGCATGGTCTGAGTGGCATACTTACGCCAGGAGTGTGGCCATGCCTCGTGTGCCCCGATTGACGTCTCCCCTGCTTTCGATCGCGCTCACCCTCGTCTTCGCCGCCGGTGCGCTGGCGCAGGACACGTTCACCCCCCATCACGTCGCGAAGATCCGCACGGTCGCACAAGTCGCGATCTCCCCGGACGGGACCGAGGTGGCCTACGTGCTCGCGGTGCTCCGTATTCCGTTCCAGGATGACGATGGGCCGGCGTGGACGGAGCTGCATGTGGTGCGAGCGGACGGCCAGTCGCGGGCGTATGTCACCGGTGCGGTCAACGTGGCGAACGTGCGGTGGTCGCCGGACGGGAAGAGCCTCGGATTCCTGACCCGGCGCACGGGTGATACGACCCGGTCGCTCTACGTCGTGCCTCGCGATGGCGCCGAAGCGCGCAAGGTTCTCGCGCACACCACCGACATCGTCTCCTACGAGTTCAGTCCGGATGGCAGGCAGATCGCGTTCGTCGCACGCGACGCAGCTCGTCCGGAGCGGGCCGAACTGGTCAGGCGCGGATTCTCGCAGGACGTCTTCGAAGAGAACCTGCTGCTCCAGCGTGTGTGGGTGGCACCCTTCGACGGCACCACCGCAGGCACTCCGCGCGTGATCAACGCGCCTGGACACGCCACGACGATCACATGGAATCCGGCCGGCTCCCGGCTCGCCGTCCTCTACGCGCCGACTGCACTGGTCGACGACGACCTCATGGAGAAGAAGGTCCATGTCGTTGACCCGACGATGGGCGAGCCGATGACGAAGTTCAACAACCCGGGCAAGATCGGCCAGGTGGCGTGGAGTCCGGACGGCACCACACTGGCGATGGTCTCTGCGGCCGACATCAATGACCCGTCGGAGGGACGCCTGATGGTCGCGCCGGCCACCGGCGGTGCGCTCCGTGACCTCATGCCGGCGTACAACGCCCACGTACGCGGCTTCGCCTGGAGGGACGCCAACACCGTTGTCTACATGGCCGAGGAGGGTGTGACGTCGGCGATCGGCGAGGTTCGCAGGGACGGCACTGCCCCACGAACCGTGATGCCGACCGGCGGACCGGTGATCGTCGCGATGGACCGTGCGGCGAATGGCACCGTCGCGCTGCTGGCCCACACACCGTCACATCCAGCCGAAGTGTACCTGCTGGATTCCGGTGGCGCCACACCGAGGCGGTTGACCAACAACAACCCGTGGCTGGCCACGATGAAGATGGCGAAGCAGGAAGTCGTGCGCTTCAAGGCGCGGGACGGGCTGGACCTTGAAGGGGTCCTCGTGCGGCCACTGGATGAGGTCGCCGGTCAGCGTTATCCGCTCATTCTCAACGTGCATGGCGGCCCCGAAGCGCGTGATGCTCACGGCTGGGTGACGTCGTATTCGAACGCCGGACAGATGGCGGCGGCGCAGGGATTCGCGGTGTTTTATCCGAACTACCGCGGCAGCACGGGACGCGGCGTCGCGTTCTCGAAGCTCGGCCAGGGGGAACCGGCCGGCAAGGAATTTGATGACTTGGTGGACGCGGTGGATCACCTCATCAACATCGGACTGGTGGACCGCGCCAAAGTCGGCATCACCGGTGGGTCGTATGGCGGCTACGCGAGTGCGTGGGGGGCGACCTACTACTCGGAGCGGTTTGCGGCCTCGGTGATGTTTGTCGGCATCAGCAACAAGGTGTCAAAGGTCGGCACCACGGACATCTCCAACGAGGAGTTCCATGTGCACGCGCTCAAGCGACCGTGGGACGACTGGCAGTTCATGCTCGACCGCAGTCCGGTCACCCACGTCGCGAAGTCAAAGACGCCGACCCTGATCCTGCACGGCACGGCGGACCCGCGCGTGCATCCGACGCAGTCGCTCGAGCTCTACCGGCACATGAAGCTGCACGGCAAGACCGTCCGCCTCGTGTGGTATCCCGGCGAAGGCCACGGCAATGCCCGCGCGGCGTCGCGTCTCGACTACAGCCTGCGTCTGATGCAGTGGATGACGCACTACCTCAAGGGTCCCGGCGGCGCGCCGCCGCCGGCCGACATTGACTACCGCGAGCGGTAATGGAGTTCACAACGAGGCGTGGAGGGCTGGGAGTTCGTTCCATATGACGACACGACTTGTGACGACCATACTGGTCACCACGCTCAGTGCCGGGCTGTTCGCATCACAGCAGGCCGGAGGCGTCTGGGCTGATTTTCTGACGTTTTATCGCCAAGCGCTAACCCAACACGCCATCGTCGGCAGTTCGGTGGCGCTGGTGGAGAACGGCCGCATCGTGCAGCGGGCGCACGAGGGGCTGCGTGATCAGAAGACCGGCGCGGCTGTGGACGACAACACGATCTTCCACTGGGCGTCGATCACCAAGACGTTCACCGGCATTGCCATCATGCGGTTGCGAGACGAGGGACGTCTCACGCTCGACGACCCGATCGTGAAGTACGTGCCTGAGTTCCGGAAGGTGCACAACCCGTTCGGACCGTCGGAACAGGTCACGATTCGGCACGTGCTGTCGCACTCGTCCGGCCTTCGCAGCGGGACGTGGCCGTGGGGCGGCCAGGAGTGGCACCCGTTTGAACCACCCGGATGGGAGCAACTGGTCGGCATGATGCCGTACACGAGGATCGAGTTTGCGCCGGGATCGAAGTACCAATATTCCAATCCCGGCATCGTGCTGCTTGGACGCGTGATCGAGGACCTTGCGGGCGAGCCCTACGAGACGTACGTTGACAAGCAGATCTGGCGGCCGCTCGGCATGACGCGCACGTTCTTCGACCGCGCGCCGCACCACCTGCGAGGCGACCGGTCACACAGCTACTTCGTCACCGACGCCGGCACGACCGAAGCACCATTTGATTTCGACACGGGCATCACGGTGTCCAACGGCGGCATGAACGCGCCCGTCGATGACCTGGTGAAATACATCGCGTTCCTGACGGGCAGCAGCGACGCCGCGACGAAGGCGCGTTACGACGCCATCCTGAAGCGATCGTCGCTGGAAGAAATGTGGAAGCCCATCGTGCCGGTGTCATCGAACGTCCAGATGGGTCTGACCTACTTTCTGGAACGGCACAACGGTCAGGACTTCATCGCGCACAGCGGGGGCCAGAACGGATTCATCTCGCACTTCTATCTGCACCCGGCCACCGGTAGGGCCTACCTCGTCGCGTTCAACACGCAGACGACGTCACAGAAGAGCGGGAACGACCGCAACACGCGCGCGCTGGACGCAGCGGTCACGCAGTGGCTGATCGGGCGGTGGTTTCAGGTGATGGCACGCTACAACCCAGCGCGCCCTACTTTATGACCAGACGTTCCAGCGCAATCAGCGCCTTGTTCGCACCGACCAGCGCCAACGTGTCGCCGGCCTGAATCGTCTCATCGGCCGGCGGACTCACGCTGGTGGTGTTCTTGCCGTCTACGCTGCGCTTGATCGCGATCAGGGTTAGTCCATGTTTTGCGCGCAGGTCGATCGCGCGCAGCGACTTGCCGACAAACATCTCCGGCGCCGGGATCTCGATGATGCTGAAATCACTCGACAGGCTGATGTAATCGATCACATTCGGCACCACCAGGCTGTGCGCCATGCGCGTGGCGGCCTCGCGCTCGGGATAGATCACACGATCAACGCCCAGCCGCTCGAGGATGCGCCCGTGCACCTCGGTGGTGGACTTGGCGACGATGTGTTTGACGCCCATTTCCTTGACGGCCATCACGATGAGGAGCGAGGCCTCGACGTTGGCGCCGATGGAAATCACCGCGACGTCCACGTCACCGACTCCGGCCTCCCGCAACGCCTTCGGGTCAATGGCATTAAGAATCAGCAGATGTGGGACGACATCCGACAACTCCTGCACGTGATCAGGATCCGAATCGATGCCGAGCACGTCCTGCCCGAGGCTGATCAACGTGGTGGCCATCGCGGCGCCAAAACGCCCGAGGCCGATGACCGCAAATTTTCGTTTCACCATAGGTGTTATCCGATCAGAACGCGCCCTTCGGGATACCGCACGCGTGGCGCCGTCGCTCGGGCGGCCAGCGCAAAAGCCAGCGTGAGGGGGCCGATGCGGCCCATGAACATCAACAAACAAATCAGCAGGCGACCGGGCTCCGAAAACGACGCGCTGAGGCTCAGCGGCGTGCCGGGGACACCCGTGGAGAGCCCGACCGTGCCGAACGCCGACGCCGATTCAAACAATGTGCGCAGCAAATCGGTGCCCTCGATCACCAGCAGTGCGCCGGCCACGAGATTCAGCGAGAGAAACGCAATGAGACTGATAAAAAACGCCCGCGCCACGGCATCACCAGGGATGCGGCGGCCCATGACATGCGGTTCGGCCATGCCGCGAATCGTGGCCCACAGCGCCATCACCGTCACGCCGAACGTGCTGATCTTAATGCCCCCCGCCGTGCCGCCGGGAGCGCCGCCGATGAACATCAGGATGAGCAGGAACAGGTAGGCCGGCGCGCTCAACGCGCTCATGTCGATCGTGTTGAAGCCGGCGGTGCGGGCCGTGACCGACTGGAAGACCGCTGCAAGCGCCGCTTCCGCCCGTGACATGTCGCCCAACGTTGCCGCGTTGCCCCGTTCCACCAGATACAACCCGGCCGCACCGAGTGTCAGAAGCACGGCCGACATGACCAGCACAAACCGCGAGTGCAGGGTCAGCGCTCGCCGGACACGATACCGCCACAAATCGGTCAACACGAGGTATCCAATGCCGCCGGTGACGATCAGCACCATGACCGTTCCGTTCACGACCAGATCCCCCCGCCAGCTCATGAGACTGTCGGAGAACAGGCTGAATCCCGCATTGTTGAAGGCCGAGACCGCGTGGAACAGGCCGAGCCACGCCGCGTCACCGGCGCCAAACTGCGGCCACCACCGCACCCAGAGGATGAGCGCGCCGACCACTTCAATCGCCAGCGTCACCTTCACCACGGTGAGCGCAAACCGGACCACGTCCCGCCGCGAGTCAAGGTTGAGTGACTCCTGCAACGAGGCCTGCTCGCTCATCGACACGCGCCGGCCGATCATCATGGCGATGAACGTGGCCAGGGTCATGTAGCCCAGCCCCCCGACCTGAATGAGCCCCAGAATCGTCGCCTGTCCGAAGCCGGAAAATGCCGTGGGGGTGTCCACCACGACCAACCCGGTCACACAGACGGCTGATGTCGCCGTAAAAAAGGCCGCCGACCAGCCCAGGGAGACCCCGGATGCGCTCGCCAGGGGAGTGGCCAGGAGGAGGGTCCCAAGCAGAATGACCCCCGCAAAACCGGTCGCCAGCAACTGGGGCGGCGACATCGGACGACGACGCATGACCGGTCATGTTACATCGGGTGGGTAGAATGGGGTGTGGACCCCGAATTGTTCCTGAACCGGGAACTGAGCTGGCTCGCGTTTAATCGACGGGTCCTTGCGCAGGCCCAGGACCCGGCCCATCCCCTGCTCGAACGCGTCAAGTTCCTGGCGATTGTCGGCTCGAACCTCGACGAGTTCTTCATGATCCGCGTTGCGTCGCTGCTGCGCAAGCAGCGCACGAACACCGAAGACGTGTCGACTGACGGCATGACCACCGAACAACAGCTGCTGCAGGTGCGCAAGCAGGCGGCTGAGATGATGGTGCAGCAGGCAAAATGCTGGTCGCAAGACTTGCGGCCACAGCTGGCCGGTCAACACGTGCAGTTTCTCGAACCCGGGGACTACACACCGGCGATCACGCAGTATCTGGAAGGGTATTTCACGCGCGAAGTGTGGCCGGTGCTGACGCCCCTCGCGTTTGACCCCGGGCATCCGTTCCCGTACATCTCGAATCTGAGTTTGAATCTGGCGGTGGTGGTGCGGCATGGCGGCGAAACGAAGTTCGCCCGCGTGAAGCTGCCCGACGTGTTGCCGCGCTTCATTCCCCTGCCCGACCGGCTGACGGCCAGGGGCACCAGTGCATTTGTCTTCCTCGAAGACGTGGTGCGCGCCAACCTCGGCCGGCTGTTTCCCGGCACCACGGTCAAGGGGGCCTATCTGTTCCGCGTCATCCGTGACGCCGACCTGGTGATTCAGGAGGACGAAGCGGACGACCTGCTCGAATCGATCGACCAGGGCTTGCGGCAGCGTCGCCATGGGGCGCTGGCGCTGCTTGCCGTCGAATCCGGCGTGCCCCGACGGGTGCTCGACATCCTGATCGAGAACTTCGAGGTCGAAGAGGAAAACGTGCTTCGCACCAAGGAGCGGCTTGGATTCAGCGACTGGATGCAGCTCACGAAGCTGCATCGGCCTGAACTGAAGTATCCGCCTTTCCAGCCGGCGCCGATCTGGGCCTCTGCCGACCCGGAGACGATCTTCGACGACCTGCGGCAACACGATCGGCTTGTGCACCATCCGTTTCAATCGTTTGGCGCCGTCGAGTCGTTTCTGCGAGCGGCGGTGGAAGACCCGCAGGTCATCGGCATCAAGATGACGCTCTACCGCATCGGGGCGAACTCGCCACTGATTGACCTGTTGCTGTCGGCGGCGGATGCCGGCAAGCAGGTCGCCGTGCTGGTGGAACTGAAGGCCCGCTTCGATGAACGCAACAACATCCAGTGGGCGCAGCGGCTGGAAGCTGCCGGCATTCACGTGGTCTACGGCCTGGTCAACCTGAAGACACACTGCAAACTCTGTCTGGTCATCCGGAAAGAATCCGCAGGCATCCGGCGCTACGCGCATCTGGGCACGGGCAACTACAACGCCGTCACCGCGCGCCTCTACACGGACATCGGGCTGTTCACGTCACGCGATGCGCTGGTGGAGGACGCCTCGGATCTGTTCAACTACCTGACCGGCTATTCGAACCAGACTCAGTACCGCGAGCTGCTGGTGGCGCCCGTCAGCCTGCGCAGCGGATTGTCGCAGTTGATTGAGCGGGAGATTGCCGCTGCGAGCGAGGGCAAGCCGGCGGGCATCATCATCAAGGTCAATGCCATCACGGATTCCGGCATGGTGCGGCTGCTTTATCGCGCGTCGCAGGCGGGCGTCCGTGTGGACCTGATTGTGCGGGGTGTCTGCGTCCTCCGCCCTGGCGTTCCAGGTGTCAGCGACCTCATCACCGTCCGCTCCATCGTCGGCCGCTTCCTTGAGCATTCGCGTATTTTCTGGTTCGCCAATGCCGGCATACCGACCATCTACATCGGCAGCGCGGACATCATGGAGCGCAACCTGGATCGTCGCGTGGAAGTGCTGTGCCCGGTGGTGAGCGCGGACATGGCTGACCATCTCCGCAATGTGGTGCTGGCCGCTTACCTGCGTGATACCAGCCGCAGCCGGGTATTGAGGGCGGACGGCACGTATGTGCCGCCCGCCGAAGGTGACGAACCGGGTGTAAACGCCCAGGACCTGCTGCTCGAGTGGCAGGCCGCTGACGCGCGGCTGGAAGTCTAGAACCCGGCGCCGAGGAGCACCGCGTTGATGAACAACAGCGCGGTGGCTTCGGTGAACGCGCGGTAGTTCGGGTCTTCCGCAAACGCGATGACGTGCCCGCGTCCGACCGGGACGTGCATCAGGAACGACTTCTGCTGAACGAGGGCCTGCGCTTCGGGCCACATGAAGCCGGCGGCCACGACGCGATCCTTCGCCGCATACACGCCGACGTTGGTGCCCGCGTCGAGCTTCACCGGCATGAACATGCGAGAGCCTTCCATCACGACCTGAATCTCCTCGTCGAGGCCGGCGGAGAGCCAGTGCTCCTTGTCGAGCTTCACGCGGAGGATCGCGCCGGCGGTGCCGTCCGGCGAGCCGCGTTCAACCTTGATCGCCTCGTTGTAGTCGAACTTCTCGATGTCGATCTTGGGAGGCGTCTTTTTGTCTTCCGGCGCGCCGGCGGCCGACCCGTCGCGCTGCAGCAGGTACGTCGGCAGCAGGGCCGCACGTTCGCTGGCTGCCCAGGCAGACGCCTGGCCGATCGTGACGAGCGTGCCGCCGCGGCCGAGCCAGTCGCGCAGCCGGCGCATCTGGTCATCGTTGAAGTTGTAGTTGCCTGACGGCAACACCAGAACGTCATACAGCGCGAGGTCAATACGGCCCATCGAGGCCGTGCGCACCGTCGTCACCGGCTGCTTCCAGCGCTGCTCCAGTGCGTACCGCGCCCAGCCGGCGGACAGGCTCGACGTTGGTGCATCCCAGGCGAGCAGCACCTTCGGTGCCTTGAGCGTCGCCACCTCGTTGCTGCCGAGCGACACGCCGCTGTCGACAAATGCCGAGTTGATCGGCAGGATCTCGATGCCATGCCTGGTGCCGGCCGCTGTGAGACGCTGCGTAAGGTCGGACACGTTGCCCTGGATGCGCACAAACACCGAGCCGCCTGGATACGCGCGACCGGCAATCGTGAACGCCCGCGGCACACTCGACATCTTCACGCCGGCCTGCAGCAGTTCCACGGCCGCTTCAGCCGCGCCGAGTCCCCACGGAATGATGTACCCGACGCTCGCGGCACCAACCGTGACCTGCGCATTCGGTGACGGCTCCCGAGGCACCAGTGTGGACTGGGTCGTCACCGGCGTCGTGTTCGGCACGATGTCGAGGTCGTACAACATCGCCAGGTTCCACGCGGTCACGTCGTAGATCTGGTCACCGAGTCCGCGCTGACGACGACGGTCCTGTTCCTTGAGGAAGGCTTCGTCCATCACGATGGACGCGTCGAGCAGGTTGCGAACGAGGCGGCCGGCCGGCTGCGCGAGCGGCACGATGAGCGAGCCGACGGGCAACGTGCGGATGCCGATCTTGATCGCCTGATCCGCGCGGCGCACTTCGATGCCCTGCGCGGCAAGGCGTCGCGCGAGGTGCATGGCACGCGCGGGGTCGGTGCCGGCGTCGATCAGGTATTCCTTCGGGCCGGTATCCGCGAGGCGAATGGCCGACTGGCGGTACGCGAGGAAGTCGCGCAACATCGCCTCGCGGTTCTTCGCGGCCGTCACCGCTGTGGTGATCGCCGAGGTGAAGTGTTTGATGACGCCTTCACGGTAGGTCAGCACACGGCCGTCCTGCCGCTGGAACCGGAGTCCGCGCGCCGACGACATTTCGTAGGTCATGCCGATGGCGCCGTGGAACACGGGCCAGGAGTCGCCGTAGCCTGGATAAAACGCGTCGAAGACCTCGCGCACGAAGTAGCCGAAGCCGCGGCTGTCGAACACCTCGCCGTTGGCCCGGCCCATCGCGTCGAGCCACTTGCGCTGGTCCTGCGTGATGAGCGGATTGACGGGATCGGCCGGCGGCGCAAAGTAGTACTCGCTGTCACCGCTCTGCTCGTGCAGGTCGACGGCCACCTGCGGGAAGAAGTCGAGCATGATCCTGATGCGGCCGCGCGTCTCCGGCTGCGACATCGAGAACCAGTCGCGGTTCATGTCGAACAGGTAGTGATTTGAGCGGCCACCCGGCCACGGTTCGTCGTGTTCGACAGACGCGGGGTCAGCATCCGGCACACCGGCCGCGCGCCCCTGTTGATTGGCGGCGACAAACCGCGCCCGGCCATCCGGGTTCTGCGAGGGATCGATGAGCACCAGGGATTCACGGAACACGGTGTCGACGTCCGCGTTCCCTTGCGCAGCCAGCAGGTGGTACGCCTCCGCTAACGCCGCATCAGCGCCCGAGATTTCATTGCCGTGCACGGAATGGAAGAGCCACGTAATGACCGGCATCTCCTTCACGAGCTGGTCCAGCTCCGCCTGGGTGGCTCCGCGGGGATCGGCCAGACGCTGCATGCCCTTCTTGATCGCATCCAGCTGCGCGATGTGGGCCGGATTGCCGACCACCAGCACGTGCAGTGGCCGGTTCTCCCACGTGCGGGCGTATTCGATCAGTCGCGTCCGGTCTGGCGCCGCGGCATTCAGCGCCTTCAAATAGGCGGCAATGGCGTCCGGTGACGAAATCTCCTCACCATGGTCCCAGCCGAGTATGGACTGGATGGTCGGAATCTTCGGGTCATACCGGGTGCCCGGCCACAACTCCTGCGCAAACGACAGGGCGGGCATCAGGCACAGGACAAGGGTCAGCAGCAAACGGGCTTTGGACATGACACAAAGTGTAGTCCAGGGTCCAGGGTCCACGTAGGGCCCGCTGAACTTCAGCGGGCCTGACTGGGCGGCACCCCGAACGCGTCCAGGAAGGCCGTGCGTTACTGACGCAGCATCAGCCGGCGGATCTGGGCGAACGGCAAGGCACCATGGGAGATCAGATCGTCGTGAAACGCCTTGAGCGAAAACGCCGGGCCCTGAGCGCTCTGCAGTTCGTCCCTGAGCTTGAGGATCATCAGCTCCCCGATGATCTCGCGCCCGGGCGGTGACGGCGACTGGGAATCGCGCTGCACCTCGATGAACGAGTTGCCGGGTTCCATCCCGATGCGGTCGATATAGGCCTGCACCGCCTGATCAAACGTCATCTCGCCCTTGGCCATCTTGAGTTTGGTCAGGATGCGCTGCACACGCCACATCCGCATCTGGCGACGCGCCATCTGCGTCTTGAGATTCTCCATATGGGGCAGCGTCTCGAAATACCCCTCGTCCTCGAACAACTTCTCGAGATAAAACGACCACGACTGGCTGAAGTAGCTGCTGTTGTAGAGGCGACGCATCGGTCGCGTGACGTTGGCGCGGGCGGACGCGATCTGCACGGTGTGGCCGAGCCACTCGTGGTACGAGATCACATGCGTCCAGTACGGGTTGTAGGACTTCAGCCGGCTGAGCTTCTCCTCAGGCGTCAGGCGATCTTCCAGGGGCGTCAGGATGTAGAAGCCTGACTGCATGCCGTCGATCGTCGGACCCGATGTCGCGCCGCCGAACGACAACGTCCGCCGCGCCATCGGTGGTGACAGCCGCGCACCGTAGCGCAGGTAATCGGGGATCGTCACGACGTGTTGCCCGGGTCCACGGAGCCAGTCACTCGCCAGGTCGACGTATTTCTGCGCCATCGGGATGACTTCCTCCCACGGCGGCGCCTCGTCTTTCATCACCTCCCAGGCCGTCCGCAGATCGCCGCTCGGATGAATGCGCTTCGCCAGCGCCTCCATCTCCGCCCACAACTTCCGATCTTCGGCCTCCGCCACACGGATCATCGCGTCCACGCCGTAGTCGTCCAGCTGCTCGTGCACAAACTGGTAGAACTCAATCTGCGCGGGCGTCCAGGTCGGTGGTCGTGTTGACCGCGGCAGCAGCACTTTCTCCAGCCACGCCTCATGCTCCCGAATGACCGGCACGGCCTCCCTGCAGGCCGCCAGAAACTCCGCTCTCAACGCGGCATTGGAGATCTCGAGCGCCGCCACTTCCTTCTCAAGCATCGTCCTCGCGTAGTACGCCTGATACTGCGCGTTCTCCGTCCACGTCCGCGCGGGCGTGGTGAGCCGATCACGATTTGTCTTGATCGACGCGGCGAGTCCTCGCAGCTGTGTGATCGCCGACCGGACGTTCACCTCCGGCAGTGCGCCGTCGCGGAGGAACAGTCCGCTGACGGCACCAACGTTGATGACCCCGGCCGCGTTGACCTCCCACTGGCGAAGCTCGGCCTGTTCCCACTGGCGGGTGCGCGCATGCGACTGAAGCAGGTCGTAGTCCACCTGATCGTCGAGGTCGAGAGTCGCACGATTGATTCGATCGAGGCCGGCCAGGATCGGCGCCCACTCGGCGTCACGGACGGTCTGGGCCTTCGTGATGAGCGCGGCCAGGTCGGCATTATTTGCCGCAGGCGCCTGCCGGGCTGCAGGGACCGCGACAAGACAAAGTGCGAGAACGAGGGGGATACTCCGCACCATGCGGAGAGTCTATTCGAAACGCGTAAGGACGACGTCGATGCGGCGCACTTCGTTGCGGGCCGGGCGCCACTGCACCAGAATCGGCGACTGATACTGGCCCTGGACGAGTTCGCCACGGCCTTCCGACTTGGCGTCGGAGATCAGCAGGTCGATGGACCGGCGCATGCGGAGGAACCGTGACGCCGGCGCTTCGAGACTGCGCGCGACCAGCTTCTCGATGCGGGACGTGTGCAGGCCGAGGGAATCGAGCAGCTGATTGATCGCGCGCACAAGATCGTACTGCGCGTAGCCGATTGCCTTGGCCGGCACAGCGCGGGGATCGTTCCACGCGTGACGCACCTTCTCGCGGGCGAAGCGCAGCGGGTTCTGCAGCACCTCGGCGAGGTCGTGCTTCATCAGCAAGGTTTCGTATTCGTTGACGGTCAGGCTCGCGAACTGTTCGTTGGTCGCCAGTTCACACCGCACACGGCCTTTGGTCACGCCGTGCATCCGGACCAGCTCCGACACTTCGTCGAAGAATCCCACGCGCGACTCGCGCAGGTTGACCGCATCGATTGAATGTGTGGAGACCGGCACCGGCAATGTCACCCGCGCCACTTCCACTTCGTGGTCGTAGCCGACAACGCGCGCGGTGCGGCGGCGGGGCGTGCCCTTGTAGACGCCGTCAAAGTCGACAAAGTAGATGGGCGCCGGACGCTGCGCGTCACCGACGATGCAGGCGCGGATGCCGCCGCCCATGAAGGCCAGATGCGAATCGGCGTTGGTCGGCTCGACCGCCTTCTGCTCGGGCGCCAGTTCATCACGCAGCTCGAGCTGGTCGTGACGATACCCCGCGCCTTCCGGGAACACCGTGCGGAACACATCGAGGTAGGGACCGACCGACCCGAAGCGTGCGATCAGGCGCGCGGCAAGACTTTGTGGGAGAAACCCGGCGGTCGAATGCTCCGACGCGCAGAACCAGTGGCGATACCCCTGCGCGGCGTCTCCATGGACCTCTGCCGTACGGGCCCGGACGTCGACGACGTCCAAACGGGCTCGAGGAGTAATGGGCAGGGCCAGTTCTATCGGTGACACGCGCAATGACCTTCGAGCAGAGAGCTTACCACGCACCCATCCGCCCACCTGCCCACCTGCCCATCCACCCACCCCATCAGCACAGCCCCTTGATCCAGCCGCCGTCGACCGCGATGGACTGGGCCGTGATGTAGCTGGCGCGGTCTGAGGCGAGAAACGCCGCCAGAGCCGCGAATTCCCGGGGTTCGCCGAGCCGGCGCATCGGAATCTCCGCTTCCCAGCGACCGGCCACCGCTTCGGGTGTGGTTCCGCCGGACTTGGCCATCTGGGCAGCCAGGTCCACCACACGCTCGGTTCTGGTGTAGCCGGGCATCAGCGTGTTCACGGTGACGCCATCGGCGGCGACCTCGTTGGCGAGCGTGCGCGCGAGCCCCATGACCGCGGCACGGAGGCTGTTGGACAACATCAAGCCGTCCACCGGCTGCTTCGCCGCGATGGACGTCACGTTGAGAATCCGGCCCCACTTCCGCCCCCGCATGTCCGGCAGCACAGCGCGGACGAGGTTCACGGTGCTGGCGAGCAGCAGCCGTGCGGCCTGATCCCAGTCTTCAGGGGTCAGCACGTCGAACGCACCCGACCGCGGACCGCCGGAGTTGGTCACAAGAATGTCGACAGGCCCCCACGCCTTCCGGACGTCATCCACCAGCCTCGTGACATCGGCCGGGTTGGACACGTCGGCGACCACGCCCATCGCGCGGCCGCCGGCGTCCACGATCTCGGCGACCGTCTTGTCGAGCGCGGCTTGCCCGCGCGCACAGATAGCGACGCGCGCGCCTTCAGCCGCAAGTTCGAGCGCCACCGCCCGCCCCAGCCCCTTGCTGCCCGCAGTGACCAGCGCCACCCGATCCCGAAGTCCGAGGTCCATGGCTATTTCCTCAGGTAGTCGTCAGTCTTCGCGATCCAGTCGGCCCGGGGCGGACTGAACACGTCTACATCAAGCGTGTCCTCAAGCGCCACGGCCTTGTGCCACACCCACGACGGAATGTGCAGCACTTCACCGGCGCGGATCACGACTTCCTTCTTCTCATCCTCGCCGATGTAGAAATGCAGCGCGCCTTCGAGCACGTACGTCAGCTGCTCGTTTTCATGCTGATGCCGCGGCACCACGCACCCCTTCTTGAGGTACACGTGCGCCAGCATCATGCGGTCGCCGGTGATGAGACGACGGTCGAGCAGGTCGGTGACCTTCTCCTTCTCCATGTCGTCCCAGCGGTAAAACGTCACGTCCTTCACGTCAGCCACGATGTGCCTCCAGCGAAAGAATACCCCGCCTGACTCGGAAGTTGGAATCGCACAGTCTCTCGCCATGCTTCAGCGGATCCCTCACCTCCCGGCCCTCGTCGTGTGCCTGCTGGCCGGCCTGACGGTCACCACTGCCCAGAACGCGTCGACGGGTGATCCCGGCGGTGTCGCCAGGGGACTCCACCAGTTGTTTCTGCACGACGCGTGCACGGGTGAGTTCGCGCCGCAGCCCGATACATGTCTGCACAAGCAGTTGATTGAAAAGACAGTCACCGTGGGCGGCAAAGCCGGCGTCGTCTACGACGTGCGCCTTCGTGTCCGCGGGTTGTTTGAACCGACGACGATCCGGGAGGGGGAGACGCCGGATCCAGCGCATCCCTACTACCAGGTGGGCGGTACGATTCGGGCGCGCGATTGGTCGGCGTGGCATATCGAAGTGTCGGAACCGAAACAGACGTACTGGCTCAACCACTATCCGCGCGTCGGTCACATCATCTATCGCGAGGATTTCGAAGCCACGATTCCCATGGCCGCCGGCGCCATGGTGACCGTGCGTGTGGTCGATGGCAACGACCGGCAGATGGACAACGCCGAAGCCGGTTTACCCGATCGGATGCAGGTCATCCAGGGCGTCACTGACACGCCGCTCGACGGACAGATGCTCCGTCTGGATGTTCTGCGCGTGACGGCCTGGTATCAGGATCAGGAACCGCCCAAGGTCAGATAAACTTCGGTGCATGCGACAGGTACTCCTGATCACCATTCTGGTCGTCTCGGTGGCTATTCCCGTCGTGGCGCAACGTGGTGGCGGCGCGCAGACCTACGACTACTGGGCTCCCCAACGCGAGATGATTCGCTACGGGCAGCAGGCCATCTTCATGTGCAACGGCCTGTTCACGTCGAACCGAACACTCGAACAGGTGTTTGCACACGAACTGAAGTTCCTGCCCACTCCGGTCGGCACGGTCCAGGGGGGCAACTATGTCATCGACCGCGAGCGCAAAGCCGTAGCCATCGGCAAGCCGGGCGGACCGACACCGGTGATGCGTGCCGCATTCCGCGAAGGCATCGGATGCATCATCCTCGCGCCGAATCAGACGCTCGACTCGATCGAGAGCCTGCCGACGATCACCACGCCGCCACCGGCCGGGAACCCGGCCACGATCGCCTGGCCCGACGGCGACCTGGTCTCGACGCAGCCGCGTCCCGCAGGTGTTGATGCGGCAAAGCTTCAGGCCGCGTCCGACTGGGCATTCAACCGGCCCTCACCCGAACAGGACACACTCAGCCTGCTTGTCGTGCACAAGGGCCGCATCATTCATGAACGCTACGCCGATGGCGTCGACATGACGACGCGGACGCGGACGTGGTCAACGGCCAAGAGCATCGCGTCGACCTTGATCGGCATGCTCGTCGACCAGGGGAAGCTCTCGCTCGACGCCCCCCTGCCCATCGACTGGCTGCCGCGGACCACTGCAGGCGTCACGGATCCGCGATCGGCAATCACGCTGCGACATGTGCTGCACATGTCGAGCGGACTCGAGACGATCGACAACGATGGACTCGAGTACGCCACCGGCTCAGGGATGTCCTACTGGGCAGGCGCAAGCTCGATCGAAGGCGCGCGCAGCCGCGCGCTCATCCGCGAGCCGGGAACGGCCTGGGACTACGAAAACTACGACACCATTCTCGCGATCTACGCGATGAAACTCGCGCTCGGCAGTGACGCGGCGTATCACGAGTTCCCACGCACGGCGCTCTTCGACAAGATCGGCATGCGCAACACGCTGGTAAGCACCGACCGCTTCGGGGACTTCATCTTCAGCAGCCAGATCTACACCAACGCACGCGACCTCGCGCGACTGGGCCTGCTCTATCTCAACAACGGCGTGTGGAACGGCCAACGCCTGCTCTCCCAGGAGTGGGTCAACTTCGTGCGCACGCCGGCACCGGCGACCAGGACTCGCGGCAATCAGTACGGCGGTCACTTCTGGCTGGTGCCCGATGACCGTATGGATGTGCCGAAAGACGCGTATGCCACCAACGGCAACCGCGGCCAATTCACGATGATCGTCCCCTCGCACGACCTCGTCATCGTCCGTCGCGGCCTCGACTATGGCCGGCAGGGATTCAACTACTGGGACCTGACGCGCGAAGTGATCAAGGCGATTGACGCGCCGGTGAGGTAGCCTGGGGCACCCCGTGTCACTGGCAGCATGGCTGCGACAGTCGGCGACCCTGCGGAGTCTGGCACTGCTTGGCGCGTGGCTCCTCGTCTGGGAGATCGGGTACCTCGTTGAATACACCGCTCCTGTCAGCGTCTGGTTCCCGGTCGCCGGTCTGACGTTTGCGTCGCTCGTTGTGCTCGGACCGTCGGCGGCCCCGGCGCTGCTGGTCGGCTGCGTCGTGATCACGTTCACCACCCGAGGCGACCACAACCTGCCGCTGACGGACCTTGAGACACTGAGGGCGGGATTGCTCTTCGGCGTCGCCCACCTGACACCCTACGGCATCGGGGCAGCGGTTCTGCGGGCCCTGGCTCGGCGGGCCGCACGCGACATCACGCGCATCGTCGTGACCTTCCTCGTCATTGCGGCGTTGGGATCGCTCATGACGGCGAGCCTCGTGTTGCCGTCGCTGGTGCTCTCCGACATGATGCCGGCCCATGAAGTGAGTCAGACGTGGCTCCCATTCTGGGTCGGCGACATGGCGGGCATCATGGCCCTGGCGCCGCTGTTCATCGGTCTGCTGGTCCTGCTGTTCCCGGGCCGGCTCTTTGATCCTTCCGAGCTGCCAGTCGGAGCCTATGCTCGTCCGTCGGTGCGCTTCGCCTACGTGTATGGACTGGTGATTGCCCTGTTGGTCGGCACAATGCTGCTCGCGATGGTCACGCGTCTCCCCAACAGTGCGTTTGCGATTTTCTTCCTGGTGATTCTGCATATGTGGATCGCCTGCACGGAGTCGCCGCTGACCAATACGCTGGCCGTGGCGTTTGCCAGTTTCCTGATCGCCTTCCTCGTACACACGTTCCGGCGAACGATACGAACAGTTGTTTGCCCGGGCGGATGCCGCGCTGTATCAAGCCAAATTCGGCGGTCGGAACCGGGTGACTGATGACCACCTGGCCGGCGTCGGTGATGGTGAATCGGGGCGTTGCCCCCAGCGGAATGGGCCATGGATACCGTGCCGGCGGTCGCCGATGATGCCTTCACGATCGTGATGTATTGGCCGGCACCATGAACAAGGACATCTGCATCGGATCGCCGTCACTGCGATAGCGCCCCACTGTCACCTCGCCCTCAATCTCCGCCGTTGGTCACCGCCTCATCGCTCATCACGTCAACGATGAGGTGGTCCCGGTATTCATCGTCGAGGTGCCTGACCACGCCCTCCAGCCGTCCACCAGAGGGCAGGAACCTCTCCTCGGCTGCCGCGAGCCGGGCCCGCTGTCACACGAAGCGAGTCCAGTCGGACTGCTGCCAGTTCCAGGTCATGAGCGAGCCGGTCAGGGTGGCAAGAGATCGCCGCAGGGACAGGACCGCTATCGGTGATTGCGTATCGAATACAGGTGATGCTGGGTTCTGATCAGCAGGCGGTCGCCGACGATGGCCGGTGTGGCCATCGAGAAGTCGTCGAGTGAGTTCGTGCGCACGAGCCGGTACTCGCGATTGCCTTCACTGGCGTCGATCACGAACGTGTCGCCTTCTTCGCTGAGCACAAAGACGTGACCGTTGTAGGCCCACGGTGAGGCCGTGAACGCCGCGGCCCCGGGCGCCACTCGCGATTGATAAATGCGCTCGCCGGTCTCCGGGTTGCGGCGCGAGAAGATCCCCTTGTCGTTCAGGACGAAGAGCGCGTTCCTGTAGATGACCGGGGTGGGCAGGTACGTGCCGCCGGCTGCGCGGTCGTACCACGCGACGTATTCGTTGCTGGTTTCTGCGGCAGGCGGCGTGATGTCGCCTGAACCCCCGGCACGGATCGCGACGATTGGCCGATTGTCGTCGCCACCCGCGCCTGACGTCACATACAGCACATCGTTCCACGCAAACGGACTTTGGATGGCGTAGCCGCCCATGCGGTTCATGCGCCAGAGCTCGGCGCCGTCGAGGCTGTAGCTGATGGTGACGCCGGGCCCGAGCGTGACCAGTTCGGTGCGCGCGCGGTGCTCCCATACAAATGGCGTGGACCAGCCCGACTTGCGCGTCGGCTGCACCGTGCGGGGCGTGCGCCAGAGTTCCTTGCCCGTGCGTGTATCAAACGCCGCAACAAAGCTCTGTTCCTCGTTGTCGTTCAGAACAAACAGGCGATCCTTGTGCAGCGCCGCTGACGCGCCGGTGCCCCAGTCGCGTGTGGTGGCGTGGGCTTTGAGCGGTGTTGTCCACATGGGCTTCCCGGTAAAGTCGTACGCAAAGAGCCCGTAGTCGGTCAGGTACACGTAGACGCGCTCGCCATCGGTCGTCGGCGTCTCGGACGCGAAGCTGTTTTTGCTGTGACGTCCGCCGCCGGGCCGGCCTGTGTACATCTCGCGTGCCCACAGCTGTTTTCCTGACTCGAGGTCGTAGCAATACAACATGAGACTGATGACGATCTCGTCGGGCATCTCGCGATCGCGCTCGTAGAGCTTCTTGTTGGCCTCTGCTGCCGAGAGCCCCTGCTTGCGCAGCTCCGCAAGGTATTCGTTGCTGAAGTCGACCCCTTGTGAGGGTGGCTTCATCGGCTTGTCGGCGGTCGCGGCGGTAAGAAAGACGCGGTCCCCCCACACCACCGGTGATGACCAGCCGACACCCGGCACATCCGCGACCCACTCGACGTTTTCGGTCTTTGACCAGCTGACGGGAAGGTTCGCGTTCTCCGCGATCGGGTTCGAGTTCGGGCCGCGGAAGCGCGGCCACTGGGCGGTCGTCTGGGCCGCAGTGATCGCTGAACCCGCTACCAGCGTTGCGCCGAGGATGAGGGAGATGCAGGTACGCATGGGCGCAGTCTATGCTCACGTGCCGGCGGAATGAAGTGTTACCTATGTGACCGGAATGGCCGCCTACGACACGGCTTCGCACCGAGGCGCGCGGGAGCGGAAAGTCTGACTGGGAGGGTTGCTCGTTTTTCCCGCCTTCGCTTGGCGCTCGCTACGCTCGCAGCTTCTGCGGGCTCGGAGCCAAATTCCGCTTCGCGGAATTTGGCTCCTCGGGCTGGATTCGAACCAGCAACCCTCCGGTTAACAGCCGGATGCTCTACCGTTGAGCTACCGAGGAACGAGAAGAACCCCAATTCTAGAACGCGGCTTCAAGGTCGCGCAAGAACGGAATAAAGCCCAGAGGCAAAAAGCCCCTGGGCTCCAAACCGCGGACCAGCGGACCGCGGACCAGCGGACTAGCGGACCGTCACGTCCAGCGTGATCTTCATCGAGCCGGCGTAGGCCTTGGAGACCGGGCAGCCGTTCTTGGCGGCTTCGGCCACTTCGGGGAACGCCGCGGCGTCGATGCCGGTCAGCCCTTCAACCGTCAGCGACAACGCCGAGGTCGTGATGGTGATGCCCGCATCACCCTTGTCCGCCGTCACCTTGCACGTGATCGTTGTCTTGCCGATCGCGCCGCCCTTTTTTCCCACGGTGGCGTTGAGTGCCATCGCGTAACACGCGGCGTGCGCAGCAGCCATCAGTTCCTCGGGGCTGGTGACACCCTCGGGCTCGCCGATTCGGCGCGGGAAGGTGACCGGCAGACTAAACGCGCCCGAGCCAGCCGCGACCGTGCCCGTGCCTTCCATGATCGAACCCGCCCAGTTGATGGTTGCCTGTCGTGAAAACTCTGCCATTGTGCACTCCTCTTATCGTTTCTTCTTGCCAGTCTTGCCGGTCGTCATTGTCTGGACTACCGCGCCGCAGATGGCCAGAGCGATCCAGGTGCCGGTGACACCCCAGCTGCCGGGCCACGGGCCCAGTGCGTACACGACCCAGATGTTTTCCGGCGTGACCGACAACATGCCGAACCGATCTCCGCCGAGCGCCAGCACGCCCACGATGAGCGTCCAGGAGCCGGCCAGCGCCGTGCCGATCACCACCACGTACCGCGAGACTGAGAGCGCACCGAGCGCACCAAGCACTGCGGAAATCACAATGACGGCCGTCGGCGGATCGCCGCCGATGACCCGCCAGACCACATGGAGCGCCAACGTCGCCAATCCGGCGCCAATCAGCCCAACCCCGATGAAATACGCGGCGATCATCAACCCCGCGCCCAACAACCCGCCCACCGCCGCCGCCAGCACGAGTGCCCAGGGGTTGCTCGTGCCCATGACCGACGAGGTCACCATGGCACCAAGAATGAACCCGTACACCCCGAGCACCACACGGAACAGCCGGAACCCGGCAAAACAGGCCACCGCGCCACTGACGGCAAGGGTCGCTGCCACAGGCACGGCGTACGAGGCGGGAAGCATCGCCCGATTATAGTGTGTGACGTGACCAGGTTCCCGAGTCTGATGGCCGCCCTTATCGCCGTGGCGGGAGTGGCCCTGGTTGTCTGGCAGATTCAAAGCGTCGGCCCTGAACCCATCGTGGCCGGATTCCGCGCGGTCGGCCCTCTGGGCTTCGCCGCGATTCTGACGATCTCCTTCCTGCGGTATCTGGTCCGTTCACTGGCGTGGACGACGCTCATCGTGCCGCCACCGGGGCGCCCGTCCGTCCCGTTGCGGAGTGTCACGGCCGCAACCATCGGCGGCGACGCTCTCGGCAACCTCTCGTTCCTCTCGCTGCTGGTTTCGGAGCCAGCCAAGGCGCTGTATCTCACGCGCCACGTGCCGGCCGAGGAGGCGCTCGGCGCGCTCACGGCGGAGAACTTCTTCTACAGCGTCTCGGTGGCCATCGTGATCGTCGTCGGCTCGGTTACGCTGCTCGCGACGTTTGTGTTGCCGGACGCGTGGCGCAACGCGGCGTGGCTCGCGTTGGCGCTGATGGGCGTGGTCCTGCTCATCGCGATGCTGCTCGCGTGGAAACGCCCGGGACTGACCACCCGCATCCACCTTCAGGAAGACCGCTGGCTGGGCCGCGCGCTGGCGCGATTGCGCGCACTCGAACGCATCACCTATCGCGGGCTTCGGACGTCCACCTGGCGGCTGCTCACGGTCATCGGGTGTGAGATCGCCTTCCACGCCCTGAGCATCGTCGAATCCTGGCTCACGCTGTATCTGCTGACCGGCAGGTCGCAATGGCTCAATGCTTTCCTCTTCGACACCCTGAATCGCATCATCAATGTCGTCTTCCGCCTCGTGCCGCTGCGGGTGGGTGTGGACGAAGTGAGTGCGTCCGGCCTCGCCGACCTGATCGGCCTCGGCAGCGCCACGGGCCTGACGATGGCCCTGGTCCGCAAGGCCCGTGTCATCGCCTGGGTTGCCGCCGGATTGGGTGTGACGGGCCGCCGGGCGCTGGCCAGGTGACGGTGGTATCCTCTGGCTCCGGACCTGCCCCCGCGCCGCCCTCGGCGTTCATGCAGAAACCGATGACGCCGACGGTGGTTCTCGAGACGGTCGAGCAGATGCTCAACGCGTAGGGCCCGGCCTGCCGATGTAGGGCCCGCTGAACTGCAGCGGGCCAGATGGCGCGCTGGAGTTCAGCGCGCCCTACACAAACGCCCTACGAAATCACCCCAATCGTTCGCAGCATGGAGGCGGTGTGCGGATCCGTCGACGGTGCACCACGGTTCGAGCGTCCGCGCGCACATCCACTCCGAGCAGCACGATCTCCCGGAACCCGGCTGCCGCCAGATCCCCGAACGTCACGCCGCCCTGAAGCAGCAGGCGGTTCCCGGGAATCCACGGCCGCGCGATCCACAGCCCTTCAAGCGATGGTCCCGGTCGGGCACACCGGATCCGATACGAGCTTCCAGATGAGGGTCTGACGGGGAACGGGTGAAGACGGCGACGACGACTGGCATCGGGGGACTGCGATGGGGAGGGCGTCGGACAGTCTGCGCTACATGTCGCGTCGGCCTTCCATGGCCTTCGACATCGTGAACTCGTCGGTGTAATCCAGGTCGGACCCGACCGGCACACCCATCGCGATGCGGCTCACTTTCACGCCCAGTGGCTTGAGCAACCGCGCGAGATACAACGCCGTGGCTTCCCCCTCCACAGTCGGGTTGGTGGCGACAATGATTTCCTCGACCGAGCCCGCGCCGACACGTGTGAGCAGTCCCTTGATCTTGAGGTCGTCCGGGCCCACGCCCTGCAGCGGGGCGATGGCGCCCATGAGCACGTGATAGCGGCCCCTGAAGCCGCGTGTGCGCTCGACGGCCCACACGTTTTCGGGTTGTTCGACCACGCAGATGATGCGGCCGTCGCGGCTGCCGTCGGTGCAGTAGCCGCACGGGTCAGCATCGGTGATGTTGCTGCAAGTGGAGCAGTACGTGACGCGGTCTTTCACCGAGCGCATGGCCGCGCACAGGGCGTCGACATCTTCGCGGGGGGTTTTCAGCAGATGAAATGCGAGTCGTTGTGCGCTCTTGGCGCCAATGCCGGGCAGTCGCTGCAGCGCGGCGACGAGCCCGGCCAGGGGATCGGCGAATGCCATCAGCGGAGTCCGGGCAGACCGAGGCCGCCCATGAGGCCCTGCATCTGGCCGGCGAGGGCTTCATCCACCTTGCGGTGGGCGTCGTTCATCGCGGCGACGATCAGGTCCTGCAGCATCCCGACGTCCTCCTTGGAGACGACTTCGGGATCCAGGCGGAGTGACAGCAGCAGTTTGTGGCCGTTGACCGTCACGGTGACCATGCCGCCGCCGGCCGTGGCCTCCACCTTCATCTCACCCATCTGCTGCTGCAGGCGCTCCTGCATCTGCTGCGCCTGTTTCATCATGTTCTGGATGTTCACGTGATCTCCTCCACGTCCTCGATCTCGCCGCCGAGGATGTCGAGCACGTTCTGCACGGCGGGCTCGGCCTTGGCGCGATCGCGGAGCTGGGACTGGTTCGATGCCGCCTTTGACGCGGTGCCAGGCACCGCCGCCGGCTCGGTCGCCGCCGGTCCGGCCACCCCTTCGCGCACGTCCACCGTCATCTTGCGGCCGGTCTGGTGCTGGGCCAACTGTTCAATCCACCCGCGCTTGGCCTCAAGCTGGCTCTTGAGATTCTTGTGCGCCGGCGCGAAGGTAAACACGATGCGATCGCCCTCGACCTCCACCGTCTGCACCTGCGCAATCACCATGCCGTAGAAGATCTTGTTCCCCTCGCGGATCGCCGCCAACAGACTCTGCTTCGACGACGCACCGGATGGCACGGTGCTCCTGTGCTCAGGTGCACGTGTGCTCGGTGCTGGTGCGAGGTGCTGGGTGCTCGGTGCCGGAGGGCGTGCCGGGGCTGAGCGCGCTGGGGGCGGTGACGGTGTTTTGGCGCGCTCAACCCCAGCGCGCTCTACGCCACCTACGCCACCCGCGATCATTTCCTCGATCGGCGTGAGTTTGCGCAGGTGGATCCACTTGAGCAGCGCCATTTCGAATGTGTGGCGCGGTTGTGATGAGGTTCTCAGGTCGCGCTCGGTGGTCGACAGCAGGTCGAACGAACGCAGGAGGTCCTCACGGGAATATTGCTGCGTCAGCGCCAGCATCCGCTCGCGCTCGTGTTCGGACGCGATGTCGGGATCACTCACGCGTGTGCCGTCGATGCGCACGACCATCAGGTCGCGCATCAGGCGCGCGAGTTCGCGGCAGACGGCGCGGAGATCAAACCCGTTGTCGACTACCGTGCCGGCGTGAGCCAACGCGCCCATCGCATCCTCCCGGGCGACCGTTTCAGCGATGTCGAACTGCACATCGCGGCCGATCAGCCCGAGCACTTTGCTGACGTCATCGGCCGTGACCCGCTCACCGCTGAAGGCGAGCACCTGGTCGAGTGCGCTGAGGCCGTCACGCATGCTGCCTTCGGCCGCGCGCGCCAACAGGGCCACCGCGGCGTCATCCATGGCGACGTTCTCGCGGGTGGCCACGTCGGCCAGTTGCTGACGAATCGACGTAAACGGCAGCGCCTTGAGTTCAAAGACCTGCGATCGGGACTGGACGGTGGCGGGCACGGAGTCGAGCTCCGTGGTCGCCATCATGAATTTCACGTAGGGTGGCGGCTCTTCGATCGACTTCAGCAACGCATCGAACGCGTTCTTCGAGAGTCGATGGACTTCGTCGATGATGAACACCTTGTAGCGATCGCGCATCGGCGCAATCGACAGGGGCTCGACGATGACCTCGCGCACGGCATCGACGCCGGTGTAGGTGGCGCCGTCAATTTCCATGACGTCCACGTCGCGGCCTTCGGCGATTTCCGTGCAGGCGTCACACGCGCCGCAGGGATCGCCGGTCGGACCGTTCACGCAGTTGAGCGCGCGCGCCAGAATGCGCGCGGTGGTGGTCTTCCCGACGCCGCGGGGTCCGGCAAAGATGAACGACTGGGCGAGACGGCCCGAGGTGATGGCATTGCGGAGCGTGTCGACCACGCCGCGCTGGCCGATCACATCCTCAAACCGCTGAGGCCGCCATTTTCTCGCCAGTGCGACGTGAGTCATGCAAGGAACCGTGAACGTCCGGAAGCACCCGTCCGACCGCGGCCCGGATGGCCTGCGGCACAACGCAGGATCGACTGAGCGCTGCTGCCTTCCGGCCCTGACGCGATTCGCCGACTACGTTTGCACAAGGTCCGGACCGCGGTCCGACGGGCGAACCAGTAGTTTATTCGAAGTCCAGGGGTTCAGGGGGCCAGGAGTCCTGAAGTTCGATAAGATGAAGGTCCCACTCGTGCGGAGAGATGTCCGAGTGGTTGAAGGAGCACGCTTGGAAAGCGTGTGTAGGGGAAACTCTACCGAGGGTTCGAATCCCTCTCTCTCCGCCAGCCTTCGCTGAACGCTCCCCGCGGTCGCAGCTACGGCTGGGCTACGCCCCTCGAACCTTCGGTTACGTCCCTGCGATTGGGTACACCAGCAACACTGTGAACGATGCCGGCTGGGTCAGCTGGCCCAGGTCGTAGACCTGCACGCAGTAGTTGCCCGGGTCCACGCTGAGTTCAAGCTGCGCGGTACTGCCCGCCACGGTTTCCACCGACCGGCTCAGCACACATCCGGACCCATCACCCAACGGAATCCCGACACCCAGTCCCGCGCGCAGCGTGGTCGACTTTGCCAGCGACTGCAGCGTGATGCTCACCGTGCCGGTGCGCGTGGTCTTGAACGACCGCGACGAGGCACCTCCGGTGGCGAGGTTGGTGGACCAGGTCACGCTGGCCGTCGTGTCGGGCGCCGGAGTCGTGGGAGGCGTGTCCTTGTCACATCCCACAGCAACCACGGCCGACAGCAACACAGCGACAAGAGCGAATGATTTGAGGCGAAGAACAGCAGTCATGGGATTGGCACTCAGGGATAGGTGATGCGCATCGCGAAGTTCACGGCGCCCGAGAGGTTACCGACGTCGTAGACGGCCGCGCAGTACGTGCCGGGATTCAGGGTGACCGTCATCTGCGCCGCCAACCCGGGCGGCGTCGTCTGCGACTGGGTCCGTGGACAGCCGGTGCCGGCGGGTACGCCCACGCCGATGCCGACCGGCGTCGTCAGCGCGGCACCGCCAGGCGTCTGCACGGCGGCCAGCATGAGGCTCACCGGCCCCTGCTGGGTCACCACGATGGAGTAGAACAACGAACCGTTGACCGGCAGCGACCCGGCAAACGTCTGGGTGGTGAACACCAGCGGCGTGATCTGGCTGTTGTCAAAGCTGGGTGCGGTCGTGGTGTTGCAGGAGGCGCCCGTGACAAGCACGGACGCCAGCAGACCAAGACGTGCGACGAAGGCGAAACTGGACCGCATCATTGGGGGTGGGCAATATTGACGAGGAAGGTGGCCTCGCTGGTCAGGTTGCCCGGATCAAAAATCACCGCGCAATGGACACCCTTGCCGGTGGGGCCGCTGACCTGCGGTTTTCCGCCGGATTTCACGGACAACACGTTGCTCGCGAGACACTGGGTGCCGCGCGGGCTGCCCAGGCCAATCGTGATCAGCGCCTCGGTCGTGACGCCGTTTTCCTTCGCATCCACCAACGTCAGCATCGTCGTGCCGCCGGTCGTGACCGTGAAGGAATAGAACTGCACGCCCTTCAACGGCAGCGTGCCGCTGAACGGTTTGACGACGATCGGGTTGTTGATTCCGGGTCCCTGCGGCGTGGTCGGACCAAGCTCGGAACAGCCGGACACCGCCAACACAGTCAGCAGGGTTGCAGAGAGACACACTCGTATTGACACGTCACGCACCACCGATATCCCCTGTGATGCTGTCAATGCCCCCGGGGGATGTCAAGTGTGACGCCGCGGGTTACGATGCGGTCGGACATCCGTGACGCCCATCCGACACGCGCTTCGCGCCCTTAGCCGGTCCCCCGGCCTCACTCCGGCGGCCATCGTCTCGCTGGCCCTGGGGATGGGGCCGACGACCGCCATTTTCAGCGTCACCAGCGCCCTGCTGCTCACACCGCTGCCCTACGCCACCCCGGACCGGCTGGCCATCCGCACCAGGCTTGGTGCGGAACCGGTGACCGGACGCCCCCGAGTCCACGCCCAGGCCGCGCTGAGTCACGGCCTCTGGACATTGCGCCATGACTGACGCCTTTGACCTGCCGCAGCTCATCACCGAGGTGATTGCCGAGGTGCAGCCCACGGCTGAGGGCAAGGGTGTGTTCGTGGAGGCGACCCAGCTCGCCGCCATGCCGCATTGGGTGGTGGCTGACGAGGCCCAGTTCCGCCGCATGTTGCTCAACGGCCTCGACCTGGCGGTGGGTGCGGCGACCGATGGTGTGGTCACGCTCCGGCTCGAACGTCAGGACGTAGATCGGGATCGGTGGACCTGCACGATCGAGTGGCGGGGAGACGACGCCGAGGCCGTCGACCGCATGCGCGTCTCGTTCGGCATCGTGCTGTTGCCGGGTCCATCTGCGGACACCGATCGACCGCTGCGCGTGCTCATCGTGGACGACTCCGCGCAGCATCGGACGCTCATCGCCGCGTATCTGGCGGGCACGCCGCATGAGGTGACCGCGGCGTCCGGTGGCGCCGAGGCCATCGAGCGGGTGCAGGCCAATCCCTTCGACGTCCTGCTCATGGACCTGCAGATGCCCGGCATGGACGGCTTCGCGACCATTCGCGCCGTGCGCGAGCTTGAGGCCTCGCAGCCGCGGGCCCCGGCGTTCATCATCGCGCTCACCGCGATGGGCGCCAGCGACGACGGGCCTGAGGCAGAGGCAGCCGGCGCCAATGAGTGCATGGCCAAGCCGCTCTCGCGCGCCGCCATTTTTAAGGCACTCGCGGCAGTGCCAGTGGCCCGCTCAACCCCAGCGGGCCCTACGGACCCTACGCCACCCACACAGATGCTTGCGATCGCGCGGCATCAGCTGATGACGATTCTGATGGCGGGAGCGGGCACGCAGGTTGAACGGTTGCGCATTCTGGGCAGCACGTTGAAGACGGCCGCCGCCGAGTCCGGCCTGCAGGACATCGCCCACCTCGCCGGCGAACTCGAGCAGGCGGCGGAAAGCGGCGAGGTTAGAGAGACGCAGATCGCGGCCCGGATTCTGCTGGCGTGGCTGGCGAAGATGCAGGCCTGAGCACGCGTTCGAGAAACGCCCACACGTCGGCCTTTTCTTCAATCAGCTTGGTCGTCGGTTTCCCGGCGCCGTGGCCGGCCTTCACGTCAATGCGAGTCAGGATCGGGGCGCTGCCGGCCTGCGCGGCCTGCAGGGTCGCGGTGAACTTGTGGCTGTGCGCAGGCGCAACGCGATCATCGTGATCGGCCGTGATCACGAGCGTCGACGGATACGACGTGCCTGGCCGGATGTTGTGCAACGGTGAATACCTGAGCAGCACGTCGCGGTCGTCCGGGTCGTCCGGGTTCCCATAGTCGGAGACCCACGCCCAGCCGATCGTGAACAGGTGAAAGCGGAGCATGTCGAGCACACCGACCGCCGGCACCGCCGCGCCGAACAGGTCCGGCCGCTGCGTCATGCAGGCGCCCACCAGCAGGCCGCCGTTGCTGCCGCCGCCGATCGCCAGCAGCGGGGTCGACGTGTAGCCCTCACGAATCAGGTACTCGGCCGCCGCGATGAAGTCGTCGAAGACGTTCTGCTTGTTGCGCAAGCGGCCCGCATCGTGCCACGCCTGCCCGTACTCGCCGCCGCCGCGCAGATTCGCCTGCACAAACACGCCGCCCCGCTCCATCCAGGCAATCAGGGCCGGCGAAAACGCCGGTGTCAGCGAGATATCGAAGCCGCCATAACCATACAGATACGTCCGGTTGCCGCCGTCTCTGATGAGTCCGCGACGATGCACCACAAATGCCGGAATGCGTGTGCCGTCTTTTGACGGATAAAACACCTGGGTCGTCTCGAAGTCGTCAGGCGCAAAGGCCACGCGTGGCTGTCGCCACACCGACGTCTCCCCCGTCGCAACTCGGTGCCGCAGGATCGTTGTTGGATACGTAAACGACGAAAACGCCAGAAACACATCGTCATCCTCCCGGCGCGTGGACCAGGAGACGACGGCGCCGAGTGTCGGCAGGGCGACGTCACCGAGGGGTGACCCGTCCAGGGCGTGGATGCGCACGCGCTCGTGAGCGTCCGTACGCCAGATCGCCACCCATCGATCGCCGACGCGCGCCACGGACGCCAGCACATCGGTGCCGGGATCCTGCGGAATGACTTCGGTCCACTGGTCGGGCTCGGGCGCATCCAGCCGAATGGCGACCAGCCGGCTGCGCGGCGCGTCCTTGTCGGTCAGCACGTAGAACACGTCGGCGTCATTCGCGATCACGGAGTACGACGCATCACAATTGTCGAGCCACGGACGCACCGCTGCGACCGGATCGTGCAGGTCGCGCACGAAGATCCGGTTCTCGCGATGTGTGCCCTGACTCTGTGTGACGACCAGGTACCGGCCGTCGTCGGTCACGTCGGCGGAAAAGAGCCAGTCGGGGTGGTCCGGGGAGTCGAATACAGTCCGCAGTCCGCAGTCCGCGGCCCGCAGTTCGTGGAAATAGAGGCGATGGTGGTGATTGGTGGCCGTGAGGGTGTTGCCATCCGCGGGAGGTGCGTAGCCGCTGTAGTAGAAGCCGCTGTTGTCGTGGGCCCAGGCGGCCCCGGAGAACTTGGACCACGGCACTTCGTCGGGCAGGTCGATCCCGGTGGCCACGTCGCGAACGCGCCAGGTCATCCAGTCCGAGCCGCTCTCGGACACGGCGTAGGCGAGGTAGCGTCCGTCCTCCGAGACACTCATTCCCGCGAGCGCGATCGTGCCGTCGGCGGACCATGTGTTGGGATCGAGCAACACCTCCGGAGTGCCGTTCAGATCGCGCGTCTTGAAAATGACGGCCTGATTCTGGAGGCCGTCATTGCGCGAGAACACGTACCACTCGCCGTGCCGTGACGGTGGGCCGTAACGGTCGTAGTTCCAGAGTTCGGTCAGCCGACGTTTGATCTCGTCACGTTGTGGAATGGCCGACAGGAACGCGCTCGATCGCTCGTTCTGCGCCGCCACCCACGCCTGCGTCTCGGCACTATCGGGGTCTTCCAACCACCGAAACGTATCCTCATCAGGGCCCCCTGGACCCTGGACCCTGGACCCATGGACCATCAGAGTCTCTGGCATTTCAAGATGACAGCAGAGAGCGGGGGAAGGGTGAGACTCAGCGACTGCGCGTGTCCGTGCGCGGGAACATCCTCGGCGTGTCGTCCACCTTCGTTGCCGACGTTGCTTCCGGCGTACGCGGACGCATCGCTGTTGAGCAGCTCCTCGTAGAAGCCCGGCTCAGGCACGCCGATGCGATAGCCGTGCCGCACAATCGGCGTCCAGTTGAGCACGACGACCACGAAGTCGTCGCGATCGGTGGCGCGACGAATGAGGGAAATGACGCTGGCTTCGTGGTCGTGGCAGTCGATCCATTCGAAGCCGGCCGCCGCAAAGTCCTGCTGATGGAGCGCTGGTTGCCCGGTGTACTGACGGTTGAGGTCCTCGACAAAACGCTGCAGACCGGCGTGCAGGGACCCGTCGAGCAGATGCCAGTCGAGCGACTGCTCGTGGCTCCACTCGCGCCACTGCCCGAACTCGGCGCCCATGAACAGCAGCTTCTTGCCGGGATGCACGTACATGTACGCCAGCAACGCGCGGAGATTGGCGGCCTTCTGCCACTCGTCACCCGGCATCTTCGTGATGAGCGAGCCCTTGCCATGGACGACTTCGTCGTGTGACAGCGGCAACACGAAGTTCTCATTCCAGGCGTACAACATCGAGAACGTCAGGTGCTGATGTTCCCAGCGCCGGAACACGGGGTCCTTGCTCGTGTAGGTGAGGATGTCGTGCATCCAGCCCATGTTCCATTTGTAGGTGAATCCAAGTCCGCCCACCCACGTCGGCCGGCTCACCGCAGGGAACGCCGTTGATTCCTCCGCGATGATCACCGTGCCCGGATGTTCCTGATGCGTCAACGTGTTGAGCTCGCGCAGGAAGTCGATGGCCTCGAGGTTCTCACGCCCGCCGAACTGATTCGGGACCCACTGGCCATCGTCTCTGGAGTAGTCGCGGTACAACATCGACGCCACGGCATCCACCCGCAGGCCGTCGATGTGAAAGGACTCGAGCCAGTACAGGGCATTGGTCAGCAGGAAATTGCGAACCTCGTGGCGCCCGTAGTTGAAGATGAGCGTGCCCCAGTCCTGATGTTCGCCCTGGCGGGGGTCTTCATGTTCATACAGCGCAGACCCGTCGAACCGCGCGAGTCCGTGCGCGTCCTTCGGGAAGTGACCGGGCACCCAATCCAGGATGACCCCAATGCCGGCGAGGTGACACGCATCAACAAAGGCCCGGAAGTCATCGGGCGTGCCGAATCGACTCGTCGGCGCGAAGTACCCGGTGACCTGGTAGCCCCACGACGGATCGTACGGATGCTCCATGACGGGCATCAGCTCGATGTGCGTGAAGCCCAGACGCGTCACGTACGGAATCAGTGCGTCCGTCAGTTCACGCCAGGTGAGTGGCCGGTCACCCTCTTCCGGCTTGCGACGCCATGAGCCGGGATGCACTTCGTAGATGGCCATCGGCGCATCAAGCGCCACACCCCGACGCGTGCGCGAGTCAATCCACTCCGCGTCGCGCCATTCATGCCGGCCAAGGTCCGAGGTGATCGACGCGGTCTTTGGCGGATGCTCACTCTGCAGCGCAAACGGATCCGCCTTCGTGAAGGAGGGCCCGCCCAGCGCGGACTGCAACTCAAACTTGTACGCTTGCCCGGCCGCCACACCTGGGACAAACGTTTCCCAGAGTCCACTCGCGCCGAGGCTCTGCATGGGATGCACTCGTCCGTCCCACGCGTTGAAATCCCCCATCACCGACACCCGGCTGGCAGTCGGCGCCCAGACCACAAACGAGTACCCCGCCTGTCCGTCACGCTCGGCCGGTCTGGCGCCAAGGCGCTCCCACGCACGCAGCCACGTCCCCTCGCCGTGCAGGTAGGCTTCGTAGTCGGAGACAACGCGGCTCATGGCGTAAGTCTAAGCCCCGCGAGCACGCCGGGCCACATCAGATCCACCAGCGACAGCGGCGTTCGCACCGCGTGCTCAAAGCCGATGAGGCGTTCGTATTTCGCCATCACCGCCAGGGCCTCGTCCATCGTCGCTTGATGCACGGCTTCAAATTCCACGCAGTGAATCGCGTGGCCCTCGCGATCGTCGGCGGTCGCGACGTAATGGACCACCTCGCAGTCGGCAAAATGCCAGACTTCGAGGTCCTTCCACAGGGTGCCGCGCCACACCACACCCTGCGCGTCGACAAACGCATCAATGGTCGCGTCCTGATCGTCGGGACGCAGCTTGACGTTGATTTCATCCCGCACCTCGGCATCGCCGACGACGGTCTTGAGCGTGAGTTCGTGCAGGTCGCGATCGTGCCGGTGGCGCAGGATGAATCCGCGGGCGCGGCCCGCCTCTGTCACGACATAGCGGTCGCGCACCCGCAGCACGTCATGTCGCAGGGGGCCGAGGGTCGCCAGCACCCGCCGGAACGCCTCGAGATCGAATGACTCCGGCACAACGAACTTGTGCTCGATTTCCTTGAACCGCAGTGCCGTCATGAGCCTCACATCCACCGCTTGAATCGGCCGTATCGCCGGACACGCGTCCGGACGCGATCGGGCCACGCCGCCACCGTGTCGGCCGACACCCGCTCGGTGTCAGGATCCACCCGCAACGCCGCGACAATTTCGATCGCCGGATCCACGGCGACCCGATCTCGACTGGCGACCATCGCCTCCGCAAGTCGGTCGTGCGCCGCGTCCTCGAAATTGTAGCTGCCGTAGGCCACCCACGCCTCGTCCACCAGCACGATCTTCGAGTGTTCACCGCGGCGGTTCTCGTGAACGTGGACGCCGGCATCCAGCAGTCTGCCGTAGGACGTGGCCGCGGCAATCCACGCAAGGTCGGTGGCCGGCAGCGCCTCGCGATGGGAATGAAACACCTCCACACGCACACCGCGCCGAGCCGCGCGCAGCACGGCATCAAACAACACCGGTGTCGGTTTGAAATAGAAACTCGTGATGACCAGCGATGTTCGGGCGGCATCAACCATCTCCACCATGCGATCGGTCAGCGTGTTGGGCCCCCGCACGTGATTGGGATTGCAGAACCAGTAGTCGAGCTCGATGCCGCCTGGCGTCCCGAGCGCTGCAACGTCCTCCGGCCGCACATCGGCGCCGATCTCCCTGCAGCTCTCCAGCGCCGCGCACACCACGGCGCCACGCATAGCGACGGCGCACTCGTTCCATCCATCAAATGAGGACTTCGTGATGTTGCCGCTGCACAGCAGCGCCTCCCCGGCCTCCGACACCTGAATCTTGACGTGATGACCACCGGCGAGCCAGCGCTGGATCCAGCGGGGCGGCCGGTAAAACACGACCCGCGCTCCAGCCGCCCGCAGCTCCGCGATGGTCGCCTCAAGACCACGCCGCTGCTCGCGCGTCATCAACACCCCGCCGAGCCGCTGCCCGAAGTGATCGATGACGAGCTGCACGCGCACCCCGCGGCGCTGCGCCGCCAGCAGCGCGCCCAGCATCTCGCGGCCGTAGTCGTCGTATTCCAGATAAAAGAGAGTCAGGTACAGGAACTGCGAGGCCTCACGGACCATCCTCATCCGGCGCTCCCACTCTGCAGAGCGGGACCACAGCACCTCAAACGCCGAGGCCTTGGTGTTACAGCCGGTAGCCACCGGAGACATCGATGTTGACGCCGGTGACGTACGGGGCATCGAGGAGGTACTCCACCGCCTGACTGATGTCGCGCATCGTGCCCGCGCGCCCGATCGGCACCTCGCGGCCGATTTCATCGGGCGGCGGCAGGTCGATCGAGTTGTCGAGCTGGCCGGGCGACACCATGTTCACGCGAATCTGCCGATCCGCATACCCCGCCGCCAACGCTCGCGTGATCACCAGCAGCCCGGTCTTGCTCACGTAGTAGTCAGCCCCGCGACGATTCGCACGGATGCCCTCGAGCCCCGCCATGCCGATGCTGATGATCTGCCCGCCATCCGGCAGGAGTCGCAGCGCGTGATAGCAGCAGTAATACGCACCCGACAGGTTGGAGGCGATGGTCGCATCCCACACGTCGGGGTCGAGCCTGGTCACGTCCTGCGGGTTGTAGTTCCCGACGTTGTTCAGCAGCAGGTCCACCCGGCCCTCATGCGAGGCCACATCGCTGAACAACTGCTCCACATCCGCACGCACGCTGATGTCCGCCTGAATCGAGCGGGCCACATGCCCCTGCGCGGCCAGCTCGGCACACAGGCTCGCCGCCTCACTCGCTGAAGACCGATACACGATGACAACGCGATAGCCGCGAGCGGCGAGCACCTCACACAGATGCCGTCCCAGCCGGCGCGCTCCGCCGGTCACCACCGCCACCGGCGCACCACCCACCGTCACGATCGGCGCTCCCTGACGACACGCACAAAGGCGTCGGACGCCGCAGGCACCGCCGCAGGCTTCCGGATCTCAATGCGCACCACGCCGATGCGCGCGTCAGCCACAAGCACCGCCGTGGCCGCCTCCTCCGCCATCGTCTCCAGCAATTGAAACCGTCGCGTCACACACAGTGTGGTCAGCATGTCCGCGATCGCGGTGTAGTCGATGGCGTCCGCGATGCCCTCGGACGCGGCGGCTGCCGCAAAGTCGTAGTCAACTTCCAGGTCCACAACCACCGCCTGCGGCGTCTCCCGTTCATGGGGATGGATGCCGACGATGCAGTCCACCCGAAGGTGGTGGAGGCCGGTGGTGCCGATCATGGCTTGGAGAATAACAGGTCGTCGCCATCGGGCCTCCCATTATTGTGACTCGCGCGAGGCGAAGACGGTGTCCCTGGCCTGCGTGGCGATGGCTGCCACGGCCGGGTGTTTGATGCGTCGCTCCGGTGAGATCGCGTAGAAGCGTTCACGGACGGATTCGACGCGCGCGACGGCGCGCACGCCGTGCTGGCGTTGCAGTTCGCAGGTCAGGACCGTCGGTGCCGCGAAGACGCCGGCGCCGTGCTGGCCGAACGCCGTCATCAGGGCACTGTCGTCGAACTCGCCAATGATCGCGGGCTGCACGCCTTCGCGCTGGCACCACTCATCCAGCTGGCGGCGGAGACCGGTGCCCTCCCCAGGCCACAACGCCCGGACGCCGGTCAGTGACGCCGGAAACCGTCGTCGCAACGCGGGGGCCAGGGCCGGGCTGGCAAAAAACGTGACGTCGGATTCCCCCAGCAGGTGGCTGTAGGCCTGCACACGGATGGTGGGGGGAATCGGGGTATCGGCCAGTACGAGGTCGACGTCGTGGACCGCGAGGGCCGCGAGCAGCCGATCGGACCGATCCTCACGGCAAATCATGCGCATGGGGCCTGGCAGGCGGAGGGCCGGCGACAACAGGCGGTACGCGATCGCCTTGCTCATCGCATCGGTGACGCCGACGACAAACCGGGCCCGCCGGCTTCCCCCGCCTCCGCGCACGGTGCTCATGAGCTCCCGGCCGAGCGAGAAGATCTCGTCGGCGTAACGGAAGACGACGTGCCCTGTTTCTGTCGGCACGAGCCGCCGGCCCACGCGGCTGAACAGGGGTTCCCCCAGGCTCGCCTCAAGCGCGCGCACCTGACTGCTCACCGTGGGCTGCGAGAGGCGCAACACCTCGGCGGCCTTGACCACACTGCCCTCGCGCACCACCGTCCAGAAATAGAGGAGGTGGTGATAGTTCATCCAATCCATTCACATAATCTATTCGAAGCAGCGAATATTCGTAATTGTCTATCTTTTGAAAACTTCCTACTCTCGAACGTCGAGACCAAACGGGATGTTGTTTCCTCTTGCAGATTATTGGATGTGGTACCTGGCGTTCACCGCCGGGGTGTTGGCGGTGCTGGCGATCGACCTTGGGGTGTTTCACCGCACCTCCCATACGGTCACCATTCGTGAATCCGTCATCTGGTCCGCCGTGTGGGTCGGTCTGGCGCTGGCCTTCAACTGGGGCCTCTACCAATACGCCCTGGCGCACTTCCCCGCGGATGTCGCCCGCCAGATCGGGCTCGAATTCCTGACCGGGTACCTCGTCGAGAAGTCCCTGGCGGTGGACAACATCTTCGTGTTTGTCCTGGTCTTCGGTTACTTCGGGATCCCGTCGAAGTACCAGCACCGGATTCTGTTCTACGGCATCATCGGCGCGCTGGTGTTCCGGGCGATCTTCATCGCCCTGGGTTCTGTACTGATGCAGTACGCCGCCGTCGTCCTGTTCTTCGGTGTTGTGCTGATTGCCTCGGGCATCAAGATGATGTTCAAGCCGGGCACCCAGCTTGATCCCTCCCAGAACGTCATCATCCGCCTGTTCCGGCGATGGATGCCGGTCACGACTGATCTGCACGGGCAGTCGTTGTTTGTGCGGCTCGGCGGCGTGTGGCACGCGACCCCGCTGTTCATCGCACTGCTGTTCCTGGAGTTGTCGGACATCATCTTTGCCGTTGATTCCGTGCCGGCGATCTTCGCGCTCACCAGCGAACCGTTCATCGTCTTCACGTCGAACGTCTGCGCCATCCTCGGGCTGCGGGCGATGTATTTCATGCTCGCGGGCGCCGTGGAGCGGTTCCACCTGCTCCACTACGGGCTCGCGCTGATTCTGATTTTTGTGGGCCTGAAGATGGTCTGGCTCAACGACGCCTCCGGCGGCAAGTTCCCCATCACCTGGTCGCTGGGCATCATCGCCGGCCTGCTGATCGCCTCGGTTGTGGCGTCACTGCTCTCGCCCAAGTCCCACGAAGGAGCCACGTCATGACGTGTCGCGTCAATAGCGATCGGCTCTGAAAGGCACCGGATCAAACCGCGGCGTCTCGCCGGTCATGAGCTGCGCGAGCAGCAGGCCGGTGCCCGTGGCGGTCTTGAGTCCTGTCATCTGGTGCCCCGTGGCGAGCCAGACGTCGCCCCGGCCGCGGGCGCGGCCGATCGCCGGCATGCCATCAGGCGTGCACGGCCGCAGACCGCGCCAGATCTCGCGCGCCACCGGCGCCTCGCCGATGTTCAGCATGGCTTTCGCGCCGCGCACGATCACGTTCACCCGGCGGGTGTTGATCGAAAAATCGTTGCGCACGAGTTCGAGTGTGCCGGCGATGCGCAAGCCATCCCTATGCGGATTGACCGCGACCTTCCGCTCGATGAGATAGATCGACCGCTTCGGATGTGGAGTGGCAGGCGGCAGCACCAGCGAATACCCCTTCGCGCCAATCACCGGCAGGCGGAAGCCAAGCATCTTGCCCAGCGCCTCCGACCAGGGACCGGTCGCAACCACCAGGTGCTCCGCCTTCATCTCGCCGCGGGTCGTCTTCAACCGCCGTGGACCACCGTCATTCGAGATATCGAACACCTCGGTGTGTTCAAGGAAGGTCACGCCGAGTGATTCCGCCTCGGCCTTCAGCGCCTTCACGGCCTGAAACGGCTCACAATGTGCGTCATCCGGATAAAAGTATCCACCGACCGTCTTGCCGATGATGGCCGGCTCCTTCTCGCGCACGTCATCAGCGGTCCACCGCTGCGCCGGAATGCCGGCGGCCGCCAGCGTCTCGATCATCCCCTTGGCGGCGTCGAGTGAATCCGGCTTTTCGTAAACGGCGAGCAGACCGTGGCGCTCGAATCCGAAGTCCACGGTCGACCGTTTCGCCACGTCCTCCCACAGGTCGGTGCTCACGCGACAGAGCTCCAGCAGCGCCGTGGCCCCCCTGTCGAACTTCGCTTTGCGCGACGCGAGGAGGAACTCCAGCAGCCAGCGCAGGAACGCCGGATCGAGACGCGGCTGGATGTAGAGCGGGCTCTCGGGATCAAGCATCCACTTGAACGACTTGAGCAACATGGCGGGATTCGCCAGCGGAAACGCCTGCGAGGGCGTCAGCCAGCCGGCATTCCCATAGGAACATCCGCGCCCCACTTCGTCGCGTTCGACGACGGTGACCTGCACACCACGTTTGGCCAACTCCACGGCGCTGGCCACGCCTACTACGCCCCCACCTATGACGACTACGTCGCGCATCACAGCACCCATCTTACTGGGGAGATGGGGAGATGGGGAGATGTCAGATGTCAGATGTCAGATGTCAAGATGTTGTGATGCTCAGATTGCTGTTGCCGGAGTGGCAGGGGTACGGGTTGTCGTCGGAGGTCGCCCAAGGGGCGCGGGTGTTGGCGCGGGCGTGGTGGGGCGACGAGATCGGGGCGGCGATTGACGTGCCCGACGTGGAGGCCTTGCAGGTCGAAGACCGGGTGCTGGGTCTGGGCTCGATCGCGCCTCGTACCGCAGACGCGCTCGACGCGCTGCGGGACCTCACGCCGTCCCGGCTGCAGCTGATTGGCGGCACCTGTGGGGCGGAGGTCGCGCCGATTGCCCACCTCAACCACCGGTACGACGGCGATCTGGCAGTGGTCTGGATCGACGGCCATGCCGACCTGAACACGCCGGCCTCGTCACCGAGTGGCCATTTTCACGGCATGGTGCTGCGCACGCTCCTGGGTGACGGTCCGGCAGCGCTCACCACCCACCTGCCAACACCGCTGCGACCCGAGCAGGTGTTCCTGGTCGGCCCCCGCGACCTCGATGCACCGGAGCGCGACTACATCGAGAGCCATCCGGTGACCTGGATGCGCGACGAGGCATTTGCCGATCCGCAGGCGTTGATCATCGCGATTGCCGCGCGCGGATTCCGGCACGTCTACATCCACTTTGACGTGGACGTGATCAACCCGACCGACTTCGGCAACGCCCTGATGCGCGCCGACCGCGGTCCGCTCCTGGCAGAGGTCGCCGACCTGTTGTCAGCCCTGCATCGTCACACCGACGTCGTGGGCTTCAGCGTGCTCGAATACTGCGACCGCACCGAACGCGATCGAGATCGCCTGCTCACGGTGCTGCGGGCCGCCACGTCTCGTTGTGACTAATTTGAGAACGCCGGAATCCCTGTCTGCGCCCGACCGAGGATGAGTGCGTGAATGTCGTGCGTGCCTTCGTAGGTGTTCACGACTTCGAGGTTCACCATGTGACGGATGACACCGAACTCGTCGGTGATTCCGTTGCCACCCATCATGTCGCGCGCCATGCGCGCGATGTCGAGCGCCTTGCCGCAAGAGTTGCGCTTGAGCAGCGACGTGATTTCGACCGCCGCCGTGCCTTCTTCCTTCATGCGGCCGAGTCGCAGACAGCCCTGCAGCCCGAGCGCGATCTCCGTCTGCATGTCCGCCAGCTTCTTCTGAATCAGCTGGTTGGCCGCCAGCGGACGCCCGAACTGCTTGCGTTCCATCACGTACGCGCGTGACCGCAGCCAGCAATCCTCGGCGGCGCCAAGCGCACCCCACGCGATGCCATACCGCGCACTGTTGAGGCACGTGAACGGCCCCTTCAGGCCACGGACGTCGGGAAACGCGTTCTCCTCAGGGCAGAACACATTGTCCATCACGATCTCGCCGGTGATGCTCGTGCGCAACCCGACCTTGCCGTGAATGGCCGGCGCGCTGAGCCCCTTCATCCCCTTCTCAAGCACAAACCCGCGGATCTCATCCGCATCGTCTTTCGCCCAGACGACGAAGACGTCGGCGATGGGGCTGTTGGTGATCCATGACTTCGTGCCGGTGAGCTGGTAGCCGCCATCCACCTTCTTCGCGCGCGTGATCATGCCGCCGGGATCGGACCCGTAGTTGGGTTCGGTCAACCCGAAACATCCGATCCACTCGCCCGTGGCGAGCTTCGGCAGGAACTTCTGCTTCTGCGCCTCGGTGCCGAATTCGTTGATCGGCACCATGACCAGCGAGCCCTGCACGCTCATCATCGAGCGGAAGCCGGAATCGATGCGTTCCACTTCCCGCGCGACAAGCCCATAGGCGACGTAGCCCAGGCCGGCGCCACCGTACTGCTCGGGAATGACGATGCCGAGCATGTCGAGCGCGCCGAACTCACGAAAGATCGACGTGTCCACGCCTTCGTTCCGGAACATGTCGAGCGCCCGGGGCGCGAGCTTGTCGGCGCAATACGCCCTCGCGGTGTCGCGAATCATCCGCTCGTCGTCGGACAGCTGCTGGTCGAGCAGGAACGGGTCACTCCAGTTAAATCGGGCTTTGGACGGGGTCGCCATACATTGCCGATTTTGTCATAAATCGAACCGGCGCAGGCGTCGCCGCTGCTTCAGGCGGTAGTCGAGCAGGAACGAGAACGTCCGGCTCTTGAGCACGTCGTCCCCGCTGAACTGTCGCGCGCCTCGCCCGCTCACACCCAGCGCGCCCTGCGTGGAAACATCACTCCCTGGGATCCATGGGTCAGAGATCCGCGTAGGCGGCGCGGCTGCGCACACAGCTGCGGCTCATGCCGATCGTCCAATCTGCCGCGCAAGTTCTGCACCAGACTACAATCCGTTCATGCGGACGATCATCTTCAGCGACGGGGCCACCAAAGGGAATCCAGGGCCTGGCGGCTGGGGAGCGATTGTGGTGACGCCCGACGGGCAGGTCACGGAACTGGGGGGCGGCGAGTCCCACACCACGAACAATCGGATGGAATTGAGCGGTGCGATTGCGGCGCTGGGCTGCATCCGGAACGAGGGCTCTCCGGTGGACGCCTACACGGATTCCACCTACGTGATTAAGGGTATTCGCGAGTGGATCTGGGCGTGGCGGCGCCGCGGGTGGAAGACCGCGGAGGGCAACGACGTACTGAATCGTGATCTCTGGGAACACATGTCGTCGCTGGTCTCGGCGCGCGGCACCGGGAACGTCACGTGGCACTACGTGCGCGGCCATGTGGGCACCCCTGGCAACGAACGGGTGGACACGATTGCCGACAGCCACGCGCGCAAGGTGCCGGTCGCGCTGTACCGCGGCCCGCTGGCGGGCTATTCCGTGGACATCCACGACATGCCCGACGACACGTCGACGCCGGTGCGCACCTCCCCACGCAAGGAAAAGACGGTCGCCCACTCCTACCTGAGCGTGGTCGACGGCACGCCGATGCGCCACAGCACATGGGCCGAGTGTGAAAAGCGCGTGAAGGGCCGATCGGGCGCCAAGTTCAAGAAGGCGCTGAGCCCGTCGGACGAGGTCGACATCCTGCGCGGCTGGCACGTGGATCCGGACGCATTGCGGTAACGTAGAAGCCTACATGCAACTCACTTCCTCGCGTCGGGCCGGCTTGGCGGCCCTTCTGTTGCTCGCCGCAGGCGGCACGACACTCAGTAGTTTCGTGAACGATTGGCCCCAGTGGCGCGGGCCGCGGCGGGACGGCATCTCGACCGAGACCGGACTCTTGCAGCGATGGCCCGCCGCGGGCCCGGCGCTTGCGTGGCGGGTGTCCGGAGCCGGCGAGGGTTACTCGTCGTTCGCAGTGTCGGGCGGCACGCTCTACACGCTCGGGGCCAGGCAGAACACCGAATACGTGATGGCGGTTGATGCTGCCTCGGGCAAGAAGCTCTGGGAAGCGGCGAACGGCCGCCGGTTCAGTAACGACCGCGGCGACGGCCCACGCGCAACGCCGACCATCGATGGCGGACGGGTGTACGCGTTCGGCTCGAGCGGCGACATGACAGTGCTCGACGCGGCGACCGGCAAGGTCGTGTGGACCCAGAACCTGCTCGCGAAGTTCGGCGGCTCGAACATCACGTGGGGTCTCAGTGAATCGCCCCTCGTGCTCGACGACCGGATCATCGTCGCTCCGGGCGGCAGGAACGCGGGCATCGTGGCGCTCCGCAAGTCGGATGGGTCGCTGATCTGGCAGACCTAGAACGATCGGCCCGGCTATTCCTCCGCGTTGCTGCACCCGGTCGGCGGTGTGCGTCAGGCGATTGTGTTCACCGGCAGTCGCGCACTCGGCGTGGATGTGAACGATGGCCGCGTGCTCTGGAGTTACGACCAGGTCGCCAACCGGACCGCGAACATCGCGACGCCGATCGCCCGCGGCAATCAGGTCTTCCTCTCGTCGGACTACGGCACAGGCGCTGCGCTGCTGTCATTGACCGCTGCCGGGATCGGCCGCCCCAGGCGAGCTTTGCGGTGTGCGGCGCCCTTGACTACACTGCGCCCGGTCGCTGTGGCCGCGAAATCCGCCCTTGGTGATCTGCCCCAGCGTCTGATAGGGCGTATTATGTCAACCGAACACCCACGTAACACGGACTATCGGCCAGGACCAACTGGTGGAAGCCGAGGCCATCTACGAAAAGGCCGTGCGTCTCGACCCGGAGTGTTTCGAGGCGTACTTCAACCTCGGCAACATTCACCACGACCTCGCCCGGTATCCCGCTGCCGTCTCCGCCTATCGCGACGCGCTGGCGATCAACGTTTCCTATCCCGAGGCCCATTTCTACTTGGCGGTGACGCTGGAGAAACTGGGCCGATCCGCCGAGGCCCGCACCCACTGGCAGCACTACCGCGACCTCGACCCTGAGGGCGAGTTCGTCGAGCTGGCGCGCGAATTCTCCGACTAACGGGTACCGCGTAGGGGTAAAATCCCGCGCATGCTGAGCCGGGTTCGTTCTCTCGTTGTTCTCCTCGTCCTCCTCGCCACCGCCGCCACCGCCGCCTACCAGTCGACCGGGCAGCCGGCTGCACCATCCACGGCCGTTGATGATGTTCTCAAGCCGGTGAAGTGGCGCTCGATTGGTCCGTTCAGAGGCGGGCGCTCGGTAGCCTCCACCGGCGTAATCGGCGATCCCGACACGTACTACATGGGCACGACCGGCGGTGGTCTGTGGAAGACTGTCGATCGCGGCATCAGCTGGAAGAACATCTCCGACGGCTATTTCACGACCGGCTCGGTGGGTGCGATTGCCGTCGCCGAGAGTGATCCCAACGTGGTGTATGTCGGCATGGGCGAACACGCCGTGCGCGGTGTGATGACCCATCACGGCGACGGCATGTATCGCTCCACGGATGCCGGCCGCACCTGGAAGAAGATCGGCCTCTCGTCCACCCAGCACATCTCCCGCGTCATCGTCCATCCCACCAACCCCGACGTCGTCTGGGTGGCGGCGCAGGGGGCGCTGTATGGCCCGCACGAAGAACGCGGCCTGTTCAAGTCCGTGGATGGCGGGGCCACATGGAAGAAGGTGCTCTACGTGAACGATCGCACGGGCGGAGCTGAGTTGTCGCTCGATGCGCGTAATCCACGGATCCTCTACGCCGCGATGTGGGAGTACGGGCGGCAGCCGTGGAAGGTCATCAGCGGCGGATCGGGGAGCGGCCTGTACAAGTCCACCGACAGCGGTGAGACGTGGGAGCGCCTGTCCGAAGGGCTGCCGACCGAGATGGGCAAGATGTCCATTGCCGTGAGCCGCTCGAATCCCGACAAGGTGTTTGCGCTGATCGAAGCCGACTCGATGAAGGACGACCGCGGACTCTACGTCTCGACCGACGCGGGGAAGACCTGGAGTCACGTGTCGAGTGATCCGCGCCTCGTGCAGCGCGCCTGGTACTACATCGAACTGTTCATCGACCCGAAGAACGACCGCACGGTGTACGTGCTGAGCGCCCCGATGCTGCGCTCCGATGACGGCGGCAAGTCGTGGACGACCATGCCGGCGCCGCACGGCGACTTCCACGACATGTGGATCAACCACGAAAATCCGGCCAACTTCGTCGTCGCCAACGATGGTGGCGCGTCGATTACGTTTGATCGTGGTGCCAGCTGGAGCGTGCAGAGCAACATGCCAACCGCGCAGTTCTACCGCATCAACGTCGACAACCAGTTCCCGTATCGCATCTACGGCGGGCAGCAGGACAATTCGTCGGTGTGGATCGCCAGCCGTGAATTCGGCAGCAGTGCCATCACGCCGCGTGCGTGGGATTCATCCGCCGGCGGCGAAAGTGCGTTCCTCGCATTTGATCCCGACAACCCACGCTTCGTCCTTGGCGGCAGTTATCAGGGCACGATTGAAGTGATCGATACCAAGGCGTCAGCCGGCACCAACATCATGGCCTCGCCCATCCAGTACCTCGGCATGGACGCCAAGGACATGAAGTACCGCTACAACTGGAACGCGCCGATCATCTGGAGCAAACACGAACCCAACACCTACTACCACGGCGCGCACGTGCTGCTGAAGACGTCCGACATGGGCAAGACGTGGAAGGAGGTGTCGCCCGATCTCACCCGTAACGAAAAAGACAAGCAAGGCAAGGGTGGCGGGCCGTACACCAACGAAGCGGTGGGCGCCGAGAATTACGGCACGCTCGCATACGTTGCCGAGTCACCGCATGAAAAGGGCGTGATCTGGACGGGCAGTGATGATGGTTTCGTGCAGGTCACCCGGGACGGCGGCGCGACGTGGAAGAACGTCACGCCCCAGGGCCTGGCCGAGTGCCTCATCAACGCGATTGAGATCTCGCCGTTCGACAAGGGCACGGCGTACATCGCCACCACGCGTTACAAGTTCAATGACCATGCTCCGGGGCTCTACAAGACCACCGACTACGGCGCCACGTGGACGAAGATCGATCGCGGTATCCCTGCCAACGCGTTTACCCGCGTGGTGCGCGAGGACAACGTGCGCCGCGATCTGCTCTTTGCCGGCACAGAGCTTGGCGTGTTCGTTTCGTGGAACGGCGGCCAGGACTGGGAGAAGTTCCAACTCAACCTGCCCATTACGCCGATCACCGACCTGCGCGTGCATCGCGACAATCTCATCGCCGCCACCTCGGGCCGTTCGTTCTGGATTCTTGACGACCTGCCGCTCGTGCGTCAGTACCGTCCCAAGACACCCGATTTCCACCTCTACACGCCGGCGGCGGCCTACATCGCCAACGGGGGGAGCTCGCTCAACGGTTCGTCTGACGACTTCACCGGCGCCGACACGTTTGCCGGCGTCAATCCCGCCAACGGCATCGTGCTCTACTACCGACTCCCGGAAATAAAGAAGGACGACGTGGTCACGATGACGGTGGTGGATGCGCAGGGGCAGACCGTGCGCACGTTCTCGTCCAAGGCCAATCCGGATTACAAGCGTTGGGATGGTGGCCCTGGCGCCGAACCGACGTTGCCGAAGAAGGCCGGCCTGAATCGTTTCGTCTGGAACATGCGGTATCCAACCATGCCGGGCGTGCAGGGCGTCTACATCGAGGCCAGCTACAACGGCCACAAGGCGCCGCCTGGGAAGTACCGCTTCACGATTACCGCGGCCGGTCAGTCCGTGTCGTCGGAAGCCGAGATTCTGCCAAACCCGCTCTACAGCGTGACGCCCGAGCAGTACCGCGAGTACCACCAGGTGATGCTCAGCATGGAACGCGACCTTGTCGAGATGCACCAGACCGTGACGCGCCTGCACGACAAGCGCACACAGTTGGAAGGACTCTCCACGACGCTGCCCTCGGGCGATCGCTACGCGGCGGTCAAGCGCGATCTCGACGCACTGGTCGCCAAACTCAAGGCGTGGGACGACGACATGGTGTCCCGCCGGTCCCGCGCGTACGACGATGTGGAGAACTATGCGCAGAAGTTCACGGCAAACTTCATGTTCCTGATCAACGCGACTGAAAGCGATCTGCCCAGAGTGAACCAGTCGTCGCTCGATCGGCTTGAAGAGCAGCTGGCGTCGTGGAAGTCGCTCAAGGCACGCGCGGCCGAGATGGCTGACAAGGAAATCCCGTCGCTCAACAAGCGCCTCTGGGACCTCGGCATCGGCGCGATCTGGAAGTAGCGCCGAGCCGGCGCTACCGTACCACCACCACCGTCGTCGTCTGTCCGTTCCGGATGGTGACGCGGTGGGCGGTGGGGGCGAGCTGGCGGAGTCGGATCGCGCTCATGCCCAGGTCGGCGGTGAGGGAAGAGTCGCGTGCGATGTAGTACTCACCCTCGGGAATGTCGGTGATCGAGAAAGAGCCGTCGATCCGGCGCCTCGCTGACTGGAACGTCCGTAGTGAACGGAGCGGATGGTCCCAAGTGGAGGCATCCATGGGAAAAAGCACCACGCGGAGGTTGCCTGGCGCCTCGTATTTGCCCAATTCAACGGTGGCCATGAGAGAACCACGCACGGTGTCGCCGAGCGTGACGACTGCGTCGATGGTGCCGTTGTGCGCGACCGTCAGTACTGTGTCGGCTTCCACCAAGTCTGCGGACAGAACGCGCTCCGCTGTCCACCGAGTCCCGGGCATGTAGGAGATGACCCAGTACCGGCCTCTGGGGACATCCGTGAACTCAAACGTGCGATCGGGATTGATCGTCGCTCGCTGACCGATACCGCCGGCCATGCCGATGCGCGACAGGATCTCCAAGGTGATCTCCGCCGGTGCGATCGAGATGTTGGCTTGCGCCAGTTCGGCGTCGGTAGGTTCGGGACTCGACCCGGAGAACTGAACGCGCCCCCTGATCGTGGCGCCGCTCTGAAGGCTGACGTCAAGTCCCGTGACGTCGCCCTGCGTGGCGTCAACAGGAACCGCTGCCGCCAGCGTCTGATAGGGCGTATTATGTCAACCGAACACCCACGTGATACGGACTATCGGCAATTCGCAGTATGGCCATCAAGTCTGGACTGACTGTCCAAAGGAGACTACAAACATGAAAGCCACCCCAACGCGTCCAGCCTGCACGTCGGGAGCCCCGGTCGCGTTCCGACGCTGGATCGCGCCATTGGCCCTCGCGTTGATCCTGCCG
>Ga0194120_10000421_pt1 | contig 79787 bp, 80 predicted proteins | sample TA2MahCa65mmetaG_FD_148642 | JGI IMG/M metagenome (GOLD analysis project Ga0194120, IMG submission 148642) | Freshwater microbial communities from Lake Tanganyika, Tanzania - TA2015019 Mahale Deep Cast 65m | ecosystem: Environmental > Aquatic > Freshwater > Lake | place: Tanzania: Lake...
CCGCGCACCAGGGATTGGCACGCTATCTGACGTTCTACAACGAGACCCGGCCGCATCAGGCCCTTGACGGCCAGACGCCGGACCAGGTGTACTATGACCATCTGACGACACGGCAGACCGCCGCGTAATCAGCTATCCGCCAGGCGCCACTTAAGAATGGGCCGATACTGTCCAACCAACCGGAGCCACCTCTAAGAAGGCCTGGCCGTCTGGTCGAAACCCAGAATCTTTTGAAGCGCGTGAAAATCTTTCTCCACCGGACAGGCAAAGTCCCGGCTCCACTCCCACCAGGACCCAGGATAATTTTTGACCGTCCGATACCCCGCGAGTTTGAGAATAACGTACAGCCACGCTGCTCGCACACCGCCGGTACAATAACAGATCACCTCCTGATCGCCCCTGATGCCTTTGTCCTCCAACATCTCCCTGATCACATCCACATCCTTGACCGTCGCATCCTTGTTCAAGAATCCATTCCAGGCCACATGGATGGCCGACGGGATATGCCCGGGCCTTGGAATGCCCGGCACTTCCTTTCCCACATATTCTTCCAAACTCCGTGCATCCACGATGGCGGTGTGGTCATGGGAGGCTCGCACAATCAGCTTTAAGTCGTCCTTGGAAATCGCAAGGGTTTTCACAGGTTGCGCATTGAAATTGCCGATAACTGGTGACACCTGGCCATGCTCGAAGGGGCGGCGTTCAGCCGTCCACTTGACCCATCCGCCATCCAAAATCCGCAGATGCTGGTGGCCCAAGTATTCCAACATCCAGAACATCCGCCCTTCGTCCCCCCAGTTATCGAAGGGATTGGAGTAGATCACGACCTCGCTCTCATTGCTGATGCCGAGCGTGCGCAAATGCCGTTCGATCTGGCCAACATCAGGATTCAGCAACCCCTTCGGCACTGCATCGGGGTCGCTGTACTCATGCCACGTCGTATGCACGGCGCCCGGAATATGTCCGCCGAATTCATAGGCCGCCCGGCCACGCACATCGATCACCACGAGGCCTGGCGAACCCAATCGACTGTGCAATGTGTCCGTATCAATCAAGAGTGGGTGCTTCATAGCTATTCCTTCTTACCAGCGATGGCGATCAGGTTCGTCAACCGCCATCATGCATTCAAGAGAGCCTGAATGTGTGTATCAACGGACGCGGCGAGCGCAGTCAGATTATATCCACCTTCCAGCGACGACAAGATGCGGCTCTTCGCATGGCGCTGAGCAATCCCCGCGACGATCGTCGTCAGATCCGCATACCCCGCTTCCGTCAGCCCCATACTGGCCAACGGATCGTCCTTGTGTGCGTCGAATCCAGCGGAGACGATCACAAATTCTGGCTTGAATGCATCGGCCGCCGGCACGAGCGCCTTGAAAAAGATTGCGCGATACTCGTCGTCGCCCTCGCCGGCTTCCATCGGCACATTGATCGTGTATCCCTCACCGGCTCCCCGGCCTCGTTCGTCGTCCCTCCCGGTACCGGGATAGTGGGGGTACTGGTGCGTGCTGAAAAATAGGACGGAGGGATCGTCCTCAAAACTGTGTTGTGTCCCGTTGCCATGGTGCACGTCCCAATCGACAATTAATACTTTGGAAAGCCCGTACTTTTTCTGCACATAGCGCGCGGCAATGGCCACATTGTTGAACAGACAAAACCCCATGGCCCGGCTAGCCTCGGCATGGTGACCCGGCGGCCGCACGGCACAAAATACGTGATCGACCTGCCCGGCCATGATGGCATCGACCCCGGCCAGTACGCCGCCCGCAGCCAGATACGCGGCATCGAGGGAACCAGACGACATGGACGTATCGGGATCGAGAGAGACACGGCCGCTCGTCGGCGCATGCCGCTTCAGCGAGGCGACATAACTGGGCGTATGAACTTGCGTAATCCATTCATCCTCAGATTTTCTCGGCTCGATCCTGGTCAGGCGAGCCATGGTCCCACTCTGCTCCAACTGTTGCATGATCGCCCGCAGCCTGTTGGGCGACTCCGGATGCCCAACTCCCATGTCATGTGCCAAATAGGCGGGATGATAGACCAGACCGGTGGTTCCCATGAATGAATCCAGTGATCGGTGATGCGTGATGAGGTGATCAGTGATGATGAAGGGAACACTTTCCTCACCTCATCACTCACCACATATCACCCATCACACGTTGGCAGATTAGCACGCAGAAAACGCCATAGACAATGTGGGCCGGCGCTGCTATCGTTTGCAGCCACAGGGGGAGCTCCAATGCCGAATCCACGAATCGAACCGCTCAAAAAGATCCTTGCCATGGACCCGAACGACGACGTCGCCTGGTTTGGCCTCGGCAAAGCGTACCTGGACGACGGCAATTTCGAGGAGGCCGCTACCGCGTTGCGGCAATGTGTCACGGTCAAGCCCACCTACTCCGCCGCCTACTTTGCATTGGCGCAAGCGCTCCAGAAGCTCAACCGCCTTGACGAATGCCGTACCGTCTGCGCCACTGGCATCGACATCTCGACCAAGAACGGCGACGCCATGGTCACCAAGAATTTAGAAGCCCTGAAGAGTTCCCTCCCACAGTGACATCCCGCCGATCACCACCCTCACCGTTCGCGCTTCCCACGTGGGCAATCCGTCTTGCGCGGATCCACACCCAGCCGCTCAACACAGACCAGGAGCGTATGCGCTTTGTCGTCGACTTAACGGCAACGAATGTCGAGAAAAGAACCGGCGGCCCGTTCGGTGCCGCGGTGTTCGAACGCCGCACAGGCCGACTTGTCGCGATTGGCGTCAACCTCGTTGAATCGGCCCGCTGTTCTCATGCCCACGCTGAAATGGTCGCCCTCGCGAACGCCCAACACACGCTCGGAAATTTTGACCTTGGTGCTGAGGGTTTGCCTCAGCATGAGCTCGTGAGCAGCTGCGAGCCCTGCGCGATGTGTTATGGGGCGATCCCCTGGTCCGGCGTCAGGCGCCTGGTGTGCGGCGCCCGCGCCAGTGACGCGGAAGCGATTGGGTTTGATGAAGGGGCTAAACCGAAGCACTGGGTGGGGGAACTGAACAAACGAGGTATCTCCGTTGTCCGCGATCTCTGCCGACAAGAAGCCGCCGCCGTCCTTCAGCACTATACGGCTATCGGCGGCGCCATCTATGGCACCAGCCGGATCCGATAAGACGCTCCTGACCTCCCGATACAGTAACAGATCTTCCGGACAGATTGCGGGCCAACGGGCTTTCTTGGGCGAAACCATCCCAAGATTCACGCGACGGCAGAACCACCTTCGTCGTTCGAAGGTGGACCAAAACCATCCGGTTGCCGCTTGGCAACTTCCTCGTACATATCGTCAAGCCAGCGGCCGGCACACCCAAGCACTTCCCGCACCAGCGGCTCCGGCTGACCGGTCCGCTTGATGGTCCATTGCGACACATACTCCATGAGGGCATCCCGTTCAAATGGCCGGCTGGACTGCGTGGCCAACATCGCCAGTTCGCCCAAGCCGGTCTTCAGAATCTCAGCGACCGTGTCCCGGCCATAGGATGTGCTGGCGGTCACGTATTGAATGGCACGATTGATTTCTTGGTCGGTCATGGCGGTGATGTTGAAAACCTGTCACATTCCTGGGATCTCCGTCAATGCAGTCGACTCGGTCGGTCTACGCACCACATTTTTCTCTTCTCCACAACATGGCCGATGGTATGATCGGCTCATCATCCGATTCACCCCTCAAGGAGTATCCAATGGCCGGAAAGAGCCGCACACAACGTACCACGACACGCAGCCGTTCAACGTTTTCCGATCGGTGGGACCTCACCCAGCTGGTCAAAGACCCGGCCGTCGACATCGACTCCTTGTTAGCCGATCTCGAATCGAAGGTTGCCAAGATCGAAGCGGCGCGGCCGACGCTGGCCCCATCCATGCCGAGCCAGGACCTCCTTGCACTGCTGCATCTTAGCGAAGCAGTGGCCCAAGATTCCTCGCGTCTCGGCGCCTATGCGTATCTGCGATTCTCCGAAAGCACGAAGGATGCGGAGGCGAGGTCGCTAAAAACCCGGGTGGAGGAACGGCTGACAGGCCTGAGTAATCGTCTGCTCTTTTTTGAGCTCTGGTGGCAGAGTGTCGACGAAACCAATGCCGCGCGCCTGATGGCCGACGCGGGTGATCTGCGCTACCACTTGGAAACGATCCGGCGCTTCAAGCCCCACACCCTATCAGAACCGGAAGAAAAGATCGTCAACCTTAAAAACGTCACAGGCCGAAGCGCGGTCCACACGCTGTACGATATTGTGACAAACGGATTCACCTTCTCAATGACGGTCGGCGGCAAGAACAAGACCGTCAACCGTGAAGAACTGATGACCTATGTGCGGAATCCGAAAGCCTCTGTGCGCCAGGCGGCCTATCAAGAACTCTATCGCGTCTTCGCCACCCAGCGCGACTTGTTGGGGGAGATCTACAAGACGCTCGTGAACGATGCGAAATCGGAAAACCTCGGGCTCCGCCGCTTCTCAGCCCCCATCGCCAGCCGCAATCTCGGCAACGACGTGCCGGATCAAGCGGTCGACGTGTTGCTGGCCTCCTGTGCCAAGAATGCCGGCACCTTCCAACAGTATTTCTCGCTGAAAGCCAAGATTTGCAAGATCAAGCCGATGAACCGCTATCATCTCTACGCGCCGCATCGTACGGAGTCGAAAACGTACAGGTATGCCGACGCGGTCACAATGGTACTCGACGCCTACCGCGGTTTCAGTCCTCGCCTAGCTGATTTGGCCGAACAAGTGTTCCACGATCGACACATCGATGCCCCGACAAGGCCCGGCAAACTGGGTGGTGCCTATTGCTACAGCATCGTCCCCGGCATGACGCCCTATGTCATGCTCAATTACACCGGAGAAGCCCGCGATATTGCCACCATGGCACACGAACTCGGTCACGCCGTCCATGGGATGCTGGCGAAGGATCATTCTGTATTTACCTTCCACTCGACCCTCCCACTGGCCGAAACGGCATCGGTCTTCGGCGAGCGCATTCTCTCTGACGCCCTGATGTCTCAGGAACGGAACAAGGCCGTGCAACAGGGGTTACTGCTGAGCCAATTAGACGACATCTATGCCACGGTATTGCGGCAGGCCTATTTCGTCCGATTCGAAAAGCTCGCCCATCAGATGATCGCAGACGGCGCAACGGCCGATCAATTGGCCAAAGCCTATGGGCAGGAACTCCGGCAACAATTCGGTAAAGCCGTGAAGGTGCCGGACGAATTTCAATGGGAGTGGCTGACTATCCCCCATATCTTTGCCAGCCCCTTCTATTGTTACGCCTACAGCTTCGGCAATCTGCTCGTGCTGGCGCTCTACCGCATGTACAAGGAACAAGGGGCTTCGTTCGTGCCGAAATATCTGAACCTCCTGGCGACCGGCGGGTCGCAATCACCCCAACAAATCCTCAGCACCGTCGGCGTCGATATGACCTCGGAATCTTTCTGGCAATCCGGCTTCGATACAATCCGAGAGATGGTGGAACAGTTGGAAGAGACGATGTGAGGCACTGATTGACAGATGGAAGACGGATTCATCCATCGCGGGCGTCAGACAGATGATGGATCGATTCTTCTCAGATATGGGTCTACATGAGAATTGTTATTGCCGGCGGGACAGGCTTTATCGGCCGAGCCTTATGTGCCTTGCTTGGTCAAGCAGGACACCACGTCGTACTGCTCACAAGGAGAATAGAGGAATCTCAACGGTCCGTTGGCACACACGGTACACCCGTCGAGTGGAACGGTCGTGAAGCAGGGGCTTGGGAGCGCGCGCTCGATGGCGCCGATGCGGTCATCAATCTCGCCGGTGCGTCGATCGCCGATGGCCGTTGGACCGACGCCCGCAAACGGCTTCTGACCGAGAGCCGAGTTGACACCACCCGCCTGCTGGTTGATGCCATCGCTCGCTGTTCATCGAAACCTCACACACTGATCAACGCCTCCGGTATCGGCTATTACGGCCCCGATGACGATCGTGAGCTGACCGAAGAAGCCCCGCGTGGCCAAGGTTTTCTGGCCGATCTCTGTCTGGCATGGGAACTAGAAGCGCTCAGACTCGAAAGGCTCAATGTGCGCGTGGTGCTGTTGCGGACTGGGATGGTGCTTGAACAAGACGGGGGCGCGCTGCCGAAGATGCTGCTGCCGTTTCGACTTTTCCTCGGTGGGCCAATTCTACCGGGTACTCAGTGGGTCTCATGGATCCATCGGCACGATCACATCAGCCTGATCCAGTGGCTGCTGGCCACACCGAGCATTTCCGGCCCCGTCAATGCCGTGGCTCCGGAACCCGTGACGATGACGCAATTCTGCAAGGCACTCGGGCTTGCGCTTCACCGCCCATCATGGCTTCCTGTGCCACGCTTCGCACTCAACATCCTATTGGGCGAATTGTCCACGTTGATGACAACAGGCCAACGGGTTGTTCCGGAAAAGGCTCTCTCCGCGGGTTTTTCTTTCCAGTACCCGAATCTTGAATCGGCATTGCGAGGTATTGTGGCGAGATGACTCATCTCCCTCTCATTCGTATCGAATCAGGACATCACCCGCTCATCGCTGGTTTGACTGATGGTCGCAATTTCATTCTTTCCAAGATCCCGCCATTCACCCGGTTTGAGATCGCCCAGCCGAATCGGCCCGATGGCGATCCGTACCAGGCGCAATGTGGGATGGCCCACCGCGGCTGTCATGCGCCGGACCTGACGATTCATCCCTTCGTGGATCGTGAGTTCCAACCAAGCCGTCGGCACGTTCTTACGAAACCGGATGGGCACAGGCCGCTCAGGCAATGTCGGCTCATCGGCCAACAACCGTACCTCTGCCGGCCTCGTTTTCTTTCCCCCAAGCAGCACGCCTCTGCATAGCCGTGCGATGGCCTGTTCATCAGGGAGGCGCTCGACTTGAGCCACATAGACTTTCGGTAATTTGTGTGTCGGATCGGTGATCCGATGGACTAGGGCGCCGTCCGAGGTCAGAATCATCAGCCCCTCGCTGTCCTGATCGAGGCGCCCCGCCGCATAGACACCGGGTATGGCAATGTAGCCCGCAAGAGTCGCCCTCCCTCCAGAATCAGTAAAACACGGCAACACGCCGTAGGGTTTATTGAACGCAATGGTGCGTGGGGACATGATTATGATGGCGTCCCGTTGCTCGGTCGCCTCTTACAAGGCAGAAGACTCATCCAACTGCTTGAATTGCTTGTGAGTATTGTCCAGAGACCATTCACGATCAGGTTTCTTGTTCCGCTGCCCTCGGTGGGTTGACAAAACCCCTAGCAGAGACTATACTGAGAATGCTTCTCATAATCGTCAGCAAGGAGCTGCCCATGTACATGTGTCTCTGCAACGGAATTACCGAATCGGATGTCCGCGAGGCAGGACGCGCTGGGTTGGTCATGCCCAGCCAGCTCAAGGCCAAATTCGATCTCAAGTGCAACGGTTGTTGCGGGCGTTGCGCCAAGAACATTCACGAGTTTGTCGAGGTCGCCGTTCAAGGAGCCGCAGTCTCCTGCTCTACTGCCTAGCCCTGAACCTTTCCGCCCCATCGCCGTCCCCCGTAACACATCATTGTCTAGCGGTTCCAATCGGAGAAGCCTAGCTTACCTCTCTCCTGAGAATCGTATCCGCATAGAACAATTTTAGTGGGAAGATGACCGGCTGATAAGCTTCGTCACATCCGCAACACGCTGGCCCAAAGCCTTGGCGTCGGCAAGTTCCTTCTTGTCGATCCCCGGACTGTCCCCTTCCGTCGTGGCGGACGCTCCAAAGGCCCCGCCACCGCTGACAACAATCATCTGATTGCCCAGCATCGCGGCAAGAATTGTCAGCATCGTGACCTCTTTGCCGCTGGAGATCTGCCCTCCCGTCGCAAAAGCCGCGCCGACTTTGTTCTTCATCTTGAACTCGGGAAAGACCCCAAACTTGAATTGCCAGTTATCCAAGAACGTCTTCACCTCACCCGACATGTTGGACCAATAGACGGGTGAGCCAACGATGACGGCATCGGAAGAGAACAGATCCTCCGCCGTCACCTGTCCCACACGTTTGAGGACGACCACCGTGCCTGGCACTGATTTGGCTCCTTCAACCACCGCTTCCGCCATCCGCTCCGTATTGCCGGTGAGCGAGTGATAGGCCACGAGCACCTTCACCGGAAGAGGAATTTCCTCTGCCCAGGACTTGTGGCTGACGCTGTTGATTACGGTGAGGCTGACAACGGCTGTGGCGAGGAATTTCCCTATATTCATGACGGATGCCATGAATCTCAAGAAAGGCTGAACAGGACTACCGACGAAACGTCTCTTCTTCCATATGCTCTTCAACTGATACTTCCGTCAGGGTCCCCCGATAGGTACAACGGTGGCAGCGGATGCGCCACTCTTCGATCCATTTCTCCTGCACATACGATTGGCGGCAGGTGGGACAGACAAAGACCCCTTTTTTGTACAGCACCCGGCGTTTTTCCTGCATACAGTCCTCACCTAACGATGATCGCAGAATCGCACAATGCTCGACAGGATTGCAAGGCGGCACTTTCTTGACTCGGCAGGACCTGCTCGTTACGATGCGCCATGACTGATCCTTCCATCTTCATCAGGTGTCTCCGATCAGCTTTCCTGGTGGGACTCCTGCTTGCCGTCACACCATCGCCGGGCGTGACTTCTGAACTAGGCCTTATTGCAATCCGCACTCCAGCCGGCAGCACCATCCAAGCGGAACTTGCCGACACCCCATTTAAGCGCGCGACCGGTCTCATGTACCGAGACCATCTTCAGAAAGACCACGGAATGCTGTTTGTATTCGGCCAGCCGCATGCCTGGTCCTTCTGGATGAAGAACACCAAAATGGCACTCGACTTGATTTGGTTGGACGACAAAAAGCGGGTCGTGCATATCGAGCGGAACATCCCCATCTGCACCAAGACTGACGACTCGTGCCCGCAGTATCGGCCGAACAGCGAAGACGCGGTATATGTGCTGGAGATTACGGGCGGGACTGTGGACGGCTACAAAATCGAGAAGGGTTCAACGCTGCCATTTACGAGGCCATAAATCTGGTATTACGATTTCTCCTGCCAAGACCGGACACGGCGAGCGCTGATCACACCCTCTACTCGCTCGATGGCTTTCAGCACGCGATTGACCTGCGCCGCATCGGCAATCTCGGCCACAAAATCCAACTCGGCTTTACGATCTTCTCGCGTGATGATTTCCGCGCGGCTGATGTTGGCGTGACATTCCGCGATGGCGGAAGACACATTCGCCAACACTCCGGTTTTGTCCGTGGCAATTACCGCAATCTTGACCGGATGGTGGCCGGGAGTGGCGACGTCCCACTCGACTTCCACCAACCTGGCCCGATCGTAATCCAGCGCCTCCAAGTTCGGACAATCGACGGCATGGATCGTGAGTCCACGCCCGCGGGTGATGTAGCCCAAAATCTTGTCGCCGGGAACGGGGTTGCAGCAGCGGGACAACTGCATCAACACATCCCGCGCCCCCTTCACCTGAATACCCTTGCTGAGCCCCTTGTTGCCCGACACTTTAGCCGGACTGGCCGGCTCTTCAGCGGGGGAGCTGACGGGAACATGCGCCACCAGCTTCCCCACGATTTGGGCCGTCGACAGGTGTCCGAATCCTACCGCGGCAATTAACTCCTCAACCGTCTCATAGCCTTCCTGTTTCGCGGCATCCAGCAGTTGTCCGGACTTGAAGGCTTGCGCCGGAGCCAACCCATGGCGGCGGCATTCTGCCTCCAGCAGCCGCCGGCCGATTTCGAGGCTGCGCGTCTGCTCTTCGACTTTGATCCAATGTTTGATTTTTGTCTTGGCGCGAGACGTCCGCACGAACTTGAGCCAATCCTTGTGCGGGGTCTGGGTAGGTGAGGTCAGAATTTCAATGGTATCGCCGCTCTCCATCTCGTGTCGTAAGGGCACGATCTTGCCGTTCAGCTTGGCGCCCACGCAGTGATCGCCCACTTCGGTATGAATGGCGTAGGCGAAATCGATCGGCGTCGCTCCCTTGGGTAGCTCTTTGACCGTGCCCTTGGGGGTGAACACATAGACGACATCGTGAAACAGCTCCAGCTTGACCGAATCCATGAATTGCCGGTTGTCCGGCAAATCTTTCTGCCACTCGACAAACTGCCTCAACCAACCGAAGGCCTTGCTGTCTTTATCATCAACCCGCCCTTGCTCCTTGTATTTCCAATGAGCCGCAATTCCATACTCGGCCACACGGTGCATGTCGTCCGTGCGAATCTGGAACTCCACATGCTCGCCCTTCGGTCCGACGACGGTCGTATGGAGAGACTGATAGAGATTGGACTTGGGAATCGCAATGTAATCCTTAAACCGGCCGGGCAGCGGACGCCACAAGGAATGGATCACGCCGAGCATGGCGTAGCAATTCATCTTGGTATCGGTAATGATTCGCAGCGCCGTGAGGTCGTAGACCTCTTCGAACGAAATCGACTGCTTGTTCATTTTCTGATACACGCCGTACAGATGCTTCGGGCGCCCATAGACCGTTCCGGCCAGCCCATTGTCATCCAATGCCTTCTGCACCAGCGCCGTGACCTCCTGAATATACTGTTGCCGATCTTCGTCCCGTTTCGCCACGCTGACCCGCAGCATTTCATAGACGTCCGGCTTCAGATGTTTCAGACAGAGATCTTCCAGTTCATTCTTGACCCAGCCGATCCCGATGCGATTGGCCAGCGGAGCGTAAATTTCCAGCGTCTCCTGTGAGATTTCCTGGCGCTTCCGCTCGCCCAGATGTTCCAGCGTGCGCATGTTATGCAGCCGATCGGCGAGCTTGATGATCACGACACGGATATCATCCGCCATCGAGAGCACCATCTTGCGAAAATTCTCCGCCTGCTTTTCCTCAGAACTCCTGAAAGTGATTTTGCCAATCTTGGTGACACCGTCAACCAAGTGGACCACGTCCTTTCCAAATTCCCGTTCAAGCTCTTCGGCGGTTGCCACCGTGTCTTCCAAGGTATCGTGAAGCAAGCCGGCCACCACCGCCGTCACATCTGTTTTCAACATCGTCAAGACGCCAGCCACCGCTACCGGGTGCTGCACATAGGGCTCTCCGGATCGCCGCCTCTGGCCTTCATGCGCTTTGGCGGAGAACTCATAGGCCTTGCGGATCACGCCGAGATCCGCGTCCGGTTGATAGTTCCGGACTCGCGCCATCAGTTGATCGATATCCATCACAGTTTCGTAGACCATAGGCTGTTACTCGGACGCCGCTGGACGGATATCGCGGATGCGTAATTGAATCCGATCGTATCCGTTCCAATGATTCATCTCAGGGGTAAACGCCACGTCCACGGGCGTTCTGATCGAGAGCCCCTGGGCTTCGAGCGACTTCATGCCAAACCCGATCCCGTCGAAGGCAAGCGACCGCCCTTGGCGGAGCGTCATTTTGAGATGCTTCTCCCCCACCACGCGCGCCTGCATGATCTCCAGCCGTCTCCCCGCGAACATCGGTTCCGGATTGCCGGCCCCGAACGGATGCAACGTGCCGATTTCCTGAAGCAGGCGATGAGTGACGTCTTCCAATCGCACTTCGGAATCGAGGTGCAAGGCCGGCACAGACCGGGCCTGCTGGGCCCAGTGGCCCGCGATTGCCGAAAAGCGCTCCGCGAATTCCGGCAATCGATCTTCTGCAATCGTCACCCCCGCCGCACTGGGGTGCCCACCGAACGCCACGACGAGCTCACGACAGGCGGCAATGCCTTGATAGAGATCAAACCCGGGAACGGTGCGGGCCGAGCCCTTACCAATCCCCTGCTCATTGACGGCAATTACGATGGCCGGCCGGTGAAATCGCTCAACGAGACGCGCCGCGACGATCCCCACCACGCCCAGATGCCAGTGTCGAGACGCCAGGACGATCGCACCCGGAAGCGTGTCCGCATCTACCTGCGCCAAAGCCTCCTGCATGATCTCGGATTCAAGCCGCTGGCGGGCCCGATTCAACTGATCCAGCTCCTCAGCCAATTGCTTCGCCTCTACGTCAGAGTCCGTCGTGAGCAACTGAACCCCTTTGATTGCATGCTCCAAACGGCCGGCTGCGTTCAGCCGGGGAGCCAGCTTGAAGGCGATCGTTTCTGCCGTGCATGCCGTCGTCACACCGGATACGTGCTTCAAGGCTCTGAGGCCGCACCGAGCCCCGCGCGTAATCTGCGCCAGCCCTTCTCGCACAAACAGGCGATTCTCATCCGTGAGCGGCACCACATCGGCAATGGTTGAGAGCGCGACCAGATCCAACAGCGATTCCAAGAGCGCCCCCCCGACCCCATACTTCGCCGCGTAGGCACTGGCCACCTTGTACGCCAAACCGCCCGAGCACAGGCCGCGGAACGGATACTCCGCTCCCCGCCGATGGGGATTCATCACGGCCAATGCCGGTGGCATCGTCTCGTCGGTTTGATGATGATCCGTGACAATGACATCCATCCCAAGCTGATTGGCCAACGCAATCTCGCGGTGCGATGTCGTCCCACAATCCGACGTCACCAGCAATGTCACTCCCTCAGACGCGAGCGTGCGGATCGCGCCTTCGTTCAGCCCATAGCCTTCCCGCACACGATGCGGCACATAGGCGGAGGCCCTGGCACCAAGCCCTTGAAAAAACGAGAGATAGATGCTGGTTGCCGACATGCCGTCCACATCATAATCGCCATAGAAGCAGATGCGTTCCCGGTCAATCATTGCCTGATGCAAGCGATCGACGGCTCGCTCCATGTCCGGAATAAGAAAAGGATCGTGAGACGTGCCGGGGGCCATCCACGCGGCCGCCTGGTCGAGCGTGGTCACGCCACGCGCGAGCAGCAACGACGCCGTCGCGGATGAAATAGACAAGGCCTGTGCAAACGCGGCCCGTTGGTCAGGATCGATCTCTCGAAATACCCAGAGCCTGGAGCTCATCCTCGCCTCACCGTGGGCTGCAACGGACTACCTCACCGAATCGTTAGGATTTGAGCGGATGGTAATGGCTCCCCTCTCCTTTGTCAAACCGGTCGTGGAACACATGACCGATTGATATCCCAGGGAAATCTGGCATCAACCTGGTCGCTGAACACGGCGAGGAAACGATGAAGAAGAGGAGTAACCGGCACAATGGAAGGGGAAGGGATCGGCGGGGAACCCGCTATTCCCCTCCCTTTTGGACGTAGTTTTTTACGAATTCTTCGGCGTTCTTTTCCAGCACATCATCGATTTCATCGACGAGCTTGTCGATATCTTCCTTAAGCTTCTTGCCGGTTTCGATAACTTTGGGATTGGCCTTAACGTCTTCCTTGCCTTGGGGCTCACGCTTCGGTTCCTGTTTGCGCTCTTGTTTTTCCATTCGAGCACCTCCAGTGAATCAGGGGCCGTGACGTGCATCACAACAACTGCACGGATTCACCTTACTCCACGCCACCAAAACCCGTCAAGGCAAGCGCCAAAACGAGAAGCGCCGTCCGGATCACCTCCGAACGGCGCTTCATGGGCCACAAACAGCGATCGCCGTTCAACGCTATCGGACAATCAACGACACGATCAGGAGCGCCACGATATTGATGACCTTGATCATCGGATTCACCGCCGGCCCAGCCGTGTCTTTATACGGATCGCCGACCGTGTCACCGGTCACCGCGGCTTTGTGCGTATCGGTCCCTTTTAACCCCTGTTCCTCGATAAACTTCTTGGCGTTGTCCCACGCTCCGCCGCCGCTCGTCATCGAAATCGCGACGAACAGGCCGGTGACGATGCTGCCGACCAACACCCCACCGAGCGCCTGAGGTCCAAGGATCAACCCGACGACCACAGGCGAGACCACCGGAATCAGCCCGGGAACCATCATTTTCGCAATGGCCGCCTTGGTGACGATATCGACACAGGTGCCATACTCGGGCTTCCCGGTCCCTTCCATGATACCCTTGATTGTGCGGAACTGCCGACGCACTTCTTCCACAATCAACCCGCCCGCTTCACCGACCGCTCGCATACAGAGCGCGCCAAAAATAAACGGCAGCATGCCGCCCAAGAACAATCCAACCAGCACCTTGGGATTAGACAGATCAAACGCTGCCAACGCAGGATTATGCGCCGCGACCTCACGGGAATATTCCGCAAACAGCACCACAGCCGCCAATCCAGCCGAGCCGATCGCATAACCCTTCGTCACGGCTTTGGTCGTGTTGCCGACCGCGTCGAGCGGATCGGTGATGTCGCGCACCGCTTTGCCTAAGTGCGACATTTCGGCAATACCACCGGCATTGTCGGTGATCGGACCGAACGCATCGATCGCCACGACAATCCCGGCCATCGAAAGCATCGACACCGCCGCCACCGCCACACCGTACAAACCGCCGGACTCCGCTCCGCCGCACACCCAGAAACTCCCGAGAATGGCCGCGGCAATCACCACGACCGGGGCCGCCGTCGCTTGCATGCCGACCGCCAATCCCGCAATGATATTCGTCGCATGGCCGGTTTCACTGGCCTTGGAAATATACTTCACCGGCTCGTAACTCTTCGACGTGTAGTAGTCGGTAATGAATACGAGTGCCAGCGTCACGATCAATCCGATCAGCGCCGCCGCGTAGTAGCTCATGCCGCTCACGCCGCCGACGCCGTCCATGATCTTCGTCGTGATAGGGAGAAACGCCAGGGCTGCGATGCCGCCGGCCACGAACAGGCCCTTGTACAAGGCCGTCATGATCTCGCCGCCCTCACTCACTTTCACGAACAAGATGCCGATAATCGTCGCGAAGATCGTCACACCACCCAGCGCGAGCGGATAGAGAATCGGCGCGGTCGCCCCGTTGAACATCGTAAAGGCCAGGACCATCGCCGCCACCGTCGTCACCGCATACGTTTCAAACAAGTCCGCGGCCATGCCGGCACAATCGCCGACGTTATCGCCGACGTTGTCCGCAATGACCGCCGGATTGCGAGGATCGTCTTCAGGAATGCCTGCCTCGACCTTTCCGACAAGATCCGCGCCGACGTCCGCGGCCTTCGTATAGATCCCGCCGCCGACCCGGGCGAAGACCGAGATCAAACTGCCACCGAATCCGAGACTGAGCAAGGCGTGAATGGCTTTCTCTTGCCCGGCCACCGATTGCGCGATCGTATAGAAGGTGGTGATCGCCAACAGTCCCAGACCGATCAGCAACAGGCCGGTCACCGCACCCCCTCGAAACGCGACGGTCAAGGCGGCGTTCATACCGTCATGAGCCGCTTGGGCTGTCCGCACATTCGCGCGCACCGCGATAATCATGCCGACATAGCCGGCGATAGACGAGGCTCCCGCGCCGACCAGAAATCCGATCGCCGTCAACAAGCCGAATTTATCGGAAACGGCCCCTGCGCCCCAGAGCAGGACGAACAGCACAGCCGCCACCATCCCGACCGTCCGATACTGACGATTCATGTAGGCGCTGGCGCCTTCCTGAATGGCCTTCGCAATTTCCTGCATCTTCGCGTTGCCCGCGTTGAGCTTAAACACCCACATGGCCAAATAGAGACCGTAGGCAATGCCGGCCACCGCCGCGATCAATGCAAACGTGACAATCGCTGAATCACTCACGGGATACCCTCCTAGTGGATAAACGCATTCCTTATGTCACACGGCTGCCCGTGGCTTCAACCCATCCAAAGTACATGAGGCAAGTGGGGAAACCGTCTGGTGCGCAGGAGCAGCGAGCGGCTAACTATCTGAAAAGCCGCGCCATTCTATACACATAGACCCTGCGGATCAAGACGAAAGATGGGCGGCAAAATTTGAGGGCTTTTGCATCGAAATCCACTGCCCTGTGTTTACGGCGACAACCGACTTTGTTATAGTCCGCCGAGATCGGAGCGATGGATGGGACTGGAACCGAATTACATCGTCATCGACGGCCAGAATTTCAGCAAGACGAAGCTGGCACTGGACAATCACGTCTACAAGAACTGCCAGATCGACGACTGCGACCTCTACTATAGCGGCGGGCAATACGAACTGCTGGATACCCACATCACCAATTCGCGCCTGATCCTCAACCACCCGGCCAAAGGCATCTACAACGCCCTGCAGATCTTCAAGATGAAATCACCGGGCTCGCGCATCGTCTTCGAGTAAACTCCGAACGACATCGTCCTTACCCTGTACCTACGGGCACACTAGCGCCACAGCCGGTGGAGTGCCGCGAAACGCACATTTGCTGGGCTCCCCCGGAAGGACAAAAGTCCGTTTACGACGCAACGCTTCCTCAAGCGGATTTCAAAACAGAATTATTGGGTGGAGGCGGATTAGGAGCAAGTCCGTGACGTGACTTATGGACGTTCGTGGCTCATGCCATCTGTATTGGGATCATCAGAGCGTGATGGGCACGCCCATAAACCGTCTGGATTGGAGACTGAATTCTGGTCAAAGCATATTCTCCAACTTGGAGTTCTCCTCTCCACCAGAATAGTTCTCTGCCCCCTCATTTCTCTCTTTTGAGTCGTACATACTCACTTCGTAGAATCCAAAAACACTGGTGACGCACACAGCCAATCCACTCTCCATTCAATCGCAGAAGGAGGCTACACAAAAAAGTCTTCTCCCTTGGGCCGCAACTCCAACTCGAAGGTCCACGCCCCTGGCTTTTGCCGGATCAACGCCCAATAGGTTTCGGCCATATCCTCCGGGCTCAGCATCGGCTCGCCGGCCGGATCAGATGTCTGGGCTCTCACTGCTTCCGTGTCAATGACACCGTCCACGATGATGTGCGCGACGTGGATGCCTTGCGGCCAGAACTCCCGCGCCAGAGAATCCGCCAGTCCTCGGACTGCGAACTTGGCGCTGCTGAACGCGGGCGCTCCCTTCCGCCCGCGGATGGACGACGTCGCGCCCGTGAACAGGATGCTGCCGCCGCCCTGTGCCAGCATATCCGGCACCACCTGCTTGCAACAGAGAAACGCCGCCAGCGCACATCGGTCCCACGTCGCCTTGAAATCCTCCGCCGTCAATTCGTTGAACCCACCCCATACCCCACTTCCCACGTGATTGATGAGGATAGAGACAGGTCCCAGCTCGCTCCGAACTTTGGCAAACGCCTTGGCCACGGCGTCGACATCCGTCAAATCCGTCGGACAAGGCAGGGCTCTGGCCCCGGCTCGATGCAGCTCCTCAGCCAGAACATTCAGCACATCTGCGGAACGCGCGAGCAGGGCAACCGCACAGCCTTCGCGGGCCAACTTGCGGGCCAGCGACGCCCCCAATCCACGTCCCACACCAGCAATGACGGCGACTTCACGATTAGGAGCGCTCATCGAACCTCCTCGCTTCACTGAACGCTGGACGGTCTGCCCTTCGGTGCGACGCTCACTTACTTATTGACCGGCACGTTGTCCGTTCGACGAACGATCTCAATCGGCTGGAAGACGGGATCCTGCGATCCTCTTGAAGACACAGCTTCGACTCGTTCGAGGAACGGCGCGGGACCGGAGATCGGCCCATAGTTGAGGACGGCTTCGACATCGAACGTTTTGGTGTCTTGTGGCGTGGGGAAGGAGAAGGTCTCCAATCGCGTTTCTTCCGGCTTCAACACAGTATCGTCCAGTACCTTAACCGCTTCAAAATCAAAAACAGTTTTCTGCCCCTTGGCATCCGCGTAGGTCCGCCCGTAGACCCGGCTATCCGCAAAGACAGTCTTCAGATTCTTCCCTTTCACTTCGAAGTTCAATACCACCGTCGCCCAGGCCGGATGGGTGGCGGGCAAATTGTGCGGTACCAGGCTCTGGACCTTTACCGTTACGGTGGTCTTGTTGCCATCGATCTTCGTCTGCACATCCAGTTTCGCCGCATCCTGACGCAACGTCCCGACGCGGCCGGGAAAGGTATGGTTCGCAACCTTTCGCTTCTTTTCCCCGTTCGCCGATTCGCCGACCTGTTCGGGCATGTGGCAGTACTGGCATTCCTTGCCGGACTTCACAGCGTGGCTACGGTCCCAGTTGCCAAGCAAATCGTTCGCTTTGCCCAGATTCGCCGCGGACGGCACCGACTGGTGGCAATTGAGACAGAGATCGGACTTTTGAAACAGCTCCAGATCCATCGATTGATGCGCGAGGTTCTGGACCGCATCCTTATAGGGACCATAGAGCGTCTTGCTGCCGATCTCGTATTTTGGCTCCGGCGGGTGTTTGGCGCGGTCCACCTGCTTGATCAGGTGACACTGTGAACACGCCACGCCGTCCAGCGATGGATCGCCGGACCGTACGTGATCGACGAATAGTTGGGCGTGATCGGGGAACTCTCGGGACTGAGGCGCGTGACAGCGAAAACAGAGCATCTTGTCCTTGCCGCCCGGCGAGTTGAGATAGGCGTCAAGGGACACCCGGAAAGCAGGAGAATGGATGGATTTTGAGAGCGGCGAGGTTTCCCACTCTTCAAAGACCCGCTCATGACACCGTTTGCACTTATTCGAGTGAGGAAAGGCCTTTTCAATGAGCGCCTGAGGTTTGACGTCCTGGGCCAGCACGTCCGGAACGCTCCCAGAAAGACACCATGCTCCCCCTATCACAACAAGGGCACATCCCACCTTTCCGAACATGGATCGCAGCCGGTGCTCCATTGGCCTCTTAGCAGGTTGCGGAAAAATTCACGCGGGCTCCTGAAACCATCCCATATCCCGATGGATGAGACGCCACCATACAGCCATGCAGGATGCTCAAAATGGCCGTCCAGCGCGGCCGCAGCGAGCGAAGAGGCGAATCGTACTCTGTGCCGTACGTTGAGCCTCTGAGCGATGCGAGAACAAAGCTGGCGGACTTTTTCAGCATCCTGTTAGAACGATTTTACTCGGTACGTCAACATGCGCGGCTGCGTGTATTCATGAATGATCTGTTTGGCCTCGTCCCGTTCCTTATCACTGTTCAACGTAGCCAGATACTTGTGCTGCAGCATCGGCTCAGGGGTTGGGATCAGCGCATAGGTCAGCACGGCTTCCACCGTGGCCGCCGCCGACCCTTTCGGCACCATCACGGCAAACGGGACCTTCCTCGTATGGCCCCCCTTGATGAAGGGATCGGGAATCGGACCACGGAGAAGCTTGTCGTACGGCAACCCAAATTGTTTTGTGTCTTCGGCCAACACCTGGCCGGATTCGTCTTTTGCGGTAATGGTCAGGAAGAACTGCTTCAGCACAGGGTCACCATCGGGAAAACTGTGCGGCAGACTGCCGATCTTCACCAGAACTGTTCCCTCCAGCGCGTCCCCTGTCTTCTTGACATCGAGATCGACACGGGGCGTCCATTCAGCCTGAAGATTGCGATTTCTCAGCATGGTGCCGGACACCACCACACCGCGAAACCAGTGGCGCCCAATGGCTCGGGTCATGGCCCCCCGCCTAGACGTCGAACTGCCGGTGGATGGTTCCATGTGGCAATCCTGACAGACCGTCCCTTGGAGAATTTCCCCAGGCAAGCCTTTCTGCGTGACATCTTTCACTTTATCGAAATGGCAGGACGCACAATAGGCGGCTTCACGGAACAATGGAGACTGCGCGGCCTGATGAACCAGATTCTCCTCCGGATCGGCAAACGGCCCGAAGAGCACCGGCCCCGGTTTGAGCTTAAACGTCGGCGGTGGATTGATGGTCCGATCCACCTCATGAATCAGATGGCAAGAGGCACAGCCGATTCCTTCGATCTGCGGCTTGCCTGCCAAGAGTTGCGCCGTGACCTTCTCGACATGTTGTGGGAAGACCACCGTGGAGGGTACGTGGCACGCGAGACACCGACCCTGCTCTTCCACGGTTGGATTGGTCTGCACCCAGAGACCCAACACCGTTCGGAATACCGGCGAGTCCAGCGAGGTCCCGTGCAGAAGCGCCGCATCGACCCGGCCAAAAGTTTTTAGGTCTGGCGTCTGCTCCCGCGCCCCCTTCCACTCTTCATAGTGACGATCATGGCACTGTTTACAGTCTTCCGACCGGACGAACACTTTTTCAATTTCAGCGACCCATTCAGGTAACGCCTTCTGATCAGCCGTCTGTGCAAAGACCCTTTCTTGGAGCAAACCGTACGTGGCGGTAAGTAAAAGAAGCCCGATGGCCGTGACCACGTACCGTCCAGATGCCCACATTCTGTTTGCTCTCCGCACATCACCCTTCACACATCACCATTCACCGCGTAATTTCAGTCCCGCTTACAGCCGACGAAATGAAAATTGACCCCCCACCCGACCGGATCTCCTGGATCCGCCGCTTCATACGTACCGACGGTGAAGTTACATTGCTTCATTGCCTTCTTGATGGCCCATCCGAACTCCGCCATATTTCTGATCTCGTGTTTGTCGATTTCTTTGATGACCGAGCGGACCTTGATGCCGGCAAAGTCCGCGCGTGAATTGCCGATCACTTCGAACACCGCCACACCTTGTGCCCGTTCGAGCTTCAGTTCCTGTTGGATCGCCTCATCCACAGCCCCGACCACGATCCCGAATTCCTCTCCAAGCCGGGCCGCTTCTTCCTCGGTCATCACTCCTGATTCAGTTGCAGCAATAGCAGCGGTCACCACACCCATGCCGACACAGAGAAACCATGTCAGCATGAGGGTGCCCGCCATGAGACCTCCTTCACGCTTCTTCATTGACTCCAGACTGCATGCCTCCTTCGTGAAAGGTCACACGTAAAACGTGAAAGGTACAGAGCGAGAACGCTTGAGAACTCACTAATTGTACGTTTCACGTTTCACCTCTTACTTTTCACGGAATCTGTTACAGCTTGGCCACTGGATCGATGCTCAGCTGAAACCACGGCGCCACGGACTTCTGGCCATTGCGTTCTTTGTTTTCCCCGTTCCACACCGCAAACGAGACCGTCTGCACACGGCCGGGCACGAGTTTCGCCTCGTTCTCTTGTTCCTCGCTGACAAGGGGACGATGCATCACCACGTGCCACACCCCATCCTTCCATAGGGCGTTGCCCTGGACCCTGCCCTGCTTGTCTTTTGTGGTCAGCGTGCTGAACCCACCGCCGATCAAATCTTCAACCGAGGAGATCCTTCGTGGAATCACTTCGAACGTGCGGACTCCGCCTTCCTTCTTTTCTGATGTCCGAGCCGCCCGCCGATCGATATCGCTTTGCCAGTCCGCCTTCCAATGCCAAATGTTGATGTAGTGGTCCAGTTGGCCCATGCAGAAAAAGGCCGGCGCATCGCCAAGCGGCAATCCAATTGCCACCCCATCCCGAAACGTCCCCGGCGTGAGCCGGTCATTCTTGGTGTTGTCTTGCCATTCAAGGAGAAACGCGATGTCCTGTCCGTTGTGCAGCGATCGCACCGTCAGCGCCCGGGCACTCGGCTCCGGCCACACCGGTCGCGTAATGATTTGTCCGCTCAAAGGAATCGTCATCGCCGGAATCATGCCCCAGGCGGCATCATCCGGCGTGTGAGGAAGATCGCCTGGGATCAGATGCGAACGGATCGTGATGCCTTCGGAACTGACGAGTGGAATGCCAAATCCGCCGAGGAGGCTGGCCGCCAGGATAAGGCCGAACAAGCACGCAAACAGACGGGAACGCGAGCCACAGGCAAAACCGATCAGAATCATACAGCCTACGCGAGTGTCAGTCGGCGTATTTTATTTTCTCCGCGCTCGCAGATATAGAGATGCCCGCGCGAATCCAGCGCCAATCCGGCCGGCGCGTTCACGACGGCCTCGACGCCGAGCAGACCCTCGCCCGGTTTGAGCACACCGGCCGATTCTTTGGCCACGAACCGCGCCGCGCCGCAGCCGCCCATGTTGTGATCCTCGTATCCGCTGTCGCCGTTGCCCGCAACCGTCGTAATGATGCCGGTGGCCGCATCGACCTTGCGCACACGGTGATTCATGGTGTCGGAGATATACAGATTGTCGTCGCGATCGAATGCCACGGCCTCGGGCGCGTGCAGCATGGCCTTGACGGCCGGCTTATCATCGCCATCGTACCCATAGCGGCACACTCCCGCGACGGTCGAAATAATCCCGGTCTGCCTGTCGATTTTCCGCACCCGGTTGCTGCCCTTATCGACAAGATAGACATCGCCCTGCTTATCGACCGCCAACCCGACGACGTCATACAGGCGCGCCTCCGTGGCGGGACGCCCATCGTCGAGGTAGAGCGACAGATCCAACCCATCCGAGCAGACCGGCATAAGCCATCCCTGATCGTCACTGAAATCAATACCAATCGCATCGCCGGAGAGCACCACGAGGTTCCTGGCAACCAGCGGCTGTTCGCGGGCATCATCCTCCGCGGTCCAGGCGCCGGCGATCGTTGTCACCAACCCGGTCGTCGGATCGTATCGCCGGATCCGGTGCGCTTGCGTATCAGCGATATAGAGGACGTCATCGCGGTCGAACGCGATTGCGGCGGGCCAGGTGAGATTCACCTCAAGGGCCGGGCCGTCTCCATTGAACCCATGTTGCCCGGTGCCGACCACGGTCGTAATAATCCCACTACTGCGATCGACCTTGCGGATCCGGTTACTGCCCGAGTCGCAGATATAGAGATCGTTGTGCGAATCGAATGCGACGCACAGAGGCAAATACAGGCCGGCCTCTCCACAGGGACCGTCATCGCCGCAATAGCAGGTTTCACCGATGCCGGCGAAATTGTGCAGGGTGCCTTCTTGGAGATTGATGCGGCGGATACGGTCGGAGCCGGACTCCGCGATATAGAACCACTGCTGGTCGTTGTCCAGCGCGGCGTGATGCGGAAGTGGAATCCCCGCCTTCACCGCCCGCTTGCCATCACCGGTGCTGCGCGCTTTGCCGTTGCCGGCAAAGACTTCGATCACCCCTCCGGCTGGCCGTATTGCTGCATCCATGGACGGCGCTTGTGTATCCACGCTGTTTCCTGGACCGTCAGCTTATGCTCGAGGCGCGGGCTGTGGCGCCGCCGTCGTCTGGTTCATCGTCGCGGTCTGCGCCGGTCCGGCGGTCACAGCCGGCTGCGGCGCCGCCTGTTGCTGCTGCGCTTGAGCCTGGGCTTCGGCTTCGATTGCGTCCGCCTCATGCACGGACTTCTTGAATCCCTTGATCGCCTTGCCCAACCCTTCTCCCAATTGCGGCAACTTTCCTGCGCCGAAAATAATCAGCACGATAACCAGGATCAAGATCAGCTCTGTAAATCCGAGACTTCCAAACATGGTGCGCTCCTTCGTAAAGGGTGATCACGCCCCGGCACTGTCCTTGGCTTTCTTCGCAAACCGCTCCCGCAACCGCTTGCGGGCCTCCTCGGCCTTCTCGAACATCTTGCACTTGTCGTAGACGCTGATGAGGTTGTAGTACGCCAGCGGCTCGTCCGGATTGTGCTCCACGGCGTTCTCCATGACCGACACGGCCAAGTCGGTCTTCTTGTGATTGAGCGCGATTTCCATCAGCTTGAAGCTCGATTCCAAATGCTTGGGGTCCAGCTCCAGGGTCCGGAGATAGCACTGAATCCCCATATCGATGGTGTTGTAATCCGATACCTGCGGATTGTCCAATTCGATATAGACTCCGGCCAAATTGTACCAAGCGATCGGGTCCTCCGGCGTAATCTCGACCAGCCGTTCGTAATACTCCTTGGCCTCCATGTACTTCTTCTTATCCGCATAGACCCGACCAAGATTGAACAGCGCCAAAACATCGTAGGGAAACACCTCCAAAGCATGCCGGAACTCGGCCTCAGCTTCATCGGTCATATTCTTTGTGGCATAGATGGTGCCGAGATTCGAATAGTACATGGCTAAAGACCGATTCATTTCCGCGCGCAGGCCTTCGGCCATTTCGATCGACTTCTTCACTTCAACGAGGGCGTCGTCCATCCGTCCTTGGCTGAAATAGAGCTCCCCGAGTCGGCATCGGGCTTGAAAATCATCTGGCTCGGCATCGAGCAATTTTTCCAGCCCGGCGATTTCCTCTCCCGGCGCAAGCGGCTGATCGCCGGACTCGGCAGTCGCGGTTCCTGGTTGAGTTGGATCTGTGATTGGCGCCTGTGTGTCCATGCAAATAGATTCCTTGGTCTTACGGCTATGCTTCTTTGACGAGCAGCCCTTCTGATGCTCCCACCAGCCGGCCATTCGGTTCGGCAAGCCGCTCAGCAACAGCCGGCTTACCCCGATCGAGCGTCAGCAAGATGACCCCCAACACCACCATCAAGGTCAGGTTGGAAAACATCAGCGCATAGCCGGCGATAAACATGAGTCCGAGGCCATACCCGGCCACTCGCCCCATCATAAGCAACTTGACAACGGTGTACGCCCAACAGAGCAACCCGGCGACATACAGCGCAAAGGGAAGATAAAATGTATAGCCCATCCCGAACTGGAAAATCCATCCGATCCCTTGCGAGGCTTGCCTGATCGCCGAGGCCAATATCGGGTTATACGAATCCAGCCAGTAATCGGTGAACAACAAGGTGGTAAAGATCACCCCCGCCGTCGCCCAAAATGCCATTGCACGGGCGCGCTGGCGCCGGTTCGTCGTCCGCAGTGAGAGCCCGTGCCCATAGGCGACAAATACGAGAATGCTCGCCACCACCATCAGGGCCTCACCGGCACGATGGGATTCATACACGAGCGGCGGCGCCGCCACAGTGCCGGACAACCCGTAGAGCGTCGAAATAATCTGATAATAGAGCCACCCGGATATGCCGAGGTAGTAGGTCACGACAAGGAGACGCTGCGACCGTTCCTGGTGGGTGGTCACATACTCCGCCACAAACAAGGTCAGCGTCAGCACCGCCACACTATTGTAGATGGCGGCCCCCAGCATCCCCGGCGACACGACGAGAAACGCCAGCGTCAAGAGCAACAAGACCGCGGCACAAGCCGTCCCACCCTTGACCATCCGGCTTGCCTCATATCGCGACACACGTTGGGCCATAGCCAGAATCAGCCCCAAAAACAGCAGCACGGCCACGATATTGAGCAGCCACGCTCCGACCTCGGTCAGGGTGGTGAATGTGGGGGTAATCCACGGATGGTCTGCGGCTAACTTGCTCAAATGCATGCCCAAACGAGACACCAGCCGATACAGCACCAGCTCAAGAAACGACGCCAACAGGACCAGCTTGATCGTGTATTCGAACAGGGGACCGAAATCGCCGATTTTTCCTACCAGGCGATCGCCTATTGCCGCCGCTTTCACCACGGACAAACCCTCCACCGCCGAGCATTATATCTGTCGGTGAAAAACCGGGTCAACGCGCCAAGTCTTATGGGGCGATCGGTTGCGGCGCCTGGGCCGCCGTCTCCTTGGCCTTGCCGATATACAGCAACCCGTCGGCCATCGAATAGTTGAACGGCAGCTCGCAAACCACCTCGCTGATCCGCTCGTACACATGCTGATACACGCGTTCAGACTCATCCGGGGTCATGCCACCCTGGACTTCGTAGAAAAACCCAAGACTGAGATCCTCCGCCGAGGGACGCATGATACGCCGAATGCCGTACTCGGCCGGATTACTCATGATCGGCGCCTCTTTCTCCAGATCAAACAGGCAGGGCTGGCAGGAGAATCCAAGCGAGTCGTGGAGCTTCTTGTTCTCGACAATGAAGTTCATGGTGTCGAGGGCTTCCGGTTCCGTCTCCGTCGGGAATCCCACAATGATGTAGCAGTGCACCGCAATGCCGAGGTCGACGCAGTCGTCGGCGATGCGCCGGACCCATTCCTGCTTGATACCCTTCTTCATCAAATCCATCACGCGCTGGTTAAACGACTCCAGCCCAAAGACGATCTTCAAGCAGCCGGCGTCCCGCATGGACGTCAGCAGGTCGCGCGTGAGGTTCTTTTCGAACCGCATCTCGCAGGTCCATTTGACGTCCAGCCGCTTCTCGATCATCTGCTGGCACAGCCGTTTCGTCGGCGCCAGCGCGAAACATTCGTCGGTGAAGAAGAAGTGCCGCGCGCCGTACCGTTGTGTGAGCCACTCCAATTCTTCGACTGTGCGCCCAGGATCCTTTTGCCGGAAGTTCTGATGGTCAAGCGTCAACGCGCAGAACGCGCAATCCTTGTAGTAACACCCCCGGGAAAACTGAATCGGCAGCACCGGTTCCGGCGACAAGTATCGGTCGAGCGGGAATCCGTCGTAGTTCGGCGCCGGCAATTGATTGACGTTCTCGGAATAAAACGGTTGATTGACCGTAATCTTTCCGTTTTGCCGATAAATCAAGTTCGGCACCTTACTGTAGTCTTTCTTCCCGGCCAACTGGTTCACCAATTCCAGCAACGCGGTCTCTCCTTCGAACACGATGATGTCATCAGTCAGATCGAAGAGAGTCGGGCATCGGCGAATATTGTCGACCAGCCGCGTAAAAATACTCCCACCGATCGTGATGTGGAGATCTGGCGCAGCTTCTTTGATCAACTTGCACAATGTCAGGCCGGGGATAATCTGGGAGGTGGCGGTGATCGAGACGCCGATCAGGTCAGGGCGGCTGTTGACGATCGAGGGAATGAACAGCTCGCGGAAAAGGCTGCGATAAGGATTTTGGGCTTCGTCACTGACGACCTTCATCAAATCCTTCGAGGAATAGATCGAGTAGTTGCTGAACTGATTGTCGACCACGGTCAGCCTGGTCGGGAAATACACGGAGGACACCAGCTCAAGCCACTTGTCGATCATGAACAGGCTAGCGCGATACGCATCCAGGTCGTAAAACCCTTCGCCTCGCAGTGTTTCCTTGGCCAGCTCGACCCGCTCAAACAAATAGGAAAACCGGTCGAGCGAATCAGTCACTTTCGCATAATGCTCCCGGCTCCCATGCCCGGACACGCCCGACTGCACCCGTTCCAACTCCTTCTGTTTATGGAGCAATTGCTCATGAACGCGCACGCCGTAGGACCTGGTGAGCATGCCGTCCAACAACTCGATGCCAAGATCCCGTTGAGAGACGTTCGAGACCCCCCCCTGCCTGAGAAATCCAGTCAGTGACGGCAAACTCAAATAGGGCTGTGACGGGTGCCACGTCGGCGGGAACAATAGGGAGACGTTCATGGTAGTGCAAATCCGGTTATGTCGACAACCCAGCGAGTTTCAAGCATAAATTCCTATGGGTTATACCTTCCCCTCTTCTTCAAATGCAACCTCGCCGACTCGCTGAAGAATCCAAAAACGAAGGGCCCCGGACCCTCTCGCCACTTGCCAGTGGCGCGGTCCGAGGCCCCTCTGTCCCTCGATGCGCTTACGCGTCCCTGTCCGGCACGCTCCCTACAGTTTGAGCGTAAACCAGGTGGACAGCGACTTCATTCCATTCCGCTCGATGTTGCCACCGTCCCACACGGCAAAGGCGATCGGAATCGACGCACCCGCCTTGAATTGCGTATCGTTGGCATCACCGTTTTCCAGCGTCCGCTTCACCACCACGCGCCAGGTGGGGCCGGAATACGCGCCGCCCTTGACGGCTCCGGACGGCTCCCAGACTCCGTTCCCGATCACATCCTGATGCGCTTGCGTGGTCAGGGTGCTGAACCCGTTGGCGTTCAGGTCTTCCACCGAGCTCACCCGGAGCGTCGGGTCGGACATGATATTCCCGGACCAAATGCCTGGATTGAAGGGTCCGAGACTCCGGCCGATCCGATCAGGATAGGTCACCCCGCCGGCCGGTTCTTCATAGTAGTAGTCCCAGAAAATACCGGGGTATTGATCATCCACGTCCCAAATTCCCGCGCTGTCCTTCCCGATGTCCTTTTGCCATTCCGCATTCCACCGCCAGATGTTGGTGGTGCCGCCCGATTGTCCCATGCACTGGAACGGTGGGGCACCGGCGACGTTGACCGGGAACATCACAGCGACCTGGTCCCGGAAATCCTGCGGGCCGATCGTCGTATCATTCTTGGTCTGGTCGATCCACTCCAAACGCAACCCGATTTCCTTGCCGTTCGTCATCGCCTTCACAAACACCGACTGCACCGAGATGTTCGGGTGCATCGGGGTGGTGATCAGCTGGCCGCTCAACGGCACCACGACGCCCGGCACGCTCTCCCACACCGGGTTGGCACCGTCCATCGGGATCGGGCCCTTGACGGATTTGGCCGGGATTGTGACCGGCTGGCTGACGGCCAGCGGCACCTGTCCAACGGTCAGCATGGCGCCGACTGCCAGGACAGAGAGCAGAATGGCAAACACCAATCCTTTATTGGTCGTCTGCAATACGCGCATAAGACTCATCCCTCCTCTTTAAACAAATGTTGCACGCCTTGAATCGATTGCCTGTCTCGTTCGGGACGGACGGCGCTTAGGCGGTTCCGACCGGCCCCTTCTCTTCCTTGTCCTTGCCCTTCTCCTTCGAATCCATAAACGACTGGGCGCCCACCTCGTTTAGCAGCAAGCTCAATTCGTTCCCCTGATCCTGCGCGCCACACTCATAGGTCTGACCTTCCGGAGCATTGAAGGTCGCCGGCCGGTAATCGGTTTCTGTATAGGGCTGGGGAGCAACGCCCATGTAGGCGGCCTCAAATTCCATCCACTCGGCCGTCATGTCAGCCACCAATTTGAAGAGACCGGAATCCGCCTTCTTGGCCAACATCCGGCAAAAGAGCGGCACCCAGCGGCCGATGTGATTCTTGACGAATTTTTTCTGGGCATCGACGACAATCTGCGTCTTCTCCGCGCCGTCGTGGCAGCGCGAAAAGGACTCTTTGTAGGCCAGAAAATGCATGAACTCGAATTCGACGCTGAGATGATCCAGCCGCTCGTGAATGTCTTTGGAGAGCTCCACACCGAACGCCTTGTAAAAGCCGGCGATATCGCCCATCACATGCGACTGGGCGAACACGTGATCGTTGCCGAACAGCGTTTCGTAGGGCGGACAGTCGAGCGTGATCACGTTGCTGAACACGCGGCGATGTTCCGACTGCAAGTCACTGAGTTGCCAATTGGAACATTCGGAGGCCACCAGGGCTTCGGCAAGATCCACCTGCCGCTTCAGCGCATCCAGCTTCTGCGCCGCGCGCTCCCCCCCTTGCCCATCCAGCATCGCCTTCAATGTATCCAATGCCGCGCGGCCATCCTCGACGAATTCCCCGGACCTGAGGTAGTCGAGAAATTCCTCGTCTTCCGGATACAGCAGGCTCCAGGAAATCAGCAGATAGAGTTTGCTGCGGTTGAGAGCACGTTCGACCGCGGGAGAATCTTTCAGGGCAATAGGGCCCGGCAGTACGGCAGCAGGGGCTACAACCGCGTTGGGCACCGGCTGGTTACTGGCCATCACACGATCCTCGTCGCGCTACGCCCACTCAAACTTCGATGACCCATTGGTGTCCACGGGAGGTCCGTTGACAGGCCTTTCCCGTCCAGAGAAGCACTGGTATGTATATGAAATGGCTCAGGCGAAGTCAAGGGCGAACTGCATCCGCTCTCGGGCTTTGAGCCTGTCTCGTTCATGGCTGTTTTACAAAACCCCGCTCACGCAAGACGGGCCGGCTGGACACGAATCGCCACATGATCGTTGACGGTCTTACATACCATTTCGCAGATTCCGCACCCGACGCACGTTTCTACCACAACGGCCAATTGCATCGACCCAAAATCCATCGTCAGCGCATGCACCGGGCATTTGGACACACAGGCGTGACAGCCTTGCCCAGCGGTACAGAGCCGATGGGAGATCACCGCCGTGCCCATCTGCACGTCAGCCACACTCTCGACCGGCTCCAAAGCCCCGGTCGCACAGGATGCGATACAGGGCAAGTCCTCACACAACAGGCAGGGTGAGTGGTCCGCGAAGAGGATAGGCGTCCCATCCCGTTCATGCAGTTGAATCGCACCCGGTGGACAGGCCTTGACGCAATCGCCGCATAGCGTGCACCGTTCGAGGAAAATCGGCTCTCCGACGGCGCCCGGTGGGCGCAACCAATCGGTACGAACCGGTGCTGGAGCCGGCGCCTGAGCCGCATCAGCCTCTTTGGAAAATTCCAGCGCCGCTTTTGCCATCGAGCGGGCGGAATCCGTGATGAACTGGCGCCGGCCGTATGAAGAATCAGTCGCCATGGTTGTGAATTTCCTTGGAGGAGGGTCAAACAGGCCGTTCGGCAAGGCCACAGGCAAGGCAAGAACCGCAGGCGTACCTTCGGAGGTACGTTGAGGATTCTTGCGAGCCGAGAACGCAGCCGGCGGCCTGTTTCACCCTCCTCATCTAAGTCACGCCATCGGCACGCAGCTTATACACCTCCACACACCGGTCACAGGCACCGAATTCCACGTCCCATCCCGGATGATTCTCGCGGATAAAATCGAGCACGTAGGGTTCGATCTTGGTCGCCATATCTTCGACCCATGAATACGTGGGGAAACGGCACAGCGGACAGGGGAACCCCGGCATGAGCATGATCTTGTTTTCGCTCTCCGGCACCTCGCCCCCCTCGACGTCAACGGCACGATCCAGGACGCGGAGCGTGTCAGTCGCCATTTCGATCAACTCGGAATGGGTGAAGTACGACGTCTGCCACAACCCCTCGAAGACCGATTTCAGCTGAAGCGGGGGAATCTTGCGATACCAGGAACGGAACTCCTTGAACCGTGCCTCCTTGCTCAACATCGGTTCTTGACCGATGGCCACCAACCGGCTGTCCACACTCAAACTCCAGAGCACCCGATAGCGCTGCAAGATGAGCGTTTCTTCGCCGGGATTCTGCCCCACCTTCGTATCCGGATCGTACCCGAACTGGGGATCGATCATGTCGGAGATGTGCATCAGCTCATGGCGGCAATAGCGTGTCAGTGCCGGGTCGTAGAACCGTCGCGGAATCAGCTTAATCCCGACCCCTTTCATCCCCTTGTCCTCGAACGCGCGTGCCAAATCCTTTTCGACCGACCCCCACTTGCGCAGAATATCGACCCCTTCCTGATCTTCCTTCAGCACGCCCTTGACCAGTACGATCCCGACCTGCTCCTTCAGCAGCGGATACTCATTGAACGAATCGCGGATGATGTCCGAGAATCCCCAGATGCCGAAGAGATACTGATACAGCTTCTTGAATTCTCCCTCCCGATCTTCGAGCATGAATTTCTCGTAGATCGGGTCGGCGTGCTCATGAAATTCCTTGTAATAGGTCGGATCCCCCTCCCGTTCCGTTTTCTCGATGAAGGAGTCGATGACTTCCTGAAGCAATGCGGGCTGAAACCTGATTTCCATGAAGCTCCTCGATGAGTGGGAGTAACGACCAGCAGGGATCGCCCCGCGACAAACCGGCAATCCTGTTGGCTCTACGAGTCGGCTTGACTTGCCTGCGAAGCATCTCTTACGATCCCGCAGACGCCGTGAAATTATACCGGCCTCGCCGATTCGCAATCAAGGACCTGAGAGACTGGACGCTGCATGAGCGAACACACAATGACACCACCGCTGTCGAACGCACGGCCCGGATCGCCGGCCACTTCGACTCCACATTCGTCAATTGATTTCCTGGACTATTGGAACCGCGACTGCCGAGAGGTCCGCACGTTTCGCGGACACTCCCATGGCATCTGGACCGTCGCCTTCTCACCAGACGGATTGACCCTCGCCAGCGGTGGCGCGGAACGCCTCGTCCGCATGTGGGACATTGAAACCGGACGGCTTTTGCGATCGCTACGCGGCCACACGAACGATATTCGCGCCATCGTGTTCACCCCGGACGGACAGACCCTTGCCACCGGCAGCGAAGACCGCACCATCCGCTTGTGGAACGGCAAGACCGGCGAGCCGACAAAATTGCTCTTCACGCGATACGATCACAATGTGTGCAGTCTATCGCTATCGCCTGATGGATTGATGCTCGCCCGTGGCAGCCACAACAAAGACATCAAGATCTGGGAAGTCACGACCGGCACCGAACTGATGACTCTGCTCGGTAAGGACGAATATGACCATCACTGGTCCGTCTGCGTCGCGTTTTCACCGGACGGCATTCATCTGGCCAGTGGGACCGATATCGGCAAAATCAAGATTTGGGAAGTGCTGCCGAGCGGGGAAGAAAAGCTGCTGCACGACGGGCACTGGCGGCGCGGCGTCGAGGATTCGACCGAAACGCGCGGGTACTTCATCGAAGACGACGGTGGATTCCAAAAGCCGATGGACTACTGGATCGGCGCCATGGCCTTCACCCCGGACGCCAAGACGCTGATTACCGGCAGCCGGGACAAAACCATTAAGCTCTTCGAGATGCCCCAGTGTGTGGAGAAGAAAGCGCTCACCGGCCACACCGGGTGGGTCCGTAGCTTGGCCGTATCGCCGGACGGGAAAGTGCTCGTCAGCGCGGGCGACGACCAGACCATCAAGTTCTGGGATCTTGCCACCGGCCGCAACTTCAGAACCGTCAAGGGCCACGCCGGCGGTGTACGGTGCGTGGCGTTTTCACCCGACGGCCGCCGACTCGCCAGCGCCTCTTGGGACCGAACCATCAAGTTGTGGGAAGGCGGAGCGGCCGCAGAGTAATAGACGCTCCCGTACCGACATTGCTCAGTTCGGCGCGATTTCGTAGACCAGCGTCACCGTCGCTTCAACCTTTAGTTCACCAGAAGAAATCGGCATATCTCCTGCGCTCGACTCCATGGCCATCCGTGCCATCGCCACCGCAGGCCTGACGACATGGCCTCCTTCGTTGACCGATAATACCCGCACGAGCTTGACGTGCAGCGCCTCGCTCAGCACGGCCGCCTTCTGGCGGGCCTTGTCGGCAGCAAGTTTCAACGCACTCAGCCGCACCGGTTGTTCATCGCGCAACCCCCAGTGCAATCCCTGAAAGTTGTTCGCCCCGGCCTTCAAGACTTCCTCGATCACCGTCCCGACCTTGTCGAGGGCGCGGATTTCCACGGTCACCATATTGCTGATGACATAACCGATAATTTCCGGTGACGCAGGGGGCGAATCTGTGGGCCGGGTGGATGGCGGACGATAGTGCGGGGACACCGTAAAGGATGAGGTCTGAATGCGCTCCTTGTCGATCTGCAACTCTCGCAGCCGTTCCATCACTTTACCCATGATGGAGGCGTTCCGCCTCTGTGCCTCCGTGAGCGATTTGCCGGCGGTCTCTAAGCCAAACGTCACATAGGCGGTATCCGGAACATGCGGAACCATCCCCGTATCGCTCACGGTGAGCGTTGGCGTCCCGGCTCTCACCTCATCATACGCCTGTGCCGCAACCGGATATCCCAGCAGCACCAGCAACCAGACGATCACCATGCTTCGCCTCCTTTTCCGAATACTACTGCTGCACACCATCATTTCTCTCGCCTCTCGCCTCTTATCCGGTCAGCTTGGTGTCGGCTCATGTATCTTCTGAATCTCACATGAGAAACTTTTCCACTCAACCGACGGCGGATAATCCTGTTGGGAACATGAAGAGCGACAGAATTTCAATCAATTGCGAGGTACCGCCTTTGGCATCAACCAACTCTACCCCCATCTTCTGTGGATAAGCCTGTGCACAACTTCATCGGCTATCGTAAAAGAGCAAGGATTGAGCAGTCATTTCTGCAAAGTGCCCACTTTTTAAGCGTCCGCTTCCAGTGAATGCCGACACCATATCTAGTGGCTCATCGAAAGAATTTCTGCTTTCTGACACATTTTTCTGAGTATTCCCGTTGACAGTCACGAATCGACGCTACTAGAGCGTGCTTCGCGATGAGCACCGCCGAAACTATCCACAGCCACAATGGTTTTTGGGCGACCACAGCCCGATTCGCTGACCTGGAGCGAGGGTTTGAATCTGTCAAGAGTTGCGCAGAAAATCCTTCCACGCGGCTCAGTCCAGAGACCGGAAGAAAATCATTCACTTGTGACAACCCCCAGTCGCGGTGAGCTGCTTGAAACTATTCTCCTTCGCCGAATACCCCGTAGCTTGCTACGGGGATGAAGGCCAGGAGAACCCTCCGTAGCCTTAGCGAAGGAGGGTAATGGCTTCGGAGAATTTCGCAAGATACCCCGCAGCTTGCTGCGGGGAGCTTCATTTTTTTCGGTAGACGTTCAGCCCCACTTTCTCCTGGCGATCCGGGATTGTCACGTTTCCTTCCGTCGAAGCGATGATGATGGTCTTACCCGAGGCCGACGGTCCAAATTCCTTCGTTAAGTCGACTTTGATCGTCAACATCGTCCCCTCAACGGTCATTTCAACGTTCTTCATGCTCGCTTCCTTTCCGTGCTGGCCCCATCCGCTAGGCGTCAGTACCCACGTCCCGTGCTGCCCCCGCGCCCCATCCGATCAAGGGGGAGAGCCTCGTATCGCTGCTTCACATCGGGATGTTCGTTGAGATAGCGTTTCACCGCCGCGTCATCAGCGAAGATATCCCGGCTCCGCCCGCGATAGTCCTCCAGCGTCAGGCCATGCTTCGACAACAACGCCGTCAATTTTGCATTGATGTCCGCACCCATCGCTTGCATCTGTTCCTGCGACGGCCGTTGTCCTTCGCCGAATCGCTCGCCCCCCTGGAAGTAATTCATCATCATCTCACCGATTTCAATGCGCGCCTTCACGAATTTTTCCACCTCGGCCGGTTCCGCAGCCAAGCCAGCACCCGCCAACAGCATGATCCCCGAAACGACACTGATAATAAGCCGCGCCTGTTGCATCTTCAGAATCCCCTTTCCGCAATAGGAATGCACCATCTCTATCTGTGACAGCCCGACTATGATAGCATCCTGAATCGCAACTTTCAGGCTCAGATTCTCGGTCCCGTTGCGTTTCAAAATGCGGGCCGGGACGATCTGCCCACCATGGAAATGAAAAGCCCCACAATCGTGACCGAGCAAAACACGGCGCCGGCCCAGAATGTGGCAGATGGGCCCCATTGATCCCATAGCAGTCCCGCCACCACACTCGCCGCCAGCATCGCCACGCCGCAGGCGAGATTGAAAAACCCATAGCCCGTCCCTCGCAAGTCTTCCGGTGCATGGTCGGCCACCATGGCAGCCAGCAAACCTTGCGTCATACCCATATGCATCCCCCAGAGCCCTACGCCTACGATCACAATACTCCAGTGCCCGGCCACAGCCAGCACGACATCCGCTGCGATGAGCATCAACAACCCACACCCAAGCAACTTGCTATGACTCACGCGATCCGCCAGTCTCCCGAACGGATAGGCCGTCACTGCGTATACCAGATTCATGGCAACCATGGTGAGCGGCACAACCGCGAGCGGCATTCCGGTTTGTTGGGCCTGCAGAACGAGAAAGGCCTCGCTGAATCGGGCCAATGTGAACATCGCGCCGATACCAACCACCCACCAATAGGCTCGGCTCAGTCGGGCCAAATTCTTCGAGGTGATCGGGTTGACGCCTTTGTGGGCCTTGCTCGATACAGGCTCCTGCACACCGAATTGCAGCAGCGCGACGGCCAGCAACCCTGGCACGACGGCGACCCAAAAGACGGCTCGAAAATCGTCGGCCCAAAGCAGCATTAAGGCCACTGCCAGCAAGGGGCCGAGAAAGGCCCCGACGGTATCGAGCGATTGACGCAACCCGAACGCGGCTCCTCGCAGATGCGGAGGCGTGAGGTCGGCAACCAGCGCATCGCGCGGCGCACCGCGCAAGCCTTTTCCTATCCGGTCCAACAGACGCGCGGCCACCACAAGCCCCAGCCCTGACGCCATGGCAAACAGCGGCTTGGTGAATGCGCCCAACGCGTAACCGAAGAGGGCCAGCGGTTTCCGCCGTCCCAGATAATCACTCAAGGCGCCGGAAAAGACCTTGACCACCAAGGCAACAGATTCGGCGAGGCCTTCCACGATGCCGACGGCAATGGCGCCGGTGCCGAGCACCGTGACCATAAACAGCGGTAGCAGGCTATGGATCATCTCGGACGAGACATCCATCAAGAGACTGACGAACCCGAGCGCCCAGACACCGGAGGGAATCCGGCCCGGCCGATGATCGGAATGGGTGGTGATGTAAGGACGCTGCACCGCGGCCCTACTCTACCGATCGGCCTTGTAAAAACAGGCTCTGTTCCAATGTGCGAAAGAAGTGCTGGTAGGGTACGGGGTCTTCGACGGCACGCAGGTAATATTGGGCGCTGGCGCGCACGACGAGCTGGGCGTCGTTTCGCTTGCGGACGGTCGCAGTGAATCGGACCAGATTGCTCCGGTGATAGAACGGCCCCCACGTGCGTGCGTTGCGATTGAGCACGAGCAGCTCATCTGGCCGATACAGCACATAGCTCAAGTCACCCCCATGCACCTGTTCGTTCTCGACATACTTCTTCCCGGACACGACACCCAGGTCTTCATCAAGCACCTCGACTTTGAAATCCAGGTCCTGCATGGTGGAGAGGATGGCGGCGAGCATTCGCCGCCGATCTGTCGTGTCAAATGCCCTCGATTGGGCGGCGCGGATCTTGACCTGGCTTTCGTCGGAAAGCCAAATCTGCTCCCGCGAATCCCACTGGTTGTCATGCCGCAATTCGTAGGGCATCGGGCAGCCCTGTAAGAGCAAGCAGAGCAGCCCACCGCACGTGAGGCCCAGGGAGTTCTTCATTCTCGCAGCCAGCAGATCATACCTCTTGTCAGTCAGCAGGGCAGCCCTTGCCCGGATTAGTGTTTGGCAACGAAGAGTGATCGCTCCAAGGTCGCGAAAAAATTCTGATAGACCTTGGGATCGTCGATGGGCTTGTTGTTATAGATGGCATTGGCGCGGACCGTCATCTTGCCTTCGGTTTCTGGACGCACAGTGACTGTCACGCCCACGACATCATAGTAATTCGGCTCGGCAAAACGCGCGGCCGTGACCAACCCCAAGGACTCATTGGCCCGCTCGATGATAAAGCCCAGGTCTTGCAATGCCGCAATCACGCCTCGCATGGCAACCTGCCGCTCTTTCACATCGAAGGACCGGGTTTGTATGCTCCGAATCTTTAATTGCGCCTCGGTCGGCGCGAGCAGATCAGGGCTGGGCTGAGGGGCGGCACAGCCGTGCGCAACAACTAACAGGGCAGCGGCAAACATTCCGATTATGTTCCCACGCGTCATGGCAGCCTCACGTTCAGAGTGCAAACGGTTCCAGAAATACCGCTTTCGACAGCTTGGCGAAGAAGGTCTGATACAGCACAGGGTCGCGCAGCATTTCCATCCGCTGCTCGCCCGGTGGAATCGCCTGCTGGCCGGAAGACCCATCCCCTTTCCACACCACACGATAGAACACCACCCTCACCTCCTGCCGTGTGGATTCGGGATTGACGGGCCTGGTGATCAAGGTGGCGGCAATTTTTTGATGCAGGTCCACGGGAAGGACGATCGGAGGCTGTTGCACGAATATCAAACCGGTACTTAGGAGAAAGACGAGAAATCGAGTGATGTCTTGGCCGTGCTCGCGGGCGCTTCGCTCCTTCGTGGCGCGAAGAAATCCTACCTCACGCACGCTTTCCTCAACCTGAAACCCCAAGTCTTGCAGCACAGCGGCAGAGGCAGACAGAAGCTCGGTTTCATCCCTGGTTTCGAACCCGCGGGTTTGCATAGCCCGGTTGGCGGCACTCTCAGCTTTCAGTTGGAACAATTCATCCGGTTGTGTGGGAGTCACACACCCTGCGATCTGAACCGCAAGAGCGAGGCCGCTTGCAGCCGCAATCCATGACCGCATCGTCCAGCCCAAGCCTCGGCTAGAACTGCGTGGCGTTGTAGGCAAAGTCCCGGACCTTCTTGTCTTCGTCATACTTGATGATGATGGTCAGGGTACGCTGCCGCGTGGAGCTGGAACTGTCACGGGCGGCGGCACCGACGATGATGATTCCCGCAAAGGACGATCTGGCCGTGTCGACCCGGTCGGTGGAGACCTTGTCATAGATCCATACTTCTCGGCGCTTCTCGTCCGTCGTCACGATGTTGGGGCTGCCGAGCAATTCAGCCACTTGAGAGGCCGCCATGCCGACCTTGACCTCACCCTGGACTTTCCCGACGGTCAGCCGATCTTCTTTGATCTCGGCCTGCCCTCCCGTGCATCCCGGCGCCACCGCCACCAGACACAAACCCAACACGATCCATGATCGCTTCATCGAATGTCCCTCCTCGACAGACAAGTCCTCGCACGACCAAATTCTTACAGGAACACGATACACCCTCTGGAACGAAATTTCATCCGTGAGCCGAAGCATGCGGCGCACGCCGAAACGAGGCCCTCTATTCTGTCAATCCTCTTCGTCCTGGCTCTCACCATACGCCGAGGGAATTCCATACCGTTTGCACTTCTCCCAGAGTGCCTTACGGGACAACCCCAAGATTTTGGCGGCGGTCGTGCGGCTGCCATCGACTCGTTCCAACAGAGAAACGATATAGTCTCTCTCGAAAACTTCCCGTGCCTCGGCGAGCGTCGTCACCGGCCCATCGGCCTTCCGCTTGCCGCCGGTCAGGCCTTCACTGCAAAATCCGCACGACTCTTGCGGGGTACCGCCGAGATAGGGGCACGATTGGAACCCGCAGAGATCCTCCGGCCGAATCGATTCCCGCTCGTGTCCGAGCGCCACGGCCCGCTCGACCATGTTGACCAACTCCCGCACGTTCCCCGGATAGGAATACCGGAGCAACAGTTCGCGGGCCGGCGGCGAAAAGCCCTTCAGCTTCTTGCTGAGCTTCTCCGAACAGGCATCCAGCACGTGCTCGGCGATCACCACAATGTCTTCTTGCCGTTCTCTCAGTGGAGGAACAATGACCTGCACGACATTGAGCCGATAATAGAGATCCTCCCGGAACCGGCCTTGCGCGACCTCTTTTCGCAGATCTTTTTGAGTGGCGCACACCAGGCGAACATCCGCATCGATCGTGTCGTTCCCGCCGACCCGCTCGAACGTCCGCTCCTGCAAGACCCGCAACAATTTCACCTGAACCACCGGCGACAGTTCTCCGATTTCATCGAGGAACAGGGTGCCCCGATGGGCCAGCTCGAAGCGCCCGCGCCGCTGGCGTAGCGCGCCGGTGAAGGCGCCCTTTTCATGGCCGAACAACTCGTCTTCCAGCAGCGTCTCCGGCAATGCCGCACAGCTGACTTTGATCAGCGGCTGATCCCGCCGCGGGCTGTTCTGATGGACGGCGTTCGCCACCAATTCCTTTCCCGTTCCACTCTCACCCAAGATCAAGACCGTCGAATCGGTGGCCGCGACCAGTTTGATTTTGTCCAGCACCCCGCGCATGCGGCTGTTCGCGCCTAAAATGCCGTTGAAGCTGAACTTGTCCTCCAAGGTCGCTTTGAGATCTTGGTTCTCACGGCGCAAGATGACGACATGGGCGACCCGTTCGACGATCAGCAGCAATTCATCCATCTGAAACGGCTTGGTCAGGTAATCCACCGCGCCCAATTTCATCGCGCCGACCGCGGTTTCCACCGACCCATGCGCCGTAATCACGATCACGTCCGTCTCCGGGGATTTGTCTTTCGCCGCTTTGAGCACCGTCAGTCCGTCGGCTCCCGGCAGCCGCAAGTCGGTAATCACCAGATCGAACTTGTGCTTCGACAGCATCTCGATGCCTTCGGTACCGGACGCCGCCGCGTACACGTCATAGCCGACGGCCTCTAGCGCATCTACCATCGAAAGCCGCATCAGCGGTTCGTCGTCCACGAGGAGAATTCCGAGACCCTTCATAATCCCTTCTCCACCAGCACACGCTCACGAGACACCGGCAAACAGATGGTAAACGTCGTGCCCTTACCAACCTCGCTCTCCACCAAGATCCTGCCGCCATGGCGTTCCATGATGCCGAGGTTGACGGACAGCCCCAGCCCTGTCCCTTCCCCTTCGCCTTTGGTCGTAAAGAACGGATCAAAGACGCGCGGCAGCACCGACGCGGGAATGCCCGACCCCGTATCGCTGACTTCGACCCGGCAAATACCCTCGGCTACGGACGTCCGGATCATCAACAGTCCTCCGTGCTTCATCGCCTGCACGGCGTTCAAGATCAGATTCATCAAGACTTGCTCGATCATGTGGCGATCCACCATCACGTGGGGCAGGCCTTCCCCCAACCGAGTCTCCAAGGTGATGCGATTGGGTGCAAAGAGATGCGTCGTCAGCACCAGCACTTGGTCGACAATCCCGTTGATGTCGGCAGGGCTGAACTCGGGCTCATGCTGCTGAGAGAAATCGAGGAGTTGCCGCACGATCTTCTGCACTCGGCGAACACCGTGCTCCATGGAGGCCCAGTATTCTTCCTGGCGCGCCGCGGACAACCCGCCCTTCCGCAGATTGTAGAGACAGTTAAGAATGCCCCCAAGCGGGTTGTTGATTTCGTGCGCCACACCGGCGGCCAATTTCCCGACCGACGCCAGTTTTTCGGAGTTGCGGATTTGCTGCTCCAGCTTCTTCGTGTCCGTCATATCGCGGGCGATGCCGAGGACACCGAGAATTTCCCCGTCGGCACCTTGCAACGGCGACACGCTGACCATGACCGTACGAATCTCGCCCAGGCGGGTGACCACTTCGACTTCATACACCTGCTTGGCGCCGATATCCAGCGAGTTCTTCAGCCAGCGTCCCCGATGGCGGCGCGACAGCAAGGAGAGATACGGCCGTCCCAGAAGGTCCTCCTTGCGATACCCCCAGGCATCGACTTTACCGTTGACGTAGGTAAATCGCTGGTCCTGGTCAAGGGTGTAGATGACGTCATTGGCGTTCTCCAGCAAATTCTCCAGATATTGCTTTGTCCGTTCAATCTCCTCGGTCCGCTCACGGACTTTCGACTCGAGATCCTCTCGGTACGAATCCAGCTGGCGCTCGAGTTTTTTTCGATCCGTAATGTCCCGAAGTTGCACCATGACCAGCATGCGGTCGGCGCCTCCAACCCGGATCAGATCCATTTCGACCGACGTCTCCGCCCCTCCGGAATGGAAGACGGTCAACTCCTGGGTCGGAATGCGCGGCTCCCCAGTGGAAGCCTCTCGCAGCCAACCCGCAAACGCGGCGCGGTCCTTGACCGAGACAATGTCGAGTACGTTTCGCCCGATGACCGTTGCCTCCGTGTACCCCAGCGCCTGCTCTTCCCGCTTATTGACGGCAACGACCGTCCCTTCGGCGTTCACCATGAAGACCGAATCGGCCACCTGATCAAACAGGGCTTTGTATCGAGCCTGCGACGCAACCAGCTCTTGCGTACGCTCCGACACCGCCTGTTCCAGACCCGAGGTATAGCGGCGCAGTTCCTGCTCCAATCGGCGTCGTTCCGTCACATCCCGGACAAACGCGCGGGAATGGACCAGTCCGCCGTGCGCCCGGTCGAACAACGCCGTGGCATGGATCTCCACGTCGATCGGACGGCCATCCTTCGCCAACAGGACCGTATCCATCGAACCTTGCCCTTGCGCAACCAATCGCTCAAGGAATTGGAGCACCACCGCTTCGTTCCCGCGTGGCACCAGATCCCAGAGTTTCAAGGCCAGCATGGCATCAACGGTATAGCCGAGCTTGTCGAGACCTGTTTTGTTGACGTGCACAAACCGGCCATTGCGGTCCAATTGGTAAATCATTTCCGGCGAATGCTCGATCAGGTCGCGATACCGTTCTTCCAATCGCCGGACCTCGTCCATCCGCTGCTCGATTTGGCCGAATGAAAGCTGGAGATTCCTGGCCATCTGGTTGAACGCCTCGGCCAACCGTTCGATTTCATCCCCGGTTTTCAGCTCCAACCGCTGTTCCAATCGACCGCTCCCGATCTCTCGAACTCCGTCGTGCAACAACCGGATGGGTGTGGCGATCCGTCTAGCCATGACCACCCCGATTCCACACAGCACCGCGAGCACGATCCCTCCGAACACCAACACTTTGACCATCAACGCGCCGAGCGGCGCGAAGGTTTCCGCCGGATCCTGGCGCACCACCGTCACCCAGGTTTTACCACCGATGCTCCCCGGCGCGAGGCCGTCGGCGAATCGCACCGGCGCGAACCCGATCAAAGCCTCTTTGCTCCCATGTGAGTCATCGGCGGCTTCGGCCCATCCTGGCTTCACGGATGCGAGCAGGCTACTGAGTTCGGATGTCAGCGTATGGGCTTCGGGAGCCAAGACCGGACACATCACCAGACTCCCGTCTGAACTGAACAACATCGCATGGCCTGTGGCGCCGAGCGCCACCTCGGCGATGGAATGGAACAGCGTGTCGCGGCGCAGCAGCACCGTGACGGCTCCGATCACCCCCTGCTGTTGGTCATCCATGATCGGTGCCGCCACCACCAGCACATGGGTTCCAAAGGCCGGCTCAAAGACCATTTCACCGACATAGGGCTCCCGGCTGCCTCCCTGTACCACCGCCTGCCACCAAGCGGTCTTGGCATACGAATAGTCCACTTGCGGAATGGAACTGACCACCAGCGCCCCTTCGCTATCCGTCACCAGAATCCCGACGTAATCCGATTTTCGAATTTCATGCCATCGAATCAGATAATTGGTGACGATCCGGTTGACAAAGAGCGGGAACTCGCTGCGCTTGTCGCGCTGTCCCCATCGCTGCTGCCAATCCCTGATGATCTCCAGAATGCTGTTCGCGTCTTTGCCCTCGTAGCTGCGGTTGGCTTCCGAGACGGCGGTACGGAGGAAGGGGGTCGTCGCGAGCTGCTGCGCCTCATTCATGCCGCGGGTGACGTGCATCTCAATGCGGCGAGCGGCTTCGACGGCGGCTTCCTTGAAATTGGCCCCGGTCGCCTCTCGCACGGCGCGGCGTTCTTCGATGTAGATGAGAATCAGGAGGAGAGTCAGCGGCAGGAGACCGACCAGCACAATCGCCGCGATGATCTTCCGCTGGAGACTGTGAGACCGGCTCCAGAGTGCCATAATTTCACCACGGTGATCTGCTATTCCACCACCCGGCCTAGCTGCGTTTCAAGAGCCGGCCCCCGCTTCCAGGCCAGAGCAGCACCAGCGGGCTGGCGACGAACACGGACGAGTAGGTGCCGATGATGACACCCCAGAGCAACGCGAGTGAGAAATCGTGCAGGACCTCACCGCCTGCCAGGGTCAACGGGATCAAGACCAACACGACGGTCATAGTCGTTACGATCGTGCGGCTCAACACTTGATTGACCGCGTTGTTGATCGTCTCTTCTTCGGTCTCGCGGCGGCGCACTCTCAGATTTTCCCTGATCCGGTCGAATACCACGACGGTGTCGGTCAGCGAATACCCCGCCAGCGTCAAGAGCGCCGTCACGATCAACAGCGTGATCTCCTTGTCCAAGATATAGAAGGTCCCGATGACGGCGAGGACATCGTGGAACGTCGCCAGCGCCGCTGCGATGCCGAACCGCAACTCGAACCGCGCCGCAATGTACATGATGATCCCGGCAAACGAAATGACGATGGCGATCAGCGCATCTTCTTGCAACTTCTTGCCGATCGTCGGCCCGATTTCGGTGGTGGAATCGACTACGAACTTGTTGTTCGGAAATTCCTTCGCAAAGACGCCCACAACTCGTTCCGCTGTTTTTTCCTCGATCGTCGTCGAGGCCTTCACACGAATGAGCAGCTTGTTGTCCTGCCCAAATTCCTGAAGTTCAGCGTCGCCGACCCCATTCGACTCAAGGGCCTTGCGCGCCTCATCGATGCGGACCGCCTGGTCGAATTTCAGCTGCACGGCCGTGCCACCCGCAAAATCGATGCCGAGATTGGCCGAACCCAGTGCGATCTGGACCAGAGCGATCAGCCCTAGGAGCACCATGACTCCGGATACGGCAAAGGCGATCTTGCGCTTGCCCATAAAATCGATGTTGGTCTTCCCCAGAATCTCTAACATGCGTACTCCTCAATTTGCAGCTGACAAGCGGGCAAGCTGACAGGTCTCATGATCTCGCTCGCTTGCTTGTCAGCCTGTCTCCTGTCCGCCATCGCCTAAATGCTCAACGTCTCCACCTTGTGCCGTTGATTCGACAGATCAAAAATTACTTTTGTGCCCACCAGCGCCGTGAAGAGATTGATCGTGATCCCCAAACAGAGCGTCACGGCAAACCCCTTGATCGGCCCGGTTCCAAACAGAAACAGCGCCACCCCGGTAATCAATGTCGTCACGTGCGAGTCGATGATGGTGAGCAGGGCTTTGTCATATCCGGCGTCGATCGCGGTTCGCACAGCCTTGCCGCTTCTCAGCTCTTCACGGATGCGCTCGAAGATCAGCACATTCGAGTCAACCCCCATGCCGATGGTGAGCACGATGCCCGCAATGCCGGGCAGCGTCAAGGTCGCGGTTAACGCCGACAGCGCACCCATGAGGCAGAGCAAGTTCAGGATCAGCGCGAAATCCGCAATCGCTCCCGACAGGCGGTAATACACCACCATAAAGATCACGACCAGCAGACCCGCAAAGAGCGTTGCCCGAACGCCCTTGTCGATCGAATCTTGCCCAAGCGACGGGCCGACGGTCAGGTCCTGCACGATCTTCAGCGGCGCCGGCAACGCGCCGGCCCGTAACACGATGGCGAGATCGTTGGCCTCCTGAGTCGTAAAGGTTCCTGTAATCTGCGCGCGGCCTCCCGATATCCGCTCCTGAATCACCGGGGCTGAGTAGATAGTGTTGTCAAGGACGACCGCCATGCGTTTCTTGACATTGTCGCCCGTGATCCGTTCAAACTCTTGTCCTCCCCTGGAGTCGAACGTAATGGACACATAGGGATCGTTGAATTGGCCGATCGAGACCCTGGCATCGCTCAGCACATCGCCGGTCAACATCACGCGCTTCTTGACGAGATACGGAATGCGGAATTCTCGGCCGGTATCTTTGTCGACCGCCCGCTCGAACAGGATCTGATCGCCTTCTGGCAGCTTGTTCTCGAACTGCTGGAGGATTTCGGCCTCCTTGTCCTTGGGAATACGGACCGGCAAATCCACCCGCATCTGGTTGTCTTCGTCCAGCATCTTGAACTCAAGGAGCGCCGTTTCCTTGATGAGGTCTTTCGCGCGCTTTGGCTCCTTGACCCCCGGCAGCTGCACCACGATTTGGTTCAACCCTTGCCGCTGCACCACCGGCTCCGCCACGCCGAACTGATCAATGCGGTTGCGGATCGTCTCCAGCGCTTGGTTGATGGCCGAGTCCTTGATGCGCTTGGACTCCGTGTCGCGGAGTTCCCAGACCAAGGACGTCGCGGATCCCGCCGATTCGCGTTCCGTGAACGTCGGATAGTCGTCGATCAGCTTCTGAATCTGCGCCTTCAAGTCCGCGTTCTGAAATTGAAGCGTAATGACCTCCGGCCCGGTGCGCTTGACCGATTCAACCGGAATCTTTTTATCGACCAGCTGGTCTTGGAGCGCCGTGACGGTGCGCTCAACCGCGATTTCCACGGCACGCGCCTCCTCGACTTCCATGACCATATGGATGCCGCCCTGGAGATCCAATCCCAGCGTAATCCCCTTGTTGGGAAGCACGGCCTTCGCCCAACTCGGCAGCGCTTGATACGCCGGCTGGTATGACGGCAGGAAGCACACCACCGAGGCCACCACGACCAGCGCCAACAACCACAATCGCCCGCGGACTTTCTTCATAACGTCTTCAACCCCTCTGTTCCACGCAGCCTATGCGTCCTTATCCTTCTCTTTGTCCTTCTCGTCATCGTCTCCCCGGAGACGAGCGATATTCTCCCGCTGTATTTTGATTTTGACATTGTCGGCAATCTGCAGCGTGGCCGTGTCCTTTCCGAGATTCGTGACCGTTCCCCAAATGCCCGACGTGGTCACAATCTTGTCGCCCTTCTTCACCGCATCCACCAGCGCCTTTTGATCTTTTTGCCGCTTTTGTTGCGGGCGGATCACCAGAAAGTAAAAAATGATAAAGATCAAGGCAAACGGCACCAGCGAGAGCAGCCCGCCCGCTCCGGATCCTGCCGCTCCCCCACCCGTCCCCTCGGCCCACGCTATGGATTCCATCAGCATCGAACAGTTCCCCCTCTTGAGTTAGAGATCGTGCGCCGCCTCGGCTTCGCCCTCAGCGGAGACCATGGAGTCGGACGATTCCGTCGCACGCGCGCGATAAAATGCCTCTCGAAATTCTTCGAATGTGCCCTGCGCGATGGCGGCCCGAATCCGGCGCATGAGGTCCGAAAAATACCAGAGGTTGTGCACCGTATTCAGCCGCGAGGCCAACATGTCCTTGACCATGAACAGATGGTGCAAATAGGCCCGCGAGTATCGCCGGCACACCGGACACCCGCAACCGGCATCGATCGGCCGTTCATCATGGACATACTGCGCCTGCTTGATGACGATCCGCCCCGCTGCAGTGAATAACGACCCGGTCCGGCCATGCCGGGACGGGACCACGCAGTCAAACACATCGATTCCGCGCGCCACACCCTCGACCAGATCCTCCGGATGCCCCACGCCCATGAGGTAGCGCAGCTGGTTCTCCGGCAATTCCGGAACCGTCACATCAAGCATCGCATGCATGTCGGCCTTGCTCTCTCCCACGGACAAGCCGCCGATCGCATAGCCGTCACACCCCAGCGCCGTCACCTCTCTCGCCGACTGTACGCGCAAGTCCTGATCCAACCCACCTTGGACGATGCCGAACAGCCCCTGGTCTGTCCTCCGCCGGCTCGCTTGACATCGCTTTGCCCACAAAGTGGTGCGCCGCACACTGTCCTGCACCGCCTCCCGGCTCGCCGGCAGCGCGACACACTCATCGAATGCCATGATGATATCGGCTCCCAATGCTTCCTGAATCTCGACGGCAGTTTCCGGCGTAATGAAATGGGTCGAGCCGTCGAGGTGGGACTGAAACGTCACCCCTTCATCCGTCACCATGCGCAGTTTGGCCAGGCTGAACACCTGAAAGCCGCCGCTGTCCGTGAGAATGGCCCCGGACCAGCCGGTGAATTCGTGCAGTCCTCCCAGCTCGGCCACCAGTTTATGGCCGGGGCGGAGATACAAATGGTAGGCGTTGTTGAGCATCAACCGAAATCCCAGGCTCGCCAACTCGTCCGGCTCCAGTCCTTTGACCGGTCCCAAGGAACCGACCGGCATGAACGCCGGGGTCTCGATCACCGCACGGGCGGTCCGAAGCCGGCCGAGGCGGGCTCGGGTCCGGACATCATGCTGACGAAGCTGGTACTCAATCATCATGCGTGTGCCTGCGCCGCTACATCTGCTCGGGTGCCGAGATACCCAGCACGGCCAAGCCGTTATGGATGACCTGCTGCACGCCCCTCATTAACACCAGACGCGCGGCGGTCTTGTCCGGTGTCAGTTCTTCAGCCGGTCCCGCGTCACTCTGCTCCTGGCCGCCCACTGGAGGCAGAATCCGATGCTTGTTGTAAAACGTATGCAGCAGCGACGCCAATTGTTGCAAATAGTAGGTCACCCGGTGCGGCTCGAACGTGGCCGCGCTGGTCTGAAGGACTTCAGGAAATGCCGAGAGTTTTCTGATCAAACCGAGTTCGTCCGGATCGGTCAAGACCGAAAGGTCCGCTTCACTTGCCGAGGGACGGGAGATTCCCCGTTCAGCGGCCACACGCCACAGACTGCATAGTCTGGCGTGCGCATACTGCACGTAATACACCGGATTGTCGGCGGAGCGCTGGGTGGCCAATTCCAAATCGAAATCGAGATGGGTCCGCGAATCGCGCATCAAAAAAAAGAACTTCGCGGCATCGGCCCCGACTTCGTCGATGACTTCCCGCATCGTAATGAACGATCCGGTCCGCTTCGACATCTTCACTTCGGCGCCGCCCCGCAGCAGCTTGACGAGTTGAACCAGCACCACATGCAGACGCTCTTTCGGGTGGCCGTAGGCCTGCATGACGGCCTGCATGCGTGGAATATAGCCATGGTGGTCCGCGCCCCAGACGTCGATCAGCAGATCGTAGCCACGCCGGAGTTTGTCGCGATGGTATGCGATATCGGCCGCCAGGTACGTGTATTCGCCGTCCTGTTTCTTGACGACACGGTCTTTCTCGTCGCCGAACGCCGACGACCGAAACCAGAGGGCGCCGTCCTGCTCCAACAGCAAGCCGCGGGATTGTAGTTCGTCAAGCACCTGTTCGACAGCCTGTGACTCATGGAGCGACGCTTCGCTGAACCACGATTGAAGCTCGACGCCAAAGGAGGCGAGATCCTCTCGAATCTGGCCCAGCATGTCCTGATAGGCAAGCGTCCGGCAGCGGTCCTCGAGATCCGCCGGCACGGAATTTCCCGGCGTGTCACCGAGCTGTTCCTTGATTCGTTCGGCCACAGCAGTGACGTAGGCGCCATGATAGCCGTCTTCGGGAACGGCGGCAGACTGCCCACACAGCTCCAGATAGCGCGCATAGACCGACGCGCCAAAGAGTTTCATCTGCCGTCCCGCATCGTTGATGTAGTATTCGCTAGTGACGTCGTAGCCGACCGCGTTCAGCAAGCGCACGATCGCCTGTCCGACCGCGGCGCCACGGCCATGCCCGACGTGCAGCGGACCGGTGGGATTGGCGCTGACATATTCCACCTGCACCCGGCGGCCCTTTCCCAGATCGGCTGTGCCATAGGCTGTACCTTGGGATTCGATTTCTTTCAGGACCTCTTGCCACAAAGCCGGCTTGACAGTGAGGTTCACAAACCCAGGCCTCACGATCTCCACCCGTTCGAACAGCTGTTCCCTCCTGGGAAGATTGTCGACGATGATTTGTGCGATGTCGTACGGCGGTCGTTGTTCAGAAGAGGCCAACGACATGGCCACCGTCGAGGCGAGATCACCCCATTCAGGCCGCTTTGGCGCATCGAGCGTGAGTGCCGGCCACGCCTCCGTTTTCAGTTGCCCCTTCTGCTTGGCTCCATTGAGAGCCCCAAGCAGCGCCGTGGCTACCATCTCTTGGACGACACCCTGAGACACAACCGATCTCCTAAGTGCTTACCATTGAAAGAAAAAATCAAATGGGGACTGTAGCACACGGGGGTTACTGAAACAAGGCATAATCTGAGGGATTTCGAGGGGTTGTGCTTTTCCAGCCATTGCCGGCGATCCCCTGAACCGCCTTGAGAATATCCCCAACGGCGATGGCAAGGCAGGGTTTGTCTTCACAATGGCGGACCTCTTCCCACGAACGACACGCACAGGCAGTTCCTTGCAACACGACCGTGTGGGCGCCGCGCGGGGCCCACTGATTCGGATCCGTCGGACCGAACAGCGCGAGCGTCGGCACACCCAGGAGTGCCGCCAGGTGAGTCATGCCGGAATCATGGCCGATATACACACGCGTCTGCGCCATGACCCCGGCCACGATCGGCAGATCCTGCCCTCGCAAGACAGTCGGAGCCATCGGTAATCGCTGACGCAACTGTGCCATGATGGCCTCATCCACCGGCCCTTCAAGGACAAGAGCCTCTAGACCTTCTTGATTGAGCGCCACCATGACGCTGGCAAGCACCTCGGGGTGTGTACACTTGTGGCGGCTTCCACTCCCTGGATGGATCATCACAAACGGACGATCAGGTGAGAGTCCCATGCGAAGGAGACAGGCCCGGCCTTGTGCCACTACGGAAGTCGAGAGTTGAAGTGGCTCATCCGCAGACCGTTCAACCGCTGGAGCGCCGAGTGATTCCAGAAATCGATCGCTCTGATGCCGGGATCTCAATTGCGGGCTAAACGGTGACTGAATCCGAATCTCACCCACACCACAATGTTCCAAGACCGCCGCGAGGCCTCGATCTTCATCCTTCAACCACGCCACCGCAAGATCGCACGGTTTGAGCCAGTCCCTCAGCTCGGCTGAATCAGGGATTGAGCTGGACCATAAGCCGGCACAGAGGGCTCCTTGCAGGGGCAACGACGCCTGTATCAGCCGGCATTCGAGCAAGAGTTGCCCCACCGACTCATTCGAAATAAGCAGGAGACGATGATCCGGAAACTGCTTCTTGAGCCACCGCAGGGCTGGAACTGCGAGGAGGACGTCCCCCAACGCCCCCGGATGGATGGCAAGAATAGATGGCGCCATAGGCTAGCCGAAAGGATGGGACTTTGTCAGCCGGCCGTGCAACGACCGGACGGTTTCCAGATCAGCGGGCGTATTCACATTGAGGAACGAATGCCCATTCGGATCGATCTCGCGCAGCTCCTCACACTCAACCACTCTCACCGTGATCGAAGGATGGGCCAGACAATCCTGAACCTTTAATCTGCCGGATCGGATCATCTCCTCAAAAACCGGCAGGTATTGCCGGCTATATACCGCATGAGTCGGCTGCACACCCTGACTGAGACGGACAATGACTGCATCGGCTTGGCTTTTCAGAGAAACCAGATAACGAATCACATCGGAATTCAGAAACGGCATATCACAGGCCACCACAAAGATATGCGCAGTCTCCGATTCTTTGAGGCCAGTGTAAATTCCCCCCAACGTTCCACAATTGGGAACGTGATCGCGCAAGACCGGGACATCTGCCGACAATGCCGGGCTGTCCTGGGCGATGACGATGCGTACCTCCTGAAATATCGACCGAAGTATGGCCAGGCTTCGCGCATAGAGTGGTTGTCCCCCCACCAAGAGGAACCGTTTGTCCTCTCCCATTCTGCGGCTCTTACCGCCGGCAAGCAAAACTCCTGTCACATCGCTGATCATGGCTTCATAACGCGTGAGGTTGGCCAAAAAAAGAGGGGGTGGGTCATCCCCACCCCCTCACTCGATTCTTTCCCTCGTCAGCTTGACGAACGCTAGAGGGTCTTGCCCTTCTTCCTGTTCGCGCGGCGCGTGAGGACCCATCCTTCCAACAGGACCACGCCAAAGGCGATGACGACTGGATAGATGTACGTTTCTTGTGGAACCGGGGGATTCATGAACGTGTAATAGAACGCGGACACGGCCATCTTGCGGCCTGCATCCCCGTTGTGTCCATCCCACGCAAAGAATACGGTCGGGATATATTGGCCGACCTCGAAGAAGGTATCTTCGTCGTAGTCCTGATCCTTCTTGTTCCCCAGCGGGCGTTCGATCATGACGTACCACCGGCCGTTCTTCCATTCGCCTTTGAGCACTTTCATATTCTCTTCATAGTTGTCCCGCTGCTCAAAGTCCTTGTCCCAACCGGTGCCTTTGAAGGCTCGGAGGGAGCCGTCGGCTTCCCACTTCACAATATCGACCGGGAACTGTTCATTGGTGCCGAACAAGTACCGCGGCTTGATCGGGGCAGGCAGCTCTTTCCACTTCACTGGTGTTTCAATCGCAATCGCGTCGTTATACACGGCGTAATTGTTCTGGCTCGCCGCAATCGATCCTTCTTCCCCGGTTTTCGGTTCTTGCTCCTTGATATCAATGTTGACTTGCGTCGGCCCCCAAGGAAGCTTCCCTTCGGCAACACTCTTTGTCCGGTCATCCCACTCCAACAAATAGACAATGGACTTGTCGTTGTAGAGGGATCGGACCCAAATGTCATCGATGCGATTGACGAAGTTCCTGGGTTTATGTGTGATCTGTCCGCCCATCGCCACGTAGCGGCGGGGCGCCTTCTGCCAGGCCTCGGCCTCCATATCAGACGGAATTTCACCCTCGACCATATCGGATGGAATCACGAAGTTGATTTTCGGCTTGTCCGTCAGAGGATCGATTGGGAGCGGCTCTCCCAGAGCATTCCGTTCACAGAGGGAGTTCACAAAATTCGCAATGTCCCATCGTTCGTCAACGGACGTGTTATCCGCGAACGAAGGCATTGGCGTACCATTAACCCCAGTAGAGAAGGTACGGAAGATATTGCTGACGTTATACGGATCCTGCCGACTCCCTCTGAAGTTCCAGCACTTGTGCCAATTGGCCGGTTGAATCGAGAAACCCCAGTCGTCTTTCAAGTTAAACGCGTTCCCATCACCACGGCCTTCCATGCCGTGGCATTCCACGCATTTCTTCTCAACAATTAACTCAGCCCCTCGATTTTTGCTTTCATCAGTCGCCGGCTTCGGCTTCAAGTCAGCCAAATTCAAGATCGTCTGAGTTTCCGATTGTTTGTCGGTAAATTTGCGGTCCTTCACGAGTTGAGTCGTCACGAAGGACAGGACTTGGAGCCGTTGCTCCTCTGACAGAATGCCTTCCCACGGAGGCATGGCCGATCCAGGCAAGCCATGCGTGACAGTCTCAAAAAGATCGTTTTGCCCGGCCACAGGCTTCTTTGCGTCGAAGAGAGGAAGCTCTCCGCTGGCTGTGTGCCGGATCTTGAAGGTGCCCTGATTGAAGTTCCGAGGACGAGGCCACAACCGATCGGCACCCGGTCCATCGCCAGCCCCATCGACGCCATGGCACCAGACGCACTTGGTAAAATAGACCCGCTTCCCGGCCTCGATCATTTCCGCAGAAGGTTCTGGTGCCAGATCGCCCTTTTTGAAACCTTCGGGGAGGCCTTGGGCAAACACCAAACTGGTAAACCCGCCGGAAGTCAGAAGGACTGCGAAGGCAGTGGCCGTAACCACACCGGCCTTCGGAGATATGCTGTTCATCATATTCACCCTCATCTCATCCATCAAAGTGTGCAAAATTTTATTGTCCGGCTTAGTCCCACGTGCGGGGATAATAGCCTGTGTGCCAATACTCAAACAAAATCACTTTCCAGATTTCATCGACTGTCAAATGCTGCTCCCACGGCGGCATCACGGACGCCCAGGGGAACCCTTCGTTCGGCAACCCAATCCCCCCCTTCGCGACGCGCCAGAAGATAAACGTTTCCTGGAGCTGAGCAATTGTGCCTGGGTCGGTAAAATTCGCCGGGATCGGATTGAAGGCGAAGGCATGGAGCCCCCGTCCATTGAGATTGTCACCGTGACAGAAGTGGCAATTCTGGAAGAAAATCTCACCGCCCTCTCTCACGTACTTCAAATAGCCTTGGTTCTTCTCGTCCCAGGGATTGGCATTCGGCTTCATCAGCCGTCCCATGCCCTGCTCCACGATATTGGCGTTGCTATACTCCTGATCGTACTTCCCTTCAGGGTTGACACGATAGGGACTTTGCGACGTTTGCAATACATAGGTCTTTCCCTGCACCTTGGTGCTGGCCGGAGGAGCAGGATGGACAGTCCGCAATTCGATCGGTTCCTCAGACTTCGGCATCATCGCATTGAACGAAAATCCTCCGATCAAGATCGGGAGAAGCACCAGATACATGTAGCGCAGCATTCGGTTCATACCGGTCTGGGCGTCAAGGACATTCATGATGGGCTGCTTGAACTTTTTCCAGTCCTCTTCGCTAGCCGATACCCACATGAAGACCGTGACCAAGGCAACTGTGCCGTACATCGCACGAACACTGAATGGGATCGGCGGATACACACGGAACTTCAGATACATCATCAAGAAGACCCAGAAACCAATCCCTTGCCAAAACCGTGGAATGCCCATCCCCATGGCATTGAGCATATAACTCAATCCGGCAAAACCAAGGACATAACATGCCACCTCAGCAAGCATTTGCATCGGCATGTAGCCTTCAATCAATCGAACCGTGTTTGAAGGAACGACATCAAAAATCATTCCTCCAAGCAGAAGGAGCCCAAGCACTCCGACGAGGGCACCGAGTGACATCAATGCTTTCATCGCAAACTCCCTTTATTCCCTACAGTGACAGACGATCACAGCCTATGAGATCTTCGGTGGCGGCGCGCCAACCTTCACCTGCGAGAGATAATCGACAATCTTCTTCAACGCTCCTGCGCTCAGCTTTTGACCGAAAATCTTCGGCATGGTGTTATCGGGAAACGGCTTCACCACATAGGCACTAGGATCAACGATGGACTCCATAATATATTCAGCCGGGGATTTCGCCGTACCCTTGTATGCAGGATCCTTGATGCGTTGTGCGGCAGTCGTTCCCTCTTCAAGCTTTGGACCGATCGTACCCATCGCTCCCGGGATACCCGGGATCGTATGACAGGATACGCACTGCGCCTTGGCGAGAATCTGATCAACGGGTTCCGTGCCGTCAGCCAACAATGCACTGGGCGGCCCCGCCTTCTCTTCCTGCTGCTTCGGACGATCCGCCTCAGGAATGAATTTCTCATACGATTTAACGATGTCTTCAAATGAGGGCGGATCGACGCCTTCACGGAGATACATCCACGTATCGACCGCTGCCAGCTCCTCCAAGCTCAAGGATATCGGCGGCTTATGAATGGCCGGCATCGGGCTTTCCTTATCATTGGTGCCCTTGACGCCATACCCGCTCACCACATAGCAACTCGGACAGGCATGTGACTCCGCGATGTACTCCTGAATGCTCTCTGCTGTGCCTGCCCCAGGGAATGATTCCTTGACCGCGTATTCACGCTTGGCAGGATTACCCTTTGAGTATTTTGGGTCTTCCAGCCGCTCCTTGCGATTTGGGAGCCCCAACAAATTTGGGGCACGTTCGCCGAGCATCCCAGCATGGAAGGCATGACAAAGTGGGCATTGCCCCTTGCCAATTGCCCCTTGCTCTTGATTTTTTCCAACCCCTCCGAAAATGATCTTTTCACCCTCGTCAGCCAGCTGTTGCGACGTCATGGAATCCCAGGTCTTCTTCTCTTCCACTGGTGGAAATCCACCTTCGACCTGCGGAAGCCAGTTGCCGTACCCGGAGAGAAATGCGGCAATGAAAAACATCAATCCACCAATCTTCAGCAATGCGCTGAGGTTGGTAAAATACAGCGCCATCAGAAAGGTCGTGACCGTGATCATGACCAGAGAGACCGGCAGGAGGCGGCTTTCTCCATAGAAGTTGGTCTTGTAGTTGGCGATCGCAACGAATAACAGGAACGTTGCAATAATCCCAATGAATGTTTTGAATACCGCTCGCTTCTTTGCCGCAGGGTCGTGGATCGACACCTGGAAATAGACGAGCAAGCCAACGAGGCTGGCCAACGCCACCCATCCTATCGAAAGGGCTTCCGAAATCAGATTACCCAAGGTGCAACCTCCTGAGCGACAGGGCGGGAGGACTAGACTGAGCCCCCCACCCCGTGCGATTGCTCAACGCGTGATATCGATTAATGGCTTCCGGCTGGTTGCGGGACACTCCCAGGCACAGCCGCCTTTGCTTCAACCGGCGCCTTCTTGGCGGCTAAACTGCCGAGCCAGAAGACGAATAGAATACTGATCCAGAAAAACAGGACGTTGGCCGAAATCATATTGGCTGCGAATCCCACGGTGTGCGTGTAAGCCCATGGCGAATTATCTCGCATGATTTCGTTGACATGCCAGAAGAGGCGGACCGACGAGCGTATGTAGCCCATCAAACCCATCATCCAGGTAAATGCCGTCGCGAGCATGATCAACGCGTATTGCGAGCGGGCCGATATCTTACCCCACTCGATCGGCCCCATCTGCTTCGCCCCCTTCATCATCATGCTGTTCAACGCAAACATGAAGAAGAGACAGGAGAGCGTGGTCGTGACCTGCGGCACAGACAACCCAACGCGCACGTTCGCCGGGATGTAATAGCCATAGATGGCGAGACCTATAATGTTGATATAGGCGCAGGTGAAGAATACACCCATAAAGATATTGCCGAATTTTGCCCATGACACAGTCGAGACTTTATTCCCTCGCATGTACCAGACGAAGCTCAGCACCGTGGTGGTAATAATGACGTTGATGCCTCCGTTTTTGGCGGACATAACCCCATAATTCCCAAGCACAGGATGTTGCTGCCCTCCCATCGCTTTCAATTCCGCCGGCGTCATGACCATGGTGTGCGGCGTAATGAAGACCATGTAGCCGCAGGCGAGCAAGAAGACCAAGTATTTGATGTACCGCTGATACTTCTCAGCGCCTCGCATCCGGCCCATTGCCTGCCAGAGATAATAGTTGGTACTCAAGAAGAGAATGCCGATCATGGTCGCCTGAATGATAAACAACCAGGCAAGCAAACCACCCATGAGGGTGATTCCCATCTGCTGACGATAGGCATAGACTTCGCGCATCAGCCAGTACCCGGCGAAGGGCAGTGGAATCAAGAACGCCACACCGAGCGCCATCGCGATATAGCCCATCCAATCGTAGTGCGCGCGGTCTTCGTCCGTCTTCGCCGCTAGGAACTTGTACGCGGCATAGGCCGCCACGACACCGCCACCGAAGGCCATGTTGCCCAAAATCCGATGGAGGTTCAGCGGATTCCACAATGCAGTATGAATTACGTGCCAGATATTCCCGAGATACCGGCCCTGCTCATCGACGCCAGCCGGCGACATCATGAAACCGATCCAGGAGTTGGCCAGGAACATGAGCAAGGTGCCGATGATATTCAGGATGACGGACATGCTCAAGTGAATCCACTTCAAGAACCCTTCCTTCATCTTGTCCCAGCCATAATAGTAGATGTAGAGGGTTCCGCTTTCCGCAACAAACATCAGCGCGTAGATGTGCATGACCGGACGGAAGACGCTGGACAGGTAGGAAAAGAATGCCGGATACAGCGTCAGGAACGTGAAGATCAAAATGCCGCCCAGCACGGCCGTCAAGGAGTAGGCCGTCAAACTGATCTTGATAAAGTCATACGCCAGCTGATCATACCGCTTCGCGAGGGCCTTATCCTTGGTCACGACCCCCATGAACTCGATGATCATGCAGAAGATCGGCACGGCCAGCACGAAGCTGCCGTAATAGAGGTGCTGCTGGTTGGCGAACCAGAGCAGGACACGGCTTTCAAAGTTGTACCGCGGATAGTCCTTGGGACCATCCGTCGTCTTCGGAGCAGGAGCACCGACCACAACACCTTCGGTCTTGTAGTAGACGTCGCGCCCCTTCTCGACCTTGTCCCCTTCTTTCTTTGCACCGTCGGCTATCGCCTCTTCGCCACTAGCCAGCGACGGGATCGCCACGACGATCGGAAGCAGAAGGAGGCCAACCATCGCGCACAGCGCCATAATTGAGAACAGGCGCTTACCGATTACGCGGCCCATGAGATACCTCCTTGATTCATTCACTGTCGTTCCTCACATTTTCCACAGCCTGCCGTTCAGCACCCCGATCCACCCGGCTTTATTGGCGGAACAGATACCAGAAGTCCAGGCCCTGCATATCCATCATGTAATGATCGACCGTCAAGAAATATCCCACCGAAATGATGAGTGAGACGATGACGGCGACGACCGGATTATTCAGAACAGCCATTGCTCTCTTCTCCTCTGTTGCTCCCTATCGCGACCCACAGGCGGCGATGCACGACGGATTATCCATCAGCAGGGACACTGTATGCCGGCAAACCAATAGAAAAACCACAACCCTGCTGCGCAGGTAATGTAGAAAATCATCTTGCCGATTTTGACCTTGATCTCACTATCTGGAGGTGATGCCGACGCCATCTGTAACTCCTTATTTCAATTCGAGAGGGGGAAGGGTTTACGCCTTGTGTTTCTTGACATCCAGGGGACCTGAATGTTATTCACTTTTGCGTAAGACGCAGCAGCAAGCCACATCTTATTAGAAGAAAAAATCATGTCGCAAAACTCAAAAGTGTTTGACATTATAGTTTTGGCCGGTATGGTTGTCAACCTGATTTTGGCCGTGTTTTTAATCCTCTACTATTTCGACTTTCTCTAATTCCTCAGAGATTCTTGTCCTGCTTCTCCTCGCTTGATTTCGTCGATCTCGCACAGCGAAATCCGATGGTTTCATCTCGGAAATCCGGCATCATCTTGCTGCGACTCGTGATTCGAAGGTCCGCGCCAGTCGTCGTATAGCTTCCCCCACGAAGCACCCGATAGGTCCCGTACTCAGGACTCGGCGGATTCTGATCCGGCGAGCTCTTATAATACGTTTCACCGTACCAATCCTCGACCCATTCCATGACATTGCCCGCGCCATCCATGACTCCGTACGGACTCTTATCAAGCTGGAATGTCCCGACACGCGCCGTGGCTTCATGCCCGTCATTCACACGAGCCCAATTCGCCCCATCAGGCTGCTCCTTGTCTCCCCATGGCCACAACCTGCCATCGGTGCCGCGCATGGCCTTTTCCCATTCCGCTTCGGTCGGAAGCCGTTTGCCGCTCCAACGACAGTACGCCTCAGCGTCATCCCAGGAGACATAGACGATCGGTTGGTTCATCCCACGCACTTTGGCCCCGCTCTTCGCATAGCGGGACGGGAGTCCAGGTTTTCGATGGCTCGTCGCCACGACAAATTGTTGGTACTGGTGATTGGTCACTTCGAAGCGATCGATCGAAAACGCATCCAAGTGGATCGTCCGCGTGGGTCGCTCATCGAAGCCCCCGCTTTCAGCTCCACGGACGAACGGCCCCGCAGTAATCGTCACCATCTCACTGACAATAGGCTCTTCACCAGGCGTACTCTCTGCCACCGACTCAATTTCGGCAGGCGCGTCAGTCACCGGCTTTTCATACGGGGTCACCGTCGTCCCGCGCAAAATAGCAATGATCGGCATGGCCGCGCATGCCAACACCACAAACAGAAAAACCAATTTGAATTTGGATTCGAGCATCCTGTCTTAGGACCCGCCCTCCGGTTCCAGATCCGCCGCGCAACGGATCCCGATGGTGATATCCGTCCGCCAGTGTTTTGCGGCAAATCGTTTGGAAATCCTCGCGTTATGTTCCGTTTCCCGCCACGACCCGCCACGCACGACCTTCAGATCGGCATTCTCAGGCCCCTTCGGATCCCGATACGGTGATTTCTTATAGTACCCCTCGTCGTATGAGTCAGCCACCCACTCGGCCACATTGCCGGTCATGTCGTAAAGCCCGTAGGGACTCCGTCCTGCCTCAAACACACCGGGAGGCGCGAGATACTTGTATCCGTCTTCGCTGCCGTCCACATTGGCGGCGTTGACGGCAAATTTATCTCCCCACGGATACCGCCTCTTTCCTTCGCCCCGTCCTGCTTTCTCCCATTCCGCTTCAGCCGGCAGACGTTTGCCGGCCCATTTACAATAGGCCATCGCATCATCCCATGAGACGCTCATTGCCGCGAAATCCGGCTGAAGCAGCTTCGATTGGTCGTCCTCGAAGACCTCGATCCTCGGCATGCCGCGCTTCGTCATCTTGGCAAACCGCATGTATTCCGCCTGCGTGACTTCTTTTCGGTCCAGGAAAAATCCTTTCAAGAAGACTTGATGCTCGGGCGCTTCGTCCGGGTCGCCGTCATTGCTGCCCATGGTAAACGGCCCTTCGGGGATCTGGACCATTTCACGGCCTTCATCACCCATCCTCGTCTTGTACATCGAGTAGTCTTCACCCGCCACGGTGCTGACCGTCTCCTTGGCTTCGGACTTGATAGACATGGCCAGTTGCTTCATTTGATTGGCCTTGTACGATTCATAGACCAGCAATCCGACCATCAGCAAGAACGACCCAAACACGAACGCGATCGACCCGTACAGTACGCCCTTGTTTTCCACGCTATGTCCTTTTCTCTCCTATGGCTGAACGACCGAGGGTGCAGCTTGCTCGTTCTCGGCCTTCCGGGCGGCGCGCGCATCCAGCAACATTGAAATGTGCACGCCGAGGAATCCGCCCATGGCGGCTCCAGCCCCGGCCCCGACCCATATGCGATCGAGGCCCGCCAACAGCCACGCCAAGGCACCGCCCAACACGGTGCCGATCATGATGCTGATGAGAAACCGGCGTCCGCCTAGAAACCCGATACCCCCACCCAGTACCAATCCCACACCGGCCGTTACGGGCAACAGCCCATTGTCCATGACGATCCCAATCAGCGTCCCCACCGTGCCCATGACCGCCATCCCCAGGACAATATCCAGCCCTTTCCACAGGGACGTCGACCGGACCTGTTCAACTGTCATGGACCCGCCTCGCTTCTACTTCGCCGGCAACGCGATCATGGGACCGAAATCGATCTCGACTCCGGAGCTCGCCACAATGGAGATCCCCCAGGCTTTGGGAGCAGGCTCGTGACGATGGATCTTCTTGAAATCCTCGTACACGTTCACCCGCTCTTCAAACCATTGGCCCAGCGCGGTGGTCCCGCTTTGAACGACGAGCTCAGTCCCGCTGAACATGCCGCCTTCGGTCAGCGTGCCCTCCGGCTTCGTGGCGCTCCAGACATATTTCGTAAAAACGGGAATGAAGAGGAGATCGGTATCGAGCGACGCATAGATTGCCGCCACCGGCTCGGCTCCCGTCGGCGCCTTCACCAAACGCCAGCGCCACGTCAACACGGGATAGGCCTTGGGATCCCAGTCGATTTTTGTTTTTTTGATCCGCTGTCCTGCATCCTTGGCCGACAAGAAATTCGCTCCGTTCTCCGACTGCACCTTGTACGCCTCGCGGCCTTTTGACTGGCTCCGTTGATTTTCATGGCCCCACGCCGACGGAAACCCATCGGCCTCCTTCGCCTTGAAATCTTCCAGGACGAGCGTCTGCCCCAGTGCCACACCGGGATCCGACCCCGCAGCCCAGCCCCACAGGCCACCGACCACCATCAGGACACGTATCAGCACACTCGATCTCATAGCTCTCTCCAACATTCTGTCTAGGTTTCTTGCGAAGGGACCGGCGCAAGCAACGGCGCCTCTTTCTCACCGAACTCCTCGCCCATCACCGATACCGGCTGCTGTCCACGCTGGCACATCCAGAACAAGACCAAGACCGCCCCCCAAAACACCACCATGTTGAGTGTCACAACCTTGGCGGCCACCGCCAGGTCCGGCGTGAAGGCCCAGGGCGACACATCGGCCATCAGTTCGCTCACATGCCACGACAACCGCCCGGATGACCGGATGAACCCCATCAATCCCATCACCCAACTGAACGCCGCCGCCATACCGAACAACGCCACCATGCCGCGAAAGGGAATCTTGCCCCACTGGATTCCCCCATGGATGATCGCCCCCTTCATCATCGAACGATTGACCAGCAGACTGCCTACAATCACGGTGAACGTCGTGAACGCCTGCGGAGCGGACAGCCCCACGCGAATCTTTGCCGGCAGGTAGAATCCATACACCGATAATCCGATCACATTGATCATGCCGACGGTAAAGAGCACGGCGATCATGATATTGCCCGTCCTCACCCATGAGACGGTCATCGTCCGATTCGCGCGCCGATAGTACAGGTAGCTGAGCGCGGTCAAGAGCAGGATCACGTTGATCGCCCCATTCTTGGACGACATGACGCCGTAGTTCCCGACGACTGGATGCTGCGCGCCACCCATCGCTTTCGCTTCTCCTCCGGACACCAACAGCGTATGGGGCGTCAGCCAAATGAACAGGGCGAGCATCATCCCGCCGAGCACGAATTGATAGTAGGGCTGATACCGTTCCGCGCCCTTCAGCCGCGCCATGCTTTGCCAGAGATAGTAATTGATCCCGAGGAACAGCACGCCGATCAGCATCGCCTGCACGACGAACAGCCAGGTCAACAACCCGCCCATCATCGTCACACCCATGCTTTGGCGAAAGACGAAGACCGACCGCATCAGCCAATAGCCGGCGATCGGCATGGGAAGGAGCGCGCAGACCATCACGAAAAGGAAGACATTACCCACCCAATCGAAATAGGCCCGCTCCTCGCCGGTCTTGGCGATGAAAAACCGATAACAGGCATAGGCCAGCACGACCGCTCCACCCGACATGATGTCCGCCAAAAACCGATGGACGTTGAGTGGATTCCAGAGCACGGAATGTAACAGATGCCAGGCATTGCCCAAATACCGTCCCTGCGCGTCTACACCGGCCGGCGCCATCATGAACGCGGACCAGGCATTCACCAGCAGCAACAGCGCGGTCCCCACGATATTCGTCATGATGCCGATCGAGGCATGGACCCACTTCCGTCCCCGCTCGGCCATCCGGTTCCAGCTGTAGTAATAGATAAGCAATAAGAGCGACTCGCCGACGAATACGGCGGCATAAGCCGGCATGAATGATTTGAACGTGCCCCCCATGTAATTCATGAAACTGGGGTAGAGCGTGATGAACATGGTCAGCATGGCACTGCCGATGAGCGCCGTCACCGATAACGCCAGCAGCGCGACCTTTGCCAGATCTCTGGCCAATCCATCGTAGCGAAGCGCCAACGCCGGTTTCTTGGTCATTAATCCAAGAAACTCCAGCAGTGCGCAGAAGAGCGGCAGCGCAAGCACAAACCCGCCGAAGTACGTATGTTGCTGCGTCACAAACCACACGAGCATCCGGCTGTCGAACGAGCCGATGCGCGGATAAACCATTTCACTCGGCGCTGGGGCCGGCGGTCCTTGCGGGGTGCCGGGTGTCTTGAAATAAAAATCTTCCGTCTCCTCGGCGAATGAGGGGACATTCAAGGCCGGACTCAGCAGGCCGATCAACGCCGTGAACGCAACAACCAGCACAAGGCAGACCCGCATGTGATCTAAACGAATCCTACTCATCGAGCTATCAAATTGTTTAGCAACTACTGTTTCCTGTCGCCATACAGGCTTCTTACTAACCTCAAACGTATCGCCAAGCACGCGCAGGATGGTCAAAAAGGCCGTCCAGCAAGGCCGCAGCGAGCGAAGAGACGAGGCATACTCTGAGCCGTATGTTGAGCCTCTGAGCGACGCGAGAACGAAGCTGGCGGCTTTTTTCAACATCCTGTCCTGTCAGACCTTTGATCCACGCGCAGCCGCTATGGCCGCTCCCATAGTGGGGGACTTACCGAGAATACCCATGACGAATGGGCACCGCAACATACCTTCCGTCAACTGTGGCGTTTGCGCATCCTCAACCTGGCGGCGATGGCCCAAGTAATAGCCGTAGAGCCCCATCATGGCGGTCACGGCCGCCCCTCCCACCACTGCCCCGCCGGTTGGAACACCCGGCTGTCTCAGCATGAACAAGAGACCACCCAGAACGACGAGATAGTAGGTCGAGGCAAACGCCATCCCCGGCCACCACCAATATTTCAACAGCTCTCCCGGCGCGGTTCGCCGCAGCGTGTCAGTCCACGGCGTGGATGGGTGCGCCCCGCTCAAATAGGCACAGAGGGCAATTCCTCCACCCAAGAGGGTGACCGCAGCCACTTGAATCAGCGCCTGGATCTGCTGACTTCCTGCCGCCAGCCCCAGCGAAGCCGCCATGGCGCCCACCACCAACCCCACGGTGGTCCATGAACCGGCTGGGGCCAGATGTTCTCGCAGCATGGCGCGCAAAGGTACCCCATTCGGAAATGTCGGAACCGGCCGGCCCATCAGAGAGACGTTCCGCACATGGCCGATCTCAAACGCATCGCGCGCGACCGACGTACAAGAAATGATGATCGCCATCATGGCCGGGCCGTCGGGATGCTGGAGATAATCGTAGCCCACCAGCCACAACAGGGCTAAGACCAACAGCGAGAGTTGCAGCCCATAGACCGCTCCGATCCAGCCGGCCAACCAACTCAGCAATCGCGTGCCATCTTCACGGGCGATCGTTGCCCATGACGCGGATCGTCCGACACGATACGCCAACAAGGCCGTCATCACCGCCACCAGACTACTCACCGAGAGCAACACCAACGGATCGGCCAGCGGCATCACCTGCTTGGCCAATCGATAGATGCCGAACGCCACCAGCCCGGGCACGAACATGACAATCCGCTTCCGCTTGCGGACCGAATCCTCCGTGACCGCGAGACTCAAGCTGGGGAGCACTCTCAGTGCCATCCGATGCAACATAGTGAACCCGTGAGGCGTGAAACGTGAGGCGTGAAACGTGAGACAAGGATTGCTCCCTTCGTCTTACCTTTCACTTTTCACCTTTCACGTCTTCACTGCGCCCATTCCAAAATACTTCGCCTTGATTTCTTCCATCAGCGCCACCGTGACGAGCGTGGCACCGCGATCGGCTGCTGTCCGTTCGAGTTCAATCCGGGCCATAGCACGCACCGGGGCCGGCACCCGATCCAACCGTTGTTCCGCTTCGGGCTCCCACTCGATCCGCTCTCCGGTGCGCGGCCGAAGGAGCGTCTCATAGGTGATCACCCGTTCGCCAAGCGTTCTTGCCTCTCCCTCCACTTCATCCCGATAGAACGGAGTCATATACGGGGGCATCCGTTCCAACCGATGCAACGCATCGTCGGTCCATATCAGCCGATCGACCAATCCGCTTGTCTGCCCCGCCGGAAGATCGGCACCGACTTTCAGCCCACAGCCCCGGCATTCCGACCGAATGAACCACTGCGCAGCCCCATCGTCATAGGCCCGCTCTTCGATCCCCTCCGTATGCATCCAGCGCCCACAGCCGCAGGTCAGCATTTCTTGAAACCCAGTGGTAAATGTTGAATGTTTAGTGTTGAGTGACCTGTCAACGCTCCGTCTCATTCACCATTCAGCATTAAACATTCAACATTTCTGGGCTACCCGATTTTCCCTGGATACAGAATGTAGAGCATCGTGTAGGTGAAGCTTCCCGTGACGAACAGCACGCAATAGATCACCATCGTAAATCGGCCGAGGGCGCGATGGCGTTGCCCGCCGTTCGGCCAGATCCGCTGGATCGCCATTTCGACGGCAAACACAATGGCGACGATGATCAAAAACACCAGATACACTTCCAGTTTCCGCATGGAAAATCCGGCGGTCGCGACGCGCGAATAGAAGAGGCCGAGCACCACCACCAAGATCCCGCCGAAGATCAGCCCCACCTTCTTCCAGGTGGTTTGGAGCAGGGACTCTCTGAGTGACCGGATGCCGTCCACGAACTGCTGGGAGCGGAATCCCAGCACCATCATATACACCGCCATGATCAGCCCGATGATGACCAGGATGATGTGGAGCGTCAGCACGGGGATGAACACGTAATCGTACAGATCTTGCGACCCGCCGAATCCTTCCTTGCCCTCGAACGCCAGGACACCGAGTTGCCGAAACAAGTAATAGGCGATAAAGAAACTCAGCATGGAGATCATCCCGCCCAGCATCAGCCAATGGTGGGCGTCGGCTTTCCGCTTGCGGGCCTGAAACCAGCCGATGACGAACAGGGCGGTAAACAGGGTGGCCATAAACTGGCTCAAGTCTGCCCCCACCGTCGCATGCGTCCCGAAAAATCCCGGTTGCCGTAACCAGTCCATTCTCTAAACCCTGTCATTCGAAAATCGTCAGTCGTCATTCGTGAAGAGTTCTTCTCCGATCGGTTGACGGTTGACGGTTGACGGTTAACGATTTACGCCTTCACCCCTTGCACCACCGCCGTCTTCTCCAATTCCGTCACCGCCGTAAATCCGGCCTTGGACATCCATCGCATCGCCTCGGCCGTCTTAAAACAGCCACCTTGCTGGGTATTGACCAGGATGTGCACGGCGAAGGCGGTCGTCCACGCCGGCCCCGTCCCAGCTTCATCCAGAAACCGATCCTTGATGATGAGCCGGCCCCCAGGAGCCAGATGTGCGAACACCTTGCCGACCAGGGCCTCATTCGACTCGAAGGTTTGATAATGCAAGATATCGGACATGAGCACCACATCGTACGGCCCACCGAGTCCGTCCTGGTTGAAGTTGCCCGCCCGCAGCGCGATCCTCGATTCCAAACCCGCCTCTTTGACGGTCTTTTCTGTCAACCTCAGCGTCGCCGGAAGGTCAAACACCGTGGCGGTCAACTCAGGATAGACGTGGCAAAACGCAATCGCATTCGTTCCGGCCCCTCCACCCAAATCCAGCATCCGGACTTGCCCATTCAGTTGAAGCCGCTTCGCGAATTCTGGCCCGCTCTGCTTGCCGATTCGATCCAACACCGCCAAGACGTTTCCGCCCAATTCAGGATCGGTCTCGAAGACATGGCGATCGACCGATCGTTCCCCTGTGCGAATGGTCTCTTCCAACCGGCCCCAGTTGTTCCATTCCGCATCGTGCAACATGAGTAAGTGCCCAATATACTGGGGCGAGTTCCGAACCAGGTGCTTCTCCGCAATGGAAGAATTTCCGTACCGATTCTCTGCGTGATTCATGAGCTTCATCGCCACGAGCGCGTTGAGTAAGAGGCTGAGTGTCGGTTCATGGGCGCCGATCCGTCCAGCGACCTCACCGGCCGTTTTCGGCCTGCCATCCAGTGCGGAAAAGACGTCCAGCTTGACTCCGGTCAAGAGGATCTTGGTTTCCCAGTAGTAGCCCAGCTGGAAGATTTCCGCGAGCGAGAGTTCTCGTGACACACCCATCCCCTCAAGCCAATCGCTTTAGAAAGTCAGGATCTTACCTAGATCAGAAAGTGAAAGGCAAGACGGCAACTCGGCAGGAAAGGCGGCCAAAACACAAGGGGCAGCGGATATTATCCGCTGCCCCTCAAAGACGCAGAGCGGGAACCCGGCTTACTTGACTTCAGCCTTGAGATTGGCGGTTCCGCCGTCGGTCACATCGATCTCAAACTCCGTCTTCTTTCCCTTGCCGGCGAATGGATGCCAGGCAATGACCTTGTGCTTGCCTGCGGGCACATCCTTGATTTCGAAGGAACCATCTTCCTTCGCCACGGCGAAATGCGCGTTGGTCACCGGGAGGAAGAACCCCTGCATGAATTCATGCTGGTCGCACTGCAACCGATAGTACCCTTCCTTCTCAGCACCGCCACGGAAGGTCACCGGCTTGTCGAGCTTGTCACCCTTCTTGGCCAAACCGATGTTGAAACCGGTTGCCGAGGTCGTTCCCTTGACTGTAAAGCTGTGCGGATTGTGGAGCACCCCCGCGACCGACTTGGGATCATCCGCATCGGCATCGGTGTTCTCAACCTTGAAAGGCCGTGTATTCACGACAATCCCGGTGAAGGGCTGAAAATCGCAGAATGCCGCCACAACTTCAGTGCCAGCATAGCCATCCATGAACGCCTTATCTTCGATGTCCATGACGGCCACGACTGCACCCTTCAACCCACCATCCTTGCTCACCTCGATCTGCTTCAAGAAGCGCTTGTCGCCATCCACCTTGCTCTTATCGGGGATCTGGAGACAAAACTTCGGGTTCGGGAACTTCGAGAACAAAAATTCCTTCTGCTCCGCTTTCCCGGCGAAGGTCACCTTGCCGGAAATCGTTCCGCCCGCGAACGACGTGAGAGGCGCCGCGACGACCGCGACGGCTGCCACACCCAATATGACTGATAACGCACTCTTCATATGACTGCCTCCTTGTGATTGACTGATCGCCCTGGTTCCTGTCTTGCGAGTTCCGTTCTCATTATCCCCGACCGGACCACGGAACGGGATCATGTGGACAGCGGATACACGATCGGTACCATCGGTACGTGGCCGGCGAGGCTCGTTTCGGACCGAGTATCTGCCGGGGATCATACCGCACCAGAACAGCCCGCACAAGACCCAAAAATCGCGTAGGCCGTTCATCGGATCCGGACAGGTTAGGCCGTGAACAGCTCTCCAATCTTGCACATGCAGACCCCGCGAAGGACGCGGCGGGACACAAAAGGAATGGCTTCTCGCCGATCAACCTGCTAGAGTAAATCCCGTTCGGCGTCCTCCTTTTGAAAACCCCGAGGTCTCGTCGTTAGCATGCTCCAACCAGCCGAGGCGCCTGCCGTCCCGAACATGCCGCCGACTCAGATTGATGCGCCCTTGGCAGGGCCAGGGCTCCGACGGACATTCCCACTATTGATCACCATCTTGCTCTTCAGCGCCATCGTCGCCAGTGCGATGATCGGAGTCCCACTGTATGGATGGCTCTACGGATACACCTGGGTGGATTGGACCTTGTTCGGACTGTTGTATGTCGCGACCGGCATGGGGATTACCGTCGGCTATCACCGCCTCATTTCGCATCGCAGCTTCACCTGTCCGGATTGGGTCAAAGTGGGGTTGCTGATCGCGGGCGGGTGGGCGCTGCAGAACTCCGCGTTGAAATGGGGAGCGGACCACATTCGGCACCATGCGGCCTGCGACCAGGACGCCGACCCATACAATGCCAAGTTGGGATTTTGGCACAGTCACTGCGGCTGGCTCTTTGCGAGCCAGCGGTACTCAGACGAGAAATATGCCACCAAGCTCCGGCAAGATCCGCTCATCATGTGGCAACACCGCTATTATGTCCCAATCGTCCTCGCAGGGCTGGCACTGCCGTTCATTGTGGGATTTCTCTATGGGGGCTGGATGAGCGGGCTGGGCTGTTTCATGCTGGCGGGACTCGGCCGGACCTTTGCCGTGCTCAATTCGACCTTTTGCATCAACTCCGTCTGTCATATCTGGGGGAAGCAGCCGCACGGCCAAAAGGATTCCAGCCGAGATAGCTGGCTGGTGTCACTGCTGACCTTTGGCGAGGGCTACCACAATTACCACCATACCTACCCGACCGACTACCGCAACGGCCCTCGCTGGTATAACTTTGATCCGTCGAAGTGGCTGATCTATAGCCTATCGCTTGTCGGTCTGGCCTCCTCGCTCCGCACCGCCAACGCCGCAGAATCAGAGACGCGGTAGCGTCGCTCGTCCGTCATATCGATCAAGACCGTGAGCAGTAATGGGGTCAGGCTTTTACAGCTTGATGGTCTTTGCAAGTCGCCCAAGGCACTGGTTTCGTGCCATAAGCCATACGCCATCGGCTCTTTGAGTCAGTATTTTCTCCACGCCACCGGCGGCAAACTCCAGAGCTCGGCGCGGACCACCGCCCACAAGACGTCCAGGATCCTCGTCAGATCCGGTGCCGATTTGGCGAGCAATTTGACCGCGACGCCCGGCACCGCCGGTTGAGACACGCCACCTAACACGTGTTCCGCCTCCTCGTCGAGCGCAAGCCCGATCCTTGTTTCCAAGCGGCTCCAGACTTCCGGTGTGACGACATCGTTCACCACATAGAGTGACGCCACATAGTCCCAGTCTGCAGCTAATCCAACAGCACCGAGATTCGTCGCTGGATCGAGCGCGTATCGTTCCACGAGTGCTGCGCCCGACGCCGTCGTGATGCGGATGTCATTCTCGAGCGTTGCAAAGGCCCAGCGTTCTCCACGTGCCATGCGGCCGGAGGCGATGGCATCCCAGAGTAATATCGTCGCGCCGGGGGCCAGGGTGGCATGAATCGTTTGCTTGAATCGTGAACCGGCGAATGGAATGGTTTGTTCGGGCAACCACTCCAAGACAGCACCGGGACCGACCGTCAGCGTGATGTCCTGCACCGAGACTTCACCCTCTGATCGGTAGACACGATTGGCTGACGGCGCGGAGATGAGCACGTGAGCCCCCTCCTCCACACTCATATCAATGGAGAGACGATCGCCGCCGACGAGACCGCCGGAAGGATTGACGAGGAGAGTGTAGGCTGCCCCCGTGTCGTCGAGATAGATCGGCGGGAGTAAATGCCAGGGCGTGGTGCAGTGGGAACGCGCGATGATGGTCCGGCCGTCGCGCTTCGCGTACTCAAGTTGCAACCGACCGACACGACCGACCGGCTCGGTCAGAACCGCTGGAACATTTTTTCTTTTCCTCGGCACGGAAACCGATCCGGCGATCACGCCCGCCTGACCCGTTGCGGGATGCGCTGTTCGACCCAAGCCACCACCTGGTCGAGGCCCTCCTCGCTCAAGAGGTTCGTGAAGACGAAGGGGAGGTCGCCCCGCATCCGCCGGGTATCCCGATCCATGACACCCAGATCTGATCGCACATAGGGAGCGAGGTCCATCTTGTTGATCACCAGCAAATCAGACCGGGTGATTCCAGGTCCGCCTTTGCGCGGGATTTTGTCGCCGCCGGCCACATCGATCACATAAATCACGGCATCCACCAATTCGGGACTGAACGTCGCCGCCAAATTGTCCCCGCCGCTTTCCAAGAAAATCAGCTCGATGTCCGGATGGCGTCGGAGCAAGTCATTGATGGCCTCCTGATTATGCGAGGCATCTTCCCGAATGGCCGTGTGGGGACATCCGCCGGTTTCCACTCCGAGAATCCGATCGACCGGGAGCGCCGCGCGTTTTGTGAGAATCTCCGCGTCGATCTTCGTGAAAATATCGTTCGTGACCGCCGCCAAACTGTACCGATCGCGCAACTTCCGGCAGAGCGCCTCAACCAGCGCGGTTTTTCCGGACCCGACCGGCCCTCCGACACCGATCACGGGAATGCCTTGCTTCCTCGCTTGAGTCGGATGTGCCTCACCATGATTGTGCTGACGATTGATGTCGTGCATAAGATTATGAAGAGCTTATAGCATATGGCCTATCGTGTATGGCACAAGGGTGTCACAAATTCCGTTGACCGCGTCCGCACTTTCGTTGTGAGACCTCTGATCCAACTCAACATTCAACACCAAAAACTCAACACTTTCCGATCAATCATCTGCCATAAGCTATCAGCCATACGCTCTTACGATCGAAACAGCCGCCACTCCAGCCGGCCATGGCGCATGGCATAGATATCTTGGATGGGTGACCAGGAGGTCATCGGCATGGTCTCATCCACCTCGCGACTGATCCGGTCGATCACCGGCAGCCACTCGCCCAACACCCGCTGCCCTTCAAACTGACCGATCGGGCTCAACCGCATCGCGGCGGACACAAATCCCGCGGCGGTTTGATACAGAAAAGCCGCAGCGGTCTCTTGCGCATTCCATCCACAAGCTCCCAACGTAAGTCCGAAGCTCACAGCCAGGTGACCGGGAGCCCGATCGGCCTCCACGGCATCGCGATAGGCTTCGACGACCGGCTTGTCTCGGAGTTGATCCGCGGCAACCTTGAGCACTTGGCGACCCATCTGGCGGCTGGCGACACGCGACCCGCGACCAATTTTTGTGGCCTCGAGGTCGCGGTCCACCTCGATCGCCTTCGCAACCACGCCAGTCGCGCCGGCTCGGTTCGCCACCTTCACGGCCAACACTTCCCGCCGGCTCATCCCCCCGCGGAGCTGGTCTTCCACATATCGGCCCAGTTGATCGGAGTCTTTGACGGCGCCACCTTGCATGGCCGCTTCGAGGCCGGATGAAAAGGCATAGCCGCCGGAAGGGAAAAAACTATCAACGAACCGGAGTCCTTCGAGCAACGCCCGCGTATCCATCTCTCACCAGCAACGGGGTCAGGTCCCACGCGAAGCGCGGAGAAGGGGACCAGACCCCGAGGCTAAAATAAAAAGTACCGCTGCGCCATCGGCAAGACGATCGCAGGCTCGCACGTGAGCCGCACTCCGTCCGCCGTGACGACATAGGTCTCCGGATCGACTTCGATGTTCGGCAGATAATCGTTCAGTTTCATGTCGTGTTTTTTGATAGCTCGACAATTCTTCACGGCCGCGACACGTTTCTGCAATCCCAGCTTCTTCGGAATCTCCTTGTCTAGCGCCGCTTGTGAGAGAAAGGTCAGACTGGTGCTGTAGAGCGCCCGTCCGAACGACCCGAACATGGGCCGGCTGATGATCGGCTCCGGGGTCGGAATCGACGCGTTGGGATCACCCATCTGCGCCTGGGCGATGAAGCCGCTCTTCAACACCATCTCCGGTTTCACCCCAAAGAAGACCGGCTTCCAGATCACCAAATCGGCAATCTTGCCGGCTTCTACCGACCCCACTTCATGCGCGATGCCATGGGCAATGGCAGGATTGATCGTGTACTTGGCTACGTAGCGTTTTGCCCGGAAGTTGTCGGCTTGTGCCCAATCTTTCCCGCTCTTGGGCGCAAGATGCCCGCGCTGCACCTTCATCTTGTGCGCCGCCTGCCAGGTTCGGATGATCACTTCCCCCAACCGTCCCATCGCCTGCGAATCGGAGGACATCATGCTGATCGCACCCAAGTCGTGCAACACATCTTCCGCTGCGATGGTCTCCCGCCGGATGCGGGATTCGGCAAATGCCACATCCTCCGGCACCCGTTTGTTTAAGTGGTGACACACAATGAGCATATCCAGATGCTCGTCCATGGTATTGACGGTGAACGGCATCGTCGGATTGGTAGAGGACGGCAACACGTTTGCCTCGCCACAGACCTTGATGATGTCCGGGGCGTGACCGCCTCCGGCTCCCTCGGTATGGAACGAGTGAATGGTCCGACCCTTGAACGCTTTGACCGTATCCTCGACAAATCCGGCTTCGTTCAACGTATCCGTATGAATAGCCACCTGGACATCATACCGTTCGGCAACGCTCAGACAGGTATCGATTGCCGCCGGTGTCGTCCCCCAGTCTTCGTGGAGCTTCATCCCAATCGCTCCGGCCTCGATCTGTTCGTCCAATCCTGCAGTCTGCGACGCGTTCCCCTTACCGAGAAAACCCAGATTCATGGGAATCCCATCCGAGGCTTCCAGCATCCGATGGATATTCCACGGGCCCGGCGTGCAGGTCGTAGCGTTGGTGCCAGTGGCTGGGCCGGTTCCCCCACCGATCATGGTCGTGATGCCCGCGGATAAGGCCTCCCAATACTGCTGAGGACATATATAATGGATGTGCGTTTCCACCCCACCGGCCGTCACAATGCAGCCTTCTGCCGAGATGGCTTCCGTACCAGCCCCTATTTCCATGCCCGGCGTCACGTTCGGCATGAGATCGGAATTGCCGGCCTTCCCGATGCCGACGATGCGTCCGTCCTTGATCCCGATATCCGCCTTGACGATACCCCAATGATCGAGAATCACGGCATTGGTAATCACGGTATCGAGCGCCCCACCGGCGTTCGTGGCTCCCGGCGACTGACCCATCCCGTCCCGAATCACCTTGCCGCCGCCAAACACCGCCTCATCCCCATAGGACGTGAAGTCTTTTTCAATTTCGATCAGCAGCTCGGTGTCTGCCAGCCGGATGCGATCGCCGACTGTGGGACCGAAGAGGTCCGCATATTGTTTCCGTGGAATCTTCACCGTGCCCCTCCTTTCCCGGAGAATCCCTGCTCAGCCGCTCGTGCCAACGCCTTCGCCTTCACCGCCGGATCGTCCAGCGATCCACCGGTCAACCCATTGATGCCATAGGCGACCCGTTTTCCCGCCAAGGCGACGACCGTCACCCGCTTTTCTTCCCCCGGTTCGAACCGCACCGCCGTCCCCGCTGGAATGGAGAGTCGAAAACCAAACGCCTGTTCCCGATCGAACTTCAGCGCGCGGTTGGATTCAAAAAAATGACAATGCGAACCGACTTGAATCGGCCGGTCGCCCGTATTAGCAACAAGTAGGTCCTTGGTCGGGCGGCCCGCGTTGAGCTCGATGTCCCCGGCTGCAAATTGAATTTGTCCTGGAATCACTGGCTTTGACAATTCGGCCTTGATTGCGGCAGCTAGGGAGGGACCCTGTTTTTTCGTTGTACGCTGAGCTTTCTTAGCGGCGACGCGCTTCTTTGCCATTGCTATCCTCCTCGGCGGATTGGAATACCTGCTCCACGTCGGCCACCTGCTTATCGGATCGGATCGTGTACCGTCACCAATTTGGTCCCGTCCGGGAAAGTCCCTTCGACCTGGAACTCATGAATCATCTCCGGCACACCCGGCATCACGTCCTTGCGCGAGAGCAGCGTCGTGCCATAGGACATGAGATCGGCCACGGAGCGGCCGTCACGGATCCCTTCCAGAATAGCGGCGGTCAGGTAGGCGATCGCCTCAGGGTGATTGAGCTTCAGCCCGCGCTTCTTTCTGTCGGCGGCCAATTGCCCGGCTGTGTAGATCAACAGTTTTTCTTGTTCCCTCGGCGTGAGATGCATGGGTCCTCCTCTGTCCTCACCGATGTCGATGTGTGAGGGATCCCCCCCTCCCGCTCCATCACTGAGCCCTCACACCGTCAGATATTGCCGCACCATGTCGGCATTCAAATCCGTGCTTTTCCCCTGGGCCATCACCGCTCCCTTCGCCATCACGACGTACTTCTCCGCCAGCCGGGCGGCGAAATGGAGCCCTTGCTCGACCAGCAGAATCGCGAATCGGCGCGAATTCTTGAAGCCGATGATGACGTCTTCGATTTGGTCCACAATCGACGGCTGAATCCCTTCCGTCGGTTCATCCAGCAACAGCAGCTTGGGGCTGGACAAAATCGCGCGGCCGATCGCCAATTGCTGCTGTTCCCCTCCGCTCAAGACGCCGCCGGGCCGATGGAGAATCTGTGTGAGCTTGGGAAAGAGCTGGTAGACCTCATCGAAGGCCTCCTTCTCTGACACATCGCCGCTGATTGTTGGACGATTCCAATATCCGAGGAGCAGATTCTGCTTCACAGTCAGGTGCGGAATAATCTCACGCCCTTGCGGGACATAGGCCAGGCCGCGCTTGGCTCGAATATCGGTCTTCAAGTGCGTGATGTCAGTACCGTCAAATGAAATCTTCCCGCCTTTGACCGGCAGCAATCCCGTCAAGGTCTTCAGCGTGGTGGTCTTGCCGACCCCGTTCCGCCCCATCAGACAGACCACTTCACCTGGATCGATCGTGAAGGACACATCTCGCAGAATGTGGCTTTCTCCGTAGTAGGCATTGACGTCTTCCAGCTTCAACACCATAGCGTGTGGTTCCCATCTCCCATGTTGGGATCGCACAGGGCATGCGACGTATTAATGTGCGACTTTTGCTCGGCCGAGGTAAATTTCTCTGACGTGCTGATCTGCCTGAACATGTTCGACCGTGCCCTCACAAATAACCGTGCCTTCCGCCAGCACCGTCACAACGCGCGCGATTTGACGGACGAAATCCATATCGTGCTCGATCACGACGATCGCGTGTTTCTCCGCCAAGGAGTTCAAGAGCCGGCCGGTCTGCTCCGTCTCCTTATCGCTCATACCCGCAACCGGCTCATCAACCAACAGCAGCGAGGGGTCCTGCAGGATCACCATGCCAATCTCCAGCCATTGTTTCTGCCCATGCGACAGAGACCCGGCTCTTGAATGGGCGTCCTGCGTTAACCCGATCGTGTCCATCGTTTCATTGATCCGGTCTCGTTCAGCCGGTGTCGACTTTCCCATCAAGGTCGGGAACACGCCTTTGCTCGCCCGTTTCAGCGAGAGGTCCAGATTCTGCCAGACGGTGAGATTCCCGTAGACCGAGGGGGCCTGGAACTTGCGGCCCACGCCGAGCTTGGTGATATCCTCTGCGTTCTTCCCCACCAGTTCGATGTTGTTGCCAAAGGCGATTTTTCCAGAAGACGGCTTGGTCTTTCCGCAAATGCAATCCAGCAGAGTGGTCTTTCCTGCCCCGTTCGGACCGATGACCACCCGCAGTTCGTTGTAGTGAACGCTGAAGTTACAGTTGTTGAGCGCCTTGAATCCGTCGTAGTCGACGACCACATTTTCGCAGTTCAGAATCAATCCCTCGGCGCTCATGTTACCGCCCTCCCTGCGCTTGAGGTTTCGGCATAGCCACACCGGCCGCGGGAGGGCCGCCGGAGAAGAGTTTCCGAATGATCCCGACCAGGCCGTCTGGGAACATCGTGACGACCACGACGAAGAGTCCGCCAAGAATGAACGGCCACGCTTCCGGGAAATAATTGGTCAGCACGCTGCGGCCGAAATTCACGACCACCGCGCCCAATATGGCGCCGATCAAGGTGCCACGCCCGCCGACCGCGACCCAGATTACAACCTCCAAAGACGGTAACACCCCGATTTGCGCCGGCGTGATGATCCCAACCTGCGGCACGTACAGCATGCCGGCCAATCCCGCCAACCCGGCCGCCACCACGAATACGAAGAGTTTGTAGACCCATGGGGTATAGCCGGAAAACGTGACCCGCGATTCGCTATCGCGAATCGCGATCAGTACCTTCCCGGCCCGCGAGGCCACGATCCAGCGGCAGAGCAGATAGGAAGCAATCAGTGCCAGCACGGTCAGGATATAGAGCCCCAGTTGTGTGGAAGGATCCGACAGCCGGTAGCCGAGGACTTGCTTAAAATCGGTCAACCCATTGGTGCCACCCAGGCGCGTTTCATTCCGATTGAAGACCAACCAGGCGGCGAAGGCCAACGCCTGCGTGATGATGGCGAAATAGACCCCTTTGATTCGGCTCCGAAACGCCAAGAAACCAAAGATGGTGGCAAAGATGACAGGAACGAGAATCGCTCCCAGAATGCCGCCCCAAAAGCTCTTGAAGGGATACCAAAAGAGCGGCAGTTCCTTGACCTGGGTCCAGACCATAAAATCGGGCAGGTCGCTGCCATAGACACTTTCCTTCCCGATCTGCAACGCCAAATACATGCCCATGCAGTAGGCGCCGAATCCGAAAAAGACCCCCTGCCCCATGCTCAACACCCCGCAATAGCCCCACGTGAGATCGAGGCCGAGTGCCAAAATGGCGAAGCACAGGAATTTCCCGAATTGGTTCAACCGAAAATCGGACAGGTGTAGCCATGACTCTTCCGACGGCAGCACGTTCAACAGGGGCATGACGACGAGGAAAATCGCCCCCACCAGATAGAACGACAGAGTCTCTCGGCTGTTTTGTTGCGGCTGCATCTGTTCAGGCATCGGCGCTCCGTCCTTTCGCGGCGAAGAGCCCGGATGGCCGCCATTGCAGGAAAAGTATCACGCCGACCAAGATAAACACCTTTCCATAGACCGCTCCGCTAAACGGTTCAATCAGCTTATTCAACCCGCCGATACCCAACGACGCCCAGATCGTGCCGGCCAGCTTCCCGACCCCTCCGGTCACCACCACCATGAAGGCGTCCACGATGTAGTTTTGACCGAGACCCGGGTCGACGTTCCCGACCATGGTGAGCGCCCAGCCTGCGATCCCGGCCAGCCCCGATGCAAAGGCGAAGGTGTACGAATCGACCTTTCTCGTTGGGATGCCGAGACAGGCGCTCATATTACGATTCTGCGTCACGGCCCGTACACGCAATCCCAGATTCGAGTTGAATAGCAGATAATAGATCCCGACAACGCAGACGATGGAGAGGATGATGATGAAAATCCGGTTGTACGGCAGATAGACGCCGACCATCACTTGGGCACCGCCCCGCAAGGCCTGTGGCGCAATCACGGCCGTCAGATCACCGAAGTACACACGCGCGGATTGCATGAGGATCAAGCTGACCCCCCACGTGGCCAGCAGCGTTTCAAGCAATCGCCCATAGAGAAAGCGGATGACGGTGGCCTCGAGCAACCAGCCGGCTCCGAAAGAGGCCAAAAAGGCCAACGGCAGCGAGGCCGGGAAATACCAATCGAAGTGTTCCGGTGGAAGCCAGGCGATGAACGCTTGTTGCGTGACGAAGGTGGCATAGGCGCCGATCATCATCAATTCGCCGTGAGCCATGTTGATGACACCCATCAACCCGAACACGATTGCCAATCCGAGCGACATAATCAAGAGAATCGAGCTCAGACTGATGCCTCGGAAGATCGTCTCCATGATCGTCGCTTTCGTGGACCAGGACTCAATCTGCGAAACCGCTGCCGTAGCCGTCGATATCAGGGCCTTTTGCTCCTCCGTCGCGTCGGCCGCGTTACCCGACTCAATCAATTCTTGCAGTGTGCTGAGACCATTCTGGCTGCGGAGATCACCCAACTTCTTAATCGCCGTCTGCCGAGCCGCAAGATCACCGGAACGGAGTTCCAGCAGGTTGGCGGACTCCTCCATCGTATACCGGACCCACCAGACCTCTTCCTTAGCCGCTGCCGCTTCCAGCCAGGCAATCGCCTCCCGGCGTCCCGTCGACGCGAGATCAGACGCGGCCGACCGCCGGTAATCCGGAAGTTCGCTCGACAAGTTTGCACGGTTTTTTAACAGATCGACGACCGGCTTGATGGCTTGCCGGACTGCCCGGTCCGCCGTGGCACGGATCTCGTCCAGCTTTGGAATCAAACTCGCATCGCCCTCTTCGATCAGGAGCGCGACCGCGGCACTCCGAGTCTCCGCGCTCTCACTGCTGAGATCGGCGAGGGCCTGTTCGATCGGGGAGAGGGCAGGAGCAGAAGGGACTGCGGCAGGGGTGGACGCCTCGTCCTCCGCGTTCACTGGCTTGGGAGCAACATTCAGAACAACGGACAAGGCAATCGACAAAGCTATCGCAAGCGCACATGGTCCTCTCTTCATGAGTCCTTTCGTGACGCTGTCGCCACATTTGCATTGTCCTCAACGCCTACGTGTGTCCATCCTGTTGAGACACCACCGGCGGAAGGCTGAGAGTTCATCGGCGTAACCGAATGAACTCCCAGCCCCTCACACCGACTGCATCCGTCGTCAGGAGTGTTCCGCGCAAGACCAGGACGGCAACTTCACGTCCTCACTGCCTTACTTCTTTTGATACGTGCCTTGGTGCTGAATCCAGTCACAACCCTTCTCCGGGTTGGTGAACTCGCTCCAGGGCTCAGGCTTGACCAATCCCTTGGACCGCCAAACAGATTTGAATTGGCCGTCTTTGAGGATTTCGCCGATGATCACCGGCTTGTGCGTATGCTGATTACAGCAATCCATCATGATGGTCCCGCCTGGCGCCAGGAACTTCTGGTTGTAGACAGCCGCCCGCACCTTATCCACATCGAGCGTGCCGGCCTTCTCCACCGCCTGCTTCCAGACATAGACGCCGAAATACGCCGCCTCGATCGGATCGTCCGTGACTCGGTTTTCGCCGTCCGGCAAGTTGTTCTTCTTGCAGTAGGCCTTGAAATTCGCCACGAACGTCTTGTTCTGGGGCGTATCGACACTTTGATAATAGTTCCATGCGGCCAGGTGCCCGACCAGTGCGCTGGTATCCATGCCGCGCAACTCGTCTTCGGCCACACTGAAGGCCATGATTGGGGCATCTTCCGCGCGCAACCCTTGGTTGCCGAACTCTTTATAGAAGGGCACGTTGCTGTCGCCGTTGATGGTACTGATAACGGCTGCACCACCGCCCGCGGCGAATTTCTTGATCTTGCCGCAGATCGTTTGATAGTCCTGATGGTGGAATGGGGTATATTCTTCCGCAATGTTGGCTGCCGGAACCCCCTTGGCCAACAGCATCGCACGCAGAATCTTGTTCGTCGTGCGCGGATACACGTAGTCGGTACCCAGCAGATAGAACTTCTTGTAACTGCCACCCTCCGGGCTCATCAAGTATTCCACGGCCGGCTGCGCCTGCTGATTGACGGCCGCGCCGGTGTAGAACACGTTCTTGGAACACTCCTCGCCCTCGTATTGAACCGGGTAGAACAGCATACCATTGTTCTTTTCGAACACGGGCAGGACGGACTTCCGGCTGACCGATGTCCAACAGCCGAACACCACGGACACCTTGTCTTGCAAGAGCAGCTGCTTGGCTTTCTCGGCGAAGAGATCCCAGTTTGACGCCGGATCGACGATCACCGCCTCAATTTGGCGGCCCATGACACCGCCAGCCTTATTGATTTCCTCGACCGCCATCATGACGACGTCGCGTAACGACACTTCGCTGATCGCCATGGTGCCGCTTAGTGAGTGCAGTATGCCGATCTTGATCGGTGGTCCACCCGCTGCATAGGAGAGGGCGTAGTTCCCAAGGTTGCCCAGTAAGGCGGCAACGCCTACACCTGCGGCCACTCGTCCGGTTTGACCAAGAAACTCTCGTCTGGAGGATCCGCGCTCTTCGGAAGGAACTTCGGTGAGATTGACGTTTTCCGCCCCTTGTGGCTCTTTCGTTTCCATATGCATCACTCCTTTCCGTCGCTGTGAGATGCTAACTTCCAGTTGATGCTTACTATGAAACCCGCCAAAACGGTCGACAGCCCTGGAACCTGCCACAACTGAAGACCTGGCTTGACTCGCCTCTGTGATCCTCCTTTCTCTACACGTCAACCGGTCTACCAACTACCCCGGCACCTTCGAAGCCAGCCGGATGCACATACCACCCGCGCACTCGGCATTCACTCTAACACGGAAACAGCTGATTCCGCTATCGCTGTCCGCACACTCACCATCGCAATATTCGTCTTTCCTCTTCGCCACACCTGCCGCAGAGCCTTGGCTACCAATCTTTTTATACGTTTTGGCAGCTCAGGCGGCGCCTATATATCGAACTGACGGGAATGTGTCAAGAGAGGGGGCTCTGGAAATTCGGACAGTGTGGTAAGTGGTAGCCTGGCTTCACCCATGTCACCGAGGGGTGGCGAACCAGAGGAGCAAGGCGATGAAGAGAACGAGACGGAATCACGGAGCGACCTTCAAGGCCCAGGTGGCGTTGGCGGCCGTCAA
>Ga0194120_10000426_pt1 | contig 79513 bp, 68 predicted proteins | sample TA2MahCa65mmetaG_FD_148642 | JGI IMG/M metagenome (GOLD analysis project Ga0194120, IMG submission 148642) | Freshwater microbial communities from Lake Tanganyika, Tanzania - TA2015019 Mahale Deep Cast 65m | ecosystem: Environmental > Aquatic > Freshwater > Lake | place: Tanzania: Lake...
TGGCCCTGGTACGTCCGCGAGGTGCGCCTGGCCGAGAACCGGCTCGTGGTCGATCGCGCGCCCGCGCTCGAGGCGCGAAGCGCGCGGATCGGGGGCGCGTCGTGGCTCGACGCGGAGCCGCCCGCGGGCCCGGTTCGCGTCGCAGTCCGTCACCGACACAAGTCCGTGTCGGCGGAGATCGAGACCGCGAGCGGGGGCCGGGCGGAGATCCGCTTCGCGGAGCCGGTCTGGGCGCCCGCGCCGGGACAGGCCGCGGTCGTCTACGACGCGGCCGATCTACGGGTTCTCGGCGGAGGGTGGATCGATGGCCCGGCCGAGTGAGCGGCGGCTCGAAGCGCTCTGCGAACGCCTGGGGCACCGCTTCGCGCGGCCCGAGCTGCTCCGGCAGGCGCTGACGCACCGCTCCCGGGCCAACGAGGACGGCGAGCCGGATGCGTGCAACGAGCGGCTCGAGTTCCTGGGCGATGCGGTGCTCTCGCTCGTCGTCGCGGAGCTTGCGATGTCGTCGCGCCCGTCGGCCTCCGAGGGCGAGCTCACCCACGCGCGAGCGGACGCGGTGAACGGAAAGGCGCTCGCCGACCACGCACGCGCGCTGGGACTCGACGAGCTGGTCCGGCTCGGGCGCGGCGAGGCGCGGCAGGGCGGGCGCGAGAAAGACTCGATCCTGGCGAACGTCTTCGAGGCCGTGGTCGGCGCGCTCTACCTCGAGGCAGGTCTCGAGGCCGCCCGTGAATTCCTGGAGCGCGAGCTCGGCGCCGGGCTCGCCGACCGCGAGAACGGCCCGCGCGACGCGAAGACGGAGCTGCAGCAGCGGCTGCACGCGGAGGGCCTGGCGGCTCCGGTCTACGCGACGCTGGCCGAGTCGGGCCCGCCGCACGCGCGCGAGTTCAGCGTTGCGGTGTCGATCGGCGAGCGGGTCTGCGGCAGGGGCGTCGGCCCGTCCAAGCAAGCCGCCGAGCAGATCGCCGCGCGGGAGGCGCTCGTCGCCCTCGTCGGAGACCGCGATTGAGCGCCCACCGCTGCGGCTTCGTCGCTCTGCTCGGCCGGCCCAACGCCGGCAAGTCGCAGCTCCTGAACGCGCTGCTCGGCGAGAAGCTCGCGATCGTCTCGGCCAAGGCGCAAACCACGCGAGCCCGAATGCTCGGCGTCCTCTCGCGTCCCGAGGCGCAGATCCTGCTGCACGACACGCCGGGACTGCACCGGGGCGAACGAAAGTTCAACCAGTGGATGAACGAGCGCGCCCTCGAGACTGCCGAAGGCGCGGATCTGCGCCTGCTGCTCTTCGAGGCCGGCGCACGCTGGGACGAGCCCGAGGAGCGCGTCGCGGCGCTCCCTGGGCCGCTCGTGCTGGCCCACACGAAGTGTGACCTCGGCCCTCCTGGCCGTGTGCCGCGACCGGAGCGCTTCGCGAGGATCGTCGAGATCTCGGCGCTCACCGGCCAGGGCCTCGAGGCGCTCGTCGAGGCGCTGGCCGGCCTGTTGCCCGAAGGGCCCGCGCTCTTTCCGGATGACACCCTCACCGACGCGAACATGCGCTTCCTCGGCGCTGAGCAGATCCGCGAGGTCGTCTACGAGCTGTACCGCGACGAGATCCCCTACGCAGTCGCGGTCGAGATCGACGAGTGGAAGGAGACCGACGACGCGCTGCGGATCCGCGCGAATCTGCTGGTCGAGCGCGAGTCGCAGAAGGGCATCGTGCTCGGCGCCGGCGGCGGCGCGCTGAAGGCGCTGGGCATCGAGGCGCGGCGGCGCCTGTCGGACCGGCTGGACAAGACCGTCCACCTGGCGCTCTGGGTGAAGCTGGACAAGAACTGGACGAAGCGGCCTAAGCGCGCGAGAGAGCTCGGGTATCTCTAATTGACGCAGCGCACGATGTTCGTGTAGCGTGCGATCGCCTCTGCGCCGTCGGCGCACCGTTTCCGAGCGAATCGTCTCGGCTCGGGATCGTGAAGCACTCGTCCAGGAAGGGGAGCCACAGCAATGACGGATGTCGTGATCTCGAGTGCCTGCCGCACGCCGATCGGATCGTTCCAGGGCGCGCTCGGCGCCCTCTCCGCGTCGGAGCTCGGCGCGGTCGCGGTGCGCGAGGCCGTGAAGCGCGCGGGGGTCGACCCCGGAAAGGTCGAGCGGGCGATCATCGGAAACGTGCTCTCCGCGGGGATGGGCCAGGCGCCGGCGCGCCAGGCGGTGATCAAGTCGGGCCTGCCGGTCTCGGTCGCCGCGATCACGGTGAACAAGGTCTGCGGCTCGGGCCTGCAGGCCGTGATGTTCGCGCGGCGCGAGATCCTGTTCGGCGATGCGCAGGTGATCGTCGCGGGCGGAATGGAGAGCATGACCAACTCGCCGTACGTGCTGCCGCAGGCCCGCGCGGGCTATCGCATGGGCAACGGCCAGATCATCGACACGATGATCCACGACGGCCTCTGGGACCCGTACAAGAACTTCCACATGGGAAACTGCGGCGACATGGTCGCGGCCAAGTACGGCTTCAGCCGAGAGGACCAGGACGCGTTCGCCGCCGAGTCGTACCGCCGCGCGCGCGCCGCGCAGGCGAGCGGCAAGTTCAAGGCAGAGATCGTGCCGGTCGAGATCGCGGGAAAGAAGGGCTCGGTCGTCGTCGACCAGGACGAGGAGCCCGGCCGCGGCGACCCGTCGAAGTTCGCCGGCCTTCGCGCGGCTTTCTCGAAGGATGGAACCGTCACCGCGGCGAACGCCTCGTCGATCAACGACGGAGCGGCCGCGCTGGTCGTGACGAGCGCGGAGAAGGCGATCGAGCTCGGCCTGCCCAAGCTCGCGCGAATCGTCGCCGACGCGACCGCGGCGGTGGAGCCGGAGTGGTTCACGATCGCGCCGGTTCACGCGCTCGCGAAGCTCTACGCGAAAACGGGCACGAAGCCTGGCGACTGGGATCTCTACGAGATCAACGAGGCCTTCTCGGGCGTGACGATGGCGGCGGTGAAGGAGCACGGGATCGACCCGGAGACCGTGAACGTGCACGGCGGCGCGGTCGCGCTCGGACACCCGATCGGCTGCTCGGGCGCGCGCGTGCTGGTGACGCTCCTGCACGCGCTCCGCGACCGAGGCAAGCGGCGCGGCATAGCGACGCTCTGCATCGGCGGCGGCGAAGCGGTGGCGCTCGCGGTGGAGCTGATCTGATGAAGACCCTGGGCGTTCTCGGAACCGGAACGATGGGTGCGGGTCTGGCGCAGGTCGCGGCGCAGTCGGGCTTCTCGGTGCTGTTCTGGAATCGCAAGCAGGCCTCGGTCGACAAGGGCCTGGCGGCGATCAAGAAGGGCTTCGGGAGGCTGCTCGCCAAGGAGAAGATCTCGCAAGCCGACCACGACGCGGCGCTCGGCCGCGTCCGCGGCATCTCGGCGCTCGAGGATCTGAAGGCCGCCGACATCCTGCTCGAGGCGGTGCCCGAGGATCTCGACACCAAGCGCGAGCTGTACGAGAAGCTGCACGCGCTCTGCAACGAAGAGGTGATCTTCGCCACGAACACATCGTCGCTCTCCGTGACCGCGCTCTCGGCGCTCTCGGGCCGGCCGACGAAGTTCGTGGGCATGCACTTCTTCAATCCGGTTCCGGCGATGAAGCTGGTCGAGATCGTGCGCGGTCTCGAGACCAGCGATGCGACCGCGCAGGCCGTCACCGATCTCGCGGAGCGGCTCGACAAGGTGCCCGTTCCGGTGCGCGACATGCCGGGCTTCGTGGTGAACCGCGTGATCATGCCGATGATCAACGAGGCCGCCACCGCGCTACAGCAGGGCGTGGCGGACGCGCGCTCGATCGACGAGTGCATGAAGCTGGGTTGCAACCACCCGATGGGTCCGCTGGCGCTCGCGGATCTGGTCGGATTGGACGTCGTCTGGGCGATCCTCGACTCGCTGCACCGCGAGTTCGGCCAGTCCCACCACAAGCCCTGCCTCGAGATCACCAAGCGCGTCGAGGCGGGTCACCTGGGCACGAAGACCGGACGCGGCTTCTACACATACTGACGACGCGCGACATCGCGGGCAGTCCGGCCGGCCTGGCCGCTCAGTCGACCGGCACGCGGTCGCGGCCGTCGAAGGCCGGCGCGTAGATGGCGTAGGCCAACGCCGGCGCGCCGGACGCGTTGCGGAACGCGTGCGGCATTCCGCGCGGCACGTACAGGATCGACCCTTCGCCGACTGGCCGCTCCTCGTCGCCGAGCCGCATGGCGCCGTGCCCGCGCAGCATCACGACGAACAGGTCGTGCCGATCGTGGCGGTGCGGGATCTCGCGGTCGACGATCCAGACCGCGTGGTGGCTCGAGTGTTCGTCGCGTCCGATCTCGCTCACCTGGAAGTCCTTGCCCGGTGCGAGCGGGTAGCGGCTGGCGAGCGCCTCGAGCGGGAGCGTGAGTCGCCCGGTCGCGAACACCGCATCGAGCGCGGGCGCGGCGGGCTCGGCCGGCGCGGCGAGCGCGCTTGCGGCGATCGCGACGCTGCAGAGGGCCATTCGAGCTCGCGGGGCTCTCATCGTGAATCTCCTCCAGCGCTGATCTCCTCGAGCTCGCGGCGCGCGGTCTCGGGCAGGAGCAGAACGGCGAGCGCGGCGAACGCCGTCGCCAGCGAGACCAGGGGGATCACCACGCCCTGATCGCCGAGCCAGTCCATTCCGCGCGCGTAGGCGAAGAGCCCTGCGGCGACTCCGAGCGTCTCGAGCAGCGCGAGGCTCCCGCCGCCGGTGCCCCGAAGCGCGGTCGGGAAGAGCTCGGTCGCGAGCGCGCGCGTCGTGACCGAGCTCGCCATCGACAGGAACACCATCGCGGTCCAGGGCAGCGCCACGAGCGACGCCGGACCTGCGTAGAAGCCGAACGCGCAGAGCGGGAAGAGCACGAGCACGACGGCGGCGATCGCGCGTCTGCCGATGCGATCGCCGAGCCGGCCCGCAACCGGGTTTCCGACGATGCCGAACGCGCCAAACGAGATCGACAGCGCCGCGAACGTGCCGGGCGTCCAGCCGCGCTCGGTCTGCAGGAACTCGGAGATGAACTGGAACGCGACTCCGGTCCCGGCTGCAGAGAGCCCTCCGAGCAGCCCGAGCGCGAGCGCTCGCCGGGGGTGAAGTCGGTACAGCTCCGCGATCGGTGCGAAGGCGGCCGAGATCGCCTCGCCGACGCCGCGCGAAGCGACCAGCCCCTGGCTGTGCTCGTTCCAGCGCTTCGTCTCCACGATCCCGCGCCGCAGCGCCGGGAAGAGCAGGAGCGGCACGAGGCCGATCATGTACAGCGCGCGCCAGCCGAACGGAAGCGAGTCCACGAACGCGTAGACCAAGGCGCCAGCGCCGAAGCCGATCGCCGACACGCCGCCGAGCATGCCGATGCCCCAGCCGCGGTTCTCGGCCGGGAACTCCTCGGTCACGACGACGAACGTCACGACCGAGGCCGTCACGATGAACGTGCGCGTCAGGACCTGGAACAGCACGAACTGCAGGGCCGATTGGGAGAGCGCGGTGAGCCCCGAGCCGAGGCTCATTCCGACGACGCAGACCAGGAGAAGGCGCCGGCGGCCGAGGCGATCCGCGAGTGGCACCAGGAAGAACGCGGGCAGGGCGCCGAATCGCGTCGCTCCGGTGAAGTCGCCGAGCCCCGCCTTCGAGAGCCCGAAGCTCGCGCCGATCTGCGGCAGCGCATTGCCGAGCAACGACAGGTCGAAGTTCTCGAAGAACATCGCGAAGGTCAGAAAGCCGAGCAGGCGCAGCTGCGCGGGCGAGATGCCGTGGGGAATTCCGCCGAGGAAGGGAGGAATCCACCAGGGGTTCTCGCGTGGCGACCGATACGAGGGCGAGCCTGCGGAATCGTCCATTCGCGCGGCATACTACGTGAAATGAGTTCGCTGCCCCGCACCCCGGCTCGGAACGCCGCGCCGGACACCGAGCGCGGTCCCGTCCGCGCGGTCACCGCTGCGGCCCTGTTCGACGGGCACGACGCGTCGATCAACATCATGCGCCGGCTCCTGCAGGCGCAGGGCGCCGAGGTGATCCACCTGGGGCACGACCGCTCGGTGGACGACGTCGTCTGCGCCGCGCTTCAGGAGGACGCGGATCTGATCGCGGTCTCGTCCTACCAGGGCGGTCACCTCGAGTTCTTCCGCTACCTGATCGATCGCCTGCGCGAGGCGGGCGCCGGACACATCCGCGTCTACGGCGGCGGCGGCGGCGTGATCTCGCCCGACGAGGTGCGGCAGCTGCACGCGTTCGGCGTCACGCGCATCTTCCGGCCCGAGGACGGGCAGCGGATCGGGCTGGCCGGGATGATCGCGCAGGTGCTCGAGCCGGGCTTCTCTCGTCCGGAGCCGCGTCCGGAAGAGGAGCTGGCGCGGCTCGGCGTCGAGTCGACCACGGCGGTGGCGCGGCTGATGAGCTTCTTCGAGGCGCACGGCGGCGCGAACGAAGCGTCGCTCGATCCGTTGCGGCAGCGCCTCGCCGCGCGCAGGCGGGGCGCCGCAGCGCCGGTGATCGGCTTCACCGGAACCGGCGGCGCTGGAAAGTCGACCCTCCTCGACGAGCTGGTGCGCCGCTTCCAGCGCGCATATCCGCAGAAGAGCGTCGGAGTGATCTCCGTCGATCCGACCCGCCGCTCGAGCGGTGGAGCCCTGCTGGGAGACCGGCTGCGGATGAACGCGATCCGACCGCCGGGAGTCTTCGTGCGCTCGTTCGCGACGCGCCGTGCTCATCTCGCGGTCTCGTCGGCCGTATCCGATGGCGTGCGCGTGCTTCAGGCCGCGAACTTCGATCTGATCCTGGTCGAGACGGCCGGGATCGGCCAGAGCGATTCCGAGATCGTCGACCTGGTCGACCTCTCCGTCTACGTGATGACGCCGGAGTACGGCGCGCCATCGCAGCTCGAGAAGATCGACATGCTCGAGCTCGCCGACGCGATCGTGCTGAACAAGTTCGACCGGCGAGGCGGCGAGGACGCGCTTCGCGACGTGCGCAAGCAGTGGCGCAGGAACCATCCCGAGGCGCAGCGCGCGGATGACCGCGTGCCGGTGTTTCCGACCATCGCGAGCCGCTGGAGCGATGGCGGAACCGACCGCTTCTTCGCGGACCTGATCGCGCAGGTCGGCGAGCGCGGGTTCGAGGGCTTCGCGCAGGCGGAGCGACTGCCCGCCGTGCTGCCGAAGACCGCCCCGCTCGTGCCGGCCGGGCGTAGCCGATATCTGGCCGAGATCGCCGAGTCCGTTCGCGCGCATCGCGTGCGCGCCGACGCCGATGCGCAGCGGGCGCGAGCCGCGTGCGGACTCCGCGAAGCTCTGCGCGCGCTCGGGGACGAGGTGCCGGAGATGGCGCAGCCATTCCCCGCGGAGGCGCTCGCCGACGGCGCGGGTCCGGTCGAGCGCGTGCTGCTGCGTCGCCGCTACGACGAGCTGCTCCGCGCGCTCTCCGAGCCCGCCCGGCGCGAGCTCGCGGGCTGGCCGGAGCTTCGCGCGCGCTATCTCGACGAGAGCCAGAGCTACGAAGTTCGCGGCCGCGCGATCGTCGCTGCGAACCATGTTCGCAGCCTGTCCGGGCTCGCGGTCCCGCGCGTGGCGCTTCCCGACACGTCGGACTGGGGAGAACTCGCCCGCTTTGCGGTGCTGGAGAATCTGCCCGGGCGTTTCCCGTTCACCGCGGGCGTCTTTCCGTTCAAGCGCGTCGAGGAGGATCCCGCCCGGATGTTCGCGGGCGAGGGGCCCGCGGAGCGCACGAACCGCCGCTTCCACATGCTCGCGAAGGACCAGCCCGCCGTGCGACTCTCGACCGCGTTCGACAGCGTCACGCTCTACGGGCGCGATCCCGCCGAGCGTCCCGACATTTTCGGGAAGGTCGGCACCTCGGGCGTCTCCATCTCGACGGTCGACGACGCGGTGAAGCTGTATTCCGGCTTCGATCTGCTCGACCCGAAGACCTCGGTCTCGATGACGATCAACGGCCCGGCCCCCGTCGTGCTCGCGTTCTTCTTCAACGCGGTGATCGATCAGGCGGTGGAGCGGCACCTGCGCGAGACCGGGCAGGTCGAGCGCGTCCGCGCCGAGCTCGCCTCGCTCGGGCTGCCGCGCTACGACGGGCCGCTTCCGGAGAACCACGACGGTCGCGGGCTGCTTCTGCTCGGCGTCTCGGGCGACCGAGTCGTCGATCCCGAAACCTACGCGCGGATCCGCCGCGAGGCGCTCTCGAGCGTGCGAGGCACCGTGCAGGCCGACATCCTGAAGGAAGACCAAGCGCAGAACACCTGCATCTTCTCGTCGGAGTTTTCGCTCGGGCTGATGGGCGACGTGCAGGAGTACTTCTCGCGAAACCGTGTCGAGAACTTCTACTCGGTCTCGATCTCCGGCTATCACATCGCGGAAGCGGGCGCGAATCCGATCTCGCAGCTCGCGTTCACGCTCGCCAACGGCTTCACCTACTGCGAGTACTACCTGAGCCGCGGGCTCGCGATCGACGAGTTCGCGCCGAATTTCTCGTTCTTCTTCTCCAACGGCCTCGATCCGGAGTACGCGGTGATCGGGCGGGTCGCGCGCCGCATCTGGGCGATCGCGATGCGCGACCGATACGACGCAGCCGAGCGCAGCCAGAAGCTCAAGTACCACATCCAGACCTCGGGCCGATCGCTGCACGCGCAGGAGATGTCCTTCAACGACGTTCGCACCACCCTTCAGGCGCTTCTCGCGCTGCAGGACAACTGCAACAGCCTGCACACCAACGCCTACGACGAAGCGGTGACCACTCCGACCGAGGAGTCGGTGCGGCGGGCTCTGGCCATCCAGCTGGTGCTGAACCGCGAGTACGGCTGGCTCAAGAACGAGAACCCGATCCAAGGCTCCTACTACCTCGAGCAGCTCACCGACGCGGTCGAGGACGCCGTGCTCCAGGAGTTCGAGCGCATCTCGGCGCGCGGCGGCGTGCTCGGCGCGATGGAGACGATGTACCAGCGCGGCCGGATCCAGGACGAGAGCCTGCACTACGAATCGCTGAAGCACTCCGGAGAGCTCCCGATCGTGGGCGTGAACACGTTCCTGAACCCGAAGCCAGAGGCCGAGTCGAGCGCGCCGCGCGAGCTGATCCGCGCGTCCGAGGCCGAGAAGCAGGCGTGCCTCGCGAACCTGCGCGCGTTCCACGCGCGACACCGGGACGAGGCGCCCGCGGCGCTGGCGCGACTTCAGGAAGTCGCTCGCTCTGGCAAGAACGTCTTCGCCGAGCTGCTCGAGACGGTGAAGGTGGCGAGTCTGGGGCAGATATCCGAGGCACTCTTCGAGGTCGGCGGGCGCTACCGCCGCAGCATGTAATCACGGAGGAACGAGTGGAGAAGCGAGATCCGAAGACGAGCGCCGACGTCGCCGCGTGGCGCAAGCTCGCAAGCGAGGATCTGCGCGGCGAGAGCCCCGACACCTTGATCTGGAGCACACCCGAGGGCATCGCCGTGAAGCCGCTCTACACAGCGGCGGATCTCGAGGATCTCGCCGACACCGACTCGCTTCCCGGCGTCTTCCCGTTCGTGCGGGGACCGCGCGCGACGATGTACGCCTTCCGGCCCTGGACGGTGCGCCAGTACGCGGGCTTCTCCACCGCGGAGGAGTCGAACGCGTTCTTCCACGACAACCTGAAGGCCGGACAGATGGGCCTGTCCGTCGCGTTCGATCTCGCCACGCATCGCGGCTACGACTCGGACCACCCGCGCGTGGTCGGCGACGTCGGCAAGGCGGGCGTCGCGATCGACTCGGTCGAAGACATGAAGATCCTCTTCGACGGCATCCCGCTCGACAAGATGTCGGTCTCGATGACGATGAACGGCGCTGTGATCCCGACGCTCGCGAACTTCATCGTCGCGGCCGAGGAGCAGGGCGTTGCGGCCACGAAGCTCACCGGCACGATCCAGAACGACATCCTGAAGGAGTTCATGGTCCGCAACACGTACATCTATCCGCCCGAGCCCTCGATGCGGATCTGCGCGGACATCATCGCCTACACGGCTCGGAACATGCCGCGCTTCAACTCGATCTCGATCAGCGGCTATCACATGCAGGAAGCGGGCGCGACGGCCGTGCAGGAGCTCGCCTTCACGCTGGCCGACGGAGTCGAGTACGTGCGCGCGGCGCTCTCGCGCGGGCTCGCGGTCGACGAGTTCGCGCCGCGGCTCTCGTTCTTCTGGGCGATCGGCATGAACTTCTTCATGGAGATCGCGAAGATGCGCGCCGGGCGCATGCTCTGGGCGAAGCTGATGCGCCAGTTCGGACCCAGGGACGAGCGGTCGCTGGTGCTGCGCACGCACTCCCAGACTTCGGGCGCGAGCCTGACCGAGCAGGATCCGTACAACAACGTGGTCCGAACCACGATCGAGGCGATGGCCGCGGTGCTCGGGGGAACGCAGTCGCTGCACACCAACGGCTTCGACGAGGCCGTGACGCTCCCGACGCCGTTCTCCGCGCGGATCGCGCGGAACACCCAGCTGATCCTCGCCGAGGAGACCGGAATCACGCGCGTCGTCGACCCGCTCGGCGGCTCGTACTACGTCGAGAGCCTGACGGCATCGATCGCAAGCGAAGCCGAGAAGCTGATCGCCGAGGTCGAGGCGCTCGGCGGCATGACCCGTGCGATCGAGGCCGGAATGCCGAAGCTGCGCATCGAAGAGGCCGCGACCCGTCGCCAGGCGCGGATCGACCGCGGCGAGGACGTGGTGGTCGGCGTGAACAAGTATCGGACCGAGGAGCGGACGGAGGTCCAGCTGCTCGAGATCGACAACACGCAGGTGCGCGAGAAGCAGATCGCGAGCATCGCGCGGATCCGCGCAAGTCGTGACGACGCGCGCTGCAAGGCGGCGCTTGCCGCGCTCGAGGCGGGTGCGCGCGGGACGAGCGCGAACCTGCTGGAGCTCGCCATCGAGTGCGCGCGAGCGCGCGCCACGGTCGGCGAGATCTCCGACGCGATGGAGCGCGTCTTCGGCCGGCACCGCGCGCAGGTGCGCAGCATCTCGGGCGTGTACTCCTCGGCCTATCGCGGCGACCCGGAGTTCGAGGCGCTGCAGGCGGAGGTCCGCGCCTTCGCCGACGACGAGGGCCGCCGGCCGCGGATCCTGGTCGCGAAGCTCGGCCAGGACGGACACGACCGCGGCGCGAAGGTGATCGCGACGGCGTTCGCCGACCTCGGCTTCGACGTCGACGTCGGCCCGCTGTTCCAGACGCCGGACGAGGTCGCGCGCCAGGCGATCGAGAACGACGTGCACGCGGTGGGCGTCTCGACGCAGGCGGGCGGACACAAGACGCTCGTCCCCCAGCTGATCGCGGCGCTCGCCGCGCAGGGCGGCGGTGACGTCGTGGTCGTCTGCGGCGGCGTGATCCCGCAACAGGACTACGGCTTCCTGCGCGAGCACGGCGTCGCGAACGTGTTCGGTCCGGGCACGCAGGTGCCGCGCGCCGCGCGCGAGGTGCTGCGCTCGATTCGAGAGCGGCACGCATGACGAAGGTCCAGACCCCCGCGGACTACGTCGCGGGGGTTCGCGCCGGCGATCGACGCGTGATCGCGAAGACGATCACGCTGCTCGAGAGTCGGCGCGCCGATCACCGCGAGCTCGGGCAGACCGTGCTCGACGCGCTGATGCCAGCGACCGGTCGCGGCATTCGCGTCGGCATCAGCGGGCCACCGGGCGTGGGCAAGAGCTCCTTCATCGAGACGCTCGGTCTCGAGCTGGTCGCGGGGGGCACGGAGCTCGCCGTGCTCGCGATCGATCCATCGAGCCCCGTCTCGGGCGGCAGCATCCTCGGCGACAAGACGCGGATGGAACGGCTCGCGCGCGAGCCCCTCGCGTACATCCGACCGACACCGTCGGGCGGGATGCTCGGCGGCGTCGCGCACCGCACGCGCGAGGCGATCCTGGTCTGCGAGGCGGCCGGCTTCGACGTCGTGATCGTCGAGACCGTGGGCGTCGGGCAGTCGGAGGTCGAGGTCCATTCGATGGTCGACCTGTTCGCGGTCCTGCTCCAGCCGGGCGCGGGCGACGAGCTGCAGGGGATCAAGAAAGGCATCCTCGAGCTCGCCGACCTGCTGGTCGTGAACAAGGCCGACGGCGAGCAGAAGGCGGCCGCGGAGCGCACGCGCGCCGACCACGCTCACGCGCTCTCGCTGCTCTTGCCGGGGGCCGGCGGCTGGACTCCCGCGGTCCTCTGCGCCAGCGCACTCACCGGCGACGGGGTCGCCGAATTCTGGCGGCTCGTCCTCGCCCATCGCGAAACGCTCTCGAACAGCGGTGAGCTGTCGCGTCGCCGCCGCGCACAGGCGCGCGCCTGGCTCTGGCGGCTCCTCGACGACGGTCTCCAGGCAGCGTTCCGAGCGGACAAGCGTGTCGCTTCGCGCCTGTCCGAGCTCGAGGCGGAGGTCGACGCGAGCCGGATCTCGGCGCCGCGCGCGGCCCGCCTTCTGCTCGACCAGTTCACGCGCAAGCACGCGCCGCGCTAGCCGCTCGGCTCAATCGCTCCCGAGCGAGCGCCGATAGGCCAACCGTCCCCCCAAAAGGCGCCACGCATGCCGCAGCTCAATCTCGAGGCCCGGGAGATCTCGCTGAAGATCGTCTACTACGGGCCCGCGCTCTCGGGGAAGACCACGAACCTGCGGCAGATTCACGCCAAGCTCGCCGCGGGCATGCGCAGCGAGATGGTCACGCTCGACACCCAGGACGATCGCACGCTGTACTTCGACTTCCTGCCCGTCGAGTTCGGCGCCGACGGCGATTACAAGATCAAGCTGAAGCTCTTCACCGTCCCCGGCCAGGTGCTGCACCGCTCGACGCGGCGCGTGGTTCTCGCGGGCGCAGACGCGGTCGTCTTCGTGGCCGACTCGCAGCGGTCGGCATCCTCGGGGAACGCCTACTCCTACAAGGATCTCGAGGCGAATCTTCGCGCCAATGGTCTGGACATCCAGCAGATGCCCGTCGTGGTCCAGTTCAACAAGCGCGACCTCGAGGACATCAAGCCCCTCGACGAGATCCGCAAAGCGTGGGAGGGCACGGGAATCCCGACGATCCCCGGCTCGGCCGCGAAGGGCGAGGGCGTGATCGAGACGCTCGAGGCGCTGCTTCAGCGGCTGTTCCGTCACCTCGACCAGCGCCACGCCTTCGGCGCGAAGTTCGGGATGACCGAGGCGCAGTTCATGGCCGACGTGATGCGCCACTTCCAGGAGCACAAGGAAGCCTGACGCGCCCGGGCTCGTTTGACGCCCGTAGACTCGGCTGATACCGTCGCGGCGCGCGTACCTAGCTCCTAGGTAGCGATCGCCCGAGGCCGAGAAGATGAGCCGCGCCGAGGAGTTCCAAGCGCAGTCCGCGCTTCGAGAACTGGAAGACGTAATGGCACGCGTGCGCGCCGGTCTCGAGGACATGCGCGCCGGCAAGATGGTCATCCTCGCCGACGACGAGGATCGCGAGAACGAGGGCGACCTGTGCATGGCCGCCGAGAAGTGCACACCGGAAGCGGTGAACTTCATGGCGATGTACGGGCGCGGGCTGATCTGCCTTGCGGTCACGGGCGAGCGCGCGCGCCAGCTCGACCTGCCGATGATGGTGCGGGACTCGGAGAACGAGACCCCGTTCGGAACCGCCTTCACGGTCTCGATCGAGGCGCGAGTCGGCGTCACGACCGGCATCTCCGCTGCGGACCGCGCGCGAACGATTCAGGTCGCGATCGCGCCGGAGGCCCGGCCCACCGACCTCACGCGCCCCGGGCACGTGTTTCCGCTGGTGGCGAAGCCGGGGGGCGTGCTGCGGCGAACGGGGCAGACCGAGGGCGGCGTCGATCTGGCTCGCCTTGCCGGAATGCAACCGGCCGCCGTGATCTGCGAGATCATGAACGACGACGGCACCATGGCGCGAATTCCCGACCTGCGGATCTTCGCCGAGCGCCACGGGCTGCGGATCCTCACGGTCGCCGATCTGATCAAGTACCGGCTGCGCAACGAGCGCCACGTGACGCGCGCGGCCGAGGCGATCCTGCCATCGCAGTTCGGCGACTTCCGGTCGATCGTCTTCAAGAACGAGATCGACCACGTCGACCACGTCGCGTTCGTGCGCGGCGAGATCCGATCCGACGAGCCGACGCTGGTGCGGGTCCACAGCGAGTGCCTGACCGGCGACGCCTTCGGCTCGCTGCGCTGCGATTGCGGCGAGCAGCTGCAGACGGCGCTGAAGATGATCCAGGAAGAGGGCTCCGGAGTCCTGCTGTACATGCGGCAGGAGGGGCGCGGCATCGGACTGCTGAACAAGATCCGCGCGTACTCGCTCCAGGATCAGGAAGGGCTCGACACCGTCGAGGCGAACGAGCGGCTCGGGTTCCCGGCCGACGCTCGGGATTTCGGCGTGGGGGCGCAGATCCTCGTCGACCTCGGCGTCTCGAAGCTCCGACTGCTCACGAACAATCCGAAGAAGCGCGCTGGCCTGGAGGGATACGGGCTCGAGATCGTCGAGCAGGTCCCGCTGGAGATGAGGCCGAACGACAAGAACCTCGAGTACCTGCGCACCAAGCGAGAGAAGCTCGGCCACATCCTGAACTTGATGAGCTAGAAGTATGTCCGTCTCGCACACGCTCCTCGGCGTCCTGCTGGATGCGCCCGCGCACGGGTACTCGATCCGGAAACGCCTGGAGGAGATGCTCTCGAAGGATCTCGGCCTGAACGACGGGCAGCTCTACCCCGCGCTCGCCAAGCTCGAGGCGCGCGGCTGGATCACGAAAGAGGTCGTGGAGCAGCGAAGCCACCCGACCAAACACCTGTATCGCGTGACCGAGGCGGGCCGCGAGGTGTTCCAGCGCTGGCTCGAGGACGGCGCTCCCGACGAGGCGGGCGAGCGGCTGGGGTTCTTCTGGCGCGACGCGTTCCTGCAGCGCTGCAGCTTCTTTGGCAATCTCACGCCGGACGCCGCCGCGACGCAGGTGCGCGCGCGACTGGCGGAGACCTCGCGCCGCGCCGAACGCCTGGAACGGGTGCTCGCGGATCTCGAGCCGCGCCAGGCGGATCCGTACAGGCGTATGATTCTGGAGTACGGCGTGCGCCTGCAGCGTATGCGCGAGCAGTGGTTGGAAGAGCTTCTGGCAAGGGCCACGGAGCCGAGCATGGAGAAGAGGCCGATTCGCGCCGCGAACGCGCGCTAGCGGTCAAGGGAGACGGGATGTTCGATACCGTGGAAGAGGTCCAGAAGCGTCTGCTCGACCAGAACTACATCGCCGGAAAGAAGATCGCGACGGTGGTGTACCTGGCTTCGAAGCTGAACAAGCCCGTGCTCGTCGAGGGCCCCGCCGGCGTCGGCAAGACCGACCTCGCGAAGGTGGTCGCGGCAGCGGTCGGACGCAAGCTGATCCGGCTGCAGTGCTACGAAGGCCTGGACGAGTCCAAGGCGCTGTACGAGTGGGAGTACTCCAAGCAGCTGCTCTACACGCAGATGCTTCGCGACAAGATCGGCGAGGTGATCCAGGGGGCGAAGACCCTGAAGGACGCCTCCGAGCGGATCGCCGCCCAGGACGACGTGTTCTTCAGCGAGCGCTTCATCGTCGCGCGTCCGTTGCTGAAGGCGATCACCTCGGACGAGCCGGTTCTGCTGCTGATCGACGAGGTCGACAAGTCCGACCCGGAGTTCGAGGCGTTCCTCCTGGAGGTTCTGTCGGACTACACGGTCAGCGTCCCGGAGATCGGCACGATCCAGGCGAAGAACCTTCCCCTGGTCTTCCTGACCTCGAACGATGCGCGCGAGATGACCGACGCGCTGAAGCGCCGCTGTCTGCACCTGCACATCGACTTCCCGTCCACCGAGGAGGAGATCCGCATCCTCGAGTTGAAGGTGCCCGGGATCGGCGATCGCCTGGTCCAGGACATCGTCGAGCTGGTGCAGCGGATTCGGAAGCTGGACCTGAAGAAGACGCCGTCGATCTCGGAGACGCTCGACTGGGCGAGGGCGCTGATGGTCCTGAACGCGGACGCCCTCGACGCCGAGCTCGTGAACGAGACGATGAGCGTGATCCTGAAGCACCAGGGCGACATCGCGAAGGCGCAGAGCGAGCTGAACGCGCTGCTTCAGAAGAAGGCCGCCGAGAAGGCGGCCCAGAGCTCTCAACCCGCGCCGACCGCGCCGGCGCCCGCCGCCCCGGCCGCCAAGAAGAGCGTGCTGCACTGAGATGGAGAAGAAGATCGTCGAGTTCACGAACCTGCTGAGGAAGGCAGGCGTGCGCGTATCGGTGGCGGAGTCGCTCGACGCCTTCACCGCCATCGACGAGATGCCGCTCGAGGACCGCGAGCTGTTCAAGGACGCTCTGCGCGCCACGATGGTGAAACGCGGCGACGACATCGATACCTACGACCGGCTCTTCGACCTGTTCTGGTCCGGCTTCCACGACCAGCTGCAGAGCGAGCTGAAGCAGGCGCTCGGCGGCATGCCCGGGGACTTCGACCTCGAGCGGCTGCTCGAGCAGCTGCGCGAGATGCTCGAGAACATGGACATCGACCTGTCCGAGCTCGCCAAGGCGCTCCTCAGCATGGACGCGAACGCGCTCGAGCAGCTGATCCAGCAGGCCGGGGAGCAGTCCGAGGTCCAGAACATCCGGAACATGCTGCAGATCGGCTTCTTCTCGCGTCGGATGATCGAGCAGATGGACATGGAAGGGGCGGGCGGCGAGCTGAAGTCGCTGATCGAGCGTCTGCGCGAAGAGGGAATGGACGAGGCGCGCCTCGGCGAGCTCGAGGCGCTGCTGAAGGCGGTCCAGGAGGCCGCCCGTCGCGCGGTGCGGCAGTTCGCGGAGCGCGAGCTCGACAAGCAGAACCACGACTACATCGAGCGGTTCCGCCGCGAGAGCCTGCTCGAGAAGAGCTTCTACAACCTGACCGAGGACGACCTGCGCCGGCTCCGCGAGGTCGTCCAACGGCTGGCGCAGAAGCTCAAGAGCGTGATCACGATGCGCCGCAAGCGCGAGCGCCGCGGCAAGTTCGACCTGAAAACCACCATGCGGCGGAACATGGCGCACGGGGGCGTGCCGTTCGAGCTGGTCTTCAAGCAACGCAAGAAGGAAAAGCCCAAGCTGGTCGTGCTCTGCGACATTTCGAGCTCGGTGGCGAACGTCTCGCGCTTCTTCCTGCAGTTCATCTTCAGCCTGCAGGACTGCTTCACCAAGGTGCGCAGCTTCGTTTTCGTCGCGGAGCTCGGCGAGGTCAGCCAGCTCTTCCGCGACCACGACATCTTCGATGCGATCGACCTGGCGCTCGACGGCGGCGAAGTGATCAACCCCTACACGCGCTCCAATTTCGGCATGGCCTTCCACACCTTCTGGCGCGACTTCCTCTCCGCGATCGACAACCGGACCACCGTCGTCGTGATCGGGGACGCGCGAAACAACTACAACGATCCGCGCGCGTGGTGCCTGCGCGAAGTGCACTCGAAGGCGAAGAACGTGATCTGGATCAATCCGGAGGCGCCCGGGGCCTGGGGGTTCGGTGACAGCGTGATGGACAAGTATCTGCCGTACACCGACGTCGCCGAGGAGTGCCGGAACCTGAAGCAGCTCACGCGACTGGTCGACAAGCTCGTGCTCTGAGGCGCCGACCGCCAGAACGCGAACAGCCCCGGCAACCGTCAGGTTACCGGGGCTGTCGATGGGTCGGAGAGGGCGGTGGCGACTGTGGGGGGTGAGAGGTTGGACATTTCAAAGCCGAAATGTCGTCTCCACCGCCTTCTCCGTGAGAACTTCGTCGGATCCTGTCTCCTATCGATGGGTGCCCGACTGTGGACAGGTTATGCCGGGACGGTCGGCGATGTCAATCGTCTTTTCAAGCGTTCAAACCGGGCGGTGCCGGCCGCTCATGAGCATCCAATCGGACGATTGAGGAATCTCCGCCATGTCTTCGCCTGATCGCGACTTTTCCAGCGAGGTGCCGGCTCGACCAACGCTCGAAGCTCTCCCCTCGGGGCGATTCCACGTCCTCACCTTCGGCTGTCAGATGAACCAGCACGACGCCCAGAAGATGGCCAATCTTCTGCACCACGCGGGAATGACCGCGAGCGATCGATGCGAGGCCGCCGACGTCGTCGTGATCTACACCTGCTCGGTCCGCGAGAAGGCGGAGCACCGACTCTATACGGAGCTCGGCATCCTGCTCGCGCGCAAGCGCACCGAGCCGGGCCTGATCGTCGGCGTCGGAGGCTGCGTCGCGCAGCAGGAGGGCGAGGCTCTGCTGCGCCGCTTTCCACGGCTCGACTTCGCCTTCGGCCCGCAGAACCTGGTGCATCTGCCGGCGATGGTTCGCGCGGCTCGCGAGCGCGAGCGCAGCCTGCGGGTCGACTACGACGACCCGGCCGGGACCCGCTTCGACTTGCCCGGACGACACCCCGGATATGCCTCGCCCACGCCCGGGCGCGCCTTCGTCACCGTGATGGAGGGCTGCGACCTCTTCTGCTCCTACTGCGTCGTCCCCAGGACCCGCGGCCGCGAGGTGAGCCGCCCGAGCGCCCGGATCGTCGAGGAGATCCGGGTCCTGGCCGCGGCCGGAACCAGCGAGGTCACGCTTCTCGGCCAGACCGTGAACGCCTACGGCCGCGCCCGACCGGGACAGGTCGAGGGTGAGCTCGCGTTCGCCGACCTGATCCGACGGGTGGCCGAGATCCCTGGAATCCGGCGAATCCGCTTCACGAGCCCGCACCCTCGCTTCGTCACCCCTGAGCTGGTCCGCGCCTTCGCGGAGGTCCCCGAGCTGTGCCCGCATCTGCACCTGCCCGTGCAGAGCGGCTCGTCCCGGGTGCTCGAGGCCATGAGCCGCCGCTACGACCGAGAGACCTACCTCGAGGTCATCGAGCGGGTCCGGCAGGCGCGGCCCGGGATCGCGATCACGACCGATCTGATCGTCGGCTACCCGACCGAGACCGAGGCGGATTTCGAACAGACGCTCGCGCTGATGGACGAGGTCCGCTTCACCGACAGCTATTCGTTCAAGTACTCCGAGCGACCCGGCACCCCGGCAGAGCGCCATCGGCTCGGCGAGCTCGACGACGCCGTCGTGCAAGCTCGTCTGGAGCGCGTTCAAGATCTGCAGCGCCAGCTCACGCTCGATGCGCACGGCGCGCTTGTCGGCAGGCGGACGGAGGTGCTCGTCGAAGGCTCGAGCCGGCAGGGCTCGGGCCAGCTGACCGGTCGCAGTCCTGAGCACCGAATCGTGAACTTCCGCGCCACGGAGCCGATCGAGCTCGGGAGCTATCTCCAAGTGGACGTCACCGGGTGCACGCCGCACTCGCTGCTCGGCGTCGCCGCGCCCCGCGCGAGCTGAAAAAAACCCGCTCAGCGCCGACAAGGAAGAATCAGTAAGCTCGAGGCGCATTCGAGGAGACTCGTTCGCGCTCGAGCAGGGACCGCGTCGCGGCGCGGACCGAGGAGAGGATTGGCTCCCAAGGCGCGGATACTGGCGATCGACGATCAGCTCTACTTCCGGAGCTTCGTCGAAGGCGTGCTCTCCGAGGCGGGCCACGCGGTCCGCGCCGCCGAGTCCGAGGGCAAGCTCGCCAGCGCGCTGGGCGCCGGCGATGCCCCGGACCTGCTGATCTTCGATCCGCTGCAGGTCGGGCCCGACGTTCCCGGCGCGGTCGCCCGGATGCGGGCTCGCTGGCCGGCGGCGGCCCTGCTGGCGGTGAGCAGCTCGGTGGATCCCCGCTGGGGCGTCGCGGCGCTGCGCGCCGGGTCCGGCGACTGCCTGCAGAAGCCGGTCGAGCGCAAGGCGCTCCTGGACGCCGTCGCGCGGCTGCTGAAGCCGCTCCGTGCGGACGTCGCCGAGAGCGGCCTGATCGACGAGAACCTGCGGCTGATGGGGCGCATCTCCGTCCTCGAGCGGTCGGTCGCGCTCTTCGGCGAGCGATCGACCGAGGGCGTCGCGCGCCGGCTTGCCGAGCTGCTCGAGCTCGAGACTCGCGCACGAACGGTCGAGATCTGGGCCGAGCCGCGCCCCGAAGGCGAGCTCGGTCGCACGCTCGTCGTTGGCGAGCCGCCGGCCGTGGCCACGGCCGAGGTCCGCAAGGCGGAATCGGGCCCCCTCGCCGCGACGCTGCTCGAGGGTCGCCCCGTCGTCGAGCCGGGCGCCGGCGCCGGCTTGCCGTCCCTGCTGGTTCCGTTCACGCGCGAGGGACGTTTGATCGGGCTGGCGCGGCTCTCGGCACAGGGAGCGACGGGATTCGGGGCGCGCGAGCACGAGCTCGCGGCGCAGCTCGGCGAGGTCGCGTCGCTGGCCCTGGAGGTCGCACAGGAGCGCGTGCGGCTGGTCAGCTCGAGCTTCCGCGACGGCCGAACGGGGCTGCCGGGCCGCGAGTTTCTCGAAGAGGTCGGCCGGACCGAGGTGCACAAGGCGCACCGCTTCGGCCGTCGCCTGTCGCTGCTCTGCGTGGACCTCGAGAACTTCGACGCCGAGAGGGATTTCGCGATCCTGCCCGCGATCGTGACGGCCTTCCGGCGCACGCTGCGCACGACCGACGTGCTCGCGGCCGAGGAAGGGCGCCGCTTCTGGGTGCTGGTGACGGATACCGACTCGCTCGGTGGTGTCGTGCTGAAGCGACGGATCGCGCAGCGCCTGCGGGACGTGCTCGGCGAGGCCCGCCTCTCGGCGAGCCCGGCGCTTGGAGTGGCCAACTCCCCGACGGACGGCGAGACGCTCGAGGCGCTCGCGGCCGCCGCGCAGCGGCGTGTCCACGAGGAGCACCAGAGCGTCGTGCACGAGCTGGGAATCCAGCCCGAGACGCCGCTCTCGGCGATCGGCGCGCGCCTGCTCGACCGGGCTCAGTGGTTGCCGCGCGACTTCGCCGGCGAGGCGGCGGAGCTCCTGATCAACGATCTGGCTTCGCGGCCGCGCGACCGCGGTCTGCTCTTCCTGGCGCCCGGACCGGAGCGACCCCGCTTCCTGGCTCCGCTCGCCGCGCTCGGCGACACGGAGTCCGCGACCGAGATCTTCGTCGCCACCGATGGCGACACGATCCCCTCCGGGCCGGCGGTGACTGCGCTCTCGCTTCCGCCGAACGTGTCGACGGACACCTCGTGGATCGTTCGCTTCGGCGAGGGCCCGCCCTACGCGCTCGTGGCCGGCAAGCCGCGCTCGGACGGCGCTCGGCCGATCTACCACTCGAACGACCCGGTGCTGATCGAGCACATGACCTTCCGGCTGCGCGCCGAGACGGGCTTCGGGGTGCGTGGCTAGCATGCGCCTGCTGATCGCCGATCACGACCGCGGCCGCGCGAAGGCGGTCTCCGAAGCCTGCACCGGCCGCGGGCATCTGGTCGAGATCGCGCCCCACGGCGCGTCCGCGCTCGAGCTCGCGCTCGAACGGGTGCCCGAGGCGGTGATCTGCCCGATCGACCTAGCGGTGATCGACGGCGTCCGCCTGGCCGAGATCCTGCGTGGGAACCCGCGCACACGGACGGTCTCGTTCATCTTCCTGGTCAACGACGAGCTCGACGCGCCGATCTCGATGGATTCGCGCGACGCCACGGTGGTCGCGCCCTGGCTCGAGGCCGACGTGCTCGATCACCTCGACCTGATCCTCGAGCGCAGCGCGCGCTTCGGCGAGATCCGCTCCGACAAGGAGATCGAGGGCAAGCTCGCGCAGATCCCCGTCGCGGACCTGCTGCAGATCTTCCAGATGAATCAGCGCAGCGGAAGCGTGCGGATCGCGCAGGACGGCCTGCCGGCGTCGGCGACCATCTCGATCCGCGCGGGCCAGGTGATCGACGCGATGATCCCGCTCGTCGACGGCACGGCGGTCGTCGGCGAGAAGGCCCTCTATCGCATGCTCGGCTGGAAGGAAGGGCGTTTCGAGTTCATCCCGGGAGACGTGCGCGACGCGGCGCGCATCTCGAAGCCCCTGCGCATGCTGCTCCTCGAGGGGGTGCGGCAGAAGGACGAGTGGGACAAGCTGCGGCGCGACATGCCCGGCGCCGAGCTGCGGCTCGAGATGCGCGTGCCGCGCGAGAAGATCCCGGCGATCTCCCACCCGCTGACGCGCGAGGTGATCGACGCCCTGACGGCGTACCGCAAGATCGGCGAGATCATCGACCACTGTCCGTTTCCGGACTACCAGGTGCTCCGCGTCCTCTCCGACCTCTTCGCGCGGGACTTCCTCGGGCTCGAGCAGATCCGCACCACGCCGGAGGGCGGCTTTGCCGAGAGCGAGGCCGCGATCTTCTCGCCGCCGCAGGTCCGCAGACTGCGCGAGTGGGCGGCGACCCAGCGGCCCAAGGCGGGGCCGGTGCTGAAGCTCGTGATCGCCTCGCCGGAGCGCGCACTGGTGCGCGCATTCGTCGCGGCGCTGCGCGCGAGCACGCATTTCGTCATCGACGGGCGGATGGCGCGCGAGCCGCAGCGGCTCGGCGAGCTCGGCACCGTCGGACACGTTCCGCTCGGCGACGGCGTCGCGCTGCGCCTGATCTCTTTGCCCGCGGGCGAGGCGTACGCTCCGCTCTGGGACGTGGCCGCATACGGCATGCTCGGCGCGATCATCCTGCCGGCCGGTCCGTTCGGTGCGTCGCTCGAGGCGACCGAGGCGGTCTGGGCGCGCCTGCGGGCGCGCAGCAACCGTGCGATCGTGCATCTGCTCCTGCCCGACGCTCCGGGGCTGGCTCTCTCCGACTCGGCGCGCGGAACCCTGCCGCACCTCGAGGGCGGATCCTTCTTCGTGCTCCCGCCGCAGTCGAGCTTGGGAAGGCTCGAGGTGCTCCGGAGCGTCTTTGCGAGGCTCGTACCGTGAGTGAATCGCTGGATCGTCACCCGCTGCTTTCGGAGCTCACGGCCGGCGACCGCCGGATGCTCGAGGAGTACCTGGCGCCGCGCGAGGTCGAGGCCGGATCGACGCTGTTCCGGGCCACCGACGAGGCGGAGGAGCTGCTCTTCGTGAGCGATGGAGTGGTCTCGATCCGATCGGAGGGTCAGCCGATCGGCGAGCTCGGCCAGGGCGAGGTGATCGGCGCGCTCTGCCTCGTGAGCGCGGGCCTGCGCATGTGTGATGCGGTCGCGGCGGCGCCGTCGAGCCTGCTCTGCCTGTCGCGCGAGAGCTATGCGCGGCTGCGACTCGATCAGCCCGCGCTCGCGCTGCAGCTCGAGGAGGCGATCCTGCGCAGCTTCGCTTCACTCGTGCGCAGCGTTCTCGTCGATGCGCGCTCGTCGAGCGTCGCGATTTCTTGACACCCCGAAGCCACCCGACTAGAGTCCGCGACCAACTCCAGCCAGGGGAACGGCGTTGCACGAGCCCAGCGCCTCCGGGCGCGCAGTCATCCGGGACGGCCTGACCTTCGACGACGTCCTCCTTGTGCCCGGTCCTTCCTCCGTCCATCCCACCGACGTAGACCTCTCTGCGCAGCTCACGCCGGGCATCCGCATGAAGATGCCGCTCGTCGCTTCGCCGATGGACACGGTGACGGAGCACCGAACCGCGATCTGCATGGCGCAAGAGGGCGGCATCGGCTTCGTGCACAAGAATCTCTCGATCGAGGCGCAGGCCGCCGAGGTCGCCAAAGTCAAGCGCTTCGAGTCGGGGATGATCGTCGACCCGTTCACGCTCGGCCCGGACCAGCCGATCCAGGACGCGCTCGACATCATGCGCGAGCACCGCATCTCGGGTCTGCCCGTCGTGCGCGGCGAGAAGCTGGTCGGGATCGTGACGAATCGCGACCTGCGGTTCGTGCGCCGGCTCGACGTTCCCGTCTCGACGGTGATGACCTCCGAGGGCCTGATCACCGTTCGTGTCGGCGTCTCGATGGAGAAGGCCAAGGAGCTGCTCCACCAGAACCGCATCGAGAAGCTGCTCGTCATCGACGACAACGGCAATCTGCGCGGGCTGATCACGATCAAGGACATCGAGAAGCAGCAGCTCTATCCGAACGCCAACAAGGATGGCCTCGGCCGCCTTCGCGTCGGTGCAGCGGTGGGCGTGACCAAGGACGCGCTCGAGCGCGCGGACGCGCTGATCCGCGCCGGCGCCGACCTGCTACTCGTCGACAGCTCGCACGGCCATGCGGAAGCGGTGCTGAACGCGATCGCCGAGATGCACGCGGCGTTCCCGGACGTCGAGATCGTGGGCGGAAACGTTGCGACCGCCGAGGGCGCCGAGGCGCTGATCAAGGCGCACGTGTCGGCGGTGCGCTGCGGCGTGGGGCCCGCATCGATTTGCACCACGCGCATCATCGCGGGCGTCGGAGTTCCGCAGCTCACCGCGATCATGGACGCCGCGGAGGTCTGCCGCCGGCATGGAATTCCGCTGATCGCCGACGGCGGCGTGAAGTACTCCGGCGACATCGTGAAGGGCCTGGCGGCGGGCGCGGACACGATGATGATCGGCTCGCTCTTCGCCGGCACGGACGAGAGCCCGGGCGATCTGGTCCTGCATCAGGGCCGCTCCTACAAGGTCTATCGCGCGATGGGGTCGCTCTCGGCGATGCGCGACGGCTCACGCGATCGCTACTTCCAGACGGAGGTGCGAGCGCCGTCGAAGCTCGTGCCGGAAGGCGTCGAGGGCCGCGTGCCGCACCGAGGGCCGCTCTCGAACAGCCTGTACCAGCTGCTCGGGGGCGTGCGCTCGGGAATGGGGCTGATCGGCGCGCCCGACCTAGCGGCGCTTCGCGCGCGGGCCGAGTTCGTGCGGATCAGCGCCGCGGGTCTGCGCGAGTCGCACCCGCACGACGTGATCATCACCGAGGAGCCGCCGAACTACTGGCTCGAGAGCAAGTGACGTCCGCGGCGCATTCGGAGACCGTGGTCGTCGTCGACTACGGCTCGCAGTTCACGCAGCTGATCGCGCGCCGGATTCGCGAATTCCACGTCTACTGCGAGATCGTGCCGCCCTGGGTCGAGATCGAGCGTGTGCGTGCGCTGGCGCCGAAGGCGGTCGTGCTGTCGGGCGGGCCGGCGAGCGTCTTCGCGGCCGACGCGCCGAAGCTCAACGCCGCACTTCTCGAGCTCGGCGTGCCGGTGCTCGGCATCTGCTACGGGCTGCAGCTGCTGATGCAGGCGCTCGGAGGTCGCGTCGAGCCGGCGTCCCGCCACGAGGCAGGCCGCGAGTACGGCCGCGCGGAGCTCGTGCGTTCGGATCTGGCCGATCCGCTGCTCGACGGCGTGCCACGCTCGAGCACGGTCTGGATGAGCCACGGAGATCTGATCGCGAAGCTTGCGCCCGGCTTCGAGGTGATCGCGACGTCTGCGAGCTGCCCGTTCGCGGCGGTGCGCGATCCGAAGCGCGGGCTCTGGGGCATCCAGTTCCATCCGGAAGTCGCGCACACCGAGTTCGGAGCGCGTCTGCTCGAGAACTTCCTGCTGCACGTCGCGGGCCTCCACGGCAGCTGGACCATGGACGAGTTCATAAGCTCCCAGATCGCGAGCCTGCGGCAGCGGATCGGCGAGCGCAGCGTGGTCTGCGGAGTCTCCGGCGGGGTCGACTCCACCGTGGTGGCGGTGCTGCTCCATCGCGCGATCGGCGAGCGCCTGCACTGCATCTTCGTCGACAACGGCCTGCTCCGGGCCGGCGAGCGAGAAGAGGTCGAGCGATCGTTCGTTGGCGAGCTCGGGATCCCGCTGGTCACGCTGGACGAGACCGAGCGGTTCCTGCGCAACCTGCGTGGGATCGAAGATCCCGAGAAGAAGCGCGTCGTGATCGGTCACACCTTCGTGGCCGCGTTCGAGCGCGCCGCGAGCTCCATCCCCGACGCGCACTTTCTGGCCCAGGGCACGCTCTACCCCGACGTGATCGAGTCCGTCTCGGTGTTCGGCCCCTCGGCGACGATCAAGACCCACCACAACGTCGGTGGGCTGCCGGAGCGGATGAAGCTCGAGGTGGTCGAGCCGCTTCGCGAGCTCTTCAAGGACGAGGTCCGCGAGGTGGGCGACCGCCTCGGCGTGCCGCGCGCGCTCTCGCACCGACATCCGTTTCCGGGTCCCGGGCTCGCGATCCGCGTGCTTGGCGAAGTCACGCGCGAGCGACTCGCCATGTTGCGCGCCGCCGACCGGATCGTGACCGACGAGATCCGGGAGGCAGGCTGGTACGACAAGCTCTGGCAGGCGTTCGCGGTGTTCCTGCCGATCCGCTCGGTCGGTGTCATGGGCGACGGCCGCACGTACGATCACGCGATCGCGGTGCGCTGCGTGACCTCGCGCGACGCGATGACGGCGGACTGGGCGCACATGCCGCATGAACTCCTCGGCCGGATCTCGAGCCGGATCACAAACGAGGTCTCGGGAATCAACCGCGTCGTCTACGACATCTCGAGCAAGCCCCCTGCTACAATCGAATGGGAGTGAGGGGGGCCGCAGCTTGGAGCGCTCGGGCCGCGCTTTAGGATGATCGCGAAGGACGGCTTCGCGCATCTTCACCTGCACACGCAGTACTCGCTCCTCGACGGTGCGATCAAGCTCGCACCGCTCTTCGAGCAGGTGAAGGCGCTCGGCCAGCGCGCGGTCGGCATGAGCGATCACGGCAACCTGTTCGGCGCCGCCGAATTCCACGAGAAGGCGCGCGCGCAGGGCGTGAAGCCGATCATCGGCTGCGAGACCTACATCGCGACCGGTTCGCGCTTCGAGAAAGAGAAGCGCGCACAGGACAAATCCGGCTTCGACGCGATCAACCACCTGCTGCTGATCGCGCAGAACCGCGAGGGCTACAGGAACCTGATCCACCTGGTCTCGCGCGGTTACCTGGAGGGCTTCTATTACAAGCCGCGCATCGATCTCGAGCTGCTGCGCGCGCACAGCGAGGGGCTGATCGCGACTTCCGGGTGCTTGTCGTCGATGATCAACCGCGCGCTCGGCGCGGGCGAGACGCGGCGCGCCTGGGAGCTCGCGGAGGAGTTCGCGCGGATCTTTCCCGGGCGCTTCTACGTCGAGATCCAGCGCCACGGGATCCCGCTGCAGGATCGAGTGAACACCGAGCTGATCGCGATCGCGCGCGAGCTCTCGCTCCCGCTGCTCGCGACCAACGACGCGCACTACCTGCACGCCCACGATCACGGCCCGCACGAGGCCCTGCTCTGCGTTGGCACCGGAACGACGCTGGACGACCCCAACCGCTTCCGCTTCGACGGCTCGGGCTTCTACGTGAAGTCCGCAGCGGAGATGGCCGAGGTCTTCCACGATCTTCCGCAGGCGCTGTCGAACACCGTCGAGATCGCCGAGCGCTGTACGCTCGAAATCGAGACCGGCGTCTACCAGATGCCCCAGTTCCAGGTGCCCTCGCACACCACCCGCGAGGCCGTGCTGCGCGAGCAGGCCTGGGCGGGGCTGCGCTGGCGGCTCGGGCTCGACCCCGACGAGCCGCTCCGAGAGACGCAGACTCGCTACGGCGAACGGCTGCAGATGGAGCTCGACGTCATCTGCAAGATGGGATTCGAGGGTTACTTCCTGATCGTCGCCGACTTCATCGGCCGCGCGCGCGAGCAGTCGATCCCGGTCGGGCCGGGCCGCGGCTCCTCGGCCGGCAGCCTGGTCACGTTCTCGCTCGGAATCACCGGCGTCGATCCGATCGAGTACGACATCCTGTTCGAGCGCTTCCTCAACCCCGAGCGCATCTCGATGCCCGACATCGACGTCGACTTCTGCATGCGCGGCCGCGACTCGGTGATCGAGTACGTGCGCAGGAAGTACGACGGCGAGACCCTCGACCAGAAGCGCGTCGCGCAGATCATCACGTTCGGGAAGCTCCAGGCCCGAGCGGTGATCCGCGACGTGGGGCGCGCCTTCGGCCTCGCGTTCGGCGACGTGGACCGGATCGCCAAGCTCGTGCCCGAGATCCTCGGCATCACGTTGCAGGAGGCGATCGACCAGTCGCCCGAGCTTCGCGCGAAGGCGGCCGAGGATCCGCAGGTGAAGCGCCTGCTCGACACGGCGCTCGCGCTCGAAGGGCTGACGCGGCACGCCTCCACGCACGCGGCCGGGGTCGTGATCGGGAACCAGCCCCTGATCGACCTGGTGCCGCTGTACCGCGATCCGAAATCGGGCGAGATCGTCACCCAGTACGACATGAACATGGTCGAGCGGGTGGGGCTGGTGAAGTTCGACTTCCTCGGCCTGCGCACGCTCACGATCATCGCGGACGCGGAGCGGCTGGTGCGAAACAGCGGGCTCCCGTCGTTCTCGGTCGCGGCGATTCCGATGGACGACACGCGCACCTACGAGCTGCTCTCGCGCGGCGACACCGAGGGCGTGTTCCAGATGGAGTCCGCGGGCATGACCGAGCTCGTGATGAAGCTCAGGCCCAAGGTCTTCCGCGAGATCATTCCGCTGATCGCGCTCTACCGCACCGGTCCGCTCGAGTCGGGCGCGACACAGGAGTACGTAGACCGGAAGCTCGGCCTGGCCAGCGTCGAGTACTTCCTGCCCGCCTTCGAGGAGGTCACCTCCGAGACGCTCGGCGTGATCGTCTACCAGGATCAGGTCCTGCAGATCGCGAACCGCGTCTCCGGCTACTCGCTCGGCGAGGCGGACTTCCTGCGCCGCGCGATGGGCAAGAAGAAGCCCGAGGAGATGGAGAAGCAGCGCGCGCGCTTCGTCTCCGGGGCGCTCGCGAACGGCGTCGAGCAGCGGCGCGCCGAGGCGCTCTTCGAGATGATCGAGAAGTTCGCCGGCTACGCGTTCCCGAAGGCGCACTCGACCGCCTACGCGCTGATCACCTACCAGACCGCCTACCTGAAGGCGAACCACCCGCGCGAGTTCCTGGCCGCGCTGCTCACGATGGAGTCGGGCAACCACGACAAGCTCGGTCCCTACATCCAGCACGCGCGCGACCGCGGCATCGAGGTGCTCGCGCCGGAGCTGAACTCCTCGGAGCGCGATTTCGCGGTGGTTCCCGAGGGGATCCGATTCGGCTTCTCCGGCGTGAAGAACGTGGGCGAGGCCGCGATCGAGGCGATTCTCGAGACGCGCCGTGCGGGCGGCCCGTTCGAGAGCCTGTACGACTTCACCGGCCGGATCGATGCGAAGCGCGTCAACCGCCGCGTGATCGAGAGCCTGATCCGCGCGGGCGCATTCGACTTCACCAAGGCGACGCGGGCGTCGCTCTTCGCCGCGGTGCCCGCGGCGATCGAGCGCGCGCAGCGCGAGCAGCGTGACCGACTCCTCGGTCAGGAGTCACTCTTCGGTGTCGAGGCTCCGACCGCGGCGCCGGCGCTCGCCGAGGTCGAGGAGTGGCCGGAGGAGCAGCGGCTCGCGGGCGAGAAGGAGCTGCTCGGCTTCTACGTCACCGGGCATCCGCTGCGCGAGCACGCCCGGACGCTCGAGCTCTTCACCAGCTTCCGACTCGACCAGATCCCCGTCGATTCGGGCCGCCGCCGCGACGTCTGGGTGGGCGGGCTGCTCTCGGGCTTGCGGGTGCAGAACACGAAGAAGGGCGATCTGATGGCGCGGGCCAGCCTCGAGGATCTCGGCGGATCGATCGACATCGTCTTCTTTCCCAAGACCTATGCGAAGTTCTCGGCGCTGCTCCAGTCGGAGAGCCCGGTCCTGATCAAGGGCAACGTCGCGGGCGAGCCGACCCGCCCCGAGCTCCACGCCGACGAGATCATGCCTCTGCTGGACGCGTGGACGCGGCGGACCAGCCGCCTCTCGATCGTGGTCGCCGCGTGCGACGCCGGTGGGGAACGGCTCGCGAGCCTGCGCCGCGTGCTCGATCTGGTTCCGGGGCCGGTGCCGGTGCAGCTCGAGCTGCGGCTGGAGAGCGGCGCCGAGGCCGTCTTCGAGCTGCCGAGCCACAAGGTCCGGGTGACGCAGGAGCTGGTGCAGGACCTCGATCAGATCCTCGGCACGGGAGCCGCGCGATGCCGCGTCGCCTGAAATCGCTTCTCGCCGCGCTCGGCGCGGCCGCGCTGCTGCTCCTTGCATCTGCGCCCGCTCGTGCGCTCGAGCCGATGACGGTGACGAGCGAGGGGGTCGTGGCGGTGGGCGGCCCGTCGGAGGCGCCGCCACGCGACGCCGCCTTCCGTGCGGCCCTGATCGCGGCGGTGTTCCAGGTCGCGCGCGCGCTGCTGCCGGCCGAGCGCTTCGAACAGGATGCCGAGCGGCTGCGCGTCGGGCTCGAGCCGGTCGCGCAGAGCTTCGTGCTGACCTACCGCGTGGACGGAGCGCTGTCCCGCCGGAGCTCGGCGCTCGATCCGGCGGTGCAGGAATGGGTGCTGCCCGTCACCGCGCGCGTCGACGCCGTCCAGCTGCGCAGCTTCCTGGTGCGAGGCGGATTCCTGCGCGAGGCAGGCGAGCGGCCGTCCCTGGCGCTGCGGGTGCGCCCGGTGGGAGAGCTCGCGTCGGCGCCGCCGCTGGGCGCGCTCTCTCAGCTCGCCCGGAGCCTGCGCGGCAAGCTGGAGCAGCAGGAGTTCGTCCTGATCGAGGCGGCCCTGCGGCCGGACGAGGGGGGCGCACCGCGCAGCGCCCTCGAGCTCGCGCGCGGGGTCGGAGCCGACGTCGGACTCGATCTCGAGGTCGACTGGCGGCCGAATCTGCAGGCGGAGGGCGCGGGTGGAGGGGTCGCCGAGGTCCGCGCGCGCGCGCTCCGCTCCGACGACGGCAGCGAGCTCGCGATCGCGCGCTTCGAAGCCGCCGGCTACCACGCCGAGCGCGGCGAGGCGATCGCCCGGGCGCTCGCGGCGCTCGAGCCGCAGCTCGCCGCGAACCTGGGACTCCAGCTCGAGCGCAACTGGCTGGCCCAGACCCCCGGGGAGCGACCGGTCGAGATCGAGCTCGAGGCAGTCTCGGGTCTGGCCCAGGTGCAGTCCGTGCAGCGCGCCCTGGTCGGTACGCTCGCCGCGCGAAGCGCCGAGATCCGGTCGCTCCAGCCGGGCGGGGCCTCGCTTCAGGTCGTCTCCTCGCTGTCCGCGGGGGCGCTGCTCGAGCGGCTCGCAAGCGTGCACTTCGAGGGCTTTGCGCTGGTTCCGGTGGAAGCGGGGGCCGGCCGGGCGCGGCTCCGAGTCGAGGTCGCCCCCGGCGCAGCGGAACCGCTCGCGCCGGAGCGCGCGAAAATTGACGCCCCAGAGCGGAATTGATACCAAGATCGCTGGTTTAGAGGCACGTAGCTCAGGGGTAGAGCACTACCTTGACACGGTAGGGGTCGGCGGTTCGAAACCGCCCGTGCCTACCAAGATGCGCGACTCTGCCCCACGGACGATCGACACATGAGCGGCGCTATTGTGGAACTCGAGCTGCCGGATGGCACACGTATGAGCGTGCCCGGCGGGAGCACTGCGCTCGACGTCGCGCGCCGCATCGGCGCAGGCCTGGCGAAGGCGGCGCTCGCCGGGGAGATCGGGGGCGAGCTGATCGATCTGCGCGCGCCGCTTCCCGCGAGCGGCGGCCGGATTCGCATCATCACCGCGCGCGATCCGGAGGGCGGCCAGGTGATCCGGCACTCGGCCGAGCACGTGATGGCCGACGCGGTGAAGCGGCTCTGGCCGACGACACAGATCGATGTCGGGCGGAGCGACCACACCGAGAAGTTCCAGTACGACTTCGATCTGCCGGTGCGCATCACGCCCGACGAGCTGCCGAAGATCGAGGCCGAGATGCGAGCGATCGTCGCGGAGGACGCCGCCTTCGAGCGGATCGTGGTCGAGCGCGCCGAGGCGAAGCGGATCTTCGAGGAGCTGGGCGAGACGCTGAAGGTGTCGCGCCTCGACGACATCCCCGCCGGTCAGGACATCACGATCTTCCGGCACGCCGGCTTCGTGGATCTCTGCCGCGGCCCCCACGTGCAGCGAGCGGGGCAGATCGGCGCATGGCGCCTGACCGAGCTCGCGGGCTCCTACTGGCGCGGTGACGAGCAGAACAAGATGCTCCAGCGCGTCTACGGAATCGCGTTCAAGGACGAGAAGGAGCTCGGCGAGTACCTGGCCCGACTCGACGCCGCGCGCGAGCGCGACCACCGCAAGGTCGGTCACGACCTCGAGCTGTTCCAGTTCCACGAGTGGGCGCAGGGCTCGCCGTTCTACCTGCCCAAGGGCCTGACCCTGTACAACGGCCTCGTCGACTACATCCGCGAGCTCTACCGGAAGCACGGCTACGACGAGGTCATGTGCCCGCAGGTCTTCTCGGCGGAGCTCTACAAGACCTCCGGGCACTACCAGAACTTCCACGACGACTTCTTCCTCTTCCCCGGCTCCGAGGAGGGCGAGGAGCTCGGCATCAAGCCGATGAACTGCCCCGGACACTGTCTGGTGTTCCGCTGGAAGAAGCGCTCGTACCGCGAGCTGCCGCTGCGGATCGCCGAGTTCTCGCGCCTGCACCGCAACGAGCGCACCGGCTCGCTGCACGGACTGCACCGCGTGCGCTCGATGGCGCAGGACGACGCGCACATCTTCTGCGCCCAGGAGGACGTCGGCCGCGAGATCGACGCTTTCATGGCGATGACCGCCGAGGCCTGGCGCGACCTGGGCCTGTCGGGCGCGCAGATCTACGTCTCGACACGGCCCGACAAGTACATCGGCCGGCCCGAGGACTGGGAGCGAGCCGAGAGACTCCTGATCGAGGCCGTGGAGCGCAACGGATTCGAGTGCGGAATCAAGCCGCGCGAGGGCGCCTTCTACGCGCCCAAGATCGAGTGCCACTTCAAGGACGCGCTCGGCCGCGCCTGGCAGCTCTCGACGATCCAGGTCGACATGGCGATGCCGGGCCGCTTCGGCCTGCGCTTCATCGGCGCGGACGGCCAGGAGCACGAGCCGGCGATGCTGCACCGAGCGGTGCTCGGGTCGCTCGAGCGCTTCATCGCGATCTACGTCGAGCACACGGGCGGTGACTTCCCGCTCTTCCTGGCGCCGGTCCAGGTCGCGGTGCTTCCGGTCAGCGACCGGCAGACCGCGTACGCGAGCGACCTGGTCGGCCGGCTCGGCCAGACCGGCGTGCGTGCCTCGGCCGACCTGCGAAACGAGACCCTGAACTACCGCGTGCGCGCGGCGGAGACGCAGAAGGTCCCCTACGTGCTCGTGGTCGGCGAGCGCGAGCAGGAGGCCCAGGCGGTGAGCGTGCGCCGAAGACACGTCGCGGGCCAGTCCGTTCTACCATTCGAGAGGTTCCAGATGAACATCCAGGAGGAGATCAGAACGCGTGGGATTTCGTAGACGCCGTTGGCGAGACGTAGCGCCGGAGAAGGACAAGGTCCGAGTCAATCGGGCCATCCGGGTTCCGGAGGTCAGGGTGGTGAACGAGGAGGGGCAGCAGCTCGGCGTCATGCCGACCGATGCCGCCCGCGACATCGCGTCGCGCGTGGGGCTCGACCTGGTCGAGATCTCGCCGAACGGCACGCCGCCCGTGTGCAAGATCATGGATTACGGGCGCTACAAGTACGAGCTGAAGAAGAAGGCGGCGACCGCGAAGCGATCCCAGCACCAGAGTCAGCTGAAAGAGATCAAGCTCCGGCCCCAGATCGACGAGCACGACCTCGCCTTCAAGCTCCGCGCAGCCGAGCGCTTCCTGATCGAGGGTGACAAGGTGAAGGCGACCGTGACGTTTCGCGGCCGCGAGATCACCCACCAACAGGTCGGCCGCGACCTGCTCGATCGCGTCGTGAAGCGGCTCGCGGAGGTCGCGAAGGCGGAATCCTCGCCGCACATGGAAGGGCGAATGCTCTCGATGATCATTGCCCCCGACCGAGCCGCGATCAAGAAGATCCTGGCGCGGCGGCAGGCCGAGCGGGAGAAGGCGTCGCGCGCGGCGGCGGCGGCCGGCTTGCCGGAGCCGGTGGTCGAGCCCGAGCCCGAGCTGCCCGACGAGCCGGACGACGACGACGACGATGACGATGACGAGTACGACCAGGACGAGAGCGACGACGACGAGAACGAGGAGACGAGCGATGCCTAAGGTGAAGACGCGGCGTGCCGCCGCGAAGCGATTCAAGAAGACGGGCACCGGAAAGGTCACCCGGACCCAGGCAATGAAGCGGCACCGCCTGATCAATCGAACCAGCAAGCGGAAGCGCAATCTAGAGGGCACGGTCGTCGCATCCGACGCCGACCAGCCGCGCCTCAAGCGCATGATTCCGTACCTGTAGAGGGAGAACGAAGATGCGAGTCAAGCGCGGAGTCACCAAGCGCCGTCGCCACAAGAAGATACTCGAGCTCGCCAGCGGCTTCCGAGCCGCGCGCGGCAAGCTGATCCGACCGGCGCGCCTCGCGGTCGAGAAGAGCCTGATCTACGCCTACCGGGACCGGAAGCAGCGCAAGCGCCAGTTCCATCGGCTCTGGATCGCGCGGATCAACGCCGCGGCCCGCGAGCACGGCCTCTCGTACAGCCGCTTCATCGCGGGGCTCAAGCGCGCGGGCGTGGAGATGGACCGCAAGGTCCTCGCCGATCTCGCCGTGGCCGAGCCGAGGGCGTTCTCGGAGCTGGTGACGCTCGCCAAGAACGCCGCCTGAGCGGGCCGACCCGGATGGCCAGCGGCACCGGGCAGCTCGAGCAGCTCGAGCGCGAGGCGGGCGAGGCGATCTCGCGCGCCTCGTCGCTGCAGGACCTGCGCGAGGTTCGCGCGCGCTACCTCGGCCGCAAGGGCTCGCTTTCCGCGCTGCTGCGCGGCATCGGCGAGCTCGCGCCAGACGCTCGCGCCGGGGCCGGCGAGGCGCTGAACCGCGCCGCCGCGCGCGTCGAGGCGCTCGCCGCCGAGCGCCAGCAGGTGCTGGAGCGGGAGCAGGCCGAGCAGTCGCTTCGCGAGCACGCGCTCGACGTGACGCTGCCGGGGCTGCGCCCGCCGCGCGGCCACCTGCACCCGGTCACGTCGATCGAGCGCGAGATGGCGGAGTTCTTCCGCGGACTCGGCTTCTCGATCGAAGAGGGGCCCGAGGTCGAGACCGAGTGGAACAACTTCGACGCGCTGCGGATCGCGGCCGACCACCCGTCCCGCGACAGCCAGGACACGTTCTTCGTCGAGGGCGGTAACGTGCTGCGCACGCACACGTCTCCGGTGCAGATCCGCGCGATGACCGGCCGCACGCCGCCGTTCCGCTTCATCGCGCCGGGTCGCGTCTTCCGCGTCGATCACGACGCCACGCACTCGCCGTTCTTCCACCAGATCGAGGGCTTCATGGTCGACGAGCGCGTGAGCTTCGGCGACATGAAGGGCGTGCTCTACGCGTTCGCGCGCCACCTGATGGGGCCGGACGTTCGGCTGCGCTTCCGCGCGCACTTCTTTCCCTTCACCGAGCCCTCGGCGGAGTTCGATTTCTCCTGGCGCGACGGCTGGCTCGAGTGGGGCGGCTGCGGGATGATCCATCCGGGCGTGCTCGAGAACTGCGGGATCGACGCGCGGAAGTACCAGGGCTTCGCGTTCGGCATGACGATCGACCGCACCGCGATGCAGCGCTTCGGCATTCCCAACATCCATCTCATGTTCGAAGGCGACGTGCGGGTGCTGGAGCAGATCGGATGAAGGTCTCGCTCGACTGGCTTGCGAGCTTCGTCGACCTGCCGCCGCAAGCGGAGCTCGAGGAGCGGCTCACGCTCGCGGGGCTCGAGATCGAAGAGGTCCTGCGCACCGGGCCGGACCTGTCCGCGATCCGCGTCGGGCACGTGCTCGAGCGCCGGCCGCATCCGAACGCGGAGCGGCTCTCGGTCTGCAGCGTCGATCTGGGTGTGGCCGCGCCCGCCACCATCGTGTGTGGGGCGCCAAACGTCGCGGCGGGCCAGAAGGTCGCGGTCGCGGTTCCGGGGGTGACGCTTCCCGACGGGACCAAGCTCAAGAAGTCCAAGATCCGCGGAGAGGTGTCGGAGGGCATGATCTGCTCGTCGCGCGAGCTCGGGCTCGGCGACGACGCCGGCGGCATCCTCGTGCTCGATCCGGGCGCGGCGGTCGGCGCGGCGCTGCCCGACGTGCTCGCGGTCGGCGAGACGATCCTCGACGTCGAGATCACCCCCAACCGCGGCGACTGGGTCTCGATGCTCGGCATGGCGCGCGAGGTGAGCGCGCTCTTCGGCGGGCCGCTGCGAATGCCGCCGTCGGAGCCGGTCGAGGGCGAGCGGGACGCCGCGAAGGACGTGCGGATCTCGATCGAGGACGCGGAGGGCTGCCCCGCCTACGTCGCCCGCGTGGTGCACGGAGTGCGCGTCGGGCCGTCGCCCGCGTGGCTGGCCGCGCGGCTCGAGGCCGCGGGAATGCGCGCGATCAACGTGGTCGTCGACGTCACGAACTTCGTCCTGCTCGAGTACGGCCAGCCCCTGCACGCGTTCGACCTGGAGACGCTGCGCGGCGGCGAGGTCCGAGTGCGCCGCGCGCACGCCGGCGAGAAGATCGCGACGCTCGACGGCGAGACGCGTGCGCTCGTGCCCGAAGATCTGGTGATCGCCGACGCCGAGCGCGGGGTCGCGATCGCCGGCGTGATGGGCGGCGCCGAGACGGAGGTCCGCGCCACCACGCGCGACGTGCTGATCGAGAGCGCGGTGTTCGCGCCCGCGCGCGTGCGCCGCACCTCGAAGCGACTGGGGCTGCGCAGCGAGGCTTCGTACCGCTTCGAGCGCGGCGTCGATGCCGAGGGGATCGCCCGCGCGGCCGACCGAGCCGCGCGACTTCTCGCCGAGCTCGCGGGCGGCAGCGTCGCCCGCGGCCGCGTCGAGGCGCGCGGCTCCGGCGCGAGGGGTGTGGTCGAGATCGCGCTCGACCCGGCCCATCCCAATCGCCTGCTCGGCCTCGAGCTCTCGGCCGAGCAGATCGTCGCGCTGCTCTCGCGCGTCGGCGTGCAGGCGCGGCTCGACGCAAACGGTCTGCTCCGCTGCGCGGTGCCGAGCTGGCGAAACGACCTCGCGATCGCGCAGGACCTGATCGAGGAGATCGCGCGCATCCATGGCTACGACGCGATCGAGCCGACGCTGCCGCGCGCAACGCTCGAGCCGGTCTCGAAGCCGGCGTCGCTCGTGCTCGCCGATCGCGCGCGCGACGCGCTGAAGGCGGTCGGCCTCTCGGAGATCCGTCTGCTTCCCGCAGTGCTCCCCGAGGAGCTCGACTCGCTGCGCCTGCCGCCGGACCACGAGCTGCGGCGCGCGGTCCGGCTCGCGAACCCCATGCAGGGCATGGGCTCGCTGCTCTGCCCGTCGCTTCTGCCCGGGCTGCTGCGCACGGCGCGCCGCAACCTCTCGCGACAGGTCGGCTCGGTGCGGATCTTCGAGGTCGCGCGCGTGTTCCTCGCCCGCGGCCCCGGGGAGCTTCCCGAAGAGCCGCTGCGCGCGGCCGCGCTGCTGACGCGCGGCGAGCGCGCGTCCCTCTGGGAGTCGGTCACCCCCGCGCCGGTGTTCTTCGACGCGAAGGGCATCGCGGAGGCGCTCTTCGCCGAGCTCGGCATCAGCGCGGTCTTTCACTCCCGCTCGGAGGCCCCCTGGCTACACCCGGGCGCGTCGGGCGAGCTGCGGCGCGGGTCGCGCGTCCTGTGCCGGCTCGGCGAGCTTCACCCGGAGGTCGCGAGCCGCTTCGAGATCAGCCCGCCCTGTGCGGTGCTCGAGGTCGATCTCGCGGCGCTGCTCGAATCCCGTCCGGCGGTGGCGCAGGTCCGCGAGGTCTCGCTCTATCCGGCGGTCCGCCGCGACCTCGCGGTCCTGTTCAGCGCCTCGCAGCCGGCCGGCGACGTGCTCGACGCGATCCGCAAGACGGCAGGGAATTCGCTTGTATCCGCGGAGATCTTCGACCGATACGATGGCGTGGGGATTCCCGCGGGGAAGGTCAGCGTGGCGTTTCGACTGGTGTTCCAGCGTCCGGACCGGACGCTTCTGGACACGGAAGTCGCCAAGGCGACCGAGCGCGTGGTCGAGATGCTCGGCCAGCGATTCGGCGCGGAGCTTCGATAGGATGCAATCGGGGGAGGGCAGAGAATGACCAAGGCCGACATCGTCGAGACCATCTACGAGCGCGTGGGCTTCTCCAAGAAGGAATCCGCGGAGCTGGTCGAGACCGTCTTCGACGTGATCAAGGACGCGCTCGTCGGCGGTGAGAAGGTGAAGTTCTCGGGCTTCGGCAACTTCATCGTGCGCGAGAAGAACGCGCGCAAGGGCCGCAACCCGCAGACCGGCGAAGAGATCCAGCTCGAGGCGCGTCGCGTGCTCACCTTCAAGCCGAGCCTGGTGCTGAAGAACGCCCTGAACGAAGGGGGCGTGCTCGAGACCGGATCGGACGAGGACGACGACGAATAGCTCGCTAGAATCCGCTCGGGGGGTGATTCGATGATCGACGCGATCCAGGACCAGCTCGCCAGGATTCCCGACAAGACCTATTTCCGGATCGGCGAGGTCTCGAAGCTCGTGGGCGTGGAGCCGTACGTGCTGCGCTTCTGGGAGACCGAGTTCAAGACCATGGTCCCGCCGAAGTCGCGCTCCAAGCAGCGCATGTACCGGCGCAAGGACCTCGAGACCATCCTGGTGGTGAAGCACCTGCTCTACGCCGAGCGCTTCACGATCGAGGGCGCGCGCAAGCGCCTGCTCGAGCTGCAGCGCGGCCACAAGGCGGGCGCCGCCGAGCCGACGCCCGAGGGCGCCGCGCTCCTGCGCCAGCGCCTGCTCGAGCTGCGCAAACTCGTCGCGTCCGCCTAGATCCAGCAGGGCGCGCGGTCAGAGTTCGACGTCGGTCGACTCGTCGCAGCGGGCAGTGATTTCGGCCCCGAATGCGGCCGACGTGGGCTCGAGCTCACGGTAGGTGACACTCGCCGCGCTCGTGCAGATCGATACCGGAGCGCCGAAAGCGACGTCGCCCTCGTAGCGAGGCTGCGCGCAGTCCGCGCCTTCGGCCGAATCGCAGACCCGGACTCGAGTCAGACTCGGTTCCGCCTCGACCTTCACGAGCTGGCAGCACGCGGCGTCGACGACTCTGGGCATCGCGAAAAAGCACGTGATCAGAACGACTGACCGCATCTCAGAAACCCCCTCGTTGGTGAAGATATTCCTTCCCGCACTGCCGCGTCTCGGGATAGCGTACCCCGCGCCTGCATGAGTCACCCAGAAGTATTTCCACTGCCGCGGCTCTGGCTCTACTTGCTGCTGGCGCTTGGTGCGCTGTCTCCGAGGCCAGCAGTCGCCGTCGAGTATACGTTCGGCACGCCGATCGCTGGTGACTCGGTCCCCGTCACCCTGAGCCTGAGCGACGCGCCAGGAAACGTGGGCGTCGACGTGGTGGTTTCGATTCCGGCCGGGCAGGGTGACCTCCTCGGCCTGTTCGGGAACGTGGCGAATGAGGCGCTCGTTCCTCTGATGGTCATCTCCGACCCGTCGGGCATCGTGACGCAGTCGAGCTTCAACGCGAACAAGGTCTGGAAGGTCGGCGGCGGCAATGTGATGAACCCGGTCGGGAATTGGGACTGGGGCCTGCGCTTCGGCTGCAATGGCAGCGCGGGCGGCGCGGTGCAGAGCGCGAGTTTTCGGATCATCGGCCCGGGAGTCACGGTCAGCCAGCTCACGAGCGCAGCAAACCAGGGCTGGCTCTTCGGCGTTCGTATCCAGAGCACGCCCGGCCCTGCGGGCTCGGCGAAGGTCGGGCTCCTCGCGACTCAGCCACCGAATGGCCAGGCGCCGACGATCGCGATCAGCTCCCCCGCGGACGGGCTGCTCACAGCCGGAACCCCCATCGCGGTCTCGGGCACGCTCACAGGAACCGCACCGGTCTCGGTGACCGTGAACGGCGTCTCGGCGACGGTGACCGGGAGCTCGTACAGCGCGAGCGTCCCTCTCACGGAGGGGGCGAACACGCTGAGCGCGAACGCCACGAACTCGTCGGGGTTCGCCTCGACTGCCGTTTCGGTCACCCTGGACACGACGCCGCCTGTCGTGACGATCAGTGCCCCCGCGGACGGGGGGGGCACAGGCGCCAGCTCGGTGAACGTGACGGGCACGGTTGCTGACGCGAGTGCGATTTCGAGCTTCACCGTGAACGGTACGGCGGCAACGCTGACCGACGGGGCGTATACGATGACGTTGGCGCTCGTGGTCGGCGAGAACCCGATCACCGCCACCGCCACCGACGCGGCAGGAAACACCGGGTCGGCAGCCATCTCCGTCACGCGCGCGACCCCACCCACGATCGCGATCGACGCGCCTGCCACCGGGCTCCTCACAGGTCAGAGTCCGATCGCGGTCACGGGAACCGTCTCCGGCACTGCGCCGCTCGTCGTGAACGTGAACGGTGTCGCCGCCGCGGTGACCGGCGCAAGCTTCAGCGCGAGCGTCCCGCTCGAGGAGGGCGCGAACGCGGTATTCGCCACTGCCACGAACATTGGCGGCTCCGACTCGGCCTCGGTCTCGGTCACGCTCGACACCATCCCGCCCGGCGTCACGATCGCGGCGCCGGCGAACGGCGCGGTCTTCTCGAGCACGCCTCAGGTCGTCGCGGGCACGGTGCTCGACGCGAGTCCGATCACTGCGCTGTCGATCGCGGGCAGCTCCGCACTTCCGGCGAACTCGTTCACGCGCGCGATCGACCTGCAATCCGGACTGAATCCGATCGCGGTGGAAGCCACCGACGCCGCGGGCAACACCGGCTTCGCGTCGCTCGTCGTGACGTCCAGACCGCTGCGCCGCCGCTCGCGATCGCGATCCGGTCACCCCCCGACGGGGCGCGCGTGTCGACTCCCTTCCTCTCGGTGAGTGGCTCGCTCAGCGACCCGAACGCGAGCGTGGCGGTCGGCGGGGTCGCCGCCGAGTCGAGCCCCGACGGATTCGTAGCCCCGGTGGTCGTGCTGGCCGAGGGCGACAACCTGCTCGTCGCGACGGCGCGCCGCGGTTCGGAGACTGCGACCGACTCCGTCACCGTCCGCTACGAGAAGCCGCCGGCCATCTTCATCCTGCACCCGCGCAATGGCATGCGCCTGCGCCAGGCGGCGGCGGACGTATCGGGCTTCGTGGACGAGCCTGCGGCCGCGGTGGACGTGAACGGTGTGACCGCGACCGTTGACGAAACGGGCGGCTTTGTCGCGCGCAACGTTCCCCTTTCGCTCGGCGACAACCCGCTGGTCGCGCAAGCCGTCGATCTCGAGGGTGGCGTTGGCAGCGACACCGCGATCGTGAACCGCGACGACGCCCTCGCGCCGCTGCTGCGGCTGGTGCTCTACGACCCGGGGCGATTCGGCATCGGGTACGGAGCGTCCGTCGCGGACGGCTTCGCCGCCTTCCGCAGGCTTCTCTCCGAGCGAAGCCTCGCCCCGGAGCAGTTCTCCCCCCCAGTCGACCGGATCGTCGTCGGCCAGAGCGGACAGGTGTACCTCTACGTGTTCGCCGAGGAGGCCGGCACCGTCACGATTCCCGAGGTCGTAGAGTTCGAGACGGAGCCTACGCAGGAGCTCCGGCCGATCGAGGAGCTCCCGCTCGAGCTCGACCCGGCGACGGTCCTTCAGATTCTGCCGCTCGACTTCGAGCCGCGCTTCTTCGCGAGGTACTTCCTGCTCTTGCCAGAGGGCGAGAGCTGATGAAGCCGCGCGTGCCGAGACTCGCGTTGGCCCTTGCGATCGCGCTGCTCGGCGCAGCGTCAGCGGCCCGCTCCGACAACGCGGGCCCGTTCAGCTTCCACGCGGGCGCAGGCGCCGCGATCGACGATCTCGACCTGCTGGTAGACGCCACGCGACCCCAGGTGCAGTTCACGGCGCCGCTAGAGGGCTCGCTCCTCGGCGGGACGTCGACCACGATCACGGGCAACGTCGCGGATTTTTCCACGCACCCGTCCGACCCGCGCAACCTGCCCGGAAACGTTTTTCACACGCTCGACTGGTCCCTCATGGACGGCCGGTCCGGCCCGGAGGTCCTGTCGGGATCGGCGCCGGTCGTCGACGGGCACTTCGTGATCCCGGACCTGCCGCTTCTCGAGGGTGAGAACGCGCTGATCGTGTACGCGCGCGACGCAGCGGGTTGGTACGAAGGGACGACGCTCGTCTTCGACGTCGACCCGAACGCGCCCACAGCGGCGCTGGTCGGTGTCCTCGACGGCCAGGCGGTGCTATCGCAGAGCCTCTCGATCGACCTGAATTTCGCAGCCGCGACGACGGTGGTCTCGGTGAACGGTGTACCCGACGGGCGCAGCTTCCCCGCCGGGCTCGCGCCGGCCGCCTTCGCTCTGTCGCTCGCACTCGGCCCGAACACGTTCACGCTCGAGCTCGAGAGTGCAGGCGAAACCTCGAGCTTCTCGTTCACGTTCTACCGCGTCGCGTCTCGCGAGCCGATCGCGATCGTGCAGCCGTTCGACGGTGCGCTCGTGAACACGACTTCGGTCCCGGTGAGTGTCCGCGCGCCGCTCGGCACGCCGTTCGTCACCCTGAACGGCCGACCCGCCGTGCGCGGAGAGGACCTGCAGACCTTCACCGCCGACGTGCCGCTCAACGAGGGCTCGAACACGGTCTCCGCGATCGCGTACCCGTTCGGCCAGCGCGCGAGCGTGAGCATCACGCGCGACACGACGCCGCCGCGGGTGATCTCGATGGCGCCGGGCTCCGGTCGGACCCTGCTTGCCTCGGCGGCGACGATCCAGGGCGTCGTGTCGGAGCCCGCGTCGCTCGAGCTCGTGTCGCAGGTGGACTTTCGAGACGCGTACACGATCCCGATTCTCTCGGTCGTACCGGGGATCTTCGGAGACACGCTGCGCTACATCCACGCGTTCGAGTTCGCCGACTTCGCGCTCGATCCGGGTCTGAACGAGATCTACCTCGTGCTGCGCGATCGCGCAGGCAATTCCGCCGTGGTGCCGCTCGACCTGACGCGCAGCGACTCCGCGCTGCGCATCCTGGACCCCGAGGCGGGCAGCAGCGTCGCCGCGCTCGAGACGAGCTTGCGGCTCGAGGCGCTCGAGACGCTGGCGTTCCAGGCGCTATACGTGGGCGGGCGGCAGCTCACGTCCTTCAGGGGCCGAACGCTCACCGCGGGCATCGCGCAGCTCGACCACATCCCGCTCGCCCCGGGTCTGAACGACATCCGTGTCGTGTACCAGCGCTACGGCGGGGCGCAGGAAGTGCTCGTCACGAGCGTCACGTCGACGGCGCTTCCGATCGCGACGCTGCGCGGGCGGATCACCGATGCGGTCACGGGCGCACCGCTCGGCGGTGCGACGATCACGGTTGCTCCCGATGGCGCGGAGCCGATCGCGATCACCACGGCGAGCGACGGCCGGTACCAGACCGCGATCCCGACCGGCCCGTACGCGGTCACGGTGCCCCTGTCGGGCTTCCTGCCCGCGTCCGGGACCGACGTCGCGGGGCTCGGGGAGATCATCGAGACCGACCACGCGCTGCTGCGCTGGTCGACGGGAAGCCCCTCGGTGACGCCGACCGGGTCCGGAGCCGCGAGCAGCCATCTCGAGGGCGTGGTCACGCAGGTCGCGGGCGGGCAGCCGCTCGCCGGCGCGCAGGTGCGGGTGACCTCGGCCGCCGCGACGCTCACCGCGCTCTCGGGCGCGGACGGCGCGTTCGCGATCGACGGCATCCCCGTCGGTCCGTTCTCGGTCGCGGTCTCGAAGACCGGCTACTTCCCGCTCTCGTACACGATCGAAGACGCGGATTCCTCGATCGCCTTCGACACCAAATTCGGCAGGTCCGGGTGTCTCGGCTACGTTGGCACGGAGGGGAGGAGTGATGCTGCGACACCTCGCGTTTCTCGTCGCGGCTGCGCTTGCGGCTGGCTGCGGCTCCTCGGAGCCGCAGCGGCCGGAGCTCGAGGTCGTAGCCCGGGTGAATGGCGAGCCGATTGAGATCGCCGAGCCCGTGCAGGGCGCGGCGCACACGCCGGCCGCCGCGCTCGGACGTGTCGACGCGGCCGTGGCTCGGCACCTGACCGCCGGTGAGGCGACTCGCCGTGGCCTGTCCGCGGGTGCGGCCTCGGGGCCCCTCTCCGTTCGCGACGAGGAGAAGCTGCGCGACGCGCTCTTTGCGTCGATGCGCGACTCGCTCGAGCTGGGCGAGGACGAGCTGCGCGCTCACTACGAGAAGACGCGCGTGCGTTACGTGGCGCCCCAGGTGTCGCTCCGGCGGCAGGCGTTCGCGAGCGAGTCCGATGCTCGCGCCGAAGACCGTCGGCTCGGAGTCGACGGTCGCATCGCCGCCGAGGGGTCGGACAGGATTGGCCCGGCGCCCGTCGATGGGCTTCCGACGACCGTGATGCCGGAGGCTCTGACTCTCGCCGCCGCCGGACAGCGCGTGGTGCTGATGCGGGACGGGCGCTGGTGGCTCGTCGAGCTGGAAGAGAGTCACACGGCGGAGCCGCTTCCCTTCGAAGCGGTGCGACCTCGCGTCGAGCAGAGCCTTCGCATGCTCCGCGCTCAGGCCGACTTTCGCGCCGAGATCGCCCGACTGAGGAACGAGGCACAAATCGAGATCGAAGGATCGGCGCTCGCGAATACGACGCCGGCGCCCGACGCGTCGAAGCCGGTGTCCGGTCCCGACCACTAGCGCGAGAGCATCGCCATGCGGCGGCGCTGCAGCGCGGCCGCGATCGGGTCCTGCGCAACAGCTTCCGCCTTGGGTGACTTCGCGCGCGCGGCCGGCGTCGTCTTCGCGGTCGCTGCGCGCTTCGCGGTCTTCTTCTTCGTCGCCTTCTTCGCCATCTCACGTCCCCTCGTCGAATTCGGGCGCCCATCATAGGCCGCGATCCGCGCGGCCACCATGGCGCGGCGCTGCGGCCGCGCGTCTAGCTCGGGCGGTAGACGCGCAGCGGCCGGTGCGCGCGCAGCCATTCCGGCTGATCCGGCCAGGCGCGGCCCGCGCTGATGCCGCCGTCGACGACGAAGTGCTGCGCGGTTACGAAGCTCGAGGCGTCGCTGGCGAGAAAGAGCGCCATCTGCGCGATGTCCTCGGGCTCGCCCGCGCGCGGGATCGGCTGCGCGCTCGCCATGCCCGCGCTCTCCGCCGCGCGCGAGAGATCGGTCTGCCGCCGGCCGACGGTGTTCAGCGCGAGCGGCGTGGCGATGAACCCCGGGCAGATGCAGTTCACGCGCACGCGCTTGGGCGCGAGCTCGAGCGCGACCGAACGCGAGAGCTGGATCACCGCGGCCTTGGCCGCAGCATAGGCGTGGGGCGAGTAGCCGGCCACGAGCGCCGCGACGCTCGCGGTGTTGATCACGCTGCCGCCCTGGCGGGCGATCAGCGGCGAGGCGTGCTTCATGCCCAGGAACACGCCTCGCACGAGCACCGCGAAGGTCAGGTCGAATTCCTCGACGGGCGTGTCCGCGATCGGACCGAGCGCGCCGCCGAAGCCGGCGTTGTTGAAAATGCAGTCGAGCCGGCCGAAGGCCTGCTCGGCGCGCGCGACCAGCGCGCGAACGTCGTCCTCTCGGCTGACCTCGGTGCGCTGGAACAGCGCCGCGCCGCCGAGCTCGGCGGCGACCGCGCGGCCGAGCTCCTCCTGCATGTCGCCGATCACGACGCGCGCGCCGTTCTCGACGAAGAGCCGCGCGGTGCGCGCGCCGATCCCGCTCGCGCCCCCGGTGATGATCGCCACGCGTCCGTCGAGCGCGAGCTTGCCCGGGGCGCGTTCTGCCATCGGCCGCCTTTGTACGCTCCGGCTCGCGCGGCGGTCAAATCCGCGCTCGACGCAGGTGCGCGGATCTGCAAGCCTCGCGCGGATGGCGAGCGCGCGTCCCCCCGGCTCGGAGAGCGCGAGCCGCTTCGATCCTCCCGTGCGCGCGACGCGCTGGGTGGTGCTGGCGCGAACCCCGTGGAGCGAGTTCGTGACGGAGCTCGCCGCGCGCGCTCGGCTCGACGCCGAGTCCCTCGCGCGCGTGCTCCGACACGGCGGCATCTGGCTCGACCGCCGCCCGGTCGACCCGAACGCCCCGCCGCGTGAGGTCCGCGCGGGCTCACACGTCGCCGTGTACGCCTTCGATTGGGAGCCCGAGCTCGTGCCGTTGCCCGAGGACTGCGTCCTGCTCGACCGCGATGGCGTCGTGGCCGTGAACAAGCCCGCCTGGCTGCCGGTGCAGGGCACGCGCGCAAGCCAGCTCCAGTCGCTCGAGCGTGTGCTCGCGGTACGCCTCGGCTGCCGCGAGCTTCGCGCCGCGCACCGACTCGACCGCCAGACGAGCGGCGTGCTTCTGCTCGCCCGCGATTCGAAGCGCGCCGCCTACCTGGGCCGCGCGCTGCAGGACCGCCGCGTCGAGAAGACCTACCTCGCCTGGGTCTCGCCCCCGCCCGAGCGCGACGAGTGGACCGTGCGCGGCCCGCTCGGCCCGACGAAGACCGGCCGCCGCTACCGCTTCGAGCTGCGCGCCCAGCCCGCCTCAGACACCCGTGACAGCGAGACGCATTTCCGTGTCGTCTCGCTCGGCGGCGAGCGCGCACTCGTCGAGTGCCGCCCGCTCACCGGCCGCACGCACCAGCTCCGCGTGCACCTCGCTGCCTCGGGCTCGCCGATCGCAGGCGACGACCTGTACGGCCCCGACCGGAGCGAAGGCGCGGCCACGAGCGCCGATCGCGTCCAGCTGCACGCCGCCGCCCTGCGCCTTCGTCTCGCACCAAACAGCGCCGAGGTGGAGATCCGCGCGCCGCTCCCCGCGGACTTCCTCACTGGTCGGGGCGCCCGGATTTGAACCGGGGACCTTCTGAACCCCATTCAGACGCGCTACCAAACTGCGCTACGCCCCGACAGGCGGCGGGAGTATAGCGGGCCTTCGTCCGATGATAAGCGGGGACGGCCGGGCGGGAGAGGCGCGTGACGGAGATCCTGACGGGGGCGATCGACTGGGTGCTCGCGACGGTGCACGACTGGGGCTACACGGGCATCGTCGTGATGATGACGATCGAGTCGTCGTTCATCCCGTTCCCCAGCGAGGTCGCGATGATCCCGGCGGGCTATCTCGCGGCGCAGGGGCGCATGGACCCGTTCCTGGCCACGCTGGCCGGGATCGCCGGCAGCCTGATCGGCGCGCTGGTCAACTACGTGCTGGCGCTGTACCTGGGCCGGCCGGCCGTCGAGCGGATCGCGGGCTGGTTCTTCGTTGGGCCCGACAAGCTCGACTCGGCGGATCTCTTCTTCGCGCGCCACGGCGAGATCACCACCTTCGTGGGCAGGCTGATTCCGGTGATCCGACAGCTGATCTCGCTGCCGGCCGGATTCGCGCGCATGAACCTGGCGCGCTTCGCGCTCTACACCGGTCTGGGCGCGGGGCTGTGGAGCGCGGTGCTGGTCGCGATCGGCTACTGGGTCGGCGCGAACGAGGACCTCTGGCGGCCGATGCTCCAGAAGGTCACTCTGTGGCTGCTGGGGGGGATCGCGGTGCTCGTGATCGGGTACGTCACGTACCAGCGCCGTAGAGAGGTGCGGAGCTCTGGGTGAGCCGCTGCGCAAGCTCGGGCTCGTGACTGCGGGCTTGGCGCTGATCGGGCTCGTGGCCTGCGGCACACCCGCGGGGCCGAAGCCGAGCAGCGCGCCCTCGGGCGCGCGCAAGCACTCCGGCCGGCTTCCCTCCGAGGCGCCGGCGCGAGCCGCGGCCCCGAGCGCGGTCCACGTGGTCGCGAAGGGCGAGACGATCTACCGGATCTCGAAGCGCTACGGCTCGAGCGTGGACGCGATCGTCACGGCGAACGGCATCCGGGACGTGCACAGCATTCCGGTCGGCACGCGGCTCGTGGTTCCGACCGGATCGGCCGCGCCCGCGTCGCGCCGGCCGGTCGATGCCGGCACATTCGCGTCGCGCGACCCGCGCGGCCGCAGCTCGGGCAAGGCCGAGTTCGCCTGGCCGGTGCACGGAATCGTGATCAGCGAGTACGGGCTGCGGCGCGGGGCGCACCACGACGGGCTCGACATCAAGGCGCCCGCCGGCACGATCGTCCGCGCGGCGGAGTCGGGCCGCGTGATCCACGCGGACAATTCGCTGTCGGGCTACGGCAACCTGATCATCATCAAGCACGCGGACCGCTACTCCTCGGTGTACGCGCACAACCGCAAGATGCTGGTGCGCGTCGGGCAGTTCGTGGAGAAAGGCGACGCGATCGCCGAGGTCGGCAAGACCGGAAATGCGTCGGTTGCGCATCTGCACTTCGAGATCCGAAGCGACGGATCCCCGCGTGATCCGATGGAGCTGCTGCGATGACGCTGCTCTCGGGCCCCCGGCGCAAGATCGCGGCGCTGATCCGCGACGTCCCCGATTTTCCGCGGCCGGGAATCCTGTTCAAGGACATCACCCCGCTGCTCCGCGATCCCGAGGGGCTGCGGCTCACCTGCGAGCTGCTCGCGGCGCCGTTCCTCGAGCGCAAGGTGGATGTCGTCGTCGGTATCGAGTCGCGCGGGTTCATCTTCGCGGCGCCGGTCGCGCTCGCGCTCGGCGCGGGCTTCGCGGTGGCGCGCAAGGAGGGCAAGCTCCCCGGCGAGACGCTTCGCACCTCGTACGCGCTCGAGTACGGCGAGGCGACGATCGAGATGCAGCGCGACTCGATCGCCCCGGGCCAGCGCGTGCTCCTGATCGACGACGTGATCGCCACCGGCGGCACGGCCGCGGCGTCTGCGCGTCTGGTGCGCGACCTCGGCGGCGTCGTGGTCGGGGCGAGTTTCCTGATCGAGCTCGACTTCCTCGCGGGCCGCAAGGCGCTCGAGGCGATCCCCGTCGAGGCGCTGCTCCACTTCTGAGCCGCGTCGCGCGCCGCCGCGCGGAAGCTGCGCCTTCGCGTGCGCGCAGCTCGCGCGCAGCCTACATCGGCAAACGCGATTCGCCGAAGTTCTCTGCAGGATGGCCGCCGAAGCCCGAGTCCTGATCCTCGACGATTCCCGCGGCAGCGCCCGCTCGCTCGCGCCGGCCCTGCGCGCGGCCGGCCTCGAGGTGCAGGCCTCCGTCTGGTCCCAGGAGGCCGCGGCCGGCGCGGCCGCGGTCGCGGCCGACGTCGTGCTGCTCTGCATCGAGCCGGGCGCGGGCGGCGGCGCCGCGCGCTGCGCGCGACTTCGCGCAGAAGCCGCGCTGGACGGAGTGCCGCTCGTCGTGATCGCGACCGCGGCGGAGCAGGACGAGCTCGCGGGCTGTCTGGAGTTCGGCGCCGACGACGCGCTGATCGCGCCGGTGCACGAGCGCATCGCGGTCGCGCGGGTGAAGGGCCTGATCGAGGCGCGTCGCTCGCGGCGGATGCAGCTGGAGCTCGCGGGAATGCTCGAGCGCGGAAAGCAGGCGTTCGGCCGCAGCGTCGAAGCGCTGCAGCGCTCCGCCGAGGCCGCCGCCGACTCCGAGCGGCGCAAGCGCTATCTCGAGACCCACGACGGGCTCACCGGGCTCGCCAACCGCGGCTACTTCCGCGAAGCCGTGCGCCGCACGCTCGGCTACGCGCGGCGCTACGGGCAGAAGCTCGCGGTGCTGTCGATCAACCTCGACCACTTCGAGCGCGTGAACGAGAACCTCGGCCACGACGCGGGCGATCGGCTGCTCGAATCGGTGGCCGAGCGCGTGCGCGCGTGCGTTCGCGGCAGCGACATCGTGGCCCGGCTCGGAGCCGACGACTTCGCCGTGCTGCTCACGAGTCTCTCGAGCCGCGAGGGCGCGACGGTGGTGGCGCGAAAGATCCAGGAGAGCGTCGCCCGACCGCACGACGGCGAGAGCGGCCCGGTCTACGTCACGCCGAGCATCGGGGTCTCGGTCTTTCCCGACGACGGCGACACTCCGGACGCCGTGCTGCGCAGCGCCGACGTCGCGCTGCACCGCGTGAAGGAGCAGGGCCGCGGCCAGGTCCAGTTCTACTCCTCCGAGATGAAGGCCGGGTCGCTCGAGGGCATGCGGCTCGAGGTCCTGCTGCGCGACGCGCTCGAGCGGCACGAGTTCGTCCTATTCTACCAGCCGCAGATCGACGTCCAGAAGCGCGAGCTGATCGGCTGCGAGGCGCTGGTGCGCTGGATCCATCCCGAGCACGGCATGATCTCGCCCGGCGACTTCATCCCGATCGCGGAGGGCAACGGCGTGATCGTCTCGATCGGCGAGTGGGTGCTTCGCGAGGCGTGCGAGCAGAAGCGGCGCTGGGAGCGGGCGGGGCTGGGCGACTTCACGATGGCCGTGAACGTGTCGCGCCGGCAGTTCCGCGGCCCGGAGTTCGAGGCTCAGGTCGCCTCCGCGCTTCGCGACACCGGCCTTCGCCCCGATCGGCTCGAGATGGAGGTCACGGAGAACGCGCTCGTCGACGACGTGCAGCAGACGCTGCGCTCGCTGCTCTGCCTGCGCCGGATGGGGATCGGGCTCGCGATCGACGACTTCGGCACCGGCTACTCGAGCCTCTCGGTGCTCGCGCAGTTCCCCGCGAACCGGCTCAAGATCGACCAGGCCTTCGTGCGCGACATCGCGCGCGAGCCGCGGCGCGCGGCGATCACGCGCGCGGTGCTCGCGGTCGCAGGCGAGCTCGGGCTCGACGTCGTGGCGGAGGGCGTGGAGACCAGCGACGAGCGGGACTTCCTCGCCGAGCTCGGCTGCTCGCGGATGCAGGGCTACCTGTTCGGCCGCCCGGTGCCCGCCGAGGAGTTCGCGGCCACCTGGGCCGACGGCGGCGAGCTTCCGGACTGAGCGATCAGAGCCCGGCGCTCCGGCGCACCTCGTCCCGGAACGGCTCCATCTCGATCACCCTGCGCTCGGCGCGCGCGCGCTCGGCGGCGAAGCCGAGCAGGTGGCTCTCGAGTGCGACCCGGCCGCTCGCGCGCACGCGATCTGGCGCGCCGATCGCGACCACCTCGCAGAAGTGGTCGAGCAGCCCCTGATCGCCGCCGGAGTGCCCGAACGCGGAGCTCTCGATCCGGATCTCCTCGCGCCCGAGCGAGCCGTGGCGCGAGACCTCGATCACGCCGGTCTGGAGCACGCCGCGGAGCTCGCCCGCGCTGCCCGAGATGCGAACCGTGCGCCGCTCCTCCGACGCCGTTCCGTGTACGCCCAGCGTCGCGGTGAGGCCGGCGTCGAACTCCACGGCGACGACCTGATGGTCCGCGACGTCGTTGTCGCAGCGGAACACGCAGCGCCCGTAGTCGCTCGTCGCGAGCGCCGACTCGCGCGCCGCACGCGTCGGGTCCGCGCAGAGATCGGTCCACGGCCAGTGCCTCGCGAGTCGCTCGTCCGGGCCCAGGTAGAAGCGCGCGGCGTCCCAGGGGCAGCTGGCCTGCACGGAGCATGCGCTGCCGCAGCGCGCGGCGGCGCCCGGCGGGGCGAGCTCGGGCCGGTAGATTCCCAGCGATCCGAACGAGGCGAGCCGCGTCGCGCGGCCCTCGGCGAGCCAGGCGAGCAGGTCCAGATCGTGACAGCTCTTCGCGAGCAGAAACGGCGCGGCGAGCGCGCGGTTGCGGAACTTCCCGCGCACGTAGGAGTGCGCCATGTGCCAGTAGGCGACGTGCTCGCGCACGTCGATCATGGCCACGCGGCCGAGCCGCCCGCTCGCGACGATCTCGTGCACGCGGGCGTAGAACTCGGTGTAGCGGAGCACGTGGCCGATCTGCAGGATCCGGCCCGCGCGCTCGGCCGCCTCGGTGACGCGCAGGCAGTCGGCGGGCTGCGGCGCGATCGGCTTCTCGAGCAGCAGGTGGTAGCCGGCCGCGATCGCGGCGAGCGCCGGCTCGACGTGCTCGGTGTCGCCGGTGGCGACGATGGCGGCGTGGGCGTCCGGGCGCGCCCGCAGCAGCCCGCGCCAGTCCGTGAAGACCCGTTCCGGCGCGAGCCCGTGCTCCGCGGCGGTCGCCAGCCGCCGATCCCCGCGGGGCTCGGCGAGCGCGACGATCCGCATCCGCTCGGGATGCCGCAGCGCGTAGGCGCCGAAGACCGCGCGGCCGCGATTTCCCGCTCCGATCAGCGCGACGTCGATCCGGCTCACGGGCGCACCGTGCTCGCGAGCACGAGCTGCGCCGCGAAGTACAGCGGCAGACCCCAGGCGCGATTGGCGAAGGAACTCGAGACGAAGCGGTCGCGCGCGACCGCGAGGTCCGAGAGGTAGAACATCGCGGCGCCCGCGAATATCCACGCGGACGACGGCGACGCGCCGGCCGCCGCCACCAGCATGGCCGAGATCACCGCCACGTACCCGTACACCGCAAGCTTCATCTCGGCCGGAACGTGCGGCCGCAGCCAGTCCAGCAGACCGCGAAGCGCGAGCGACGCGAGGCCGGCGCAGATCGCCGCTCGCCCGGGGCTCTCGAAGCGCAGCGCGAACGCGGCCAGATAGGCGACGTGCCCGAGCCCGAAGGCGGCGATGCCGGCCTGGAAGACGCGCGGTCGGCCCTTCGGGATCAGCAGCACGTCTCCACAGAGCGAGAGCACCAGGCCCGCGAGCACGATCCGGCCGTAGCTCGTCTCGAGCGCGCCGAAGGAGAGCGCCGCGGCGACGAAGCAGAGCGCGGCGGCCGGCTTGGCGAGCCAGACGCCGACGCGCCATGCGCGGTACTCTGCAACCAGGAGCACCGCTACGCAGCCGGACATCGCGATGGCGAAGAACACCGGCGCACTCTAGCAGGAGGTCCCGTGATCGATCTCTACACCGCCGCGACCCCGAACGGATGGAAGGTCTCGATCGCGCTCGAGGAGCTCGGCCTGCCGTACCGCGTGCACGCGATCCGGCTCGAGAAGCTGGAGCAGAAGGAGCCCTGGTTCCTGGCGCTGAACCCCAACGGCCGGATCCCCGTGATCGTCGATCGCGCGAACTCGGACTTCGCGGTCTTCGAGTCCGGCGCGATCCTGCTCTACCTGGCCGAGAAGACCGGCCGCCTGCTGCCGGCCGAGCCCAAGGCGCGCTCGGTCGCGCTGCAGTGGCTGATGTTCCAGATGGGCGGCGTGGGCCCGATGCAGGGCCAGGCGAACGTGTTCTTCCGCTACGCGCCCGAGAAGATCCCGTACGCGATCGAGCGCTACCAGAAGGAGACCCGGCGTCTCTACACGGTGCTCGACGCGCGGCTGCGCGATCACGAGTACCTGGCGGGCGAGTACTCGATCGCCGACATCGCCACCTGGCCCTGGGTCTCGATCCACGCCTGGTCGGGCGTCGAGATCGCCGACCTGCCGGCGCTCGCGGGCTGGGTGGAGCGGATCGCCGCGCGCCCGGCCGTGCAGCGGGGGCGGGCGGTCCCGGCGACGGTGGAATCCGAGGCGCGCGCCGAGGAGCGCGAGAAGGCCGGCGCGAAGCTGCTGGTCTGATTCCGGCGCGATCTGCGCGCGATCTGCGCGCCTAAATTTCGCGACGCGCAGCGTCGAGAAGTAGGGCAGCGCTCCCCCCGCGCACGGAGCCCCCCCATGCCGCGACGCCTGCTCGCGGTGCTTGCGAGCACCGTGCTGCTCCCCGCGTGCGCGAACCACGTGCGCTACACGGGCGACGCCTACCGGACCTCCGAGCGCGACGTCGTGCACGCGGAGACGGTCGTCGAGCCGCAGTCCGTGCCGCTCGCGACCCCCGAGGTCGAGCTCGCACTTCTCGCGGACGAGACCGCCGTCGTGCGAAAGCTCCGCACACGGATTCGAATCGAGGAGTCCACGCCGTACAAGTCCGGCTACGAGCTCTGGGAGGTGCCGCTCGGGACGGTCTGCGTGCCCGTGCTTCTGGTGCTTCGCGTGGTCGACCTGGTCGGTTTCGGCATCCTGCCCGACGCGAGCCTGGACGCGTTCGCCGGCTTCACGTTCTCGGCGATGAACCCGCTGCTGAACGTGGAGTCGGAGTCGCGCGTGCGCCGGAAAGAGGTCTCGCGCGAGACCGAGGAGCTCGATCGCGAGGTGAGGCGCGAGCTCCGCCCCCTGGCGGGGGCGAAGCTGGTGCTGACGCTCGACGCGACCGCGCCGCAGACCCGGACCAGCGACGCGCGCGGGCGCGTGCGGGTCGGGCTGCTCGAGCTCGTGCCGGATCGGCTGCCGGGGCGGCCGCGGCTGCTTCGGCTCTCGATCGAAGGGGAGGGTGAGCGAGAGCGGCAGACGCTCGAGCTTCCGATCTCGCACTCGCTCGCGTCCCGGCTGGTCCGGGCGCTCGAGCTCCGCAGCCAGCTGCGGGCGCCGGGAGCGACCCCGGAGGCGATCGGCCGGACGCTTCTCGAGCTCGACGGGTTGGGCTTCTCTGCGGCGGCGCTGTCGCTCGAAACGGAGCTCCGCGCGCGCGAGAGCGCGAACCCGGTCTGGCTCGCTCGTCTGGACTCCACACTCCTGCATTGACCACGACCGCGGGCGCGCGCTCGTGGTAGAGATACGCATATGGATCCTGCGATTCTCGGCTGGCTCGGCTTCGCGCTCGCGGCGGCGGCGAGCGCGCTCCTGTTCCAGCGCCTGCGCGCCTCCGAGGCCGCGGTCGGCGCCGCGCGGGCGGAGCTCGAGGCCGTGCGCAGCGAGCGCGAGGCGATCGAGAAGCGGCTCGAGCAGGCGCGCGGTGAGCTTCGCGCGCGCGGCGAGGAGCTGGCGGAGCTGCGCAAGAAGCACGAGAAGCTGAAGAAGCGCGCGGGCGAGTCGCTCGAGGAGGAGAAGACGCTGCCCGCGCGAATCCGCGCGCTCGAGGCGGAGCTGCAGGCCGAGCGGGGAGACGCCCGCGCGGCGCGCGACGAGATCGTCCGGCTGCACGCCGACGCGGAGCGGCTCGGCGCCGAGCTCGCGCGCGAGCAGGCGCGCGCGGCCGAGCTCGTGCCGCCGGGCGACGATGCCGAGCTCGAAGGTCTGCGGCGACATGCCTCCGACGCAGAGACCCGCCGAGCAAAGCTCGAGACCGAGCTCGAGAGCGCACGGCGCGACGTCACGAAGTACAAGGGCCGCTGGGAGACGCTCGACAAGGCCTACGTGATCCTGCGCGGCGAGCTCGAGCTGAAGAAGGACGAGGCGCGCGCCCAGCGCGTCGAGCTCGAACGGCTGCGCACGCTCGAGGTCATCCTCGCGGCGCCCGAGACGGACGCCGCGCCGAAGAGCTAGCGGCTCCGGTCGATCCTCTGCCTGAGGCGCCGGAAGCCGAGCGCCGAGAGGCCCGACATGAGCGCGGAGATCAGCATCAAGAGGTCGCCCAGGCCCGACCAGGCCGGAAGCGTGAGTCCGGTGCCCGGAATCGGCCGGGCCGACCAGCCCAGATAGAGCGCCATTCCCAGGAACGGCGCGAACGCGCCGCGGATCCCGGTCAGCGTGACGTGCACGCCCATGTACGCGCCCGCCCGCTCGCTCGGCGCGAAGTCGTTGTGGCCGATGTTCCAGGCCAGCCCGCCGCCGCTTCGCGCGGCGCCCATCACCACGCGCGCAAGGCCGATCATGAACAGCGACTGCTGCAGCGCGCCGATCCAGAGCAGCAGCTGAGAAAGGCCGAACGTCCAGGAGTGCAGGGCGCGGAACGCGGCGACGTGAACGCGGTCGAGATACACCGCCCAGAACGGAATCGTCAGCACCGAGAGCGCGAACGGAATCACCATCGTGATTCCGATCGCCGCAGAGTAGCTCGCGCCCATCTCGCGCGAGACGAGATACAGAAGCGGCGCCTCGATCATCATGTTCGCGATCCCGAGCACCATCTGCCAGGTGAGGAACTGCAGGTAGTGCCGGTCGTCGCGCAGGATCGAGAGCCCGCTCGGGATCCCGGCCGGGCTGCTCGCGCGCAGGCGCTCCTGTGAGAGGTGCTCGGTCTCGCCCGAGAGCGGCACGCGCGAGAACGCGAAGGCACCTGCGGCCGCGAGACACGCGCCCGCGGCGTAGACGATCCGGAAGCTCTCGGGGCTCTGATCCAGTACCTGCGAGCCGAGCCAGGCGGTGGCCGCGGTGGACAGGGTCGAGATCGCGTGGAGTCGCGCGGTCACGCGGCCCCGGCCCTCGCGCGGGTAGTTCAGCGTCCAGACGATGCTCCGCGCCGTCACGATCCCGCCCAGGAGCAGCCGCGCTGCGATCAGCGCCGCGACCAGCAGTCCCGCGCCCACGGCGGCCTCGGGCACGAGCGCGACCAACGCGACGCAGGCCGAGAAGGCCGCCATCAGCGCGGTGGTGAACGGAACCCGACGGCGGCCGTGCGCGAGTCGCGCCCAGAACGCGCTCGACAGGTTTCCGAACATCGGCGCGGCAGTCACCAGCGCGAGCACGGCGGGGTGCACGTGAAAGAGCTTGTCGGCGATCACGCCGATGAAGCCGCCCTCCATCAGCGCAGGGCCGACGGTGAAGCAGGCGTCGGTCAGACGCTCGCGTCGATAGCCCGAGAGCGCGAGCTCCCCCAGGACCGGCCGCCGCAGGACGTTCAAGGCTCAGCGCGCATGTGCGATCGGGCCGGGCGCGGCTTTCCCGCGCCGGAGCCTGGCGCGAAGCCAGAGCACCGCGTCGTCGAGCGTGACGTAGAAGACCGGCACGATCAGAAGCGTGAGCAGCATCGACGAGAACATCCCCGCCCCGGTCGCGACCGCCATCGGCGCGCGGCTCTCCGAGCCCGGGCCGAATCCGATCGCCGCGGGAAGCACGCCGAAGATCATCGAGATGCCCGTCATCAGCACCGGTCGCATGCGCACGGGCGCGGCCTTCCGCATCGCCTCGAGCGTCTCCATTCCCTCCGCGCGAAGCTCGTTCGCGTAGTCCACGAGCAGGATCGAGTTCTTCGTCACCAGGCCCATCAGAAGGATGATCCCGATCACGCTGAACAGATTGATCGTCATGCCCATCACCCAGAGGCCGCCGAGCGCGCCGACCATCGCAAGCGGAAGCGCGAGCATCACGGTGAACGGGTGCAGCAGGCTCTCGAACTGTGCAGCCAGCACCATGTAGATGATCAGGATCGCGAGCCCGATCGCGAGGCCGAACTGGCGCAGGCTCTCGAGGAACGCCTCTGCGCTGCCGCCGAAGCGAAGCGTCGCGCCCTCGGGCAGGATCTCGGAGGCGATCTCGTTCACGATCGCGATCGCCTCGCCGGCGGGCAGCTCCTCGAGATTCGCCGCGACGATCACGCTGCGCTGGCGCTGGTCGCGGCTGATCGTCGAGGGCGCGGCGCCCGTCTCGATCCGGGCGATGTTGCGCAGCTCGACCACTCCGCCGTCCTTGGTGCGCACGAAGAGCGCGCCCACGGCCTCCGGGTCGGAGCGGAAGGCCTCCTCGAGCCGGATCCGCACGTCGTAGCGATGTCCGCCCGACTTGAACTTCGCGATGTCGAGCCCGCCGATTCCCGCCTGGACGATCTGGGACAGCGTGCGCGCATCGACGCCGAGCGCGGCGCACTTCTCGCGGTCCGGGATCACGCGGATCTCCGGCAGCCCGACCTTCAGGCTCTTGGAGATGTCGACGAAGCCCTTGCGCTCGGCGAGCTTCGCCATGAACTGGTCGGAGAGCCGATCGAGCTCGTCGATCTCGAGATTGCCTCGGATCGCGAACTCCAGCTCCCCGCGGCCGCCGCCGCCCATCATCGACGACATGTCGAAGACGCGCGCTTCGAGCCCGGGAATCGTGCCGAGCGCCTCGCGCGCCTCGCGCATCAGCTGGAGCGCGTGCTTCTTGCGTTCGTGCTGCGGGCGCAGGATCGCGACCATCACGCCGTTCGTCACGTTGCCGGGGCCGTCGGGCCCGGAGACGCCGACACCCGCGAACAGTCCCTTGATCTCGGGCTGAGCGAGCATGTACTGCTCCGCCTTCTTGACCCGCTCCAGGGTTCCCTCCAGCGCGGTGCCCGGCGGCGTGTCCATCATCACGAAGAGCCGGCCCTCGTCGGAGGGCGGGAAGAACTCGGCGCCCAGGCGCGAGCCGAGCAAGAGCGCGAATACGAACGAGGCCAGGGCAATGCCCAGCACCGTCGCGCGGTGGCCGAGCGCCCACTCGAGCAAGACCTTGTAGTTCGTCTCGAGCCAGACGAACGCGATCTCGAGGCGGTGGTAGAAGCCGCCGTGCTCGCGAACCGCGGGCGGCGGCATTCGCGCCGCCAGCATCGGGATCAGGGTGAGCGCGACGAAGAGCGAGAACATGACCGACGCGGCGACCGTCAGCCCGAACTCCTTCAGAAAGCTGCCGACGATCCCGCGCACGAACACGACCGGGAGGAACACGACCGCGATCGAGAGCGTCGCCGCGGTGGCGGCGAAGGCGATCTGGCTGGCGCCCTTCGAGGCCGCCTCGTAGGGCGGTTCGCCGAGCTCGCGGCGCCGCTCGATGTTCTCGAGCACGATGATCGCGTCGTCGATCACGACGCCGACGGCGAGCGCCAGCGCGAGCAGCGTCATCGTGTTGATCGTGAACCCGAAGAGCCAGATCGCGCCGAACGCGGCGATCAGCGAGAGGGGGATCGAGGTCGCGATCACGAGCGTGGGCCGGACGCGGCGCAGGAACAGCAGCACCGTGAGCGCCGCCAGGACCGCGCCGAAGACCAGCGCGAACTGCGTCTCGGCGACCGACTCGCGGATCGCGGTCGAGAAGTCGATCACGCTCTCGCGGTCGGGCAGGGTCATTCCGGCGGGAAGGAACTTGCGCAGCTCGTCCACGCGGTCGTGGGTTCGGTCGGCGATCTCGACCGTGTTCGCGCGGGACTGCTTCAGAATGCCGATGCCGCCGCCGGTGCCACCGTTGAAGCGCGCCATGTGGCGCGCGTCCTCGGCGCCGTCCTCCACGCGCGCCACGTCGCCGAGCCGGACCGGCGCGCCCGCGATGTCGGCCACGACCAGGTTGCTGAGCTCGTCCACGTTCTGGAACTCGGCCTCGGTCTTTAGCGAGTACTCCAGCGCGTGGCCCTCGACTCGGCCACCCGGCACGTCGATGTGCTCGCGCTGCACGGCCAGCATCAGGTCCATCACGGACATGCCGCGCGCGCGCAGCGCCTCGCCGTCGACCCAGATCCGGATCGCGCGCTCGCGCCGGCCGAAGAGCTCCGTCGAGGCGACGCCGTTGATCGTCTCGAGGTAGGGCTTGACCGTGTACTTCAGGTACTCGGTGACCTCGACCTGCGAGCGGTCGGAGTTCAGCGGCAGCCAGATGATCGGGTGGCCCGACATGCTGCGCTTGTCGATCACGGGCGGCTCGAGGTCTCGCGGCAGGCCGATCCGCGCGCGCGCGACCTTGTCGCGCACGTCCTGCGCGGCCTGATCGATGTCGCGCTCGAGCTCGAACTCCGCCGAGATCATCGTGATGCCGTGGAACGTGGTCGACTTCAGCGAGCGCAGGCCGCCGATCGTGTTCAGGTGCTCTTCGAGCACCTCCGTCACGTCCTCCTCCATCGTCTCGGGGCTCGCGCCCTCGAGCTGGGCGATCACCGTGACGACGGGGAACTCCATGTTCGGCATCTGGTCGACGCCGAGCTCGTAGTAGCCGAGCACGCCGAAGACGACCATCGAGAGCGTCATCATCAGCGTGAGCACGGGCCGCTTGATGGAGATGTCGGTGAGACTCACTGCTTCACCTCGGCGGGTGGAGCGGACTCCTGTCGTGACGACGCGACCGCGGGCGATCCGTCGGGATTTCGCGCGCTGATCGCGGCGCCGTCGGGCAGGGCCGCGTGTCCGCGAATCACGACGCTGTCTCCGGGCGAGAGTCCCGAGACGACCTCGACCTCGCCGCTCTTGATGCGGCCGATCTGCAGCACTCGGCGCTCGACGCGCGTCGCACCGTCGACCGCCCGGAATGCGACCGGTCCGTCGGCGCGCTGCAGGATGGCCTCTTCGGGAATCAGCACCACGTCCTCGCGCCGCGCGATGCCGAGCTCCGCGCGCGCGAAGAGTCCCGGCCGCAGCCGATGGTCCGGATTCGGAAGCAGCGCCTTCACCCGGATCGTGCGGGTGCGCTCGTCGACGATCGGCGAGATCATCGAGACCGTCGCGCGGAAGACCTCGCCCGGGTAGGGCGCGACGCCGACTTCGAGCGGCAGGCCCAGGGTCAGCCGGCTCGCGTCGGATTCCGGGAGCGTGAACTCGACCTCGACCGGATCGAGCGAGACCAACTCGAAGAGCTTCTGGCCAGGCTGCACGAACTCGCCGCGCGAGACGAAGCGGCGGCCGATCACGCCCGCGAAGCGCGTCGTCACGCGCGAGTCGGCGGTCGAGCGTTCCGCTGCGCCCAGATCCGCTCGCGCCGCCTGCAGGCGCGAGCGCGATCCCTCGAGATTGGTCCGCGCCTGGTCCTGCTGCGCGCGCGAGGCGATGTCGCGGGTCGCGAGCTCCTGCACGCGCTTGTTCTGGCGCTCCGCCTCCGCGAGCGCCGAGGCGGCCTCGGCCTCGCGGGCGCGCGCACGGTCGAGGTCGATCTTGCGCCGATCCGGGTCGATCTCGATCACCACCGTGTTCTCGGCGACCGTCGCGCCCTCGTCGACGAGGATCTGGGTGATCTCGCCACCCACCTGTGCCGCCACGTCGGCGCGCTGCTTGGCCAGAAGCTGGCCGGTCGCGGCCACGAGCTCCTCCACGTCGCGCACCTGTACCGGAACCAGCACGACGGGTTTCTGCGGCGACTCCTCGACGACCTTCTCTTCACCGCAGGCCGAAAGCACCCCCAGCAGCAACAGACCCAGTCCGAACGTCCCGACGCAGCGCTTCATGATGCTCCGCACTCCTTGGCAAACAGGCCGCGCTCGATCACGTCGAGCGCCAATTCGACCAGGCTCTCCGACCAGGCGTATTCCGGGCGGCTGATCCGAAGCGAAACCATCCCGTGTAGGACCGCCCAGGTGAGCTGGAACGCGGCTTCCAGGTCGGGCGTGCGCAGCGCGCCGCGCTCGGCCACCTCCGAGAGCGCGTCGAAGACCAGCGCGCGCGCGGCCTCGGCGGACGGCAAGAGATCGTCGGACTCCTGTCTCGGAGCAGTGACCAGCGCGTAGTGGTTCGGGTTTTGGATTCCGAACTCGACGAACGCGCGCGCCAGCTCGCGCAGGTAGCGCTCCGGCCGCGGGTCGCGCGGCACGCGCTCGAGACGCGCCAGCAGATCCGCGAAGCGCTCCTCGAGAAGCGCGTCGATCAGGCCGGTCTTGTCGCGGAAGTGGTGGTAGATCGTCGGCGCCTTGAAGCCGCAGCGCTCGGAGACGCGCCGGATCGAGATCTGCGCGAAGCCGCCCTCCAGGAGCAGCGCCTGGGTGGCCTCGAGAATCGCGCGGCGCGAGCCCTCGCTTCGCCGCGGCTCCTCGCGCTCTGGGGGGTGGATCGTCACCGGCATCCTCTGTAACGGCGTTATAGCAAGCCCCCACCGGCAACTGCGAGGGGCGCCGGCGTGGTACGAAGGGCCCCATGGCGAGAAAAAGGGTCGTCGTGATCGAGGGCGAGGACGCCGCGCCCGAGGCCATGCGGCCCAGCGTTGCCCTGCTCGATGGCTTCGGGCTCCCGATCGACTGGCTCCGCCCCGAGCCCGGTCGCGAGCGCGATGCGATCGACGACTCCGATGCGACCTACTTCGGGGCGACCAGCGGCGCGAGCGCCCGGGCCCTGTTCTACCTGCGCTGGGGAAAGCAGGCCTACGCGAACCTGCGGCCGGTGCGACACCTGCCGGGCGCGCGGAGCCCGCTGGCCCGGCCGGAGGGAATCGACCTCGCGATCGTGCGCGAGAACCTCGAGGACCTGTACGTCGGCGTGGAGGGGAGCCTCGAGCAGCTCGGGCCGCTCGCGCTGCAGAGCCGCACGAGCGGCCGTCCGATCGCGGAGCTCGCGCCGGGGCGCTTCGCGCTGAAGGTGATCAGCGAGCAGGGCTGCGAGCGGATCGCGCGCTTCGCGTTCGCGCTCGCGCGCAAGCGCCGCGCGCTCGGGCGCCCGGGTCGCGTCACCTGCGGCACCAAGCACAACATGCTCGCGCAGACGGACGGCCTGTTTCGCGCCGTGGCCGAGCGCGTCGCCGCGGAGCATCCGGACGTCTGTTTCGAGGTGCGAATCGTCGACGACCTCGCGCACCGGCTGGTCGCGCAGGCGCATGAGCTCGACGTCGTGCTGCTCCCGAATCTGTACGGCGACATCCTGTCGGATGCGGCGGCCGCGCTGATCGGCGGCCTTGGACTCGCGCCGAGCGGCTGCTACGGCGAGAGCTACGCGTACTTCGAGCCCGCGCACGGCACGGCGCCGGACATCGCCGGGAAGAACGCGATCAATCCGACGGCGACGCTGCTCTCCGGGGCGCTTCTGCTCGAACATCTCGGCTTCGTGGACGAGGCGCGCGCGCTCGAGCGCGCCATCGCTGCGACCTACGCCGACGGGCGTGCGCTACCGCCAGACCAGGGCGGACGCGCGAGCACCACGGAGTTCTGCGCGGCCGTCGCGAGCCGGCTCTTTCGCTAGCGGCCCTTGTTCAGTCGCCCGATGTCGATGTAGCGCCGGATCTTTCCCTTGCTGTTGAACGGCGAGCCCTCGCTGTTCCAGAACTCGATCCGATTTCCCGTGCCGGTCTGCACGTTCACGATGATGTCCGAGATGATCCGGTTGTCCTTCGGGTCGGGAACGCCCTCCCAGCCCGGGTACCAGACGCCGTCCGCCGCCTTCGGGTCCTTGTTCTTCACGCCGTCCCAGTCGCTCGAGTAGCGGTGGTTGTGCCAGATGATCTTCCACAGCTCCTTCTTGCGGTCGTACGCGAAGCTGTAGAGCGGCTCGTAGGTCTCCTTGTCGACGTAGATGTCCTTGTGGTGGTACGGGTGGTCCTCGTTTCGCGGATCGAAGCGGATGATCCAGGCGTTGCGGACCTCCCAGCGATCGCTCGCGAACGAGAAGCCGTAGGGGCCGAAGTTGTACGAATCGGCGTAGGGGTAGGCGAGCGACTTGGTGTTCATCGGCGCGATCACGGTCTGCTCGCCGACGCACTTCCACTCGTACTGGGGCGGGATTCCCGCGAAGCTGCGCAGGTCGTCCATCGTGAAGTCGGTGCCCTGCACCGAGTCCGTGCGCTGCGCCGACGAGATGCGCCGCACGCGCCGCAGGTCCGGCACGTACACCCAGGTGTCGTCGTTCTTCGCCTGCTTCAGCGGCCCGTCCGCGGTCCGGTAGCGGTAGGTGAGAAGCATGATGCCGCGCGCGTCGAACGGCGCGTCGACCTCGATTCCGAACACCGAGTTGCGTTTCTCGTTCGGGAACACGTCGCCTGCGTTCGCGGTCTGGTACTCGGGCTCGACCCGGTTCACCAGCGTGATGACCTTGGCGGTGCCCTCGTAGTACAGCGGCAGCTGCTCGCCGCGATCCCAGTACGTGTAGGACCAGGTCGAGCGCGCGCCGTCGCCGTTCCAGGCCTTCACGAAGTTCCAGATGATCTTCACGCCGGCGTTCGGATCGCCCTTGCAGTCGATCCTCGCGGCCTCGAACGGCTGGCCGGCGCCGTAGTTCACGAGCCCGCCGTCCTCGCCGATCGTGGCCTGGCCCTTGTACTTCTCGCTCATCGCGATGTAGGCGTCGGCCGCCCCGTACTTGCGAAGCGTCGGGCCGATCTCGAGCTGCATGCCTTCGTAGAAGAAGAATTCGCGGTTGGTCCAGAATTCCGACGGCAGGAATTCCTTCAGCTTCTCGACCTGTTCGAACGAAATCGTGTCGCCCTCCTTGAAGGGCGTTGTGGGCAGGACGTCGACGGCCTGCTTCTCCTGCGCGAGCGCGCTCTGGGGCAGGGCGAGGAGTGACGCAAGGACCAGAGCTCGTACACGCATCGAGAGCCTCCAGGAATTCGCGTCCCGATCGCGGGGCACGATGTCGCATCGTATCGCGGGTTGCCGGCTCTCGGATAGAGCAATTTCTCGGACTTACTTCGCGTCGATCCAGTCGATCTCGACCAGGAACAGGTCCGGCGGGGCGCGATAGACGAGCTCCGCCGCGCCGTGGACGAGGTCGACGCGGTAGAGCTCGCGCGGAAGATCGAGATCGGTCGGCTCGTCGTGGTCGCGGACCAGCGCCAGCGCTGCATCGGGGCCGACCGAGCGCGCGTCGACGAGCCGCCGGCGACCGCCGGGGGACCAGACCTTCTCGCAGCCCGCGCCCGATGGATCGCAGCGCACGAGCCCGCGTCGCTGTCGGGCGTAGATGCCGCGCGCGTTCCAGAACAGCGGCAGCGTTCCGCCGGCCGCGAGCGGCTGGCCCGGGTCGCCGTCGTGAAGCGGCGCGAGTGCTCCGCGCAGATCGCTCGGCACACGAAACAGGCGCGGCCAGGCGATCGCCTGGCCCCCGACCGAGAGGGACGTCTCCGAGTCGTCCGCGTCCGGATCGGCCAGCGTCTGCAGCACGACCAGCGCCGCGCCGTCGGGGCTCCAGCGCGGCCGATCGAGCGGTTGGCTTCGACCCGCGACGGGCGTCGCGCGCGCGCCGTCGAGCGCGAGCACGAGCAGATCGCTCTCGCCCTGCTCGTCGACTTCGAGCCCGACCGCGATCCGCCCGCCGCGAGCGTCGGGCTCGGCGTCGAAGTAGCGCGCGGGCTCGGCGATCGGAATCGCGACGCCGCTCTCTGCGTCGACGCGGAGCAGCTCGCTGCGCGGCAGACCGTACGGCTCTTCGGGGTCGACCTCGCGGCTCACCAGAAGCTCGCGCGTCGAGAGCCAACGCGCGGCGCGCGGCCGCTCGACGCGGAGCTCGCGCGCGCCGCGCGCGTCGTGGACGACCAGCGCGCGCGGGGTCTCGGAGTCAGCCGGCTCGAAGATCAGCACGAGCCTTCCGGGTCCGCGAAAGCCCGAGTCGAAGCGCGCGCGCGGCGCGTCGGGCGAACAGGCGAGCGCGAGCGCCGCGAGCAGCGCGGCGAGCGAATTGCGGGTCCGATCGCGGATGTTCGCTCTCCTTCGCCGGCTGGCGCAGTATAGCGGCGTGTCGGGCGCGGGAATCGGCCGGAGTCTGCTGCGGACGCTGCTCTTCCTCGCGCTCGTGGCGGGGATCTACGGCCGTGCGCTGCCGGGTCCGTTCGTCTTCGACGACCAGACCGCGATCGTCGAGAACGAGAGCCTGCACGGCCTGTGGCCGCTCTCGCGCGTGTTTGCGCAGCCGCCCGACCTCACGACCTCCGGCCGGCCGGTCGTCGCGCTCTCGTTCGCGCTCGACTACGCGGCCGCCGGCGCGGACCCGCGCGTTTTCCGCGCCACGAACTTCGCGATCCACGCGCTCTGCGCGCTTCTGCTCGCGGGGATCGTCCGGCGCACGCTCGTCGGGCCGCGGCTCGCGGATCGCTTCGCCGCGAGTGCGGAGCCGATCGCGCTCGCGGCCGCCTTGCTCTTCCTGGTCCACCCGCTCGCAAGCGAGGTCGTCTGCTACGTGAGCGCGCGCACGGAGTCGCTGGTCGCGCTCTTCTACCTGGCGACGCTGTACGGCTCGATCCGCGCGAGCGCGTCCGAGCGCCCGTGGATCTGGGTGGCGTTCGCGATCGCGTGCTCGGTGCTCGGCATGGCGAGCAAAGAGGTGATGGTGAGCGCGCCGCTGGTCGTCGCGCTCCACGACGTGGTCTTCCTGGGTCCGGCCGACGCGCGCCGGCGCCGCGTGCGGATCGCGCTCTGGAGCGGGCTCGCGGCGAGCTGGGCCGTGCTCGGCTTCCTGATCGCGACGCAGCCGCGCACGGAGTCGGCGGGCTTCGCGCTCTGGGTCACGCCGCTGGTCTATCTGGCGAATCAGTGCAGCGTGCTGCCTTCGTACCTGCGGCTGCTGTTCTGGCCGACCGGCCTGCGGATCGACTACGGCCTGCCGCAGCCGCTCGCGCTCGGCGACGTTCGGGCCGGCGCGGCGCTGCTCGTCGGGCTGTTCGCGCTCTCGCTCTACGCGCTCCGGCGTTGGCCGGCCGCGGGGTTCGTCGGGGTGGCGTGCTTCGCGATCCTGGCACCATCGTCGAGCATCGTCCCGATCGTCTCCGAGGTCGGCGCGGAGCGGCGCATGTACCTGCCGCTGGCCGCGATGAGCGCGCTGGCGGTGCCGCTCGTCTGGCTCGGTCTGGCCCGCGTCGGTCGCGCGTGGCTCGGGTGGATTGTCGTCAGTGCCGCGGCCCTCGCGCTCGCGCTCGTGAGCGCGGACCGCGCGGGCGATCACGCGGACGAGATCCGGCTCTGGCGCGCGGACGTGGCCGCCGCTCCCGGAAACGCGCGCGCGCGCTACAACCTGTCCGGCGCGCTGCGGCGCGCGGGGCGCGAGAGCGAGGCGCGCGAGGAGCGCGCGGCGGCGGTGCGCGGCGAGATCGACTTCTACTCGCGCATCCTCCCATTCCAGCCCGACCGCGCGCGCGCGCTCGGCGATCTCGCGGCGATCCACGTCGTGGCCGGAGAGCTCGCGCGCGCGGAGCAGCTCTACGGCGAGCTGCTCGAGATCGACCCATCCGACGCGAGCGCGCTTCGCATGCGCGCGCGGCTTCGCGCGCACCTCGGGCTTTCGGGAGACGCTGGCGCGGCTCCGTGAACCGGCTACGGCGCGGTGTCGCCCGCGGCCGGCGGGAACTGCGCCAGCAGCTCGTCGACCAGCGGCCCGATCTTCGTCTCGGTGCTGCGCCACTTGAACGGCGACAGGCTCGGCCGCGCCAGGTAGCTCGCGCTTCCGATCGTTTCGCCGCGATAGCGCACGCGAAGCTCCGCGTAGCCGAGCACCGGGCGGATGTCCCAGCGGCGGCGCGCGGCGTACCAGAGCGTGTAGTCGCAAACTCCCGCCTCGGTCGCATCGACCACGCGCGCCTCGATCCCGTGCCGCGCGACGCCGGCCTCGACCACGGGCAGGAAGTCCTCGACCACGACGTCCGGATTGCGCTCGATGCAGAGCTGCTCGATCGGGAAGGCACGCGCGGGAACCGGGCTCACCTCGACCGTCGTGCACGCGAGGTGCGCAGTCGCGAGCGCGAAGACGAGCGCTCCAGCGCTTCGCGAGCGGCTGGACCGAGCCGAACCCGCGTGCGAGTCTCGACGCATGTCGCAGTCATCGTCGCACGTCGCGGTCGTCACGGGAACCAGCAGCGGAATCGGCTTCGCGACGGCGCTGCACCTGGCGCGGAACGGCTACCGCGTGTTCGCGGGAATGCGGAACCTGGAGAAGGCCGCGCCCCTCGTCGAAGCGGCGCGAAGCGAGGGGCTCGCGCTCGAGGTGATCGAGCTCGACGTCACTTCGGGGCCGTCGGTCGAGCGCGCGTTCGCGCGCGCCGCGGGAAGCGCCGGCGTCGACGTGCTGGTGAACAACGCCGGCATCGGCGGTGCCGCGCCGCTCGAGCTCGTGCCGGAAGCCGAGCACCGCCAGATCTTCGAGACGAACTACTTCGGGGCGATCCGCTGCATCCAGGCGGTGCTGCCGGGAATGCGCGAGCGCCGCCGCGGCACGATCGCGAACGTCACCTCGACGGTCGGCCGGATCGCGACCGCGAACCAGATTCCCTACTCGGCCTCGAAGTTCGCGCTCGAGTGCGCGGGCGAGGCGCTCGCCATCGAGGTCCGCCGCTTCGGCGTGCGCGTCGTGAACATCGAGCCCGGCGTGATCCTGACCAACATCTTCGAGAACTCCGCCGCCACCACGCGCTACGACAAGACCTCGCCCTACCAGCCGATCATGCGCCGCAACGGCAAGATCTACGCCACCGGCTTCCGCGCCGGCGTGCAGCCGCAAGCCGTCGCCGAGAAGATCCTCGAAGCCATCACCACCCCCGACTACCGCCTGCGCTGGCCCGTCGGCGCCGACGCCATCGGCTTCGAGACCGGCCGCCCCAGGATCTCCGACGAGCAGTGGGTCGCCATGGGCGACGATCTCGGCGACGAAGACTACAACCGCCGCTTTTTCGAGTATTTCGGCATACGGCTCTGAATTGCATTTGCGTCCGGCACGGGGATAGAGTCCCGTGAGGGGTCGCTGAGACGGCTGCTCCATTCTGTTGTTGGGAGAACGATCCGATGCGCTCGCGCTGGCTTCCGCTGCTGCTCGTAGTCGTCCTGGTCTCGCTCTCGCAGGGCTCGTCCGCCGCCACGTTCGACGTGGGCTCGGGCGGTGCTCCGGACTGCACGTTCTGGTGCGTCGACCGCTACCAGCAGGTCTACGCGTCCTCGATCTTCTCCGGCCCGGTCTCGATCGACTCGATCAGCTTCTTCGCCGCGCCCCTCAATGGCGGGCCGAACTGGAACGGGATCAGCACCTGGCAGATGACCATCTCGACCAGCACGAATCCCGTCGGCGCGCTCGACCCCGCGTTCATCAACAACGTCGGCGGCGACGTGGCGGTCTTCGACACGCGAACCTTCACCGGAACGCAGAGCGTGAACGACCTGATCACCTTCGATGGCGCCGGGTCCTTCTTCTACGACCCCGGAACGGCGATCTGCTGATCGACATCATCCGCATCGCCGGGCCCGCCCAGGGCGTCGGCCTCGACCGCGGCACCGATCCGACGCTGATGGACCGGGCCTACGCGTTCTCCAGCACGACGACGGCGGACGGCTGGAACCAGGGGTTTGGCAACCGCACCCGCTTCACGACCGTCCCCGAGCCGTCGAGGGCGCTGCTGCTCGCGCTCGGACTCGCCGGGCTGGGGCTCGGCGCGCGAAGGGTGTCGGCGCGCCGCTAGTCCAAGGCCCGCTCGCCGGGGTATCTTCGCAAGCGTGACTCGTGCGCTCGTCGGGTGGCTCGTCTTACTGGCGATCAGTCTCGCCGCGGACTCCGCGCTGGCGGACGCACAGCGCAAGCTCGAGTCGGGTCGCAAGGCGCTGGAAGCGGGCGACTCGCGGGAAGCGGCCGAGGACTTCGCGGAAGGGCTCGACGACGCGCGCGAGGAGAAGTCGAGTCAGCTGGTGCTGCAGCTCTGTCTCGAGCTCGGCGAGCTCTACGCGACCTACCCGGATCTCGGCCACGAGCAGGACGCCGAGCCGCTGCTCGTCGAGGCGCGAAAGCTCGCCGAGTCGGGGCTCGCCGCTGGGCACAACGCGCGGCTCGAAGCGCTGCGCCGGCTGGGCAGCTACTACGCGGTCGAGGGTCGCAACAGCGACGCGATTCCCGTGCTGGAGCAGTGGCTGAACGAGGCCGCGGGCGCGATTCCGCCCGCCCAGCTCTACAAGTCCTACGAGGCGACGATGCTGCGCGAGGCCTATGAGAGGGTCGGGAACTCCGAGGGCACTGCACGGCTGCGCAAGCTCGCCGAGGACCCGTCGGCCCAGCGCGAGGCGGTCGCGAAGGTGGCGGAGCTCCCGCGCGACCAGCTCTACCTCGAGCCGAACGCGATCGACGCTTCGGGCGCGCCGATCTATCTGCACTTCGACCCGGGCGTGACCCCGCTGCGTGTCTCGGTGGCGCTGCCCGAGACGCCCGCCGCCGACGGCGACGCCGAGCAGACGCGCGAGGTCGCGATTCGCGGCATCCGCGAGTGGGAGACCGCGATCCAGCGCCTGCGCCCCGACTTCCGGATAGACATCGAGCGCGACGTCGCGAGCGCGCCGATCCGGGTCGCCTGGAGCGACCGCCCGCCGGGCTACTCGGGCGGCACCGGGACCGTGCGCGCGGAGACCAGCGACGGGAAGCTCGTCACGCGCGGCGAGGTGATCCTGTCGGCGAAGCCGCTGCCCGGCCGCGGTGAGAAGCTCTCCCTCGGCGAGGTGTACGCGAACGCGGTCCACGCCTTCGGCCGCGCGCTCGGCCTCGGCTACTGCCAGGACTGCGACTCGATGCGCAGCATGGGCTGGAAGCTTCGCGAGGGCCCGGTGCGCCCGACCGACCTCGACCTGCGCACGCTCGAGGCGCTTCTCGCGCTGCCGAACGGCGAGCGCGCGGGCGAGCCGAGGTCGACGGACGGCGTGCTCGCGGACCTGGCGTTCGTCAACACCGGCGACGACCGGCACATCTACGTGGACATCGCGAAGGCCGGCGCGGCGCCGTTCGTCGTGCAGCTCGACACGGGTGCGTCGGAGACGGTGATGACGCCCGTCTACGCGCGCGCGCTCGGCGTGGCCGCGCGCGCGGTGAAGAGCGACCCTCACCGGCGCGAGAGCGTGACCGGCAAGGACGTGCTTTTCTGGGTCACCGATCAGTTCTCAGGGCCCAGCGACACGCGCTGGAGCTACGCGCTGCTCGGCGGCTCGTATCTCGAGAGCTATGTGCTCGAGGTCGACGTGTCGGGCCGGCGCGTGCGCCTGCTCGATCCGGCGGTGCACGCCGTGGGCGGCGAGAAGCCACGCGCGGGAGAGCACGTCGTCGATCTCGAGCTTGCGCACTCGTGGCCGCTCGTCGAGGTGAGGCTCGGCAGCGGCACGACTACCGCGCTGATCGACACGGGATCGATGGGCAGCGTGAACCTCACGCAGGAGGCCGCCGCGCGGCTCGGCATCGCGCTGGACCCGAACGCACCGCGCCGCAAGTGGCAGAACGTGCTGGGCACGGCGGTCGCAGCGGTGCAGCGCGTGCCCAGCGTGGGCATCGGCGCGCTCACGGTGGAGGACGTCGAGCTCGACATCGCCCTGCGCGACAGCGGCGTGCGCATCGAGCGCATGATCCTGCAGAACGAGACGCTGCTGGGGCTGGAGCTGCTGCGCCGCTTCGTGGTGCGCATCGACTATCCGCGCAAGAAGCTCGGCCTCACGGCGCTCGCGACCGACGTCCCACCCTGAGGATCGCGTGCCAGAGTCGGCGCTCGATCGCCGCGCCGATCTCCATCCCCTCGGTCGGCGCCGCGAACGGTCCCGCAGGGTGCTGCGGTTCTGTGGTAGCGGGGACAGGATTCGAACCTGTGACCTTCGGGTTATGAGCCCGACGAGCTACCGGACTGCTCCACCCCGCACCGAGTGGGGCGGAGGATTGCGCGGAGTGGGGGTGCTGTCAATTCGCGAGGAGGATTCGAGCAGTGCCTCAAGGAGTTGGGCCAGGGGCTTGCGGCATCGGCGATGCGCAGCTCGACACGTCTTCGCGTGCCGGGGCCACTTTCCCGCAGGGCTCATCTCCCGAGCGCCTCGAGGAGGGATGGATATGACGCGTCGGAACCGGGTCGCGGCGGCGATCCTCGCGCTTGCGGCCGCGGCGCCGCAGCTCGCGGCCGCGGACTACTGGCGCTACGAGACGGAGACCGGCGCGGTCGCCTTCACCGACGACCCGAAGGGGATTCCGGCGAAGTACCAGGCGAGCGCGCGGGCCGTGCAGGAGGAGAGCCTGTTCGACTACGGCCGGCTCTCGGTGGTCGATTCGGACGCGAACCGCGCCCCGACACGCGAGCGTGTCGGGCGCGACGAGGCCGCGGTGCCGGTGTTCGCCTGGCCGGTCTCGCAGGCGCCCTCGGCCGTCCCGCGCTCGGAAGGCGCGACCTCGCGCGTGCGCGTGAACGTGAACGGGATGCAGGTCGACGTGGAGGGTGCCGAGGACGACGACGAGCCGCTCTACGTGGACCGCGGCCAGTACTTCGACATGAACGACGAGTACTTCGATCGGCGCGGGATCACCTCGCCCACCACGATCATCCGCCGCGGCGACAAGCCGATCGCGTACATCGACGAGCGCTGAGGCGAGCGGCTAGCGCTGGGGACTGGCGGGAACCGGCTCGGCGCCCGCGGGCCGGGCGACCGCCTCGAAGACGGCCAGGTCCGCCGAGACCTCCCAGCGGCGCTCGAGCTCCAGGAAGCGCCAGGTCTGCTTCTGGCGCAGCTTGCGCTCGGTCAGCGCAGGCGGGTTGTAGAACTCCCAGGAGACGAGCACGTCGACCTCGCGCCCGCCGACCCCCTTCGGGACGGCGCTCAGCACCTCGACCGATGTGAAGCGGAACGGGCCGGGGTCGCCGTCGAAGAGCGCGAAGAACGGCTCGCGCTGGTCGGGCGCCATCTGCGCGGCGGCTTGCTGCAGGCGCCCCCAGCGCAGGTCCTGGTTGTAGGCCTCCGCCGTCTCGTCCACGCTCGGGAAGCCGTGCTCGCCAAACGAATCCGCGATCAGCGCGGGAATCGCGCAGGCCGCAAGCAGCGGCGCGAGGAGCGAGAGGCCGATCGCAAGAACCCGTCGCAGCATCGAGCATTCCCCCCGGGCAGACCTATCGGCTGCAAAGTGGCATTTTCCGAAGCGCAGGGCAGGGGAGGCAGGGGAGAGAGGCGTGGCACCGGGGCGGGAGCTTCTGCTGGGGATCGACATCGGCGGCACCAAGACCCAGATCGCGCTGGGCCGTGCCGACGGCGAGCTGCTGCGCGAGGCGCACCTCGAGGGCTGGACTTCGGGCGATTTCGAACTCGACTTGGAGACGATCGCCGCGCGGGCGCTCCGGCTGCTCGACGAGGCGGGCGCGTCGGCGGACGAGATCGACGCGGTCGGCGTCTCTGCACCCGGACCCCTCGACCCGGTCGCGGGCGTGATCCGGCGCGCGCCGAACCTTCCGGGCTGGGTGGAGGTGCCGATCCGAGCGCGGCTCGAGCAGCGGCTGGGCCGGCCCGTCCGGCTCGAGAACGACGCGAACGCGGCCGCGCTCGCCGAGTGGCGCTTCGGCTCGGGGCGGGGCTCGCGCGCCTTCGTCTACCTGACCATGAGCACCGGCGTCGGCGGCGGGCTCGTGCTCGACGGCCGGCTGTACCGCGGAGCGCGCTACGGCGCCGGCGAGATCGGGCACATCCCCGTCGTGCCGGGCGGGCTCCGCTGCGTCTGCGGCCTGCGCGGCTGCCTGGAGGCGTATACGGGCGGCGCGGCTCTGGCCCGGCGGATTCGCGAGGACCTCGAGGCGGGCGCCGCGAGCTCGATCCGAGGGCGCGTCGCGGGCGATCCGTCTCGGGTCAGCGCGCGCGTCTGGGTCGAGGCCGTTCGAGCCGGCGACGCCTACGCGGTGCGCCTCTACGAGGAGTGGCTCGACCGGCTCGCGCAGGGCCTCGCGATCGTGGTGCTCGCGCTCGATCCCGACCGGATCGCGCTCGGCACGATCGTCGCGCACAACACCGATCTGTTTCTGGTGCCGCTTCGCGAGCGGCTCTTCGCGCGCATCTGGCCGCACCTTCGCGACACGGGCGTCGTGGCGATCGAGCTCGGCGAGCGGCTGCCGGCCTACGCGGGGCTGTGTACGGCGCTGCTCGAGCCGCTCGATTCCCGGTCCGAAAGGCCGAAATAGCCCTCGCGCCAGACCTCGACGAATTCTCGAAGTCGGCCCGCCGAAACGGCCTCGCGCAGATCCCGCACGAGCTTCATGTAGTACGCGATGTTGTGCAGCGACAGCAGCCGCGCGCCGAGCGAGTCGCCGCTCTGCAGCAGATGCCGCAGATACGCGCGCGAGTGGCGCCGGCAGACCGGGCAGGCGCAAGCTGGATCGAGCGGCAGGCGCTCGTCGCGAGCGCTCGCGTTGCGCAGGTTGAGCCGGCCGCGCGACGTGAACACCGAGCCGTGTCGGCCGTTCCGGGTCGGCACGACGCAGTCGAACAGGTCGACGCCCGCCTGCACCCCCGAGACCAGGTCCTCGGGCAGGCCCAGGCCCATCAGGTAGCGCGGCGCTTCGGCGGGAAGCTCGGCGACCGCAGCGACGACCAGCCGCTCGCGCTCCTCGGCCGACTCACCCACGCCCAGACCGCCGATCGCGAAGGCGTCGAAGCCGAGCGCGCGCGTGCGCGCGGCGCTCTCGGCGCGCAGCTCGCAGTCTCCGCCGCCCTGGACGATGCCGAAGAGCCGCTGGTCGGCGCGCCGGTGCGCGGTCCGGCAGCGCGCGGCCCAGCGCTCGCTGCGCTCGAGGCAGGCGCGCGTTCGCGCGCGCGCATCGTCGCTCTCCGGGACGATCGCCTCGAACTCGTCGAGCACGACGATGAAGTCCGCGCCGAGCGCCTCCTGGATCTCGATCGCCCGCTCCGGCGACAGGAACACGGTGCGCCCGTCGACGGGGCTCTTGAACTCGACGCCCGCCTCGCCGCGCTTGCAGTGCGCGCCGAGCGAGAAGACCTGGAATCCGCCGGAGTCTGTAAGGATCGGCCCCGACCAGCCCATGAATCCGTGCAGCCCGCCGTGCGCGCGCACCAGCTCCTCGCCCGGTCGCAGGCTCAGGTGGTACGTGTTCGCGAGCAGCCCCTGCACGCCGACGCGCGATAGCTCGTCCGGGCTCAGACCGCGAACCGCGCCGTAGGTGCCGACGGGCAGGAACGCGGGCGTTTCGAGCACGCCGTGGCTCGTCACGAAGCGACCCGCGCGCGCGGCCCCATCGCGCGCTTCGAGCGCGAAGCTCGGTCTGTGCCCCGCGGCTAGCGGATCCAAAGCGCATCTCCGTAGGAGAAGAAGCGGAACTCCGCCGCGATCGCGTGCGCGTAGGCGCGCCGGGTCGCCTCGACCCCGGCGAACGCCATGACCAGCGCGAGCAGGCTCGAGCCCGGCAGGTGGAAGTTGGTGATCAGGGAGTCGACCGCGCGGAACTCGTGTCCGGGCAGGACCAGGAGCGTGGTGTCGCCGGCGCCCGCGGCGCCGCCCGTGGTCTCGAGCGCGCGCACCACCGTCGTTCCGACGGCGATCACGCGCCCGCCTTCCGCGCGGGTCTCGGCGATCGCGCTCGCGGTGGCCTGCGGCACGCAGAAGCGCTCCGCCTCGAGGCGGTGCTCCGCGAGCCGTTCGCAGCGGATCGGGCGGAAGGTTCCCGGGCCCACGTGAAGCGTGACCGTCGCGATCCGAAGCAGGGCCGCGAGCTCGCGCGTGAAGTGCAGCGACGCGGTCGGCGCGGCGACCGCGCCCGGCTCGCGCGCGAAGATCGTCTGGTAGTCGGCGAGATCCCTCGCGTCGGGCGCCTCGCGCGCGATGTACGGAGGCAGCGGCGCCTCGCCGAGCGACTCGAGCACGCTGTCCTCGGAGCGGCCGTCCGCGCTCTCGAATGCGAGCCGGCAGGCGCCGCCGGGAAGCACCTCCACGACCTCCGCGGAGAGCGCGCCGAAGACGAGCGCGAGCCCCGGAACGAGTCTTCCTCGCGCGCGCACGAGCGCGGTCCAGGTCCCGTCGGGGCGGCGCTCGAGGAGCAGCGCCTCGGCCCTTCCGCCGCTCGCCTTGCGCCCGCGAAGCTTCGCAGGGCGCACGCGCGTGTCGTTCACGACCACCAAGTCGCGGGGATCGACGTGCGCGGCGAGGTCGGCGAAGCGCAGCTCCGCGAGCGCGCCGTCCCCTCGGTCGAGCACCAGCAGTCGCGCGGCGTCGCGCGGCTCGATCGGCGCCTGCGCGATCCGCTCGGGCGGAAGCTCGTACTGCAGATCGGCCGGACCGATCACGGCCGACCCAGCGTCGCAAGCGTCTCCGGCTTCTCCGCGAGCGCGTCGTACGAGAACAGCGCGATCCCGGCCGGCGCAACCTCGCGCGCGAGCGCGAGCTGGTCTCTGATTCGCGCGGGCTCCGACGCGAAGAGCCAGCTGCCCAGACCGAGCCAGACGCGCTCTCCGCCGACGCCGCCGCGCAGCGCGTGCGCCTGGTAGCGGAGCAGTCGGTCGTCGCGCGTGTACGCCATCGCGACCGCGAAATCGAGCAGGCCCTCGTCGAGCCAGCCGCGCCAGTCCTGGAACGACGTCAGGTACGCGCGGTCCGCGTACGCCATGGCGGCGGCCGAGAGCTGCCACGTCTGCGGAATGCGACCGCGCAGCGCGGCGACCAGATCGCGCACGCGCTCGCGGCGGAATCCGTCCCACGCGTCTCCGCGCGAGAAGCCGCCGTTCGCCTGAGCGAAGCGCGCGCGCGCCACCTCGCCGTAGCCGAAGTCGAGGCCCAGCGAGAAGCGGGATCCGGGGGTCATCGGCAGCGCGAACGGGTAGCGGATGTAGTCCAGGTGCAGGCCGTCCAGCTCGGGCGCCGCGCGGACCAGGTCGTCGACGGTGGCCTCGAGGTGCGCGATCACGCCGGGCACGGCGGGATCGAGCCAGAGCCCCGGCGTCTCGAGCTCGAGAAAAGCTCTCTCCGGCTTGGGCACGTTTCCGTCGGGATAGTCGAGCAGGCTCCGACCGCGGCTGTCGACCAGGACCGCCTCGCGTCCGACCGCGCGCAGGATCGGCGCGCTTCGGTTCGACGCGAGCGCAAGGCAGTTGAACCAGGCGTGCACGCGCAGGCCCCGCGAGTGCGCGCGCGCGATCAGATCGGAGAGCGGCTCGGGTGCGGTCGGATCGCGCGCCTGGAGCGCGCGAAACGGCGCGTCGTCCGCGTGCGTCGACGCAAACCAGCTCCGGCCCGCGCGATGCACCTGCACGAAGAGATCGCTCGCTCCGAGCGCGACCGCGCGCTCGATCAGGCTCGCGATCTTCTCCGGCGACTCGAGCGCTCGCTCGCTGCCCTCGGCGAGCACCCAGAGCCCGAGCCCGGGCTTCGGCGGGGCGGGTGGAACTGGCGCGACCGCCTCTCGCGAGCACGCACAGACGAGCAGCGCCGCGAGCGAGATTCGGAAGAGGGCGCGCATGGCTGGCGGCGAGCGTAGCAGAGGCCGGGAAACGCGCCGTTCTCGCTCGACGCCGACGTGCCGGTTAGATTCGTGGCCCCGCATGACCGCCCGGCCGATCCACGCTGCGATGCTCTGGCGCGTCTGCGCGCTCGCGACGCTACTCGCGTTCGCGCCCGCCGCCGCGGCCGACGAGACCGAGTCGCAGATCGCGGCGACCCTTCGGGAGGCCAACGCGCTGCGCGAGGCGGGGAGCTACGCGAAGGCCGCAAAGCGGCTGCGCCGGCTGGAGAAGACCGAGCTCGGGGCGGGCGTCGGACTGCTTCGCGCGCGCCTGCACCTGGCCGATGGAAACGCCGCCAAGGCCGCAGAGGTCGCCGAGGCCTCGCTCCTGCTCGATCCGCCCGCGGAGCTGCGCGCGCATCTCTACGCCGAGCTCGCTCGCGCGCGGCTCGAGCAGAGTGACCTGGAGGGCGCCCGGCGCGCCAAGGAGAGCGCCTGGAACGCGACCGGCAGCGCCGACTACGCGGCGGAGCTCGCGGTCGAGATCGCCCGCGCGTACGAGCAGGGCGCGCGGTCCGCCGAAGCCTTCGAGCTCTACGAGCGCGCCTGGCGCAGCTGGCCGCTCGCGCCTGCATCGGTCGAGGCTTGGACTCGCGCGCGGGCGCTCGGTCCGACGCTCGGAGCTCCCGAGCCGGACGTCGGGGCGCTCGTCGCTCGCGCCGACCGACTTCGAGCGGCGTTCCGCTGCGAGCAGGCACTGCCGCTGTACGAGACGGTGCTCGCGCGCGCGGATGCGACGGCGGCCGCGAAGCAGCGCGTCGAGGGATCGCGCGCCGACTGCCTCTTCGCCGGACGCCGCTACCCCGAGGCGCTCGAGGCCTATCGCCAGATCGCCGCGCGCGAGCCCGCCAATCGCGACGCGAAGATCCTGATCGGCCGATCGCTGCTGCGCTCAGGCCAGCAGAGCGCGGCCGTCGCCGCGTTCGAACGGCTCACGCGCTCGAAGGACGCGCTCACGCGCACGCGCGCGCGCGCGCTGCTCGCGATCGCGGTCGAGGACACCGAGCCCGCGCGCGCGTTCGAGCTGCGGCGCGAGGTCGAGCGCCAATCCGAAGACCGGGCGCTCGCGGCCGAGGCGCGCTGGTCGCTGGCGTGGGCGGATTTGCGGGCAGGGCGCGACGAGCAGGCTCTGCCGCGGCTCGACGCGCTCGCCGACGGTCCGAGCAGCGACATCGAGGTCCAGCGCGCGCGCTACTGGCGCGGCGTGGTGCGCGCGCGCTCGGCGGCCCCGCTCAGCGCCGAGACGGGTGGCGTGCAGCTCCGCGCGCTCGCCGAGGACGTGCCGCTCTCGTACTACGGTCTGCTCGCAGCGCAGCGCGTCGGGTCGAGCGCGCCCGAGCGCGGCATCCTCGGACCGAGGCTCGCGCCCGCGGAGTCCGCGCCGCTGCGCCGTGCCCGACTGCTGGTCGACGGCGGCTTTCCCGAGGTCGCCCAGGACGAGCTGGTCAGCTTCTCCGACGCAGCCCGCCTGGGACGCGAGCAGCGCATCGACCTCGCGCGGCTCTTCTACCGCACCGGCGATCCGCACCGCGCCCAGCAGCTGATCCAGAGCGGATTCGGCGCGGCGCTCGAGCGCGGCATCGACCCGATCTGGCGCGACGCATGGGAGCTCGCCTGGCCGCAGGCGTTCCGCGAGTGGGTCGCAAGCGCCGAGCAGGAGTTCCGCTTCGACCCGGCGCTGGTGTACGCGATCATGCGGGAGGAGAGCGAGTACCGCCCCGAGGTGAGCTCTCCCGCGGGCGCCCTCGGGCTGATGCAGATCATCCCGCCGACGGCGAACCGGATCGCGGCAGAGCTCGCGCTCGCAGGCTTCGAGCCGGCCCAGCTCTTCGATCCCGCGCTGAACATCCGCTTCGGAACCTTCTACCTGCGCTCGCTGGTCGCGCGTTTCGATGGCTCGCGGCCGTTGGCGATCGCGTCGTACAACGCGGGGCCGGAGGCGGTCTCGCGCTGGCTCCGCCTGGACGGTGCGCAGCCGGACGACGTGTTCGTGGACTCGGTGCCTTACGGGGAGACGCGCCGCTACGTGAGGCGCGTGCTGCGCTCCTACCACCTCTACCGGCTGCTCTATCCGGAACCGCCCGCTCAAAGCCCCGCGTCGTCCGACCGATAGCGGGGCATGACCAAGGCGATCCTGGCGCTGCTCGTCCTGTGCATCGCGCTCGGCGGTGCGGGCTATTGGAACTACTCGCGAAACGCCTCGCTGGAAGCGGATCTTCACCTGCCGAGGCCCTACGCGTCGGTTGCGACGCGCGACGTGGGAGAGCTCCTCGCGGCCTACCAGGGCGAGCTCGATCGCCTCAAGGGCAGCGTCGGCAAGGCTCCCGGCGGTGCGGACGTGATCGACCGGTTCGACGCCAGCGACGTCGGCGGCAAGGCGGAGGGCTTCGCGAGCTTCCAGCGCGAGAATCAGCGCTGGCGGAACGGCCGCAGCCGGATCTTCGAGCTCGAGAAGACGATCGCCGATCTGCGCCTCGAAAAATCGATCCGCGACCGGGGGCTCGACGACGCTCGCAAGCGGCTCTGGCTGCGCCTCACGACCTTCTGAGGACCGCGCTAGTCGTCGTCGTCATCGGCGGCAGGCTCCTCGTCCGGCTCCTCGATGTCGGGAGTCTCGATCCCGCCGTCCTCGATCTCGATGTCCTCGAACCCGGTGACGTCGGCGTCGATCGGCGTGTCGAGATCCTCGCCCTCGTCGATCGGCGGCGGCGGCTTGATCGCCTTCTTCGGTGCGGCCGGCGCCGCGGCCTTCTTGGCTCTGGATCGCTTGGGTTTCTCGAATGCGGGCGACTGGCGCTGATCCGCATTGCACTTCGGGCAGTGCGGATCGGGCTTGTTCATGTCGTAGAACTTGGCCGAGCACGAGTAGCAGGTCCATTTCTGGCCGAGCTTGGCCTTGCGAGCGGCGGCATCCATGCGTTCAAGCGCTCCTTTCGCGCGGGGTATACCACGGGTCTGCGAGAGGGCAAGCCGTGGTTGGGTCTGGCGAGTTTCTGGGATCCGTCTGATTTAACAGAATGCTACTTATCGGAAGCTGGTGCCGGGGCTGCGGGCGCGAGCGATTCGAGCTTGGACTGCTCGATCGCGATGCGCGCCACGATGCCTTGCTCCTCCGCGACCTCGGGCGAAGCCGAGAGCGCCTGCTGATAGGCGCCGACCGCGCGGGCTGGAGCGCCGGCGCGAGCAAACGCTTCGCCGGCGGCGATCCAGAGCAGAACGCGCGCGCGGTACGCCTCGATCCGGGCGCCCGCTTCGTAGGCCTCTGCAGCCGCGAGCGGATTGCCGCTCTGATCCAGGACGTAGCCACGCAGCCGCAGCGCGACCCCGCGACGCGCGTCGTCCGGATCGAACGCTGCCACCAAAGCCTCGAGTCGATGGTCGGCGGCCGCCAGGTTGGCGAGGCCCACTTCGAGCTCCGCAGCGCGCAGACCCGCGATCCGCGCGGTGTCGCTCGACCCGTGCGCGGCGATGAACGCCTCGAGCTCGGCCAACGCCGCCTCG
>Ga0194120_10000427_pt1 | contig 79506 bp, 75 predicted proteins | sample TA2MahCa65mmetaG_FD_148642 | JGI IMG/M metagenome (GOLD analysis project Ga0194120, IMG submission 148642) | Freshwater microbial communities from Lake Tanganyika, Tanzania - TA2015019 Mahale Deep Cast 65m | ecosystem: Environmental > Aquatic > Freshwater > Lake | place: Tanzania: Lake...
TGCCAGCACCTTCGCTGACCTCAAAACCACTGCGCGCAATCGGCTGTGCTCCATGCAACGCCGCCCGAGCCTGATCCGCGCCTTCTGGCAACAGGCTGAACTGCCATTGTGAAACTGTCAGGCATTTATGCAAGGCTCAATAGTTGGCGCGGCCCGCGAGATCACCGCCGAGCGCGACGCCAAACTGGCTGCGCTCCGCGAGATGATTGCGAACAAGCGCCGGTACCCGATCAACGGCCAGAACCGGAAGGTCATCGTGTTCACTGCCTTCGCGGATACCGCCCGCTACCTCTACGAACAGCTCGCGCTCTGGGCAAAGTCCGATCTCGGCCTCGACTGCGCCCTAGTCACCGGAACGGGCACTAACCAGACGACGCTACCTAAACTACGGCGCGATCTCGCCTCGATTCTTACGGCTTTCGCACCACGCGCGAAGGAGCGCCCGGAGGAACTCGCCGCGGAGGGCGACCTGGACCTGTTGATCGCCACTGACTGCATCTCCGAAGGCCAGAACCTGCAGGACTGCGACTGGCTCATCAACTATGACATCCACTGGAACCCGGTGCGTATCATCCAGCGCTTCGGGCGCATCGACCGTATCGGCTCGCCTAACGACCGCATCCAGCTCGTCAACTTCTGGCCTAACATGGAGCTCGAGGAGTACATCAATCTTGAGCAGCGCGTGAGCGGCCGCATGGTGCTGCTCGACATCTCGGCGACGGGCGAGGAGAACCTGATCGAGCAGCAATCAGGCAACCAGATGAACGACCTGGAGTACCGCCGCAAGCAGCTTCTCAAGCTCCAGGACGCCGTTATTGATTTGGAGGACCTCTCGACCGGAGTCTCCATCGCGGACCTCACGCTGACCGACTTCCGCATTGACCTCGCGGAGTTCCGCAAGGCGCATCCCGGCGCGCTGGAGGCCCAGCCACTCGGCACGTTCGCGGTCACCACGACTGGCGAGGCTGAGATTCCTCCCGGCATCGTCTTCTGCCTGCGCGCCGAAGGGGGCGCGGCCTCCCGAATCCCCGAGGGCGGCTACCCGCTCGCCCCCCACTACCTGGTCCACGTCGGCGACGACGGCGCTGTGCTGCTGCCCTACCCGCAGGCCAAGCAGATTCTCGACCGCCTGAAGCGCCTCTGCCTGGGGCGCGATCTGCCCGACGCCGGCGCCTGTGCCCGCTTCGACAAGGCGACGAAGAACGGGGAGGACATGCGGCACGCGCAAAGGCTGCTCGCCGCCACCGTGGCGTCGGTGGTCGGCAAGAACGAGGAGCGCGCCGTCGCTAGCCTTTTCACACCCGGCGGCACGCATGCGCTCGCCGGCGAGTTCGCCGGGATCGATGACTTCGAGGTTGTGGCCTACCTGGTCGTCCTGCCAGCAGAAGCAGCCGGCGCAATCCCTGAGGCGAGCAAGTCATGACCGCCGAGGAGCTGTCGAGACTGGTCGAGGCCGGCGAAACGCTCGCGGTCGAGTTCAAGGGTGAGGAGCGTGAGGGCCTCTCGGATACAGAGCTGGTGGAGGCCGTCGTTTGCCTCGCCAATCGGCCTGGTACCGATCCCGCATGGCTGCTCATCGGGGTCGAGGACGACGGCCGGGTGACGGGCGCACGCCCGCGGCACACTGACCGCACCGATCCCGCCAGGCTGCAGGCGCTCGTGGCGAATCGGACGAGACCGGCGCTGTCGGCGCGAGTCGACGTGGTGGACATCGCCGGAAAGCCCATCGTTGTCATCGCAGTGCCGGCCGGCCGCTCGCCGGTCGGTACCACGGATGGCAAGTACGTGCGCCGGGCGCTGGGCGGCGACGGTCGACCGGCATGCCTGCCGATGCACTTCCACGAGATGCAATCGCACCAGGCCGATCGCGGCTTGCTCGATCATTCCGCGCTGGCGCTGCCAGACGCTCGCTGGCAGGACCTCGACCCGCTCGAATTCGAACGATTCCGCCGCTTCGTGCGCGAGAGCCAGGGGCGAGGCGATGCGAGCCTCGTCGAGTTGCCGGATCTCGAGCTCGCGAAGGCGCTTGGCGCAGTTCAGGCCAACCATGAAGTGTCCGCCGTGCGCGTGCTCGCTCTGCTGCTCTTCGGCCGCGAAGAGGCGCTGCGCCGGCTACTGCCGACTCACGAGGTCGCCTTCCAGGTTCTGTCGGGGCAGAGGGTGGAGGTCAACGATTTCATTCGCTGGCCGCTGCTGCGTGTCGTGGATGAGCTGCTGGCGCGATTCCGGGCTCGCAACCGGGAGGAGGAGCTGCTGGTCGGCATGCTGCGGGTCGCCGTGCCCGACTACGCCCCGGCTGCCTTTCGGGAGGGGGCTGCGAACGCCCTGATCCACCGCGACTACACTCGGCTCGGCGCCGTGCACGTGCAGTGGCACGAGGACAGGATCGAGATCGCCAATCCCGGAGGCTTTCCTGAGGGCGTCCGTCTCGACAATCTGCTGGTCACCCAGCCGCGGCCCCGCAATCCGCTCCTGGCCGATGCCTTCAAGCGCGCCGGCATCGTCGAGCGCACCGCTCGTGGCATCGACACCATTTTTCACGAGCAGCTTCGTAACGGCCGTCCAGCGCCGAACTACGGGCGCAGCAACGAGAGCGGGGTGGTGCTCGTCCTGCCGGGTGGCAAGGCGAACATGGCGTTTGCGCGTCTCGTCGCCGAAGAGAGCCAGGCCGCCCGCCCCCTATCGCTGGACGACCTTCTGCTCCTCAACCACCTCTGGCTGGAGCGCCGTCTCAGTACGATCGAAGCCGCGGTGCTGATCCAGAAACCCGAGAGCGAGGCGCGTACCCGCCTGCAGCGCTTGGTCGAAGCCGGACTCGTCGAAGCGCGCGGCGAACGCAAGGGCCGGACCTGGCACCTCTCAGCTCCCGCCTATCGGCGCCTTGGAGAATCGGCAGCCTATGTTCGGCAGCGGGGATTCGAACCGCTCCAGCAGGAACAGATGGTCCTACAGTACGTGGCGACGAACGGCCGCATCACGCGGCGTGAAGCGGCGGAGCTGTGCAAGCTCTCGCCCGATCAGGCCAAACGGATCCTCTCGCGGCTCGTAGCCCGGCGAGAACTGCAGATGGAGGGGGAGCGAAAGGGCGCGTTCTACACGCGGCCGCCCGAAAATATGGGCGGACCCAATCCTGATTTAGGCGCGCCCATAAGACCGCCCAAATCCGGCCGCTGGGAGCCTCGCGAATGACCGGGGACGAAGCCATCGCCGCCCTCGATCTCCCGGCGGCGGCGCGCGTGGATCGTCGCGTGCCGAAGACGCTGCTCCTGGAGCACGGGGCGCCAACGGCCGCGGACAAGCGCCACATCAACGAGGGCATCGAGCAGATCCTGTGGGTCGCTGCCCTGAAGCCCACGACGATCGGCGTTGCCGCGCATCGCGACGACGCACGCGAGTACCTGGAGATCGCGGTGCTCCGCGTGGCGCTTCGGGCCGACGCGAAGCCCCCTCGGCTCAACGAGCTGCTGCACCGGGCCGTACCGTACCCGGTTTTCGCCGTGACCGAGCTGGGCGACCGCGTGAATCTTTCGCTCGCGCACAAGCGCTGGTCGCAGGGTGAGGCCGGCAAGACCGTGCTCGAAGGCGAGCCGGTGGCCACTGACTGCCCGCGCGACGGGGACCCGCATGGACCCGCGCTCGTGGCTGCCCTGGCGCTCGGCCGTCAACCTCGAGCCTCGCTGCTGGCGCTCTATCAAGGATGGGTCGACGTGTTGCTCGCGCTCGAGGCCGCCCGGCGGACGGGTCGGTTCGAGATCCTGGACGTTGCCGAACGCCGGGCCGCTCGCCGCGAGGCGCTGCGGGACTGCGCGCGTTTCGAGGCCGAGATGGCGCGCCTGCGCGCGGCGGCGGCGAAGGAGAAGCAGATGCCGCGGCAAATCGAGCTGAACCTGGAACTCAAGCGCGCCGAGGCCGCCCGCGCGGCCGCGCTCGCACAATTGTGAGGAACGAGATGACGATGAAGAAGCTGACCGCCGACGATCCCGAAAGCCGCTCGCCCGACCTCGTCGCCGAGAACGTCGAGCGGCTGAAGGCGCTCTTCCCGGAACTGGTGACGGAGGGGCCGAACGGCGCCGCGGTCAATGTGGACGTGCTCAAGACGCTGGTGGGCGATGCCACCGTCACCGACGCGGACGAGAAGTACGGCCTCAACTGGCACGGCAAGCGCCGCGCGCGCCAGCTCGCGCTCACGCCCTCGGCCGGCACGCTGCGCCCGTGCCCTGAAGACAGCGTGGACTGGGATACCACGCAGAACCTGATGATCGAGGGCGACAACCTGGAGGTGCTGAAGCTCCTGCAGAAGAGCTACGCAGGGAAGGTGAAGCTGATCTACATCGACCCGCCGTATAACACGGGCAAGGACTTCGTGTACCCGGACAACTTCCAGGACAGCATCAAGAACTATCTTGAGCTTACTGGTCAGATTGAGGGTGGGGCCATGGTATCGTCGAACACAGAAGCCAGCGGGCGGTTTCATACCGACTGGCTGAACATGATGTACCCGCGCCTGAAACTAGCGCGAAGCCTGCTCGCCAAGAATGGCGCCATCTTTGTGAGCATTGATTTCAATGAAGCTGAGCGCCTCAAGCTGGTTCTGGACGAGATTTTCGGAGAGGAGAACTTCCAGCGAGCGATCGTGTGGCGAATCGGGTGGCTGTCGGGCTACAAGACAAGCGCAGACAACTTCATTCGCAACCACGACTCCATCCTCTTCTATTCAAGGAGCCGCGACGACCTTGGCTTCACGAAGAAGTACCTCGAAAACCAGAGCTTTAAGCCGCTGATCAAGAAGGAGCCCAAGCTTGTCGAGAAGCTGACCTCGCTTGGGCTTGGCGATGATCAGCAGCGTGAACTACTGAAGTTCGTCAATCACGAGAACCGGCCGGACCGATACCCAATCGAGGACACCTGGAACTGCAATGAGTACGACGACCTGAACAGCATCGCCATTGTGTCTTTCTCTGGCGAGAAGATCTCGAAGATGCTCGGAATCGACGAGGAGTTCAAGGGCCAGAAATCAGTCAGAATGCTCATGCGCATAGTTGAGTCCATCACGAAAGACGATGACATTGTGATGGACTTCTTCAGTGGGACGAACTCAACGGCCCACGCAACCATGCAACTGAACACCACCGACCGCGGCAAGCGTCGGTTCATCATGGTTCAGCTGCCGGAACCAACACCGAAGGGGTCTGCTGCGGCCACTGCGGGCTATAAGACGATCGCCGACATCGGGAAGGAACGTCTCCGCCGCGCCGGGAGAAAGATCAAGGACGAGAGCCAGCTGTTCGCGGGTGACCTCGGCTTCCGTGTCTTCAAGCTCGACTCCAGCAACATCCGTGCGTGGGAGCCGGACCGTGACGACTTCGACAAGACGCTGCTCGAATCCGTCGAGCACCTGACGCCCGGACGCACCGAGGCGGATGTGCTGTACGAGCTGCTTCTCAAACTCGGCCTCGACCTGTGCGTGCCGATCGAGAAGCGCACCCTCCGCGGGAAGGACGTGCATGCCATCGGCGGTGGCATCCTGATGGCCTGCCTTGCGGAGAAGATCGAGCGCGGCGACGTGGAGGTGCTGGCGCAGGGCATCGTCGAGTGGCACAAGGCGCTCGCCGCAGCCGGGGACACCACTTGCGTATTCCGCGACAGTGCGTTCGCCGACGACGTCGCCAAGACCAACCTGGCGGAGATCCTGAAACAGCACGGCATCACCAACGTGCGGAGCCTGTAGGTAATGGCCGCCTCGGACACCCACATCCTCGTCTTTGCCTACGGCTCCAACATGCTGAGCGCTCGACTCCAAGAACGGTGTCCCGGCGCGACACCGCTGGGCGTCGCAGCGCTGCGGGGCTACGATCTGGCTTGGCACAAGCGGAGCCGAGATGGGTCCGGCAAATGCGATGTGGTCGCCGGTACGAATGACTCGACCGTCTTTGGAGTAGTGTATGAGCTGCCGTGCTCACAGAAGGCGAGTCTCGACCGCGCCGAGGGCCTAGGAGCCGGCTACAACGAATGCACGGTGACTGTGATGCTGAACGATGCCCAGGCAGATGCGGTGATCTACAAGGCGACGGATATCGACCCGACGCTACGACCGTACTCGTGGTATCGGGACCTAGTGGTGGCCGGCGCGCAGGAGCACGGTCTCTCTGCCGACTATGTCGACTGCCTCCGCGCGACTCAAGCGATCGAGGATCCGGCTCGCGAGTGTCACGCGCTCAACGTCGCGCTGGCTAGAGGCGGAGGCAGGTCGTGAAACTCCACTTCGAACCAGACCTCGACTACCAGCTCCAGGCCATCGAGGCTGTCTGCGAGCTGTTCCGGGGCCAGGAGATCTGCCGTACCGAGTTCACGGTCACGAAACCGCGCTCGATGGGCATGGAAGACATGTACGCCTCCACCCTCGGCATCGGCAACCGCCTGACCCTGCTCGACGACGAGCTGCTGAAGAACCTGAGCGACATCCAGATCCGCAACGGTCTGGCCCCGGCCGGTGCGCTAGCCTCCGGCGACTTTACCGTGGAGATGGAGACCGGCACCGGCAAGACCTATGTCTACCTGCGCACGATCTTCGAGCTGAACCGGCGCTTCGGCTTCACCAAGTTCGTGATCGTGGTGCCTTCGATCGCCATCAAGGAGGGCGTCTACAAGTCGCTCCAGATCACTGAGGACCACTTCAGGGGCCTCTACGCCGGCGTGCCCTTCGACTACTTCCTCTACGACTCCGGCAAGCTCGGGCAGGTACGCAACTTCGCCACCAGCGCCCTGATCCAGATCATGGTGGTGACCGTCGGCGCCATCAACAAGAAGGACGTCAACAACCTCTACAAGGACAGCGAGGAGACTGGTGGCGAAAGGCCGATCGACCTGATCAAGGCAACGCGGCCGATCGTGATCGTCGACGAGCCACAGAGCGTGGACGGGGGGCTGTCGGGTGCCGGCAAGCAGGCGCTCGATGCCATGAACCCGCTCTGTACGCTGCGCTACTCGGCGACGCACGCTGACAAGCACCATATGGTCTACCGCCTCGATGCGGTGGACGCCTACGAGCGCCGGCTCGTGAAGCAGATCGAGGTCGCGGCGGCCACAGTAGAAAATGCCCACAACAGACCCTACGTGCGCCTCGTCTCGGTGAGCAACCGCCGCGGCAGCATCAGCGCCAAGGTCGAGCTGGACGTCGAGACCACCACGGGCGTGCAGCGGCGTGAAGTCCCGGTGCAGGACGGCGACGACCTGGAGCAGACGGCCAAGCGCGCGGTCTATGCCGATTGCCGAGTCGGCGAGATCCGTGTCGCCAAGGGTGACGAGTTCATGGAGCTGCGCGCGCCCGGCGGCGAGCAGTACCTGCGGCCGGGCCAAGCCTGGGGCGACGTGGACGCACTCGCCGTCCAGCGCGAGATGATTCGCCGGACCATCAAGGAGCATCTCGACAAGGAAAAGCGCCTGCGCCCGCAGGGCATCAAGGTGCTGTCGCTCTTCTTCATCGACGAGGTGGCTCGCTACCGGCAGTACGATGCCGACGGCAATCCGGTCAAGGGCGACTACGCGCGGATCTTCGAAGAAGAATACCGCCGCCTGGCCAATCACCCCGACTACCGGACGCTCTTCGTGGAGGTGGACTTGAGCCGCGCGGCCGAAGAGGTTCACGACGGCTACTTCTCCATCGACAAGCGCTCGAAGCAGGTGGTGGACACGAGCGAAAGCAACCAGGGCGGCCGCGAGGCCGCCGAGCAGGCCTACAACCTGATCATGAAGGAGAAGGAGAAGCTGCTGTCCTTCGAGACGCCGCTCAAGTTCATCTTCTCGCACTCGGCGCTGCGCGAGGGGTGGGACAACCCGAACGTCTTCCAGATCTGCACGCTACGCGACATCCAGACCGAGCGCGAGCGCCGGCAGACTATCGGCCGCGGGCTTCGGCTGTGCGTCAACCAGGAAGGCCAGCGGCTGCGGGGTTTCGAGGCCAACACGCTGACGGTAGTGGCGACAGAGAGCTATGAGCAGTTCGCCGAGAACCTGCAGAAGGAGATCGAGCAGGAGACCGGCATCCGCTTCGGCATCGTCGAGACGCACCAGTTTGCGGCCGTGACGGTGACCGCCGCGGACGGGAGCACCGCGCCGTTGGGCGTCGAGCAATCGAAAGCCCTGTGGGACCACCTGAAGGAGCAGGGGTACATCGACGCACGGGGCAAGGTGCAGGACACGCTACGGACTGCCCTCAAGGCGGACGCGGTGAACCTCCCGGAGGCCTTCGCGGCGCAATCCGGTCAGATCACCCAGATCCTGCGCAAGCTTGCGGGCCGCCTCGAGATCAAGAACGCCGACGAACGGCGCCAGGTGCGGCCGCGGCAAGCGGTCCTGCAGAGCCCGGAATTCAAGGCGCTCTGGGACCGCATCAAGCACAAGACCACCTACCGGGTCGAGTTCGACAACGAGAAGCTGGTCGAGAGCTGCATCAAGGCGCTGCGCGACGCGCCGGCGATACCCAAGACCCGATTGCAGTGGCGCAAGGCCGACCTGGCGATCGGAAAGGCAGGAGTCGAGGCCACCGAGCGCGGCGGAGCGCAGACCGTCGTGCTGGACGAGGCGGATATCGAGTTGCCCGACCTGCTGACGCAGCTTCAGGACCGCACGCAGCTCACCCGCCGCACCATTCATCGCGTGCTGACCGGAAGCGGGCGGCTGGACGACTTCAAGCGCAATCCCCAGGCGTTCATCGAACTGGCCGCCGAAGCGATCAACCGCCGTAAGCGCCTCGCTGTGGTCGACGGCATCAAGTACCAGCGCCTCGGCGACGAGCACTACTACGCGCAGGAGTTGTTCGAGCAGGAGGAGCTGACCGGCTACCTGAAGAACATGCTCACCGAGACGGCGAAGTCCGTCTACGAGCAGGTGGTTTACGACTCCGGCACCGAGGCCGACTTCGCCGACGGGCTGGAGAAGAACGAGGCCGTGAAGGTCTACGCCAAACTGCCGGGATGGTTCACCGTGTCCACGCCCCTCGGCTCCTACAACCCGGACTGGGCGGTGCTCGTGGAGAAGGACGGCGCTGAGAGGCTCTACCTGGTCGTCGTCGAGACCAAGAGCGGTCTGTTCCTGGACGACCTGCGCGAGAAGGAGGGCGCGAAGATCGAATGCGGAAAGGCGCACTTCAGGGCGCTGCAGGTGCGTGAAACGCCGGCGCGTTACGTCGTGGCACGGTCTGTCGGCGACCTTCTCACATAGACAGGAGGAAGGTGACGCGCGCGCCTGCAAGGGCGGGGTTACGTAGAACGCAGAACCCGCCCCGCAGAGTGGTCTCGTTGCCAGCCGGTACGAACCGTCAGCGAGGCGCCAACCATGACCTACGAGCCCATTCTGCAGCTCCCGACCTGCCCGATTGACATCATCGGCGATGTCCACGGCCAACTGGCGCCGTTGAAGCAGTTGATGACACTGCTCGGCTATGACCAGTGCGGGCGGCATCCGGATGGGCGGCGGCTGGTGTTCGTCGGGGATCCGTGTGATCGCGGTCCCGACAGTCCAGGGGTATTCGAGCTGGTGATGCGGGCGGTCGAGGTCGGGGGAGCCACATGCCTGCTGGGCAATCATGAGCTGGCCCTGGTCGAGGGAGAACCCAAAGCCGGAAACGCCTGGTTCTTCGGTGGAAAGCGAGATGCGGAACGCGACCGAACGACCTTCGGGCCGTTCAGGCGCCTTGCGCCCGCCCGCAGGGACGAGATTCTGGCCTTCTGCGAGGCGATGCCCGTTGCAGCGGAACATCGCGAGCTGCAGATCGTGCACGCGTGCTGGGACGAGGAATGCGTGGAGTTCGTGCGGTCATTGGGCCGGGTCTCGAACACCGAGATCATCCGGCACGGGCTGGCAAGGGCGCAGGGGTATCTCGCTCGATACGGTCTCGCCGAGCGGTTTCCGGCGGCCAAGGCCAGACTCGAGAAGCAGCGCAGGCGACGTTCATGGAAGGCGGGTGGGCCGCACAGCGCGGCGGTGGGCACATTGATCGAGGACCTGAAGCAGGGTGAGGTGATTCAGCAGCGACACAACCCGATGATGGTGCTGACCTCGGGGTACGAGCGAGAAGCTCGCACTCCGCAATGGCTCGCCGGGAAGTGGCGGTTCCTGGAGCGCGTGCCCTGGTGGAGGAGAGCGAAGCTGGCCAAGCCGACGGTCTTTGGACACTACTCGAGGCAGCGGGAGCTTGTAAGGGTCGAGGATCACGACGAGCACTCGGTTCTGTTCGGGGCCGCGAGGGATGAGCACTGGCTGGGGCCGGACCGGCTTGCGATGTGCGTGGATTACCGTTGGCACGGCAACTCGAGGCGGCCCGCGCTCGCAGCCCTTCGCCCGGATATCGGCGACCTGATGTTCTGGGACGGACGACTGACGAGTCGCTGGGGGAAGCGGGCGGAACGCGCAGGCGTTAACTGAGCGTGATCGTCCGGGCCGGGACGAAACCATCGTTCTCGTGGTGGCCCACGTAGCCGCGGGGATTACAGGCGACAATGGTCTGGTCGATCAGGTATTCGAAGGACTCGTGGACGTGGCCGTGGATCCACAGGTCGGGGTCGTAATCGCGCATGAGCTGCTCGTAGTCCGAGCCATACAGCTTGTCGAAGCCGCGGCGCTTCCCGCGCGTGGACTGCGGGCTCGGCGCGTGGTGGGTGACGACGATCAGGCGCCGACTATCGCGGCCCGCCAGTTCTGCCCGGATGAAATCGGCTGACTGCAGGTGCTCCTGATAGATGCGGCTCGGCTTGAGCGAGCCGAGCGTGGCGGTGCCGTCGGAGATTGCCGAGTAGTCGGTCATCATGTTGCGGGCTTCGGCCATCAGCCGTTGGTTGCCGCCGCCGAAGTCCGACCAGAAGGTCGCGCCGACGATGCGCACGCCGTTGATGGTCACGGCCCCGTTGTCGAGGAAATGGACGTCGGCGATAGTCCTCCCCAGGTCGGCGAGTGCCTGGCGCTGGCAGTCGAACTCGTGGCCGTAGAACTCGTGGTTGCCGGCCACCATGACCACCGGCACCTGCGTGGCCAGGCGGCGGACCAGGTAATCCATGCCCGCCACCTCGGTGTGCAGGTCACCGGCCAGCACCAGCAGGTCCGCCCGCGGATCGATCGGCATCTGGAGCCGGTCCGGCGTGCAGTGCTCGAACTCCAGGTGCAGGTCGCTCGCGTACTGCACGACAAATGGGCGCCGGCGCCGGCGGCGGCTCAATTCAGCACCCGCTCGTCGGCCACGTCGGCATGCTTCTCGATGGCCTCCCCGGTGCTCCGCATGGCAACCCGCCAGAACTCGAGCATGGCCCGCAGGTGCGATTCAGTGACGCCACCGCCGGCGAATACGTGCTGCCGCACGCACAGGTCGCCATCGCCGTCGATGAACACCTGCGCGAACGGCAGGTTCCCCTGCAGCTCCTGCTCGACTGCCGTCGATACCGCGGGCGCGAGGCGGGCGAACAGCGACAGGGTGAAGCCGCTGAAGTGCCCCGCATGTTCGTCGGACTCGCACTGGAGTCCGGCGACGAAGAGCGGCTGGCCGGTCGTGCGATACGCCTCCCGGTTGCCCTCGGCGGCCGGCTCGACGGTGAACCCGCAGGCGCGCAGCAGCCGCCCGAAATCGTCGAAGGTGAGCGACTCGAACACGCGCGCGGGCCGCGTGCGCTGGCCCAGGTGCAGCTTGTAGTGGAGTGGCGCACGGCCGTCGTAGCCGAGGCACTCGGTCAGCACGGCCAGCAGCTCGCGGGCGAGCTTGCGGCAGTCGGCCTTCGTCGCGAGCTGGATCAGCTTGCGGTAGTTGCCGGCCCGGCCGCCCGTCTCGAAGCCACGGTTCAGCAGCGCCTGGCGAGCGGCGTCCGGGATGTGGTCGCCGGCTGGCGGGCTCCAGGCGCCGGAGGAGACCTCGACCAGCACGGCTTCGCCGGGCTCGGACCAGACCTGCGCATAGAGCAGGGCGGCTGCAGCGACCCGGAACTCGAGGACGCAGAACGAGAAGTCGCCGATCTGCCAGCCGGTGCCGCCGTCGGCCGGCGGCCACCAGGCGACGCGCTCGAGATGCCCGGTAAGGGCGGGCAGGGCCTGCTCGAGGATCGCCTGCGGGTTCAGGATCTGGGTGCCGCCGGCGAGCAGCGGGCCTTCGTCATCGACGGGGCGGGAGACGGTTTCTGTCATCGATTCGGTTCCTCCAGTGGCGCTCCGTGGGGAGCTTCATTTCCAGGCTTCATGATGCGCCAGGGGGTGGGTCATGGCGTGAGCCACCGCCTGCCGCGGCTGTTCGCGCCGTCCGTTGCCTGCGGGCGCCGGAGCCGTACGAATAGGGAACTAATAGAGAGTTCCCAGATTGGGAACTATCTGGTATAGTCCCTCCGGCTCGGACTGGAACCCGTATGAAGATCGTGGGGCGCTCCCGCCTGGAGGCCTTTTGTGACCGGCATGCCGCCGCGCGGAAGTGGATCGAGCACTGGCTGTCGGAGGTCGAGGCGGCCCGGTGGACCACCCCGCAGGAGATCCGCGCCCGCTACGCGTCGGCCAGCTTTTTGGCGGACAACCTCGTGATCTTCAACGTCAAAGGCAATGACTACCGATTGGAAACAAGGCTCGCGTACCAGACATCAGTCGTCGTGGTGACGTGGGTCGGGACGCACGCGGAATATGACCAGCGCAACCGAAAACGCTAAGCGAACAGGACTCATGGAGCCCAGAGTCATCAAGACGGACGAGCAGTATCGTCGCTACCTGCAGGCGGTCGAAGATCTGGCAGCCGACGATCCTCCGGCGGACTCGTCGGAGGGAGCGCGTCTCGAGCTGCTGGCGAAGCTCGTCGAGGACTACGAGAAGGTGCGCTACCCGTTTTCGCAGCCGGATCCGGTGGACTCCATCCTGTTCCGCATGGAGCAGCAGGGACTTCGTCAGAAGGATATTGCGGACATCCTGGGTGGTAAGAACCGTGCCTCGGAGATTCTGGCGCGCAAGCGACCACTGACGCTGCCGATGATCAGGGCGCTCTACGAGCATCTGGAGATTCCGCCGGCCCTCCTGATCCGGGAGCCCCGGTCGGCTTATGGCGCGGAGGAGCTGCCGAAGCCGGCCGAACTTCCCGCTCCTTTGCTGGTGAAGCGCGGGTGGGTGGACTCCGATGAAGCCATTCCCGGTCTGATCCGCCGACTATTCACGCCGGCAGGCAGCCCGATCTTCCTCCGGCACACGCTGATGTTCGGAACCAGTGCGCGGACCAACCGTCTGCATGTGCGTCTGTGGCTGGCGCGCGTGCGCGAGGTGGCGGACTCGCGCACTTACCTGCACGGGCGATTCCGGCCGGCCGACCTGAACGAGGACCTCATTCGCTATGTGTCCCGGTTGAGCTGGATGGACAAGGGGCCCCGGCTGGCGCAGGAGTTCCTCGAGGAGCGGGGCATCGCCGTGGTCATCGAGCCGCACCTGCCCGCGACCCATCTGGATGGTGCGGCGATGCTCGGCCGGAACAACGCGCCGGTCATCGGCCTGACGCTGCGGGAAGACCGGCTCGACAACTTCTGGTTCACGCTGATCCATGAGCTGGTGCACGCCTGGAGGCACCTCGGCGGAGAGCAGTATCGGGCGATTGCTGACGAGAACATCGACAAGCACCGGTCGGAAGACGACAAGGTCGAGCGCGAAGCCAACGAGCGAACGGCCGAGATCCTGATTCCGCGGTCCATCGGGAAGCGGAGCGCCGCGTTCATGAATCCAACGTCGGAAGCCATCCGTGCCCTGGCGGCCGAACTGCAGGTCAGCCCGGCCATCGTGGCAGGCAGGATCCGCTACGAGCGGCAGAACTACGCGTTGTTCGCCAAACTGGTCGGATACCGACAGGCGCGGCTGGCCTTCCCGGAAGTGCGGTGGGGCTAGCCGATGGCTGCAGGGGCGATCTATTTCCCAATCCTTCAGATTGCACGATGCGCCCCGGGGGTGGGTCATGGCGTGAGCCACCGCCTGCCGCGGTCCCTGATCCCGACTGCGGAAAAATGGGTGTAAATGGGTGTATTATTGGCACATGCTCAAGGCGGACACCATCCAGATCAGCCCGGAGATCCTGAGCCTCATCGCCGGGATCGACGAGTTCAAAGGTGCCTGGCGCGCCTTGGGCACGCTCGCGCCCGATCGGCTGTCGGCCCTGCGCCGCGTGGCCACGATCGAGAGCATCGGCTCATCGACCCGCATCGAGGGCAGCAAGCTGTCCGACCGCGAAGTGGAGCAGCTTCTGTCGAATCTGGAGATCAAGTCCTTCACCACCCGCGACGCGCAGGAAGTGGCCGGCTACGCCGAGCTCATGGACCTGGTGTTCTCGTCGTGGCAGAACATCCCGTTCGCCGAGAACCACATCAAGCAGTTGCACCAGGTTCTGTTGCGCTACAGCGAGAAGGACACCTGGCATCGCGGCAACTACAAGACCAACTCGAACAGCGTCGCCGCCCTCGACGAAACCGGCGCAGCGATTGGCATCGTGTTTCAGACGGCGTCACCCTTCGACACCCCCGGCCTGATGACGGAGCTGGTGGCTTGGGTGAACCAGGAACGCGGGACGGCCCGTCTGCACCCGCTGCTGATCATCGCTGTGTTCGTGGTCGTGTTCCTGGAGATTCACCCCTTCCAGGACGGCAATGGGCGACTCTCCCGTGTGCTGACCACGCTCCTGCTCCTGCAGGCGGGCTACGCCTATGTGCCGTACAGCTCGCTGGAGTGCGTGATCGAGCAGAACAAGGAAGCCTACTACCTGGCGCTCCGGCAGACGCAGGGAACGATCCGCACCGCAGCGCCCAACTGGCAGCCGTGGCTGGTGTTCTTGCTCCGCTCCCTGGCCGAGCAGGTGCGGCGCCTGCAGAAGAAGGTCGAGCGCGAGAAGATCGTGCTGGCGGCCATGCCTGCGCTGCAGCTCCAGATTGTCGAGTTTGCCCGCGAGCATGGTCGCGTGACCATCGGCGATGCCATCAGGCTGACCGAGGCCAGCCGCAACACGCTCAAGCAGCACTTCCGTGCGCTGGTCGAACGCGGCGCGCTGAACCAGCACGGCAGTGGTCGAGGGGTCTGGTACGACTTGCGCTGAGGGCCTGCGGGCGGTCCCAGTCCGACGGCGGCGACGCGGAGGTAAGGAACGTGCCTGAGACGAAGACCGATCTCGGCCTGGTGATCAGGGCCGCGCATTTCGCGGCGCACAAGCACAAGGGCCAGCGCCGCAAGGACGTGAAGGCGAGCCCGTACATCAATCACCCGATCGGCCTGGCCGAGGTGCTGCATACGGACGGCGGCGTGAGCGATGCCGTCGTCATCGCCGCGGCACTGCTGCACGACACGATCGAGGACACCGAGACGACCTATGAAGAATTGCGCGGTGCCTTCGGGGCCGCGGTGGCGGATGTCGTCGCCGAGGTGACGGATGTGAAGTTCCTCGGCAAGGAGCTGCGCAAGCGGCTGCAGATCGTGAAAGCCGGGCGCGCGAGCGATCGGGCGCGCCTGGTCAAGCTGGCCGACAAGATCTGCAATCTGCGGGACATCCTCGCCAGCCCGCCGGCCGGCCCAGCGTTGGCTGAACCATCTGATGGCTGAGGGCGCAATCAAGGCCTTGGGTGCGGGGCGGGCACGTCGGTACGCCGCCGCGGCTATAGGCCCTGCGGCCGCGTCCGGCGCGGAGGATGTCTTCCCCCGGCACATCCCGCTGTCCGCAGACAGCCGCGACATCCTGGCCTATGTCGACCAGCCGCTGGAGTTGCGCCAGCCGGTGGGTTACCAGCGCGATTTTCTGGATGCCTACCAGCCCAACCGCACCCGGTATCTGCCCGAACCGCTGCGGCGGCAGTTGCGCAAGATGGGTGATACCGGCCAGACACGACTGCCGGCCGGTAGCTACGGCCGCGCGGTCCTGAACCGTCTTCTGGTCGATCTGTCCTGGGCCTCCAGCCACCTTGAGGGGAACACCTACACCCGGCTCGACACCCGGGGGTTGATCGAGCACGGCCGGGCTGCGCAGGGCAAGGCCGCCATCGAGACGCAGATGATCCTGAATCACAAGGCGGCCATCGAGTTGCTGGTCGAAAACGCGGACGCGGCCGGATTCAACCGTTTCACGCTGCTCAATCTGCACAGCGCGCTCGCGGAGAACCTCCTGCCCAACCCCGCCGACGAGGGCCGCCTGCGCCAGCATGGGCTGGAGATCGGCAAGAGTGTCTATCGCCCGCTCACCGTGCCCGCGCAGATCGAGGAGATGCTCGACCTCCTGCTGGACAAGGCGAGCCGCATCGAAGACCCGTTCGAGCAGTCCTTCTTCGTGATGGTCCACTTGCCCTACCTGCAACCGTTCGCCGACGTCAACAAACGCAGCTCGCGGCTCGCGGCGAACCTGCCGCTCATCCGCGCCAATCTGTGCCCGCTGACCTTTCTTGGCGTGCCCGAGCAGACGTACAGCCGGGCCGTGCTCGGCGTGTACGAAATGACCCGGGTGGAGCTGTTGCGCGACCTGTATGTCTGGGCCTATGAGCGCTCGACCCAGGAGTATCTCGTCATCAAGCATGATCTGGCTGAGCCCGACCCACTGCGGCTGGCATGGCGCGAGGTCATCAAGCAGTCGGTCCGCGAGGTTGTCCGGCAGCCCCGGCGCGAGCCGCTCGACGTCATCGATGAATGCCTGTCGGGGCACGACCTCGGCGCCGACCGCGACGATGTCGCAGCCCTGGTGATCGATGAGCTGCGGCGGCTGCAGGACGGTGTGCTGGCGCGCTGCCGGTTGCGTCCCTCCGAGTTTGCCCAATGGCAGTCAAGCCAGCGGCAGGGTCACCTTATCGATCCGCAGTCGCCTTCTGTTGCCCCAGTCTCTCGGCCAGCCACATCTTGATGAGGGACTGGCGCGTCGACGCCGGCGCGCCGGGCCTTCGTCAGATCCAGGTCGCCGGTGATGTCCTTGCCCGCATCGAATTTCTGATCAAATCTTTTCGCTTTCATACACTGCCAACCTCTTCGATGCGGGGGCGCTGGAGAGCATAGAAGACATACTGTTCCCGCGGGCCGCCAGTTCCACTTCGATGGCTCATCCCGTCCCTGGCTACCGTTGCCAATCGCTGTCGTTTGACTACCTCGATGGTCTCTGCGCGAAAGCGGGCATACCAGTCGGGTTGAGGTTCGCCGCCTGACGGCTCGGGTCGAGCCGCCGAAATCGCCGCGACTGGCCGGCCGCCCCCGCTCAGCGCTCGCCCTCGATCCCGAGTTCCTGCCACATCCAGCGCAGGTCGTAGGGCGGCGTGCCGCTCTCGGCCGCCTGCCGAAGTTCGTGGTTCTCGATTTCCTTCTCGAAAGCGGGTGCCGGTTCGTCGGGCGGAGCTCCGCCGCCCGGACGCCCGGCCCGATCCGGCATGGCTCGCACCGGGTCCTCGTAGCTGGTCGGCGCGGCCGTGACCAGCGGCCCGAGACTGGCCTGCAACTCCTGGAGCGCCTGTTCCATGCGCCGGCGTGAGTTCGTCTCGATGACGAGTGCGCCGGCCTCGAGTCGGGCCATGCCGCGCGCCGTCGCCGACTGTGCCTTCCGCTCCGACAACCACACCCACCGCGGTTCGTCGTCCGATTCACGGTTCCATCCGGCCAGTTGATCGAGACGCCGGCTCACCCCGGTCACCGCGCCCGGCGCTACCTGCAGTTGCGTGCGGGCGAGCAGCAGCGGGTCGCCGTCGGTATTCTGCAGTTCCGGCGGCGGCCGCCGGCCGAGGTCGAGCAGGGCCCGGAGCCAGACGCGAAAACAGATGCGATCGGTGAATGATGCCGTCGGACTGTCGGCATCGCCGAGTGCTCCGGGATCGAGCCCGAGTTCGCGCTCGGCCGTCGCGAGCGATTTCTGGCCCGCCTTGATGACCCGCTGGTAGAGGGCCTCGATCTCTGCGGCGATATCGCGGGTGAGCGCGAGCACACCGCCGGTGAACAAGCGTTCGCCGCGCGCCGTTCGACGCCGGGCCTTGCGTTCTGCTACCGTCGGGCGGTCGACGACCGTGACTACCCCGGCGGAGGCTGCATATGGCACGCGTTGCACTGGCGGATCCCGCGATGGGCGGTGACTTCGCGATCCGGGAGATCCTTGCCTGGGTCACCGAGATGGAAGGTGCGGTCCCCAATCACTTCCGCGTCGAGCTGAACTTCCCCGAGTACTTCAAGGCCAAGCTCGGCTCGACGAAGGTGCTGTGGCAGGCGGGCGAGCTCAGCATGCCGGAAATCCAGCACGTCGGTATTCTCGTCTCGCAGGCGAATGGCTGCCCGTACTGCACGGCCGCCTTCTGCACGATCCTGAACTACGGTCTGCGGGTCGGCGAGGACTACATCACCGGGCTGTTGGCCCGTGGCAGCGAGGCGACTGGCGACCCCCGTCTGCGGACGATCCTGGAATTCGCGTTGCAGGTGAACGCGGACCCGAAGTCAGTGACCGACGCCGACGTCGCGGGCCTGCGCGGGATCGGGCTGACCGACAAGGGCATCGTCCAGCTCGTCCATCTGGTCAGCGACTTCGGCTCCTACAACCGGCTCAACCTGGCGCTCGCCACCGACTACGACTACCGCGACCTGTGGCGCAGCCTCGCGTTCGGCTGGCAGCCAGGCACTGGTGACGCAGCGGGCGACAACACGCGGGGAATCAGGCGGTAGGCCGGGCGGCTGGCGCTGCCGGCCTCACCCGCGCAGTACCTCCCGCACCGCGCTGATCACGCCGTCAACCGACGGCAGGAAGGCTTCTTCCAGTTCGCGCCGGAACGGCGGCGGCACGTGCAGTGGCGCGACCCGCCGGATCCAGGTCTGGAGCGCCGCGTGGGCGCGCTCACCGAGCGTGGCGGCGATCTCGGCGCCGAAGCCGCCGATCTTCCAGTCGGTGTGGACGATCACCGCCCGGCCGGTGCGGCGCACCGAGGTGACGAGCGTGTCGAAATCAATTGGCGCCAGCGTGCGCAGGTCGATGACCTCCACTTCGATGCCGTCCGCGGCCAGACGCGCGGCGGCCTCGAGCGCGAGGCGCACGGTCTCGCCGGCAGCGATCACAGTGACGTCGCGGCCGCGGCGCTTCACGTCGGCCTGGCCGATCGGCACCAGTTCCTCGGCTTCCGGCACTTCCGCGGGCGGCGCGACCCAGGCCGCCAGCGACTCGAGGATCACGACCGGGTTGTCGTCGCGGATCGCGGACTTCCACAGGCCGCGGGCATCGCGCGGCGTCGCCGGGCTCACGACCTTGAGGCCCGGTACGTGGGTGAGCCAGGAATTGAAACCGCGCACGTGGCTCAGGTTACCGGCCACGCCCTGCCTGGCGCAGACCACGATCGGCACGCGCGCCTTGCCCGCGGTGCCGTAGTACACGGCAGCCATGTCGGTGCACAGCGGCTCGGTGATGTACGGAATGTACTCGGCGAAGCAGATATCGAAGATCGGGCGCATGCCGAACATCGCCGCGCCGGCGCAGATGCCGAAATAGCCGGTCTCGGCCATCGGCATTTCGATGACGCGCTGGTCGCCGAACTCCTCCCACAGACCTTTGGCGCTGTCGTAGACGCCGCCGTAATGCGTGACGCCGAAACCGGTCAGGAACACGCGCGGATCGCGACGCATTTCCTCTGCGATCGCCGTCACCGTCGCCTGCGCCATCGTCATCAGGGTCATGCCGGCTCTCCGGTCAGCGTGCCGGGGCGAACACCAGCGCCGGATCCAGCTCCGCCAGCGGGGCCGGCCCGACCTGTTCGGCGCGTGCGATCGCTGCCGCGACCTCCTGTGCGGCCGCGCGGTGAACCTGCGCCAGCCCCGCGGCCGTGGCGACGCCGCCGGCCAGCATCGCCTGCTCGAGGCGGTCGAGCGGATCCTTGTGCAGCCACTCGGCGATTTCGTCGGCCGACTGTTCGCGGCGCGGCAGCTTGCCGTAGCCGCCCTGCGCGCGATAGGTGACCGCGTCGATCAGCGTCGGGCCGGCGCCGGCGCGCGCCCGCGCTACCGCCGCGCGCATGGCCGCGCGCATCGTGAGCACGTCGTTGCCGTCGAGCCGCAGGCCGGGCATGCCATAGCCGATGGCGCGATCGGCGAAAGTGCGGCAGGCGGTCTGCTTGTGCAGCGGCGTGCAGATCGTGAACTGGTTGTTCTGCACGACGAACACGACCGGCAGCCGGCGCAGGCCGGCGAAGTTCATCGCCTCGTGCACTTCGCCGCGGTGCGCGGTGCCGTCGCCGAAGAGCACGACCGCGACGTTGGCGCGCTGCTGCATCTGCATGGCCCAGGCTGCGCCTGTGCCGTAGGCGACGTCGGGGCCGAGATTGCCGGAGTAGGCGCCGAGCAGGCCGTACTCGAACGGCTGCGACCAGTCGCCGCGGAAGCGGCCGCGGTTGTAGGAAGCGGCCGTGCCCAGGCAGGAGGCGACCAGTTCATCGAGCGGCGCGCCGCGGATCAGGGCGGCGATCATGCCGCCGCGCCAGTGCGGCGCCACGACGTCGCCGGGCTGCAGGCCGAAGGTCGCGCCGACCACGACGCCGTCCTCGCCGATCGCCGTGAACCAGTGCTTGCTCCAGCGCGCGGACAGTTCGTCGAGGCCGCGGTCGAGCGCCCGGCCGGCGGCCATGGCGCAGTGCAGCTCCGGGATCTCAGGATCGGTGATCGGCAGCGGCGTCATTGGCGGCAGGGCGGGCGGCTGGTCGATCGGCGACGAATCGTGCACTGGCGTCAGGCCTCGGCTTCCGGTGACAGGGATTGGGCCCCGTGCTCAGCGCGCCGCGCAACTGGCAGTATTGCCAGTGCCGGCGGACCCGGATTGCTATGCTGTTCACCCGGGCTCCGGGCAGGCCCGCGGGCGACCCGCACGCGAGCGGTGTACCGTGGTAGCCGCTGCATCGTTTACGAAGTCCTGCATGTCCACCGACGAACTCTCCCGCTGGCGACACGATCACGCCTTCAGCGCCGGCAACGATGCCGCGGAGCGCAGCACCTGGCTGGTGATGTGGATCACCGCCGCGATGATGGTGGTCGAAATCACGGCGGGCTGGTGGTTCAACTCGATGGCGCTGCTGGCCGACGGCTGGCACATGAGCTCGCACGCGGTCGCGATCGGTCTTTCGGCGATGGCCTACGCCACCGCGCGCCGTTACGCCCAGGATCCGCGCTTCGCCTTCGGCACCTGGAAGATCGAAATTCTCGGCGGTTTCGCCAGCGCCATCTTCCTGCTGGGCGTCGCCGCAGTGATGCTGGTGAGTTCGGTCGAGCGGATCATCGAGCCGCAACCGATCCGCTACCAGGAGGCGATTGTGATCGCCGTCCTCGGGCTGGCCGTGAATGTTGCCTGCGCGTCGATTCTCGGCCGGGCGCGGCACCGTGGTCACGATCACGGCCACGGCCACCATCAGGATCTCAACCTGAAGTCGGCCTACCTGCACGTACTGGCCGACGCCGCTACTTCAATTCTCGCCATCCTGGCGCTGGCCGGTGGCTGGTTCTACGGCTGGTCATGGCTGGACCCGCTGATGGGTATCGTCGGCGCGGTGCTGATCTCCGTCTGGGCTCGGGGGTTGCTTGTCGACACCGGCAACGTACTGCTCGACCGCGAAATGGATCATCCGGTCGTCGACGAGATCCGCGCGGCCGTGGAAGCTGGTGCCGATGCCGGTGATGCCCGTATCACCGACCTGCACGTCTGGAGAGTTGGCCGGAACGCTTACGCCTGCGCAATGACCGTTGTGACCCGCGACGCCGAGTTGACTCCCGACATGGTCCGGGCCCGGCTGGCGGAGCACAGCGAGATAGTCCACTCCACGATTGAGATCCACTGCAGCCGCGACGGCCGGCCGGAGCGATGATCTGCCAGCCTGCTCACTCCGGAGTCAGGAACCGGCAGGCGGGTCCCCGGGCCCTGCTGAGGCGCTCATCCAGCGTCGCCAGCGGCAGGCCGAGTGCCTCGGCGACCGCCACGTACCAGGCGTCATAGCTCGTCACCGCATGGCGTAGTTCCCAGACCCGATCGGCGAAGGGTTCGAACGCGTACAGCGCCAGGTCGAGCTGCAGCAGGTCCTCCCAGGCGGCACTGGCGGCCGCGGCGGTGAGCTGGCGGTTGCGCTCGAGGCGGCGCAGGACGTTGGCCGATTCGGCGCGCACCAGTTCCGGGGCATGGATAGGGCCGGCCGCGAGCACGTTTTCAGCCCAGCGGCCGGCCGCACCGGAATCAACCAGCGCCGCAACCAGCAGCGATGCATCGACGACGGCGCTCAACGGCGGTCGGCGTCACGCGCCCGCAGGATCCGCCGCGGCGCTACCCTGGACTGCGTCGCGCGCTTGCGCCGCCGCACCTGTTCCAGCCACGCCTCCAGCGACGGTCGCGCGGCCATGCGCTCGAGTTCCGCGCGCAGGTATTCCTGCATCGACTTGCCCTGCAGCGCAGCCCGCGCGGCCAGCTCGTCGCGGACCTGTTCGGGGACATCACGGATTGTGATCTGGATTGCCACGCATGCAGGATGCAATCAATGCATTCAAAATGCAAGCACAAGGTCGCGGCCGGTGCGAGTCCCGGCGGTCAATCGTGCTGCCGGGCCACCGGTCTGGCCGACCCTGCCGATCTGCGCAGCCGCCTCCAGCCCAGCGCCCAGATCGCACGGAACTGCTGTTCGAGGAACAGCTTCTCGACCGGCCGGGACAGCGGGCCGAGCCAGCGGATGCCGATGCGCTCGTAACCCTCGACCAGCGTCGCGCCGTCGCTGCCGGTGAAGCGGACCTCGCCGGTGCCGGCCCAGAAGCCGCGGAACACCCAGCGCACGTATGCATCCGGCCGGACCTCGGTGTTCTTTGCGACCAGCGGGAACGGGAAGGACTTGAGCGGTACCGCGATCCAGCCGTCGCCGAGGTCGCGCACGGTGCCGGCGAGTCCATACAGGCGCGCCCAGTCGCGCGGCGAGCGGAAGTATGCGAAGACCTGTCCGACCGGCAGCTCGAATCGCTCGCGGAATTCGATCAGCATCGTCGTTGCCCTCCGTGCCGAGCGCCGCTACACGCGGCTGCACCCGGCGTCCGCGGAGTCTGCCGCCACGATGACCACCGGCGCAAACCCGCCGCCCGGCGTGCGGAAGTTGGTCGTCTGGCCGCGATACAGCCGCGCGGCGCGCAGCCAGGTCGCGCCGGCGCCGCAGTAGTTGCGGATGTCGACGCGCAGCTCGGTGGCCGTGCCGGCGACGACGACGCGGCGCATCGAGGTCGCGGCCAGCGCCTGCGCGACGTAACGCCCGGCGAGGATCTGCTGGAACGTGGCCCGCGTCAGCTTGTCGCCGCGGTAGGCGGCCTTGCTGCCGTAGCCGTCGACCGGCTTGAAGAACAGTTCCTTGCGGCGCCGCCAGAACTCGTCGGCGCGCGCGGCACTGACCAGTTCGGTCATCGGGATCGCGGCGCGCAACTGCTCCCGTTCGCCGGCCTCGAGGCCGGCAGCGGTGAGCAGGGCCTTGTCGCCGAGCGCCGCCAGCAGCCGCTTGTCGGCGTAATGTGCGTGCGCCGCCGGGTTCGGCACCAGCACCGCGCAGCCCTCCCGCTCGGCTCGCGCCAGGGCCGCGTGCCGCTCCTCAGTCAGGTAGAAGTCGGTCAGGCGGTTGTAGACCAGATCGATGCGCGTCGCGCCGAGATACAGCGCGCCATCGCGCACCGCGAGCGCCTGCGGATCGGCGATCAGGCAGCGCCAGCCGGCCGCGGCGAAAAGCTGCTGGAAGAGCAGGAACTCCGGATACAGGTACTGGTTCGGCGGATCGTCGTCGACCAGCGCGATCGTGACGAGCGGCGCCGTTCCGCGCGCTGCGGTCCACGCGGCGCGGAACAGGGCCGGCACCTTGCCGGTCAGTGCACTGGCCGGCTGCTGGTCCGCGGGCGGCGCCAGTACTGCGGCCGCCTCGGGGCAGCAGGCGGCGACCGCGCGCGCGAGCCATTCGTTGATCAGCAGCCCGCCGGGATTGGTGTTGATCTCGATGAGCTGCGGCAGCGCAGCGCCGAGGTGAAAGTCGAAGCCGAGCAGACCGGGCAGCGCGGGCCGCCCGGCCGCCGCGAGCGCCGGCGCCTGAGCGGCCACCTGCTGCCGGAACGGCGTACTGTCGAGTGCGCGGCCGGCGAGCGCGATCGTGCGGTCCATGGCCGCGGCATCGGCTGCATCGAGAAACACGACGTTGTCGGCGACCAGCCCGGTGCGGGCGGCGAACAGCGGCGCGAGCGCCGGATCCCGTGCCAGCTCGGCGTCGAGCCGCCCGCGGTCGAGCCACAGACACTGGCAGGCCGAGTTCAGCGTTGCGGCGCGGCGCTGGACCCGGCCGGTCACGCGGCTCCGCCCTTCAGCCGCGGATCAGCCGCGGCAGCAGCAACTGGTGGCGCGGGCAGATCGACTGCGGATTCTGGTACGCGGCGCCGGCGAACGCGCACAGGTAACCGCGCAGCTTCGCCAGGTCCACGATCTCGTCGACCAGCCCGTAGCGCGCGCACCAGGCCGGCCGCGAGGTCTCCTGGTAGCGCCGCGCCATCTCGTTCATCTTCTCCGCGATCGGCTCGAGCGGCTTGCCGGCGTCCTTGTCCTTGACCGCGCGGCGCGCGTAGGTGGCGACCGCCGCAGTCTCGCCGTGCATCACGTAGATCTCGGTGGCGGCGGTGCCTAGCGTGAAGGCGTTGTGCCGGTTGGCGGTCGGCCCGCCCATGATGTAGTGCGCGGCGGCGCTGCCCTTGCGCAGCACTACCAGCATCATCGGCACGTCGGTCTGCTGGATCGAGTAGATCAGGCTCGAGCCGAGGCCGAGCAGTTCGGCCTTCTCGGCGGCGTCGCCGACGTCGATGCCGCTGGTGTCCTGGAACCAGATCACCGGCACGCGGTCGCGCCCGCAGTGGCTCACGAACTCGCTCATCTTGATCAGGCCCTGACGGTACAGCTTGCCGCCGATGCCCGGGTAGTCCGCGTATTCCGGATAGCCCTGCGGCAGCAGGCCCTGACGGTTGCCGATCACGCCGACCAGCAAGCCGTCGACCTTGACCAGCCCGGTGTAGATCTCGGGCCCGTAGTCCGGCCGGAACTCGAGCTGCTCGCTGCCGTCGACCAGCCGCGCGAGGATGTCCTCGAACGAGTAGGGTTCCTTCTGGTTGAACGGCAGCAGGTGATAGAGATCGTCGGCCGGCAGCGCCGGCGCGGCCGGCTCGGCGACGCGGAAGAACTTCGGGTCGTAGGCCGGCAGCGCGCGCACGTACTCCCTGAGGCCATCGAGCACGCCGGTTTCGTCGTCGTGCACCTGGGTGAAGAAGCCGGTCTCGTGGAAATGCGTCTCGACGCGCCCGGGCGGCCGTTCCTTGAGGTCGCGCGTGACCTGGATGAGCTGCTCGAGGCCGGCGACGTCGAAGCCGCCGCGCGGTGCCATGCCGGAAACGATGCCGGCGCCGCCGACCGCGATGTTGGCGTCCTTGTGCGCGATCAGAATCGTCGGCGTGATGCCCTGGTAGCCGCCGCCGGCCGGGTTCGTGCCGTAGATGCCGGCGAGGACCGGAATGCCGGCCTGCTCGAGTTCCGCATGCCGGAAAAACGGCGCGCCGGAACCGCGCCGCCCGGCGTAGAACTTTTCCTGGTCCGGCAGCTTGACGCCGCTGCAGTTCACCAGCCACACCAGCGGCACGTGCAGCCGCCTGGCCAGATCGGTGACGCGCAGGATGTTGTCCGGCTGCCCGGCGATCCAGGCGCCGGCCAGCACCTTGTTGTCGAAGCCGATGATCACGGCCCAGCGGCCGGCGATGCGGCCGAGGCCGTCGACGACGTTGGTCGTGCCTTCCTCGTTGTCCGCGGGGTTGTACAGGCTGTGCAGCGGATGCCAGGTCCCCGGATCGACGAGGTATTCGAGGCGCTGCCAGATGGTCAGGCCGCCGCGTGCGTTGATCGTCGCGGCCGGAATGCCGACGTTTTCGCGCGTCCGCCGCTGGGCCGCGAGCTCGGCTTCAACGGCCTCGAGCTTCGTGCGGCTGTCCTTCGAGCGCGCGATGCGGTTCTCGCGCAGCGGCTTGCCGCAGCCGGGCATCTTGTCGAAATAGGATCTCATCGGACGGGGTTCCTCGCGCGGCCGGGCCGGGTCACTCGCGGTTCGGCGTGTGACCCAGCGCCATCCCGGCAATGATGACTTTCTGGATGTTGGAAGTGCCCTCGACGACCTGCAGCGACTTGGCGTCGCGGTAGAAGCGCTCGGCCGGGTACTCGGTCGAGAAGCCGTACGAGCCGTAGATCTTCATGCACTCGTTGGCGGCGTGCACGGCGGCCTCGGCGGCGGCGTACTTGGCCACCGAGGTCTCGTACTGGTTCGGCTGGTGCTGGTCCTTCAGCCATGCGGCGCGGTACACCAGCATCTGCGCCGCCTGGTGCTCGACCGCGAGCTCGGCGATCTGCGCCTGGATCATCTGGTGCTGGCCGATCGGCTTGCCGAACTGGGTGCGCTCGTTGGCGTATCGGATGGCGAGGTCGAGCGCGCCACCGGCGACGCCGAGGGCGCCGGCCGCGCAGCCGAGGCGGGTCTGGTTGAGCTGCCACATGCAGATGCGGAAGCCATCGCCCGGCTTACCGAGCACATTCTCCTTCGGTACGCGCATGCCGTCGAAAGTGAACTCGCCGGTCGGCGCGCAGCGCAGGCCGAGCTTGGTCTCGATCGGGCGCGCACTGCAGCCGGGCATGTTCTTCGGCTCGATGATGAACGCGGTGATGCCCTTGTTGCCGGCGGCGCGGTCGGTGTAGGCATACAGCAGGCCGGCGTCGCCGACGTGCGCCTGCGAGATCCAGATCTTGCCGCCGTGCACCTCCCAGTGGTCGCCCTGGTCGAGCGCGTAGCTGCGCATGCTGGCGACGTCGGAGCCGGTGTTCGGCTCGGTCATGGCAAAGAAGCCGAGCTGCGTGCCGGCGACCCAGCCGGGCACGTATTTCTGTTTCTGCGCCGGCATACCGAAGCGGCACACGGTCAGCGACGGTCCCAGGTTCTGCATGTTGAACGGCAGGCGCCACGAGGCCGAGACCTTCGCGATCTGCTCGGCCATCAGCACCGACTCGAGAAAGCCCATGCCGCTGCCGCCGTATTCCTCCGGCACCGCGCAGGAGAAGAAGCCGAGGCCGCCCATCCGTGCGACACGGTCAGCGCGGAACTCGTGCGCGCGCTCCTCCTGCTCGAGGGTCGGCGCAATGTCCTCGGCGGCGAAACGCCGCGCGGTGTCCTGGATCAGAAGCTGTTCTTCCGTGAGTCCGAAATGCATCTTGGCTCCCGTGACGATGGGCCGATGACGGCCGCCGCTCAGCGCAGCAGCGTGACGTAGATGGCGGCGATGATCGCCGAGGTGATGACGCCGCAGATGCTGGCGCCCATCGCCCACGGCAGGATCACCGCGAACTTGCTGGCCTCGCGCGCCTCCTTCTGCGCCACCTTGGCCGTGGTCGGTACGCAGGATACGCCGGCGATGCCGATGACCGGGTTGAACCGGCGGCCACTCGTCAGCCAGACCACGTAGCCGCCGAGGATGCCGCCGATGCCGGACAGCAGCAGTGCGAGGATCCCGAGCAGCAGCAGCATGACGACCTTCGGGTTCAGGATCGTGCCGGCCTCGCACAGCACGCCGAGCAGCAGGCCGAGAAAGAAGGTCGCGCCATACAGCACCGGGCCGCCGATGAATTCGACGAACGGCTTCGGGCCGGCCTCGCGGATCACGACGCCGAGGAAGAAGGACATGAACAGCGGCGCCGCGACCGGCAGCAGCAGGCACAGCAAGGTGTTGATGATGACGGCGAAGGTGACCTTCTCGGCCGCGGTGACACTCGGGATCTGCGTCGGGTCCATGCGGATGCCGCGCAGTTCCTTCGGCACCAGCAGCCGCACCAGGTACGGGTAGCCGGCGTAGGTCAGGCTCAGGTAGATGTAGGCGACGATCGTGATCGGCACGAACAGGTCGTCGGCCAGGATCAGCGACGTGTACAGCACCATCGGGCCGTCGGCGCTGCCGACCATCGCGACCGCGGCCGCCTCCTTGAGCGTGAACCCGGCCGCGACCGCCAGCGGCAGCACCAGCAGCGTGCCGAGCTCGGCGAACAGCGCAATGCACATGCTGCGGAATGGCGCGATCAGCATGTAGCCGATGTCGGTGATCACGCCGATGCCCATGAACACGAGGCAGGCGATCAGGCCGTTGCTGAAGGTGAAGGTGTAGATCGGCTGCAGGAAGTTGATCTGCAGTACGTCGACGAGCTGGGTGGTTTCGCTGGCCAGCGGGTCGAGGAAGATCGTACCCATCGTCGTGCCGGACAGGTACAGCACCGCGGCATTCACCGAGGTCATGCCGATGCCCATCGGGATCATGATCAGCGGTTCGAGCGTGCCCCTGACGCCCAGCCAGACGAAGGCGATGCCGAGCAGCATCAGCACGATCCGCGCGAGCATGATGGTCGGCTCCGCGGCCACCAGCGTCGCGACGCCCTGGAAGATGGACAGAAAGTCGATTTCCGGCACGCTCACTCTCCCTTGCCGGCAGCGCCGCCGGCCGGCGTGTGCAGGCGCCGGATCGCGGCGAACACGACGTGAATGACTCCTGCTGCGAGCATTGAGATCAGTACCGTCAGGCCGGTGACGATGCCCATCACCCTGACCGCATCCATGAACTCTGCCACTTCCCGTTCTCCCTTGATCGCGCCGCCCATGCGACGGCGGCGGCGGACCCGCGGTCGCCGTCCGCCCGCCGGTGACGCGCCGGTTGCTTACTCGATGACCAGCAGAAGCTGGTTGGACTCGACCATGGCGCCCGGCTCGACCTTGATGGCGGTGACCTTGCCGTCAGCCGGCGCGAAGATCGGATTCTCCATCTTCAGCGCCTCGAGAATCATCAGCTCGTCCTCGAGGCTGACCTGATCGCCGACCTTGCAGAAGATCTCGGTGATCTTGCCGGACATCGGCGCCGTGACATTGACCGCCATGCAGATGCTCTCCCCACCGTCTGAACCAGGACCCTGCGCCAGGGCCCCGCAGCCCCGATCACCGGGCTGCATTCTAGCCTGTGGGGCCCGCCCTGCCACCCCGTGCTGCCCCTTGAACCGCAGCCGGCGGCCTCCATCTTGGGTGCATGCCCGAACGGGCACAGGGCTCTTGAGTAACGGAGGTTCGACCATGTTTGGTTTTGCCAGTGCGTTCGACGGCGGCCTGCTGCGGGAATTCCGCCGTCTGGAACAGGAAATGGACGAGATGCTGGGCCAGCGGTCGTGGCCGGCGGGTGTGCGTCTGGCCTCACGCGGCACGTATCCGCCGATGAATGTCGGCCTGACACCCGAGAATGTCGAGATCTACCTGTTCGCGGCGGGGCTGGACCCGGCGCAGCTCGAGATTTCGGTCGAAAAGAACCTGCTGACGGTGGCGGGGGAGCGCAAGGTACCCGAACAGAAGGGTGCCACCTGGTACCGGCAGGAGCGGTTCGATGGCGCGTTCCGGCGGGTCATCAGCCTGCCCGACGACGTCGACCCGGAGCGCGTGACCGCGAAGTACCGGGATGGCGTGCTGCAGATCACGGCCGGGCGCCGCCAGACGGCCAGGGCCCGGCAGATTCAGATTCAGTGATAACGAGGTGGGTCATGGCAAGCACTCAGGAAGTTGCGAAGAAGCCGGAGACTGAGACCCAGGGTCGCGCACAGGCGCGCGAAGCGGCGTACCTGCTGGTCCCGCCGGCCGATATCTTCGAGGACGCGGACAGTGTCACGCTGACGCTCGACATGCCGGGCGTGACCAAGGAGCGCCTCAAGGTCGAAGCCGAGCGCGACACGCTGCTCGTCGAGGGCGAGGCCGCGATCAACGTGCCCGCAGGCATCGACCCGGCCTACGCCGAGGTCCGCTCGACGCGCTACCACCGCAGCTTTGCGCTGACCGGCGAGCTCGATGCCGAACGCATCGAAGCCAGCCTGCGGGACGGCGTGCTGTCGCTGCGTATCCCGAAACGCGCCGAGCTGAAGCCGCGCCGCATCGAAGTCCGATAAAGGGGACGCTTCCCTTTTCCGTGAGGAAAAAGGGAAGCGTCCCCATTTATACTGCCGCGATGCGATGGCTCATTGCGGCAGGGCTGGTGGCGCTGAGCGCTGGCGCGGTGGCGGAGGTGCCGGCGGCGGCGACCGCGCAGGCGCTGGACGTCCTGCAGCAGTCGATCCGCTTCCGTACCTTCGCCGGGCAGGGTCAGGTTCCGGCCTACGCGGAGTACCTGGCGGGCGTGCTGCGCGCGGGCGGCTTCGCCGCGGCCGACATCACGATTACGCCGTTCGAGGACACCGCGGTCCTGACGGCGCGCTATCGCGGCACGAACCCGGCGCTGAAGCCGCTGGTGCTGGCCGCGCACATGGACGTCGTGCCGGCGCTGCCGAGCGACTGGGGGCGTGACCCGTTCACGCCGGTCATCGAGAACGGCTTCGTTTTCGGCCGCGGCAGTGCGGACAACAAGTTCGGGATCGCGACGATGATCGCGACGCTCGTGTGGCTGAAGTCCGGAGATTTCGCGCCGGCGCGTGACATCGTGCTGGCGCTGACCGGCGACGAGGAGACGACGCAGGCCTCGACCGCGCGTCTCGCGCAGCAGCTTCGCCACGCGGAGCTCGTGCTCAACAGCGACGCCGGCGGCGGTCTGCTCAGTGACGATGGCCAGCCGCTCGTCTACGTGCTGCAGGCCGCCGAAAAGACCTACGCGGACTTCGCGATCACCTTCACGAGTCCCGGCGGGCACAGCAGCCGCCCCGGGCCCGGCAACCCGGTCTATGCGCTGGCGCGCGCGCTCGAACGGCTCGCCGCCTACCATTTCCCGCCGCAGCAGAGCGAGCTGACCCGCGAGTACTTTCGCGCGGTCGGCGCGCTGACCCCGGGTGATCTTGGCGCGGCGATGCGACGCTATGGCGACGATTCGGCCGATGCCGCTGCCATCGAGCGTATTCGCAGCGACCCGGAATACGTCGGCCAGCTCGGCACGACCTGCGTCGCGACCATGGTGCAGGCCGGCCACGCGCCGAACGCACTGCCGCAACGCGCCACCGCCACGGTCAACTGCCGGGTGTTCCCGGGCGTTTCAGTCGAGAGCGTGCAGCGGACGTTGAGCGACGTGATCGCTGACCCGACCGCGCAGATCACGGTCATCGGCAGTCCGGTGACCAGCGACGCCTCGCCGCTGCGCGCGGATTTCATGGCCGCGCTGCGCCGGGCGGTCGACCGGCGCCATCCCGGGCTGCGCATCGTGCCGTCGATGTCCCCCGGCGCGACCGACAGCCTGTACTACCGCAACCTCGGCGTGCCGAGCTACGGCGTCTCCGGCCTGTTCATGCAGCCCGCTGATGACTTCGCGCACGGACTCAACGAGCGCATTCCGGTGGACTCGATCGAGGACGCGCTGCTGCTGTGGCACAGCCTGGTCGGTGACCTCGCGCGCTGAATTTCCCGTGCGGCGGAACCGTTCGCGCCGGTGCCGGTCGAAGCGTGCAGACCGGGACGAAGCGCCACCCGGCGCCTCGCGCCTGCTATCGAGGAGGACGTGTCATGCAACGGGTTCTGGCCGTGATTCTGCTGATGGCGGTGAGCGCCGGCTGCGCCGGCTCCCTGAAGCGCACGGACAGCGCCGAGACGCTGGCCCAGTACATGGGCTACGCGGGTGAGCCGGTGCAGGGCTTCTTCGCGCCGCGGGTGCAGTCCTGGCAGCCGCTCGCCCGCGACCGGTTGATCCTGTGGACCGGCGTCAACGAGGCCTGGCTCGTGACCGTCTGGGATACCTGCACCGACCTGATGTTCGCGAACGTGATCGGCGTGACCCAGACCGGCAGCCAGGTCACGACTTTCGACAAGGTGCGCGTCGGCCGCGACCGCTGCCCGATCCGGCAGATCCGGCCGCTCGACATCAGGCAGATGAAGGCGGATCGCGCGGCGGATGCGGCGTCGAAGCCGAAGCCGTAGCGGGGAACGGCGGGGCCCGGGACAGGAGTCCCGGTACCGGGCGGCCGAGCTGCTGCTGCAGCCAGGCAGCCGTCTCGATGCAGCGGCCCAGATCGGCGCCGGTCTCGACGCCGGAACGCGCCAGCAGATACAGCAGGTCCTCGGTCGGGATGTTGCCGGTCGCGGCGGGCGCGAACGGACAGCCGCCGATGCCGCCGGCGCTCGAGTCGAGCACACTGGCCCCCGCCTGCACGGCGGCCCAGGCATTGGCCAGACCGGTGTTGCGGGTGTTGTGGAAGTGCGCGCGCAACGGCATGCCGGGCAGCGCTGCGCGTACGCGCTGGATGAGTTCGCTGACCTGGGTCGGTACGGCGACGCCGATCGTATCGGCGATCGCGAGTTCGAACGGCTGAGCGTCGGCGATCTCGCGGGCGATGTCCACGACCTTCGTGGACGCCACCTCGCCCTCGTAGGGGCAGCCGAACGCAACCGAGATCGTGACCTGCGCGTGGATGCCGGCGGCGCGGGCAGCGGCAGCAATCTCGCGCCAGGCCGCGATCGATTCGCCGGATGACCGGGCCTGGTTGCGCTGGCCGAAACTGTCGCTCGCCGCCACGACCATGCCGACTTCTGCACAACCCACGGCGAGCGCGCGGTCGAAGCCACGCCGGTTCAGGACCAGCCCGATGTAGCGCACGCCCTCGACCTGCGGCAGCGCCTGCAGCACCGCCTCGGCGTCGGCCATCTGCGGGACCCGGCGCGGGTTGACGAAGCTGGCGACTTCGATGCGCCGGATGCCGCTGGCGACGATCCGGCTGACGAACTCCACCTTGGCGTCGGTGCTGAACAGCGTGGCTTCGTTCTGCAGACCGTCGCGCGGCCCGACCTCGACCAGATTCACGTGCATTCCGGCGCCTGCACCCATGGCTTCCGTCCCGTCGCCGGCAGGCAGAAGATCTCGACCGGCTGCAGCCGCCCGCGCAGCGCCAGCGGCGGCAGCGCGACGAACATCGCGCGCTGCAGCTCGGCATCCAGCGCCTGCCAGACTGCGCGCGAGATCAACGCTTCGCCGGCGCGGGCCCGCTGCACGAGACGGGCCGCGACATTGACCGTGTCGCCGATCAGCGTGAAGCTGGCGCGCTGCGGGCCGCCGATGTCGCCGGCGATGACCTCGCCGGCGTTGATGCCGATGCCGAGCCCGGTATCGACGTTGAAGCTGTGCTTCCAGTCGCTGGCGAGCGCATCGAAACCGGCCAGCATGCGGCGCGCGGCGGTGACCGCCCGGGTACTCGCATCGGCACTCTGGCCCGGAACGCCGAATCCGGCCATCAACCCGTCTCCGGCGACATGAAAGACAGTCCCATCATGATCCGCGGTGATGCCGGTCAGCAGCGCAAGAAAATCATTCAGCAGCGGCACGACCTGGTCAGGTCCCAGCCGTTCGGCCAGTGCCGTGAAGCCGCGCATGTCGGCGAACAGCACCGTGCAGGAGACGCGTGCATAGTCAGGGGCGCCGCCGGTGCCTGGCAGGTCGGACCGCGCCTCGCGCAGTTCCAGCGCGACACCGGCCGGGTCCAGCAGAACCAGCCTTTCACCGGTCGTGTGTTCATCGGGCGGCAGGCAGCGGTAACGAATGCCCAGGCGGTCGAGCTCGGCACGGGCCGCGGCCAGACTGACGACTGCAAGGCTCATCGGGCGGCCGCCGGCGACGACAAGTCGACGCTCAGCTCAATACCTCGTTCCTCGCCGGGCGCGAGCCCGCCGACACCGACGAGCCGGCGGGCGATCTCGTGACCGGCGGCATCGCGAATGACGACGACGACGGTGTATTCACCGGGGCCGTCGGCCGGGTCGCGATGGAACTGGCCGGCCACGTGCAGGGCAGTCCGGCCTGCCGGCCGCGCCTGCTCGCCGGCGCGCGCATCGAAACGCAGGTGATGCTGGCAGGCCGGGCAGATGGCCGCGCTCTCGAGGATCGTCTCGCGGCAATGCGGGCAGGATCGCGTACGGCCGGCGGCAGCCGCGTGACGGCTCATCGCGCGTCGCGGCTCAGCCGCGCCCCGTCAGCCTCTGGCCGCCCGTCTCGGTCCAGCCGAACTCGGCCCGGCCACGCATGCGCGCGCCGCTCGCGACGGTCAGACTGCCGGCATTGATGTCGCCATTGACGACGCCGGTCTGCTGCAGCTCGACCTTGTTTGCGCTCTCGATGTTGCCCTCGATTTCGCCGGCGATGATCACCGAACCGGCGCGGACGGAGCCAGCCAGGTGTGCTCCGGCCTCGATGGTCAGCGTGCCGTCCACATGGACGTCGCCCTTGAACCGCCCGGAAATCCGCACATGACCGGAACCTTCGATCTTGCCCTCGAAGGTCAGGCCACTGGCAATGACCGATTCCTTCATCTCCCGGGGGGACGCCGGTACGGGGGCCGGTGCGGGCGGGGGCGGTTCCGGCCGCAGGCGGGTCACGGGCGTCACCGTCGCCTCGGGTTGAGCTTCCTTCCACAGCGCCATGGTCTGTCCTCCGGGGATCCAGGGACCGCCAAGACTAGCCGTTTACCGGCCGCCGGTCGATGGCCTCAGAAAACACCGGGGAGCCAGGACTGGGCGGCCGTACGCGGCGCCGGCCAGGTGGGCGTGGGTTCCGGCTCGGCCGCCATGGCCCGCAGCGCGGGCCCGGGGGCCCCCATGATCTGGCCGCAGGCGCCCAGGGCCAGCCACTGGAGCGCCGCGGCGGTCGAGCTTTCGGCCGGGTCGCCCATGGCCCTGGTCAGGTCATCATTCGCGGCGCAGGCGAACGGCAGCGTGCCGGCCAGCCCGTTGTAATAGTCGCCCTGGTTGAGTGCGTTCGTGACCTTCAGCGTCACGAGACGCAGGCGCAGGTCGCAGCCGGTCAGGTTGAAGGCCGACTGGCCTACCGGTTTGCCGTAGGTGTCACCGCCGATGATCGCGACCTCGGTCCAGGGTTTCAGCGAGTTGACGACCATCTCGCTGGCCGAGGCGGTTCCGCCGGTGGTGATGAACGCGATCCGCACCGGCGCCACCGACTGCGGCTGCGGCTCGAAGCGCCGGATCTCGTCGTTGGCTGTATGGCGGGAGTTGAAGCGCACCTGCGCGTAGATGTCGCTGCTCAGCCGATTGCGGCCGTTCAGGTCGCCGATCAGCTCGGCCACGCTCAGCAGCCCGCCGCCGTTGTAGCGCAGGTCGAAAACGAAATAGTCGATGCCCTGCGCCCGGAACTGCTCATAGGCGTTGCGCAGCGGCGTCTCGGCGGTCGAGATGAACGTGCGCAGGTTGATGTAGCCGACCGACACGGCCGGATTGCCGGGCAGCGTGAGCACGGCCGTGCCGTTCGTGGCCGGCAGTGGCGGAATCGTCACGACCCGTTTGGTCAGGCGGACCTCGACCTGCTGGCCGTTGGGGCGCAGGTAGCGCACGCCGCGCTCGACACCCGTCGTCTCGGGCCCGAAGGCCTGCGTGAGATTCGGGTCGGTCGCCAGGATCGTCGCGATCGCGACATAGCCGCTGCCGGAATCGATGGCTGTGACCTCGGCGCCGCGGCCCATGCCGCCGTCGGCGGCCGGGCTGCCCTCGTACACGTCCGGCACCAGCATGCGGTTGCCCAGGATCTGGACGCGGAAGCCAAAGCCGATGTACTGGCCTTCCTGCAGGAACGAGCTGTCTTCCTGCGGCGTGGTCAGGTAGCTGAAATACCGGTCGCGCCCCTGGGCGCGCGCGGCCGCGGTCAGCGCGTCGAGAAGGTCCTCGGCAGTGGCGTAATCGCCGAGATTGACCGTGGCCGGCAGCAGTTCGAGGAACAGGTACCAGTCGCGCGCGACGTCGAGCACGAACTGCTTCTGGTTCGTGACCGAACAGGGATTGGGCGTGATGCCGCCGCCACCGCCACCACCACCTCCGCCACCGCAGGCTGTCAGTGCGGCGGCCACGAGCATCAGCAGCGGGCGGGTCCAGGCGGGCATCGTGATGTCTCGTCGTGTGGGATACCCGGTCAGCTTACACGCTCAGGGCTTGCGGTCAAACAAGGCGTCCAGCGCGGCGCGGGCTTCGGCGGCACCGCCGCCTGCCGGCTGCCAGGCTCCACCCCGCGGCTGAAAATAACCGCAGAAATTCGCGCGCGTGCGGTCGACGACTTCCTCGGCAACCGGCTCCAGGCAACCGCGCGTCCGCCGCGCATCGAAGAAGCGGCACATCCGGCAGACGTGCAGTTGCGCCCGGCAGGCGCGGCACTCCTCAGTGCGCGAGAACGGCGGGCTGAGGTCGGCGAGCGACGCGCCGCATTTCCAGCACACCAGCGCCTCGGTCACGGAGCGTTAACCTGGTTTCCGCTGCCGGCGGCCGCGCGCGCCAGCGCTCCCGTGGGCGGAAGCGCTGGCGCCAGTGCCCGCGGTCGCGATCAGCGGCTCAGCTCGATCGTGACGCGGCGATTGCTGGCGCGCCCGGCGTCCGTGTCGTTCGAGTCGACTGGACTCGATTCGCCGAAGCCCTTCGTCGTCATCCGTGCGCTCGCAACGCCCTTCGCGGCGAGGTAGTCCCGGACCGCGTTGGCGCGGCGTTCCGAGAGCCGCTGGTTGTACGCGTCGCTGCCGCGACCGTCCGTATGTCCCTGGATCTCGAGCAGCAGCGCAGTCGGCATGTCCTGCAGGTCCGCGTACACGCCATCCAGGATGCCGCGGGCCGTCGCCGTCAGTTCCGCCGAGTCGTAGTCGAACAGCACCCCGCGCAACACGTACTTCACCGTGCAGCCCTGCGCGTCGACCTGCGCGCCCTGCGGCGTTCGCGGGCACTGATCCCGGTCATCGGTAACCCCATCCTTGTCAGCGTCGCCCGGAGGTGGCGGGGGCGGAGGTGGCGGCGGTGGTGGTGGTGGCGGCGCGACCGCCCGCGGCGGCGGTGGTGGTGGCGGTGGCGGTGGCGGCGCCTTGCCCGGGCCGAACGCGTACTGCAGGCTCAGGCCGTAGATCTTGTCGACGAAACCGTCGTCCCGGTCGAAGTCCCAGCGCGCGCGGATCTCCGGGCGAAGCTGCAGTTTGCGCGCACCGTCGTCACGCACCCGCAGGTCAATCAGCGCACCGAGGCCGACTTCCGCCATCACTTCGGAGTCGGATCCGCTGCCACTCAGCCGGCGATACAGTGCGCCGCCGCCGAACGAAACGAATGGCGAGAACTTCGACTCGCCGGCAAAGATCCGCAGCACTGAAAGCGAAATGCCGGTCAGTGCGAGGTCCCGGCTGCTCGAGTTCTCGCCGTGTTCGCCGCGCGTGACGTTGATTTCTGCGGCCCAGCGCTCGTTGAGCCCATATCCGGCGCCGACACCGAACTGCACGTCATCGTCGGCATTGCGCGCGCTGTCGAGCGATACACCCTCGATGCGCGGGAAGACCACGTAGGTCATGCCATCGACGTTGCCGGCGAGCGCACCGGCTCCGGCGCCACCGAGCACGGCGGCTGTGGCGAAAACGACCAGTCGGTTCATGGAATGGACTCCTTCGGGATGGCGCGCGGGCGCGCTGCGCAGGGCCCGTATGGCCGGACACGGCCACGGAGTCAGTCTACCGGACTTGCTCCGGGCTTGCCAAAAGAGCGGTGTTCCACGCGATCGCCGGCGCTGAGTCCGATGCGGTCCGCTGTGCCGCCGGCCAGCTCGAGCACGGTCGTCACGAGGCCGGTCGAACGGATCGGCGACAGCGACAGCGGCTGTGTGTCTTCTGCCACATTGACAACCCGACCGTCCGCGTCGATGAACACGATGTCGAGCGGTATGAACGTGTTCTTCATCCAGAACGAGGCGTGCTGCGGGGTCTCGAACAGGAACAGCATGCCGCTATCGGCCGGCAGCGAACGGACGAACATCAGACCCCGCGCACGGGCGGCGTCCGTGTCCGCGATCCAGACCCGGAACTCGTGGCGTCCGGCGGCGGTCGTGAGGCTGAGCGGTTCCCGCGGCAGATGAGCGAGAGTAGGCGGTAACTCACCCGGCTCGTCGGCGACAGTCAGCAGTCCGGCGAAGTCGAACCGGGTCAGCAGCACCGACCCTGCACCGTCCAACGCGCGCGCCGGCTCCGTGCAATAGCCGCGCGCGCCGATCCGAAAGGCCGCTGCCGAAGGTCCGCTACCGGCCAGCAGCCTGCGTACGACGCGGTCCAGGCGGCAGCGATGCTCGCCGCGCGTGGCGTACACGTGTTCGCCCTTGCGATCGAACAGCGTCACGTTCACCGGCACATCGTGCCCGACTGTCTGCGCGCCGAAGGACGGCAGGGCGAACAGGATCACGAGTTCGCCGCCATCCCCGAGCCGGCCGGCGAATTGCAGGCGCAGGCCCTGGCCATCGGGCCGCGCCGTGCCGCTGCAGCTTACGGCCGCACCGCGCCAGTCGACTTCGCTGTCAATGCTGCCGCGCAGGCGCATCTTCAGGAAGCCGGTGCCATCCGGCAGGCACGGACCACCCGGCATGGCCGGGGACGTGCTGACGGCGAGCTGCAGCGCGAGCAGGGCGGCGGTCAGCGGCATGCGCGGGGAGGAGGCTTCAGTCGCTGCCGGCGCGCGCGACCAGCAGGTTCTTGGCGAGCGTGCCGTGCATGCGTCCGATGCCGCGGGTGAGGTGCATCATCACGGTCAGCAGGACCACGCCGACCGCGATCGCGAGCAGCATCGCCGGCGCCGCCGGCACGTCCCAGATCAGCTCATCGAGGTGCACGACGCCGGTGCCGCTCAGCAGGCCGAAAACGCCGCCGAACACGAGGCCGAGGCTGGTGACGTAGCCGGTCACGGCGACCGCGAAGTACAGCACGCCGAGCGGCAGCATCAGCAGGAAGTAGAACATCGTCGTCCAGGTCCGGCGGTCGGCGAGCATGTCGCGGATGCGGGTGAGGATCGGCACGCCGCGCGCCGGATACAGCGGCCTGCGCGGCATGCGCTGGCCGAGCAGTCCCTCGACGAGCCGCCCTTCCGCCAGCGACAGGACGCGCGTGAAGCCGACGAACAGCAGGAAGAACGGGATGCCGATGATCAGGATCGCGAGTCCGGCGGTCAGCGACAGGCCGGTGACGACTGTCGTGAAGTAGAAGATGCCGGTGACCAGTGACAGCAGCATGTAGAACAGCGCCGTCCAGGCGCGGGTGTCCGTGTACACGGCGAAGAACCGGCCCAGGGAGCTGCGCGCAGGCTGCCGCAGCGGCGGCGCGAGCGCCGTCTGCAGCTTCTGCTCGGTGGTCCGGTAGGCGGCCGCCACTTCGTCCGGTGCGCCGTAGGTGCTGGCGATGAGCTCGAGAGTGTCGGACTCACTCCGGTCCGGATGCGCGGGGAGTTCGGCGCGGAGGTATTCCTCGGCATCGTACAGGGCGTCCTGGATGAGTGCGGGATCCTCTCCCGCGAGTGCCTCGCGCAGGGCGGCCAGGTACTGGTCGATCGAGCGGGGGGGGCGGTGCGCTGATTCATGGTGGCTGTCCTTCGGGTTCCAGGCACTTATCGACGAAATCACGCGTCGATTGCCAGATTGCCCGCCATCCGGCCAGCGTCTCTCGCCCGGCTGGAGTGATCCGGTACCGGCGCGGCGGGCCAGCGTACGACGGTACGATCCGGCTGGCGAGCAGGCCGCTGGCCGCGAGCTGGCGCAGTACCGGGTACAGGGCACCCTGCTTGATCGGCGGTTCGCCGGGACCGGTGCCCTGCAGGCGCTTGGCGATCTGGTAACCGTACAGGTCCTCGCCGGCCTGCTCGAGCACCGAGAGCAGCACGAGACTCGCCAGTCCCGAATTCAGTTCCTTCTGGAACTTCTGCGAGAGACGATCGAGCTCGGTCGCTTCTGCTTGATCTTCCACGGTGTCAATCTGGTATCAGTACGAAATCAATAATAGTACGAAGTTCGTATTAGTCAAGCCCAAGATTGCGGGAACCGACCGGATTCCCGCTGATAGACTGCGCGGCGCCTCAGCGCAGGGTGGAGCCAGGAGGCTGGCTGGGTTGGACGGGACTGCCGACGATCGCGTGGACGTGGTGTTGTGCTGGCATCTGCATCAGCCACAGTACCGCGACCCCCCTGACCGGCACCTTCGAGCGGCCGTGGTCCTATCTGCACGTCATGCGGGACTGTATCGACCTGGCGGTACACCTCGAATCCGTGCCTGAGGCCTGTGCCGTCGTCAATTTTTCCCCGGTTCTGCTGGAACAGCTCGATGATTACTGCGCGGGCCTCGCCGCGCATTTCCGCAGCGGAGCCCCGCTGCCGGACCGTGTTCTGGCGCTCCTCGGGCCGGACGGTGCTGGCGAAGATCGCCGCCACTGGCCGATGCTGGCCCGGGCCTGCCTGAGAGCCGGTCAGGAGAACCAGGTCGCCCGTCTGCCCGCCTACCGGGCGCTCGCCGAACGCACCGCGCAGCGGCTGCAGGACGGGACGATTGTCGAGGCCGCAACTGCGGACCTGACCAACCTGGCCACGTGGTATCACCTCGCCTGGCTCGGCGAAAGCGTCCGGCGTGGCGACCCGCGCGTGCGGCCGTTGCTGCGCCGGACTGGTGACTTCACCGCCGAGGAGCGGCGGACTCTGCTGGAGTGCATCGCCGATGTCCTCTCCGGGCTGGTGCCGCGCTACCGGCGGCTTGCGGGCAATGGACAGGTGGAGCTGTCGGTCTCGCCCTGGGGACATCCGGTTCTGCCACTGTTGTTCGATTTCGGTACCGCGCGGGAAGCCGATCCCGGACTCGAACTGCCCGCGCCCGAGCGCTACCCCGGCGGGGCGGACCGGGCACGCTGGCATCTCGCCCGCGCGTTGCAGGTGTTCCACCGCAGCTTCGGACTGCGACCGCGCGGATGCTGGCCGGCCGAGGGCGCGCTCTGCAATGAGTCGCTCGCACTGCTCGACAACTTCGGGTTCGACTGGACGGCCAGCGCTGGCGCCGTGCTCAGCCGCTCCGCCGGATCCTTCGCCGACAACGGCGCCTGTTGTGCATGGCGACGCGACGGACAGCGGCTCGTCTGTTTCTTCCGCAACGACGAGCTGTCCGAACGGGTCGGTTTTGAGTACGGCAGGAAGAACGGTGAAACGGCGGCTGCCGAGCTGGTCATGGAACTGGAGCGGATTGCCGCCGCGGGCGATCTGCAGGGCCGCAATGTCATTCCGCTGGTCATCGATGGCCTCAACGCTTGGGAGTCGTTCCACGACAACGGCTTCCAGTTCCAGCGTGCGCTCTATCGCCGGCTGGCCGGCCATCCGCGCCTGCGGCTGTCCACGTTCGCGCGCAGCCTGCGCCGCGGTGTCGAGGTCCGCCCGCTGGAATCGCTGGTGGCCGGAAGCTGGATCGATGGCCGGCTCGACACGTGGATCGGCAGTCCGGAACGGAACGAGACCTGGCAGTTGCTGTGTGCGGCGAAGACCCTGTTCGACCAGGTCGTGGTCGAGGGGGCGCTGGATGAGCCGGCGCAGTCGCTGGCCGAATGCCAGCTCGCGGTCTGCGAAGGTTCCGACTGGTTCTGGGCGATGCCGGAGTCCAACCCCGGCGAATCCGCGCTCAGCTTCCAGCGTCTCTTCCGGCGGCATCTCGCCAGCCTGTACCGACTGCTCGACGAAGTGCCGCCCGAGGGCCTGTTGCCGCCGGCCCTGCTGCCGCCGCAGTCCGTTGCCGCGCCGCCGGCAGGCAGCCCCGCAGTCGTGGCAGGATAGTCGCCATGCGCAGGTCCGTGGTGTTGGTGATGTTGTTGCTGGCCGCCTGTGCGGGCGTCGGTACCCAGTTCGTGGCCCCGCGGCTGTCATTCGTGCGGATGCGCGCGCTCGAGGCGAGCCTGTTCGAGCAGCGGCTGGAGCTGCGCCTGCGCGTGCAGAATCCCAATTCGCTCAGCCTGCCGATTCACGGCATCGAAGTGGATGTCGAACTCGCCGGCGAGCACTTCGCGCACGGCGTTGCGGCGCGGGAATTCACCGTTCCAGCCAACGGTGAGGCCGAGTTCGACATGCTGCTGGAGGCCAACGCTGCGAATGCGCTGATCCGGCTGGCCACGGCCGACCGGCGCGCACGGGCGGAAATCGAGTACCGGCTGCATGGCCAGGTGACGGCGCGCCTCGGCCTCAAGCGCCGCATCCCGTTCGAGGAAACCGGCACTCTGCCGCTCCGGGAACTGCTGGATCGGCGGCGCTGACAGCAGCGCGTGCTGCTCGCGGCCCCGGGCGGAGGTCAGCTACCGGCCTGGCCGCTGGAAGAACCCCCGGCCGGTTCTTCGCGCGTACCCTCGTCGCCGGCGGCCGGCTTGCGCGACATGAGCATGCCGAGCATGCCCTCCTGGACGCGGCTCCACAGCTCGAGGTTCTGTCGTGCGAGGTCGGCCATCGCATTCATCGGCGGCGGCGCGCTGCGCAGAATCTCGGAGACCTGCTGCTGTACCGTCTCCTGCTGCCGCATGAACGCGGACACGCTCTGCTCGAGGTAGCGCGACATGAAGTCCTGCATCGGGCCGCCGTAGTAGCGGATGATGCCCTCGAGCAGCGCCGTCGACAGGATCGGCCGCCCGAACTGTTCCTGCTCCGCGATTACCTGCAGCAGGATCAGCCGCGTGATGTCCTCACCGGTCTTGTCTTCGATGACGCGGATCTTCTCGCCGCGCACGATCAGGTCGCGGATGTCCTCCAGCGTGACGTGCTTGCTGATGGAAGCGTCGTACAGGCGACGGTTGGCGTACTTCTTGATCAACCGTTCCTTGATCATGGTGCGAGTGTACCGGATCATGCCGCAGTGCGTTACTGCACTGCGGCAGGCGGGGTTCCGCGGACGTAAAAAAGGACGGCGGCCGGAAAGCACGCCGTCCCGAGGGGGGGATCGTCAGGATCGGATCAGGCGGCCTGGCGCGTTGCTTCCGTCGCGGCCTGATCGAACCACCTGGAAACCTGTGTCTGCTGCTCGGTCGCTGCGCGCACCAGATCCTGGGAGCGCTGGGCAGTCTTCTCGGCGAGCTGGCTGACAATCTCCATCTGCCTGGCGGTCAACTCATTGAGATCCCGCACTGTTCCGAGGAGCTGCCACTCCTGTACCGAGAACTCCAGCAGATCACCGGCAAAGGCGTACTGCTGACGAGCCAGGCGTTCGAATCCCTGCAATGCGAGTTCGTTCCACTTCTGGGCCGGCGCTATCGCCTTGCGGCCAGCGTCAATGAAGGTGCTGAAATCGAAGGTTGGGCTGTTCATCTCTTCGTCCTCCGAGCCGGTGGCTGGAATCGTCGGAAGCGCATACTACTGCATGGAATTGTGCAGTGCAACAATTATTTTCGGACCCTGGATCGGCGCGATGAGAATTGACTTGTTAATCTTTTAAAACAATTGGTTACATGACGTTACGGGACCGTAGCAGCTTGGTGCCTTTGCTCCACTGTTTCCGCAGCGCAGCAAGCCGCCAAACGAACGTCCGGCACCTTCCAAACGAACGTCCGGCACCCTAACATCGCAATTTTGTTCCGTGGAAAGGTGCAGCGGATGACGCAACAACAGGTATTCGGGCGATTGCAGGCAATGGTCGGCAAGGAAGTCCAGGTCAGCGACTGGCTGGAAATCACGCAGCAGCGCATCAATGCCTTCGCCGATGCGACCGATGACCATCAGTGGATCCACTGCAACCCGGAACGCGCGGCGCGCGAGGCGCCGCTCGGGCGGACGATCGCCCATGGCTACCTGACGCTGTCGCTCTATCCGGGGCTCGGCGGCCTGGTCGACGGGGACGCGCGGTTTCCCGGTGCTCGCAGCGTCATCAACTACGGGATCAACCGGCTGCGTTTCCCGGCGGCAGTACCGGTCGGTTCGCGGATCCGCGGCCACGTCACGCTGCTCGCGGTCGAGGAGGTCGCCGGCGGACTGCAGGTTACCGAGCAATACACCGCAGAGATCGAGGGCGGCGGCAAGCCGGCCTGCGTGGCGGAAGTCGTCATCCGTCTCACTTTCTGACGGGGCCCGGGATGCCGGACGCACTGCGCCGACTGCTGCCCGTGGCCGCACTGGTGGGCATCGGACTGACTGCCTGGCTGCTGCTCGGGCGCGGCGAAGCACCGCAGCCGGCCGCCCCGGGCCCGACCAGTGGTGGGGCGCCGGTGGCCGTGGTCACCGCGGCGGTGGTCGAGAAGCCGCTGGCGGTCCGCGTCGAAGCACTCGGCACTGCGCGTGCCAACGAGGCCATCGAGGTGACCTCGCGGGCAGCGCGCGTGGTCACGACCCTGCGCTTCATCGAGGGCCAGCAGGTCCGGCGCGACCAGGTACTGGTTGAGCTCGAATCGGCGCAGGACCGCGCCGAGCTCGCCGCCGCAGAAGCCGCGCTGGCGGAGAGCCGCTCGGCTTTCACCCGCAGCCGCGATCTGTTCACGCAGCAGGCCCTGTCGCAGGCGCAACTCGAGCAGATCGAGGCGACGCTGAAGGCCAACGAGGCGCGCGTTGCCGCGGCAGCGGCGCGGGTCGCTGACACGGTGATCCGCGCACCATTCGCCGGCACCGTCGGGCTGCGCCGGGTCAGCATCGGCGCACTGGTCAGTCCCGGCACCGTGATCACCACGCTCGATGACACGGCGACCATGAAGCTCGACTTCGACGTGCCCGAGGTGTTCCTCGCGGTCATGCAGGCAGGCCTCGCGATCGAGTCGTCAAGCGCCGCCTGGCCCGGCGCCAGTTTCGCCGGTACCGTCGAGACGGTCGACTCGCGCGTCGATCCGGTCACCCGCACCGTGCGGGTGCGAGCCCGCCTGCCGAACCCGGATGGCCGGCTGCGCCCCGGCATGTTCCTGACCGTGCGAGTCAGCCGCGAACCGCAGCCGGGACTGGTGGTCCCGGAGCAGGCGGTCATTCCGGAGCGCGGCAGCATGTATGTGTTCGTCGTCGCGGACGGAAAAGTCGAGCGGCGTGAAGTGCAGCTCGGCCGGCGCAATCCCGGCGAAGTCGAAGTCATCGAGGGCCTGGCCGCCGGCGAGCGGGTGATCGTCGAGGGCACGCAGAAGGTCCGGCCGGGCGTCGCGGTCACCGAGTTTCAGCCAACCGCGGCGCGATGAAGCGATGAAGCTGGCCGAGCTGTCGATCCGGCGCCCGGTCTTCGCGGCCGTGGTCAGCCTGCTGCTGGTGCTGCTCGGGCTGGTGTCGCTGACCCGGCTGGCGGTGCGCGAGTATCCGGATGTCGAACCGACGGTGATCTCGATCACCACGGTCTACACCGGTGCCGGCGCGGCAATCGTCGAGAACAAGGTCACCCAGATCATTGAGAACCGGGTCGCCGGCCTCGAGGGGATCGAGAAGCTGCGCTCCAGCTCGCGCGACGAGCGCTCAGCGATCACCGTCGAGTTCAGCGCCGACCGGCCGATCGATGCCGCCGCCAACGACATCCGCGACCGCATCGGCCGGGTGCTCGACGAACTGCCGGACGAAGCCGAGCCGCCGGAGATCCGCAAGACCGGAGCGGAGGGCGAGGCGATCATGTACCTGAACCTGACCAGCGACCGGCTGTCGGCGATCGAGCTGACCGACTATGCCGAGCGGGTGCTGGTCGACCAGCTTGCGGCCACGCCGGGTGTCGCGCGGGTCAACATCAACGGCGGGCGCCGCCAGGCAGTGCGCATCTGGATCGACCGCCAGGCGCTGGCGGCGCGGGCGCTGACCATCGCCGAGATCGAAGCGGCGCTGCGCAGCGAGAACGTCGAGCTGCCGGCCGGCCGGCTCGAGTCGGCGGCGCGCGAGTTCGCGCTGCGTACCGATACCGGCCTGAACCGCGTCGAGGACTTCCGCCGGCTGGTGATCGGGCGCGGCCCGGAGGGGTACCTGGTGCGCCTCGGCGACGTCGCCGATGTGCGGATCGGCGCCGAGAACGAGCGCAGCATGTCGCGGTCGATGGGGCTGCCGGGCGTCAGCTTCGGCATCGAGCAGATGTCGCGCACCAACACGCTCGAGGTCGCCAACGAAGTGCACCGGACGCTGGCGCGGATCGGCGCCGAGCTGCCGCCCGGCATGCAACTGACCGCCGATGTCGATCGCGCGGTGTTCATCCGTGCCTCGCTGCGCGAGGTGGTCATCGCGCTCGGCATCTCGCTGACCGCGGTGCTGGTCGTGATCTTCCTGTTCCTCGGCAACCTGCGGGCGACACTGCTGCCGGCGCTGACCATCCCGGTGTCGATCCTGGCCAGCCTGACGTTCATGGACTTCATGGGCTACTCGATCAACGTGCTGACGCTGCTCGGCATGGTGCTGGCGATCGGCCTGGTCGTCGACGACGCGATCGTCGTGCTCGAGAACATCTTCCGGCGCATCGAGGTCGGCCAGCCGCCGCTGCTCGCGGCCCTCGACGGCAGCCGTGAAATCGGCTTCGCCGTGATCGCGACGACGCTGGTGCTGATATCGGTGTTCGTGCCGCTGTCGTTCCTGCCCGGTGTGCTCGGCCGGCTGTTCCGCGAGTTCGGCCTGACGCTGGCGGCGGCGGTGCTGTTCTCGGCGCTGGTCGCGCTGACGCTGACGCCGGCGCTGGCGGCGCGGGTGTTCCAGGGCGGCGGCGAGCGCGGCGCGCTGGCCGTGCGCATCGAGCGGTTCTTCGCCGCGCTGGCCGGCCGCTACGAGCGGCTGCTGCGCAGCCTGATCCGGCGGCCGTGGCTGGTGGTCGGCGGCACGCTCGGGCTGGTGCTGCTGGCCGGCCTGGCCTTCCGCCACTTGCCGCAGGAGTTCACGCCGGCCGAGGACCGGGGCTTCCTGTTCGTCGGTCTGGATGCTCCGGAGGGCGCCAGTCTCGAGTACACCACCGGTTACCTGCAGCAGGCCGAGCAGATCCTGTTTCGCGAGATGGAACGCCATGGCGACATCCAGCGCTTCGCGTTGCGGATCGGCAGTGTCGGTTTCAGTGCCGAGGTCAATGCGGTGCGCGGCTGGATCGTGCTTGGCGACTGGGGCCCGCAGCGGCGCCCGGCCGCGGCGATCGCCGATTCGCTGCGGCGTCAGCTTGCCGCATTGCCGGGGGTCCGGTCGTTCGTGTTCGTGCCGCAGGGCCTCAGCATCGGTGGCTTCGGCCAGCCAGTGCAGGTCGTGATCGGCGGCCCGGACTATCCGACACTGGCCGACTGGAGCGACCGGCTGGTCGCACAGGCTGCGGCCAATCCGGGACTGCTGACGGTCGAGACCAATTATCAGGAGCGCAAGCCCCAGATCTCCGTCGCAGTGGACCGCGACCGCGCCGCCGAACTCGGCGTATCGCTGCAGACCGTCGGCCGCACGCTCGAGGCCATGCTCGGTTCGCGGATCGTAACCACCTACGTCGATCGTGGCCGCGAGTACCGCGTGATCCTGCAGGCCCGGGCCGCGGATCGGGTGCAGCCGGCCGATCTCGAGAACCTGTACGTGCGTTCCAACCGCGGCGGCGAACTGGTGCCGCTCGCCAACCTGGTGCACCTCGAGGAGACCGCGGCGGCGATGCAGCTCAACCGCTTCGACCGGATGCGCGCGATCACAATCAGCGCCAGTCTGGCGCCCGGCTACACGATGGGCGAGGCGGTGCAGTTCTTCCAGGAGCTGGTCGCGCGGGAGTTGCCGGCGACCGCGCGGCTGTCGTTCGACGGCCAGGCCCGCGAGTACCTGCGCTCGCGCGGCCAGCTCTGGTCCAGCTTCGCGTTCGCGATCGGCATCGTCTTTCTGGTGCTGGCGGCGCAATTCGAGAGCTTCCGGCACCCGCTGGTGATCCTGACCACGGTACCGCTGGCGGTGATCGGCGCCGTCGCCGGACTGACGCTGTACGGTTTTACGCTGAACGTGTTCAGCCAGATCGCGATGATCCTGCTGATCGGTATCGCGGCGAAGAACGGCGTGCTGATTGTCGAGTTCGCCAACCAGCAGCGCGACCGCGGTCTCGCGCGGGTCGAGGCGGTGGTGCGGGCGGCGGCGATCCGCCTGCGGCCGGTGCTGATGACCAGCCTGTGCACGGCCAGCGGCGCGCTGCCGTTCCTGCTGGCCAGCGGCGCCGGCGCCGAGACGCGCCGGCCGATCGGCGTCGTGGTGTTCTTCGGCACGGTCATCGCGGTGCTGCTGACACTGCTGGTGGTGCCGGCGGTCTATACGCTGATCGCCGGCCGGCACCGTTCACCGCACTACCTGGCCGGGGTCATCGAACGGCTGCGGGCCGCGCCGGGCGGCTCCGGGTCCGGCGGACCGGAACCAACCTAAGTCACTGATCGAATTGATGTGTAGGGCATCCCGGGCGACCGGGCAGTGCCGGACTGGTAGACTTCGCTTCTCCCGAAACCACCCCGCGGGATACCGCGAGCGCGGCCGGATCCGGCGATCCGGTGCGCGGGTGGGGAGTCCGTCCGTGGCCACTTTGACGCCCTACCAGCAGCTCGAGCAGGAATTCCGCCGTCTGCACGCGTTTCGCGGGGCGCTCGCCGTGCTGCGCTGGGATGCCGCAGTGACGATGCCGCGCGGCAGCGCCGACGTGCGCGGCGAGCAGCTCGCGGCGCTCGAGCTCGAGTGCCATGCGCTGCTGGCGTCGCCGCGGCTCGCGCGTCTGCTCGAGCGCGCGCAGGCCGGAGCTGTGACGCTGGAAGACTGGCAGAGCGCCAACCTGCGCGAGATGCGCCGGCTGCGCGATCACGCGGTGGCGATGCCACCGTCGCTGATCGCACGGCTGGCGCGCGCCGTGGCCCAGGCCGAGGCACGCTGGCGCGAGGCCCGCGAACACAACGACTTCGGAGTGCTGGTGCCACAGCTCGAGGAAGTCGTCCGCCTCGTGCGCAGCCGGGCCGAGCTGCTCGCACAGCGATTCAGCCTCGATCCATGGGATGCGCTGGCCGATGAGTTCACGCCGGGCCTGCTGTCGCGCGACATCGATGCGCTGTTCACGCCGCTGTCCCGGCGGCTGCCGGCGCTGGTTACCGAGGCGCTCGAGCGCCAGGCCGAACGGCCCGTGCTGGCGATCGAGGGGCGCTTTGCGCCGGGCCGCCAGCGCGCGCTGTGCACGGAGGTCATGAAGGCGCTCGGCTTCCCGTTCGACCGCGGCCGGTTCGACGACTGCGACCACGCCTTCACCGAGGGTGTGCCCGGCGACATCCGCGTGACGGCCAGCTTCAATCCACGCGACCCGTTCCAGGGCCTGCTGGGCGCGCTGCACGAGACCGGGCAGGCACTCTATGATCTCGGTCTGCCGGCCGCCTGGGTGGACCAGCCGGTCGGACAGGACCGCGGTATGGCGCTGGAGGAAAGCCAGTCGCTGCTGCTGGAAATGATCGTCGGGCGCAGCCGGGCTTTCGTCGCCTGGCTGCGGCCACTGCTCGAGAAGCACTACGACGTGAGCGGTCCGCCATGGTCCGAGGACAACCTCTACGCCTGCCTGAACCGCGTCGCGCGCGGACCGAACCGCTCCGAAGCCGACGAGCTCACCTACCAGACCCACATCGTGCTGCGCTATGAGCTGGAGCGCCGGCTGTTGTCGGGCCGGCTGGCGGTGCGCGAGCTGCGCGATGCCTGGAACGACCTGTCGGCCCAGCGGCTCGGCCTGGTGCCGGTCTCCGATGTCGAGGGCTGCCTGCAGGATATTCACTGGGCCACCGGCGCGTTCGGCCATTTCCCGTCGTACGGCGTCGGTGCCGTGATCGCCGGACAGTTGTGGGAGGCGATCCGCGAGCAGGAGCCCGGCATCGATGAGGAAATCCGCGCCGGCCGGTTCGCCTGCCTGCTCGACTGGCTGCGCCAGCGCGTGCATGCGCAGGGAGCCCGCTTCGGCGTGCCGGAACTGGTACGGCACGCCACCGGGCGGGCACTGTCGGCAGCGCCATTTCTGCGCTATCTCGAGCGCAAGTACAGCAGCGATCCGCCGGATCGCGCGGCGGCCGGCGCATGAACCGGAGACTCGCGGCCCGGATCCGTGGCCTGGTGGGCAAGGCCATCGCCGACTTCGGCATGATCGGCGCCGGCGATCGCATCATGGTGTGCCTGTCGGGAGGCAAGGATTCGTACACGCTGCTCGACATGCTGCTGTCGCTGCAGCGCGCGGCGCCGGTGCGTTTCGAGCTGGCCGCGGTGAATCTGGACCAGAAGCAGCCGGGCTTCCCGGCCCGCGTGCTGCCCGAGTACGTGGCCGGGCTCGGCGTGCCGTTCCAGGTCATCGAGCAGGATACCTACAGCGTCGTGCGGCGGGTCGTGCCGGAAGGGCGCACGCAGTGCGGACTGTGCAGCCGCCTGCGCCGCGGCGCGCTGTACCGGCATGCCCGCGAACAGGGCTTCACGCGCATCGCGCTCGGCCATCATCGCGAAGACATCATCGAAACGCTGTTCCTGAACCTGTTCCACGGCGGCCGGCTCAAGGCGATGCCGCCGAAACTGCTGGCCGAGGACGGCCACAACGTCGTGATCCGGCCGCTGTGCTACGTGCCGGAGCGCGACATCGCCCGCTACGCGCGGGCCCGCCAGTTCCCGCTGATTCCGTGCTCGCTGTGCGGCTCGCAGCCGAACCTGCAGCGCGAGGTGATCGGGCGCATGCTCGCCCAGTGGGAGCGCGAGCATCCGGGACGCGTCGATTCGATCTTCACGGCGCTGCGCAACGTGCAGGCCTCGCACCTCGTCGACCCGCGGCTGTTCGATTTCCGCGGCCTCGAACGGCAGGTGGCTGGCGGCTGAGGTGGCGCCGCTGCCGCCGCCGCTGCCGAACAGCTACTGGGTCGACCCCGGCCGCTTGCTGGCCGGCGAATACCCGGGTTCCGCGAGTGAGGAAGGCAGCCGCGCGCGGCTGCGGCGGCTGCTGGAGGCCGGCATCGACTGCTTCATCGATCTGACCGAGCCGGGCGAACTCGAGGCCTACGACGGGCTGCTGCCAGGCCCGTACGCGCGCGATGCCGTGCAGTACCTGCGGCGGCCGCTGCCCGACCACGGCGTGCCCGAATCACCGGCCCGGATCGAGACGATCCTCGACGACATCGACGCGGAGCTGGCGCAGGCCCGGCGTATCTACGTGCACTGTCGGGCCGGTATCGGCCGCACCAGCCTCGTCGTTGGCTGCTGGCTGGCGCGCGGTGGACTCGGCGGTGACGCGGCACTGGAGCGGCTCAACGAGCTGTGGCGCGCCAGCGCCCGCTCGGCGACCTGGCCGGCGGTTCCCGAAACCGACGCGCAGGTGGCGTTCGTGCGGGATTTCCGCGCCGGCCAGCCGCAAACGCCACCGGCCGCGGCGCCGGCCGGGGCCGCGGCGACGCTGCTCGAGCGCTGCCGCGGTCTGTTGCTGGGCCTCGCACTCGGAGATGCGCTGGGCCAGACGACGGCCGGACTGCGACCGCGCACGTTTCCAGCGCTCACCGAACTGCGCGGTGGCGGTCCGCTGCAGCTCCCCGCCGGGGCCTGGTCCGACAAGACCGCGATGGCGCTCGCACTGGCGGCCAGCCTGACGGAGCGGGACATGGTGGATGCCGCCGATCAGTTGCAGCGTTATCTGTTGTGGCAGAAGGACGGTGCCTGGTCGAGCACCGGCCGCTGCGTCGGGATCAGTGCCTCGACCGCGCGCGCGCTCGCGAGCGCACAGTGGTCCGGTAATCCGTTCGCCGGCTCACACGATCCGGCCCGGGCCGAGCGCGAGCCGCTGGCGCGGATCGGACCGGTCGCGGCCTTGCTGTGCGCAGATCCGGCGGCGGCGGTGGCGGCGGCCGAGGACTGCGTGCGTGTGACCCACCAGACGCCGGTCGTCCTCGATGCGGCGCGCTACTTCGTCGCGCTGCTGGTCGGTGCACTGCGCGGAGCGGCCCGCGCGGAGCTGCTGGCGCCGCTGTACGCACCGGTACCGGGGTTGTGGGAACGCGCGCCATTGCACCCGGAAATCCACCAGCTCGCCATCGGCGGCTGGCGCGAGCGGAGCGCGCGGCGCGGCGCGCGGATGCTGCCGGCGGTGAGCGCGCTCACGCTGGCCCTGCGCGTGTTCGACCGCGGCGCTGGCTTGACCGACTGCCTGCTGCGTGCGGCGAACCTGGGGCGCGAGGCCGACGCGAACGCCGCGATCATCGGCCAGCTTGCCGGCAGTCACTACGGTGCGGCCGGCCTGCCGTTCCGCTGGCTGGCGCAACTCGCGCAGCGCGACCGGATCGAAGCGCTGGCCGAGGCGCTGTGGGCGGCGGCGGTGCGCCGCGGGGCCGGGCCATGAGCCGCGCGGGTCGCCGGCGCGGTCCGGCCTGGAGCCGGCTGTCGGATGAGCAACTGCTGGACCTGCGTCTTTGTGACCTGCATCTGCGGATCCGCGGCTCGCGGATCGAGCCGCAGATCCGCCGGCTCGAGCGGGAGCTGGCGGCGCGCGGTCTCGCCTTCCGGCCGCACTGCTGGATCGCGCAGGAGTGGTTTTCGCCCGACGGTGTGCCGGGCATCGCGATTCCGTTCTACCTGCTGCACCCGCGGCTGATGGCGCTCGAGCGGCGCTGCATGGGTGAGGTCGAGGGCGGCAAGACCGCCGCGCTGATGCAGATCCTGCGCCACGAGGCCGGCCACGCGCTCGATACGGCTTTCCGGCTGCGCCGGCGCCGGCGCTGGCGCGAGCTGTTCGGCCGTGCGTCCCGGCCGTATCCGCGCCACTACCGGCCGCGGCCCGGCAGCCGGCGCTTCGTGCAGCACCTCGGAAGCTGGTATGCGCAGAGCCATCCGACCGAGGATTTCGCCGAGACCGTGGCGGTCTGGCTGGCGCCACGCTCGAACTGGCGGCTCCGTTATGCCGGCTGGCCGGCGCTGCGCAAGCTCGAATACGTGGACGAGCTGATCGGCGAGCTGCGCGGCCGGCGTCCGCCGGTGCGCGCGCGCCGGCATGTCGAGCCGCTCAAGGTCGCACGCCGCACGCTGCGCCAGCACTACGCGCACATGGTCCGCCACTACCGCAGCGACGATGCCGAGCGCATCGACAAGATCCTGCTGCGCGTGTTCATGCCGCAACGCCGGCGGCGCGGGCAGACGCCGGCGGCGCGCCTGCTGCGCGAGGACCTGCCGGTGCTGCGCCGCCGGATCGCGGCCCGCACCGGCGCCAGCGAGTACCTGGTGCAGGAGCTGGTCGCCCACCTGCGCGAGCGCTGCCGGACGCTCGGGCTGTTCGTGCGCGGTGGGCGCCGGCGCTCGCGCCGGCGCGCGGAGCGGCTGATCGTCGCGCTGGTCAGCCGCGCGCGGCACAATGTCGGGCCATGGTTCGCGCTATGAAGCCGCTGCGCATCCTGGTGCTCACGCACGAGACCCTGGTGCCGCCGGAGTCGCTCGACGGCTTCACCGAGCAGCAGGTGGACGAGTTCCGCACCGAGTACGACGTGCTGACCCGCCTGCGCGCCGATGGCCATGAGGTACGGCCGCTCGGCATCGGCGACAGCCTCGCCGAGCTGCGCACACTGACCGCCGAGTGGCGCCCGCACGTGTGCTTCAACCTGCTGGAGGAGTTCAGCGGCGTCGCCGCGTACGACCAGTACGTGGTCGCCTACCTCGAGATGCTGCGCCAGCCCTACACCGGCTGCAATCCGCGCGGCATGATGCTGTCGCGCGACAAGGTGCTGTCCAAGCAGATCCTGTCGTACCACCGGATTCCGACCCCGCAGTTCGTGCTGTTCCGGCGCGGGCGCGCCATCCGCATCCCGAAGCGGCTGCATTTCCCGCTGTTCGTGAAGTCGGCAACCGACGACGCTTCGCTCGGCATCGCGCAGCGCTCGGTGGTCGAGGACGCGGCGCGCCTGCTCGAGCGGGTGCAGTTCATCCACGAGCACACCTCGGGCCATGCGCTGGTCGAGGAATTCATCGAGGGCCGCGAGCTGTACGTCGGCGTATTCGGCAACGAGAGCCTGCGCACGCTGCCGCCGTGGGAGCTGTCGTTCGGCGGGCTCGGGGCCGGCAGCACGGCGATCGCGACCCGCAAGGTCAAGTGGGACCGTGCCTACCAGCAGAAGCACGGCATCACCACCGGCGCCGCACTGGACCTGCCGGCCGGCGTGGCCGAGAAGCTCGACCGCTACGCGCGGCGCATCTATCGCGCGCTGCACATGTCCGGCTACGCGCGCATGGACTTCCGCCTGCGCGCCGATGGCACGCCGTTCGTGCTCGAGGCCAATGCCAACCCGAACCTCGAGGAGCGCGAGGACTTCGCCCGCTCGGCGCTGCACGCCGGCATCTCTTACGCGGCGCTGCTCGAGCGCATCCTCGCGCTGGGCCGCGGCTATCGCGCGGAGTGGCGGCGCGACTGACACGGCCTAGCGGCCGCTGGCCTCGAGGTAGCGGTCGAGATGCTGGCCCTCGTCGCCGAACGCGAGCGCGAGCAGCGTCAGCCGGCGGAAATAGTGGCTGACGTCGAGCGCGTCGGTCATGCCGATGCCGCCGTGCAGTTGCACGGCCTGCTGGCCGACGCAGCGGGCGGCGCGGGCGACGCCGGCGCGCGCCGCCGACACGTGCCGGCGCCGGCTGGCGTCGTCCGGGTCGTCGGCGTGCAGCGCCGCAACCAGGGCCAGCGAGCGCGCCTGCTCGAGCTCGATCGCCATGTCGGCGAGGCGATGCCGTAATGCCTGGAACTGGGCCAGCGGCACGCCGAACTGCTGCCGGGTGCCGAGCCAGGCGAGCGTGCGCGCGAGCAGTACGTCCATCGCGCCGACCGCCTCGGCGCACAGCGCTGCACTGGCGCGGTCGTGCAGGCGCTCGAGCAGGCGGGCGGCTGCACCGGGCGCGGCCAGCCGCGCCGCCGGGCCGGCGGCGACACCGCTGCAGGTCAGGTCGGCGGCGGGCAGGCCGTCCGGTGTCGTGTAGCGCTGCAGTTGCAGCCCCGGCGCCGTGGCCGGGAGCAGCAGCAGTTCCGGCTGCCCGGCGTCCGGCCCGGACCAGGCGACGACGATGAACCAGTCCGCGGCGCCCGCGTGCAGCACGGCCGCGGCACAGCCTGCCAGCCGGCCGTGTGCGTCGAGGCGCAGCTCGCCTTCCGCCCACGCCAGCAGGCAGCGCCCCGCGATCACCGCCGGCAGCAGTGCGGGCGGTGCCGCCAGGCCAGCCAGTTCCAGCGCGCCGGCGCCGAGTACGCCGGTGGCCAGCCACGGCTCGACGACGAGTGCGCGGCCGCAGGCCTCGGCGACGATCAGCGTGCCGAGCGGGCCGAAGCCGAAGCCGCCGGCTGCGGCCGGCAACGCTGCGGCCACACAGCCGAGTTCGGCTAGCTCCTGCCAGGTCTTGCGGCTGAAGCCATCCGCCTGCTCGCGGCGCTGCTGGCGCGCCGCGAAGTCGTATTCGCGGTCCATGTAGCGGCGCAGGCTGTCGCGCAGCAGGGCGGCCTCTTCCTCCAGCGGCAGTTCCACGCGGCTCCCCCGGATCAGCCGAGCAGCAGCCCGGCGATGATGTTGCGCTGGATCTCGTTCGAGCCGCCAAAGATCGACAGCTTGCGCCGATTGAGGTAACGCGCAACCAGCGCCGGCGCGAGCGAGCGCAGGTCATCGCCCGGCCCGGCGGTTGGCGCGCAGGCGGCGAGCGGGCCCGCGATCCCGAGCAGCAGTTCGGTGATGCCCTGCTGAATCTCGGTGCCGCGCACCTTCAGCATCGACACTTCCCAGCCGGGCTGCGCGCCGTGCGGAGCCGAGAGCAGCCGCAGATTGGTCATGTCGAGGGCCAGCAGGTCCACCTCCAGCCGCGCGATCCGGTCGCGGAAGCGCGGATCCTCGGCCAGCGGTCGGCCGCTGCGACGCACCCGCCGCGCGAGTTCCCAGGCATAGTCGAGCTCGCGCCAGGCGATACCGATGCCGGCAATCGTGTTGCGCTCGTGGCCGAGAAGCTGCTTGGCGCAGTTCCAGCCGTGGCCTTCCGCGCCGACCCGGTTGGCGACCGGAACCTCGACGTTCTCGAACCAGACTTCATTGACCTCGGCGGTGCCATCGAGCAGCACGATCGGCCGCACTGTGATGCCCGGAGTCTGCAGGTCGATGAGCAGGAAACTGATACCCTCCTGCCTGCGCGCGCCGGTGCCGGTGCGCACGAGGCAGAACATCCGGTTCGCGTGCTGCCCGAGCGTGGTCCAGGTCTTCTGGCCGTTGACGACATAGACGTCGCCGCGCCGTTCGGCGCGCGTCTTCAGTGACGCGAGATCGGAGCCGGCGCCGGGTTCCGAGTAGCCCTGGCACCACCAGTCGTCCGAGGCGAGGATGCGGGGCAGGTAGAACTGCTGCTGTGCCGGGCTGGCGTGGCGCATCAGGATCGGCGCCAGCAGGTCGCGGCCGAAGGACACGATCAGCGGTGCGCCGGCGGCGTGGTACTCGTGGTCGTACAGGTACTGCTGCAGCGGGGTCCAGCCGGTGCCGCCCCACTCGACCGGCCAGGCGGGCGCGAACCAGCCCTGCGCCTGCAGACGCTTCTGCCAGGCCACGGTTTCTGCGGCGCTGACCGGCTGGTAGTTACGCACGCGCCAGGCCAGCTCGGCCGGCAGATTCCCGCGGAAGAATGCGCGCACCTGCGCGCGGAACTCCGCCGCGGCGGCATCGGGCTGCAGTGCGGCCAGTACGCCGGGCACTGGCTGGGACTCGGCGGCACGCATCGCCTACTCGTGCAGGTGTTCGTCAAGCCAGCGCAGCACTTCATCGTGCCACTGCCGGCTGTTGCCGGGCTTCAGGATCCAGTGATTCTCGTCGGGGAAGAACAGCAGCCGGCTCGGAATACCGCGCCGCTGCAGCGCCGTGAAGGTGGCGAGTCCCTGCGTGTACGGCACGCGGTAATCGAGCGCGCCGTGGATCACCAGCATCGGCATGCGCCAGGCGAGCACGTGATTGGCCGGGCTGAAGCGCTCGTAGTCGGCGGGGCGCTCAAAATACGGTCCACCGCCGAAGTCCCATTCCGGGAACCACAGCTCCTCGGTCGTGTAGTACATCGCGCGCTGATCGAAGAGGCCGGCGTGATTCACGAGGCAGCGGAATCCATCCGGCCACTGGCCCGCGATCCAGTTCATCATGAAACCGCCATAGGAAGCGCCGAGCGCGCAGGCGCGCTCGCGCTCGAGCCACGGGTAGCGCGCGACCGCGGCGGCGAGTCCAAGGCGCAGGTCCTCAAGCGGCGCGCCGCCCCAGTCGCCGCTGATCGAGTCGGTGAACGCCTGCCCGTAGCCGGTCGAGCCGTGGAAGTCGATGAACACGGCGCCGTAGCCGGCGCCGGCATAGATCTGCGGGTTCCAGCGCCAGCTCCAGGTGTTGGCGAAACTCGACTGCGGCCAGCCGTGCACGATGAAGGCGATCGGGTAGCGCGCACCGGCCTGCCAGTTCCAGGGCCTGACCACGTAGCCATGCACGGTCGCGCCGCCGGCGCCGGCAAACGTGAACTGCTCGGGTTCGCCGAAGCGTACTTCGGTGAGACCCGCCGCGTTCACATGGGTCAGCCTGCGCGGCGCGGCGCGGCCGTCCTGCAGCCACAGGTCCGGCGGTGCGGTCAGGCTCTGCAGCACGTAAACGATGCGCTCACCGGCGAGGTCGAAGCCGGCGACGGTGCCGGCGCTGGTCAACAGACGCGGCGCTCCGCCGCCGAGGCTGATCGACCACAGCGGATGCTGGCCGAGATGATCGGTGACCGCGACGACGCTGCGCCCGTCGGCACTGAAGCGGAACGCGCCGAGCGAGCGGTCCCAGTCGCGGGTCGTGAACCGTACCGCGCCGCTCGCGACCTCGCGCACGACCAGGTGGAAGCGATCGGCCTCGAAGCCGGGCCGCTCCATCGCGAGGTAGGCGAGCAGGCGTCCGTCCGGCGAAAACGCCGGCTGCGCGTCCCAGGCCGGGTTGTCGGCCGTCAGATTCTGCGGCGGCGCGCTGCCATCGGCCGGTACCGACCAGACGTCGAAATTCGTGGACCACGGCTCGCTGCGGCCGCGAATCCGTGCCGATAGCACGATCCGGCTGCCGTCCGGGCTGAAGGCGAAGTCGGCCCGCCCGCCGGACGGTCTGGACGGCACATCGGCGTCGAGCGCCGCGGTCAGCGCGACCGGCGCGCCGGTTGCGGACCGTGCGGCGTCGAGCGCCAGCGCGAACAACTGCGCCATGCGACCGTCCTGCCACTGGTCCCAGCGCCGCACAAACACCTGCTCGTGCAGCCGGCCGTGAGCGGGCGACGACGCCTGCTCGTCGAGCCGGCGCCGCGTGCAATCGAGATCGGCGCAGTCGCGGAACACCTCGAGCGACAGCGCCAGCCGGTCGCCGCGCGGCGACACGCGGAAGCTGCCGACGTCGAGCGGCAGACGGCTGACCTGCCAGGCTTCACCGCCGGTGACCGGCAGGTACCAGACCTGACGGCTGCCGGAGCGCGAGGACAGAAAGTAGACGCCGGCGCCGTCCGGTGACCAGTCCGGCGCGTCGTCGTTGTCCGGACTCGCGGTCAGCCGGCGCGGCTCGCTGCGCCCGTCGCTCGCCACCAGCCACAGGTCGGTGCGGCCGCGGTTCGCCGCGAGATCGGTATCGCGTTGCGTGTACACGACCTGGCTGCCGTCCGGCGACAGCGCCACCTCACTGACTCGCGCGAGACTGACGAGGTCGGTGGCGGTCACGCCGCGCTCGGCGGCCAGGACCATCGGCGGCAGCGCCGCCAGTAATACAGCCAACAGCAGGGTGCGCATGCGCCGGGATCTCCGCCGGTTGCTGGCGGAGAATTCTAACAGGCCCGCCGCCGGATCAGTCCGAACACGCTGGAACAGGCATGCACGAACGTGGCGCCATGCAACGGCGCGATTTCGCCGGCGCTGAACATGCCGGCGACCGGGATGTCGGCACGGCGGCGCAGTGCTGCGGAGTCGTGGCCGGTGATGCCGTAGAGGTCCTGTCCGCGCCCGGTGCAGGAGAACAGCAGCGCGGCCTCCGCTGGCGGCTTTCCGGGCAGTGCCGCGTCGAGTCTGGAGGCCAGTTCGCGCGCGGCGGTCGTGGCATCGCGCAGGTGGAACTGCACGACGCTGTGCGGAGGGATCCGCGCGCCGACCCACAGCGCGCCGCTGTCGGCATCGAGTCCGTGCACGTTGCGGATCAGGAAGTCACCGGTGCCAAAGGACTGGCGCGAGCCGGGCAGGGCGAGGCCGATGCACAGGGCATCACCGAAGCGGGCGCGGTCCCGTTCGTCGAGATCCGCCCAGATCCGGCCGAGCACCTCGCGCGGACCGCGGCCGTCGAGGCCCTGAAGCTGGTGGCCGCTGCTGGTGGTCACGAACAGTGGTTCGCCGATCGGGCGGCAGCCCTGCGCGATCACCGGATCAATCACGCCATCGCCGGTCAGTGCCAGCAGCAGCGCGCCCCGGCGATGCAGTTCGCGATCTGCGAACAGGCGCGCCTCGCCCGGCTCCTGCGTGCCGCTCGTGAGCCCGCCGACGATGGTCGCACCGGGAAAGGCCCGGTCGAGGCCGCGGGCGCAGAGCTCGGCGTCGAAGGTCAGCGGGTCGGCCAGCAGCACGAAACTCGCGCCGCTCTCCGGACCGAAGTCCAGCACCTGCCACCACGATTCCCGCGGCGCGGACAGCGGCGGCAGCATGTCCTGTTCCAGATGCAGCGCCGTCAGCGTAACCTCGCCGAGCCGGCCGGCGAGCAGTGCGATGCCGGGGTCCTGTTCCTGTTCCTCGCCGCCGCCGATCAGGCCGCTGGCCTGGCAGCCCCACAGCAGCCCGTCGCCGGCCAGCGGCCCGAGCAGTTGCGGGAGCTGGTCGAGTTCCGCCGCGTAGGCGGTGGACGCGAACACCAGCAGCAGGTCGGTACGCGACGAACCGAGTGTGGCCTGGATCTGTGCGCCGGCCTCGGCGACTGCGGCCTCGAGTCGCGGAGCGGTGGCGATGGCGGTCGCCCAGCGCATGCCCGGCGACTCAGGCGCCGGCTTCGTCGGACGCAATCACCCGGGTCTCGGCCGCGGCCGCCCGCAGCCACTCCTGCAGCTGCGGATCCGCGAGCATGGTCGCGCACCAGCCACGGGCGACCTCGCCAAGCGGCAGGTCATAGGTCCGCACGCGCAGCGCGACCGGGGCGTACATGGCGTCGGCGGCACTGAAGTGGCCGAACAGCCATGGTCCCGCCGCGGCGAAATCACGACGACAGTCGCTCCACAGCGCATCGAGGCGGCGCAGGTCGGACAGGACGGCCGGCGTCAGCGGCACCCGCCGGCCGCGTGCGCGGGTGTTCATCGGGCAGGCCGAACGCAACGCCTGGAAACCGGCGTGCATTTCGGCCGCGACGGCGCGCGCCCGGGCCCGGGCGGCGGCGTCCTCGGGCCAGCCGCGGCCGCCGGCGAGCTCCGACGCGTACTCGCAGATCGCCAGCGATTCCCAGACCCGGAGCGGTCCGTGCAGCAGTACCGGTACGCGGCCGGTCGGTGACCAGCGCGGCACCTCGCGCGCGAATTCAGGCGTTTCCAGCTCGTACACGCGCTCCGCGAACGGCAGTCCGAGATGGCGCAGCAACAGCCAGGGGCGCAGCGACCAGGAACTGTAGTTGCGCGTGCCGATGACCAGGGTGAGCTCGGGCATAGGCGCGAGCGTGCGCGCCGTTGCCGGGGCGGGTCAAGACTGCGGCGTCGGCGGCCGCCGGCCGGTCACTCGTCCTGCGGTTTCCGGGTCCTGATCCACTGCGACAGACGGCGCAGGTCTTTCTTCTTCTTCCACTGCTTCTTCAGCAGCAGGCCGCTGTCATACGGATCGTAGCCCTGTTTCAGACCCTGCGGATTCTGCGAGATCCGGCGCACGGTGCCGCCGGCGAACTCGTTGCTGAAGGCGAGGTTCGGATCGTCCAGCAGCTTGCGCATGACGTCCTTGCTCTCGGCCCCTGAATAGGGCACCCACACGGCGTTACCGAGTTCATCGAACTCGATCTTGCCGTGGCCCATCTGCTGCTGTTCGGCAAAACGGGCCATTTCCCGGACGTCTTCCGGGATCCGCTTGTACTTTCCGGTGTCCGCCATGGGCGCCACCTCGCACCACCTGGAATCCTGTGCGGCAGAACTTAGTGGCCGGCGGTGCCGGCGGCTGCGACGGCGGTCACGGAATTGCACTATGTTCAATGCCGGCCTGCTGCGACTGGATATCCATACAGGCCGGCGCTACGATGCGCGCGTGAGCGGGGCGACGAGCGATCGGCTGAATCCGGCGCAGGCCGCGGCGGCGCAATTCGAGCGGCTGGACGGGTCCGGGCGGTTCACGGCCCCCGGATTGCTGGTGATTGCCGGAGCCGGCACCGGCAAGACCAGCACGCTCGCGCATCGGGTCGCGCATCTGGTCCGTGCCGGTGTGGACCCGGCGCGCATCCTGCTGCTGACCTTCACGCGGCGCGCCGCTGTGGAAATGACCCGCCGCGCGGAACGGATCGCGGCCGCGGCGCCCGGTGAACGGCACGCCGGCGCAGCACCGAAGCTGCGGCTGCCCTGGTCCGGTACCTTTCACTCGGTGGCTAACCGGCTGCTGCGCGAACACGCGCTGCGCCTCGGCCTCGCACCGCAGTTCACGGTACTGGACCGCGGCGATGCCACCGACCTGATGGACGTGGTCCGGCACGAACTCGGCCTCGCCGACCTGCGGCGCCGCTTCCCGCGCAAGGACACCTGCGTGGCGATTCACTCGCGCTGCGTCAACAGCGGGCAGCCGCTCGAGGACGTGCTGGCCCGCGACTACCCCTGGTGCGCGGAGCGGGCCGCGGAACTGCGCGAGCTGTTCCGCGCCTACGTCGCGCGCAAGCTCGCGCATCAGGCGCTCGACTACGACGACCTGCTGCTGTGCTGGTGCAGCGCACTGCAGGATCCCGCACTGGCGCGGGCCATGGGCGCGCGCTTCGATCAGGTGCTGGTCGACGAATACCAGGACGTCAACGCGCTGCAGGCGCAGATCGTCTTCGCCCTGAAGCCGGATGGCGCGGGTGTTACCGCGGTCGGCGACGACGCGCAGGCCATCTATTCGTTCCGCGGTGCCGCGGTCGACAACATCCTGGATTTCCCGGCGCGCTGCACGCCAGCGGCGGCGGTCATCGTGCTGGAACGCAACTATCGCTCGTGCCAGCCGATCCTCGATACCGCCAATGCGCTGCTGGCGGGCGCCGGCCGGCAGTACCGCAAGGCGCTGCTGGCGGTGCGCGGCGGCGGCAGGCGGCCGCGGCTGGTGACGCTGCTGGACGAGCAGCAGCAGGCCGCGTACGTCGTGCAGGCCGTGCTGCGGCGACGCGAGGAGGGCACGGCGCTGCGCCGTCAGGCCGTGCTGTTTCGCAGCGCGTCGCACAGCGACCGGCTGGAAGTCGAACTGCTGCGGGCCGACATTCCGTTCGTGAAGTACGGTGGCCTGCGTTTCCTCGAGGCCGCGCACGTCAAGGACCTGCTGGCGCTGCTGCGCTGGGCCGATAACCCGCACAACGGCCTGGCCGCGTTCCGCGTGCTGCAGTTGCTGCCGGGCATGGGTCCGGCCCACGCGGATCGCTGCTGGCGACAGTTCGCCGCAGCCGGGCATCGCTTCGGCATGCTGATGGAATTTGCCGCGCCGCCGGGGGCCGCCGGCGCCTGGCCGGAATTCGCGCGGCTGCTGGCAACTCTCGGCGGTCCGCTGGCGCCGTGGCCCGGCCAGCTCACGCTCGCTGCGGACTGGTACGGCCCGCAGCTCGAGCGCCGGTACGACGCGCCGGCCGTACGCAGCGCTGACCTCGCCATGCTCGGGCAGGTGGCCGCGCAGTATCCGAGTCGCGAGCGCTTCCTGACCGAGCTGGCGCTCGACCCGCCGCAGGCGAGCGGCGACCTCGCCGGCGACCCGCTGCGCGACGAGGACTACCTCGTGCTCTCCACCGTGCACTCGGCCAAAGGCCAGGAGTGGGATGCGGTGCACGTGCTGAACGTCAGCGACGGCAACTTCCCCTCCGAGTTCGCGACCGACAGCGACGCCGCGCTCGACGAGGAACGGCGGCTGCTGTACGTCGCGATGACCCGCGCCCGCGACGAGCTGCACCTGCTGGAACCGCTGCGCTACTACGTGACGCAGCAGCCGCCGGGCGGCGACGGCCACGTCTACGGTGCGCGCAGCCGCTTCCTCGGACCGGCGGTACTCGCGACGCTCGAGCAGGTGACCTGGGGCACGGCGCCGGCGGCCGCAGCGACGCCAGCGCCGGCCGGCGACACGGTCACCGATGTGCAGGCGCGGCTGCGGGCGCTGTGGTGAAGCGGCTCAGCGCCGGGCCGGCTTGCGGAACCGCAGCGTGAAGCGGTCGCTCTCGCCGATCGCCAGGTAGCGCTCGCGCTCCTGGTCGCCGAGCGTGAGCGTCGGCGGCAGCGTCCACACGCCGCGCGGATAATCCTTCGTATCGCGCGGGTTGGCGTTGATCTCACTGCTGCCGACCAGCTCGAAGCCGGCGGCCTCGGCCAGTGCGATCGCGTAGTCCTCGCGCACGTAGCCGGAACGGGCCTGCGGATCCTGCGCCGCTGAGTCCGGCGCGCGGTGCTCGACGACGCCGAGAATGCCACCCGGCCTGAGTGCGGCGTAGATCGCCGCGAGCATCGGCCCGGCGGCGTCGCGCGCCATCCAGTTGTGCAGGTTGCGGAAGGTCAGCACCAGGTCGACGCTGCCCGGCGTCACCGGCTGCAGCGCGCCCGGATGCTGCAGCGCGGTCACCACGACCCGGTCGTACAGGTCCGGCCGCGACGCCAGCTTCGCGGCGAAGGCCTGCCGCCCCTCCCGGACATACTGGCTGTCGCTGGCCGGGTCCCAGGACGCGGCGATGTAATGACCCTTGTCGCGCAGCACGGGCGCCAGGATCTCCGTGTACCAGCCGCCGGCGCCCGGCCAGACCTCCATGACCGTCATGTCGCGGCGCAGGCCGAAAAAGGTCAGCGTCTCCCGCGGATGCCGGTAGAGATCGCGCGCGGGGTTGCCCGCCGCGCGGTGCTCGCCGGCGAGCGCCGCCTCGAGCTGCGCCAGCGTCCTGGCATCGGTGACCGGCAACGGCGTGCTGCCGCCGTTCTGTGCGGCGCAGCCGGCGGTGAGCAGGATCGCCAGCGACAGGGTCACGGCAGGCAGGCGGCTGGGGGAGGGCATGGCGTTCTCCGCGCGCGGCTCAGCCCGCGCCATCCGGTTCGAGGTAGGTGTAGCCGGCCAGTTCCGACTCGTAGAAGCGCTTCAGCGCCTGGCCCTCGGCGACCGACAGCCGGCCGTCGCGCATGGCCCGCTCGCAGTCGCGGGCAAACCGCGGGTACAGCTCGTCGGGCTCGTACTGCATGTAACCGAGCACGCGGCTGGCGGTGTCGCCCTTGACGATCTCCTCGATCCACCAGCCGTGTTCCTGGTCGAGCCGGATGTGGACCACGTGCGTGTCGCCGAACAGGTTGTGCAGGTCGCCGAGCGTCTCCTGGTAGGCGCCGACCAGGAAAGCGGCGAGGTAGTAGTCCTCGCCGGGGCGCAGTTCGTGGACCTCGAGCGCCCGTTTGATGTCGCGATGCGAGACGAAACGGTCGATCTTGCCGTCGGAGTCACAGGTGATGTCGGCGAGCACGGCGGCACGGCGCGGCCGCTCGTCGAGGCGGTGCAGCGGCACGATCGGGAACAACTGGTCGACAGCCCAGCTATCCGGCAGCGACTGGAACACCGACATGTTGCAGAAGTAGGTGTCCGACAGCACCGCCTCGAGCCCGTCCAGCTCCTCGGGCACGCGCCCGCGCCGGCGCGTGACATCGCGGACCCGCGCGCAGGTGCACCAGTACAGGCGCTCGGCGAGGCTGCGCATCTCGAGGCTCAGGTAGCCGAGGCTGAACATCTGCTGCGCCTGTTCGCGGGCCTGCTGCGCATCGTGCCAGCACTCGACCAGGCGCCGGTCGCTGACGGTCTCCCACGCGTCGAACAGGTCCGCGACCGGCTGCGGCAGGTGCCCGTCGTCGACCAGCGCGCGCTCCGGCACGCTGAAGCGGTCGAGGCGCAGTGCGCCGAGCACATTGAATACCAGCACGCTGTGATGGGCGGCGATCGCCCGGCCGGATTCGCTGATGATCACCGGGTGCGGCAGGCCGCGCGCGTTGCAGACGCTGGCAACGCGGTAGACGACGTCGCTGGCGTACTCGCGCATCGAGTAGTTGGTGGACGACTCGAAATTGGTGCGCGAGCCGTCGTAGTCGACGCCGAGCCCGCCGCCGACGTCGACATAAGCGAGGCCGGCGCCAAGCCGGGCCAGCTCGGCATAAACATGGGCCAGCTCGTTGACCGCGTCCTTGACCCGGCGGATGTCGTGAAGCTGCGAGCCCGGATGGCAGTGCACGAGCTTCAGGCAGTCGAGCATGCCGCGCGCCCGCAGCACTTCGACCAGCTCGAGGATCTCGGTCGTGAACAGGCCGAACTTCGAGCGATCGCCGGCCGAGTCCCGCCAGCGGCCGACGCCCTCGGTGGCGAGCTTGACCCGCACGCCGATCTGCGGCCGCACCTGATACTTCTCGGCGTGGCGCAGGATGTAGTCGAGTTCGGCGAAGTTCTCGATCACCGGGATGATCGAGCGGCCGAGCTTGGTGGCGAGAATCACGGCCTCGATGTAGCTGTCATCCTTGAAGCCGTTGCAGATGATCAGCCGGTCGGGGGCGTCCTCGGTCAGCGCCATCACCGCGAGCAGCTCCGGCTTGGAGCCGCACTCGAGGCCGAAGCCGAGATCGGCGCTGCCGCGGAACACTTCCTCGACGACCAGGCGCTGCTGGTTGACCTTGATCGGGAACACCGCGGCGTAGCGGTTGCGGTAGTCGTTCTCGGTGATCGCCGCGGCGAAGGCCTCGTGCAGCGAACGCAGCCGGTGGCGCAGGATGTCGGAGAAGCGGATCACCATCGGCGCGGTCAGGTCGCGGGCGCCGAGCTCGCGTACGACCTCGTACAGATCGATCTCGCGGGCCGGCTCCTTGTCCGGGCGCACGACCATGTGCCCGGCCGCGTTGATCGCGAAGTAGCCGGCGCCCCAGGCGGGCACCGCGTACAGCTCGCTCGAATCATCGATGGTCCACGCGCGCGCCGCCGCCGCGCCGTGCATCGTCGTTTCCAAGGCCCGGACCCCGTGCAACGTTCCGGGCGCGGACGATAGCAGAATGGTGGGTGCCGGTGTTACGGAAGGTGCCGGCGTTACGGTTTCGGTAACCAGCGTTGATGACGTCGGTCCACCGGTCAGGTTGGTTCTGTTTGCCGAAACCGTAACACCGGCACCGCGGGCGATCCACTCGCTCCACGATCCGGCATACAGGCGCGCGCCGGGAATGCCGCAGATCTCGAGTGCGAGCAGGCCGTGGCAGGCGGTCACGCCGGAGCCGCACATGCAGATGACCTGAGCGCCGTCGCGCGCACCGATCCGGTCCCGCCACAGTGCCGCCAGTTCCGCCGCCGGGCGCATCTGTCCGGCGGCGTCGAGCTGCAGCGCGTACGGCAGATTGACCGCACCCGGCACGTGCCCGGCGACCGCGTCGATCGGCTCGACCAGACCGGCGAAGCGCTCCGCGGCACGCAGGTCGACGAGCGCCGCGCCGGCGGCGAGCGCGGCGCCGATTTCGCCGGTGCTGCAGACCATCTGCGGCCGCAGTTGCGCCACGAATGGCGGCGACGAGCGCGCGATGCCGGGACCGGTCGACGCGGGACCGCCCGCGCGCGTCCAGGCTGCAAAGCCGCCGTCGAGCACGGCCACGGCGTCGTGTCCGAGCCAGCGCAGCATCCACCACAGGCGCGCCGCGATCATGCCACCGCCGGCGTCATGAGCGATGACCTGCGTGCGCGGACCGACGCCCCAGCGCGCGAGGGTAGCGGCGAATTCCTCGGGCGCCGGCAGCGGATGCCGTCCGCTGGTCCCGGTCAGCGGTCCGGACAGGTTGCGTTCGAGGTCCGCGTGGATCGCGCCGGGAATGTGCCCGGCGCGCCAGGCCGCGGCGCCGGCCGCGGGGTCGGCGAGATCGGAGCGGCAGTCGATGATCAGCCAGTCCGGATCGTCGAGGTGTAACGCGAGCTGCGCGGCGGTGACCAGAGTCGTGTGCATCGCGCGGCCTCAGGGTGCTCGCCGTACCGGCAGTCGGCCGGCGACGGCCAGCACCATGAGCGCCAGCACGCTGCCGCTCATCGCCAGCGCCATGTCCTTCTGCGCGTCCCACACGTCGCCCTGCGTGCCGAGGTAAGCCTGGCCGAGGTCGCCGCCGAACAGCAGCGCGGCGCCCCATTCGATCAGCTCGTAGATCGTCGAATGCGCGGCCATGAACAGGAACGGGAACAGCACGGCCCAGCTCCGCGGATAGCGCGCGTAGTGCCCGAACAGCTCGACCGCCGCCGGCGTAATCAGCAGGCCGTACAGGAAGTGCACCAACCGGTCATAATGGTTGCGTTCGAAGCCGAGCAGTGCGTTCAGCGACTGGCCGGTCAGCGACCGGAACCAGTCGTCGTACGGCACCAGCGAGTAGGTGTAGTGGGCACCGAGCGCGTGCAGCGCGAAGAACACGAACAGGCAGGTGTACGTGGCGTCGCTGAAGCGCAACCGCCCGCTGGTGGCGACCAGAATCGGCACCGCGATGAACACCAGCATATTCTCCAGCAGCCAGTCCTGGCGGAATACCGGCGCGATCGCCAGAGCCAACCACAGGGCCGCGAACACGGCTAGAAGCCGCGCCGGGTAGCGACGCGAGAGCGTACTCACCGGGCCGCCCGCGCCGGCGTCGCGCCGGACCGCCGACTTACGGTACATTGCACGCCTTTGCAACCTGCCAGCACGGAACGCCTCCGAACATGACCGAGCATCGCATCCATACCTGGTTCCCCGGCCGCCTGATCTGCATCGGTTTCGGCAGCATCGGCCAGGGCGTGCTGCCGCTGATCCTCCGGCACGTCGGCGGCCTCGCCGCGGAACGTATCACGATCGTGACCGCCGATGACAGTGGCCGCGCCGAGGCCGCGGAGTACGGCATCCGCTTCATCAATCACCCGCTGACCCGCGACAACTACCGCCACGTGCTGGAGCCGCTGGTCGGCCGCGGTGATTTCGTGCTCAACCTGTCGGTCGACGTGTCGAGCGTCGCGCTGATCAGGCTCTGCCACGAGGTCGGGGCGCTGTATCTGGATACCTGCATCGAGCCGTGGCCCGGCGGCTATACCGATCCGAACCTGCCGGCCAGCCGGCGCACCAACTACGCGCTGCGCGAGGAAGCCCTCGAACTGCGCCGCAGCCACCCGGACGGCCCGACCGCCGTGATCACGCACGGTGCCAACCCAGGCCTCGTCTCGCACTTCGTCAAGCAGGCGCTGCTCGACATCGCCCGCGACACCGGCCACGAGACCGCCGTACCGGCCAGCCGCGAGCAGTGGGCGCGCCTGGCGATGGCACTCGGCGTCAAGGTCATCCACATCGCCGAGCGGGACACGCAGGTCACGCATGAGCCGAAGCTGCCGGGTGAGTTCGTCAATACCTGGTCGGTGGACGGTTTCGTCAGCGAGGGCAGTCAGCCGGCCGAGCTCGGCTGGGGCACGCACGAACGGCATTTCCCGCGCGATGGCCGCCAGCACGACTTCGGCCGGCGCAGCGCGATCTACCTGATGCAGCCGGGTTGTGCGACGCGGGTCCGCACCTGGACGCCGCTGGCCGGCAACTTCCACGGCTTCCTGATCACGCACGGCGAATCGATCTCGATCTCCGACCTGCTGACCGTGCGCGAGCTCGAGCGCGTCTGCTACCGGCCGACCGTGCATTACTCCTATCACCCGGCCGACAACGCCGTACTGTCGGTCCACGAGCTGTGCGGGCGCAACTATCACATGCAGCAGCACAAGCGCATCATGATGGAGGACATCAGCAGTGGTATCGACGAGCTCGGCGTGCTGCTGGGCGGGCACGCGCGCAACGCCTACTGGTACGGGTCGCAGCTCTCTATCGACGAAGCGCGGCAGCTCGTGCCGTACAACAACGCGACCTCGCTGCAGGTCACGGTCGCGGTGCTGTCGGGGATGATCTGGGCGATCGAGAACCCGGCGCTGGGCGTGGTCGAGCCCGACGACATCGACTTCCGCCGCAACCTCGAGATCTGCATGCCCTATCTCGGTCCCGTGGTCGGGCAGTACACGGACTGGACCCCGCTGACTGACCGCGGCCGGCTGTTCCCGGAAGACGTCGACGAGAGCGATCCCTGGCAGTTCCGTAACATCCGGGTGCTGTGACCGCTCACGCCGGGGCGGTTCCGGCCGCGGCGTATTCGATGGCCTCGATGCGCAGCTCCTGCCGTCCGGCGGGTATGGCTGCTTCGATCGTGTCGCCGATCCGCCGGCCCAGCAGGGCCCGGCCGAGCGGCCCCGCCATGCTGATGTAGCCGGGGTGCTGGTCGAATTCGTCGGGGCCGACGATGCGGTAGCGGGCGCGCGCCCCGGCCGGGTCGACGACGGTGACCCAGGCGCCGAAGAACACGCGGCTGCGATCTGATGGTGGCTGGCGGACTACGACCATGCCCTCCAGGCGTCCACGCAGGAACCGCACCCGGCGATCGATCTCGCGCAGCCGGCGCTTGCCGTAGGTGTATTCGGCGTTTTCCGAGCGGTCGCCCTGGGCCGCGGCTTCGGCGACTGCCAGCGTGACGGCGGGCCGTTCAACGCGCCAGAGCTGGTCCAGCTCGTCGCGCAGGCGGCGCTCGCCCTCCGGCGTGACGAACTTCGGGCGTGGGTCCATCCGGACTGTGTCGTCGCTCACGTTTTCCGGCGCCCACCGGCGTTACATTGGCCGCAGTGGCATGATCGCCGGGTCCCTCCTCTACAGCATCCCCTGGCGGACTCACCACTCGATGGAGGTCCGCTTTTCCAGCCCCGGGCAGCCCCCGGGGCTCTTTTTATGGGGACGCTGCCCATCTTTGCGAAAAAGGGAAGCGTCCCCATTATTCATGGCGCAGCGCCTCGACCGGGTCGAGGCGCGCGGCGCGCAGCGCCGGCACGAGGCCAAAGCCGATGCCGACCGCGGAGCAGAACAGCAGGCCGATGACGGCCCACTCCATCGGCACTGAGACCTCGAAGGCCGCGAAGGCGGCGACAACATTGCCGAGCGCGAAGCCGAGCAGGATCCCGATCAGCCCGCCGACGTTGCACAGGATCACGGCTTCCAGCAGGAACTGGCGCAGGATGCTGCGCCGGGTCGCGCCGATCGACATGCGGATGCCGATCTCGCGGGTGCGCTCGGTCACCGACACCAGCATGATGTTCATGATGCCGACGCCGGCGACTACCAGCGCAATGATGCCGAGGACGAAGGCGCCGATGCGCACGCCGAGGGTCGCCTTGTTGAACGAGTCGATCAGGCTGGCGCTGTTGAAGAACTCGAAATTGTCGGGCTGTCCGGGCCGCACACCGCGGACCCGGCGCAGGATCTGCCGGGTCTCCTCGATCGCGTCGTCGACCTGCTGCGCCGTGCGCGCCCGCACCGTGATGTTGACCGAGCGGTTGAAGCCCTCGCGGTCGAGCATGCCGTAGACCTGCTGGAAGGTGCTGTGCGGCATCAGCACGTAGTTGTCGTAGCCGGCGCCGAAGGCACTCTTTTTCGGCGCAAACACGCCGATGATCGTGAAGCTGCGCCCGTCCACCAGCAGCTCGCGGCCGATCGGATCGACGTACGGGAAGAAGCGCTCGGCCAGCGCCGCGCCAATGACGGCGACCCGGCGCGCCGTGCGGAGATCGATCTCGGCCAGACTGCGGCCCAGCGCGACGAAATGCGTGTTGTTCTCCGGGTACTGCGGGTCACCGCCGCAGATGTTGATGTTCGACTCCGTGGTTTCGCCGCCGTAACGGACCGTGCTGCCGAACTCCCACAGTTCCGAGCCGACCAGGTCCACGAGCGTACCGTGGCGGCGGATCGCGTCGGCATCGGCGAGGGTCAGCGGCGGCCGCTTCGCGTACTTGCGGCGTTCCTCGCCGCTGAAGCCGCCGGCCGGCCATTTCTGCACCTGGAACGTGCGCGCGCCGAGCACGCTCATCTCGGCTTCCATCGTCAACTGGATCACCGAGATCCCGGTCATCACGCCGATGATCGACGCGACGCCGAGCACGATGCCGACCAGGGTCAGGGCCGAGCGCAGCCGGTTGCCACGGATCGCGCCCAGTGCCATCCACAGCAGGTCCTGCCAGTGCATGCTCAGCCTCCGGCCCGGGCGCGCTCACTCATAGCGCAGCGCCTCGATCGGATCCTGCCGCGCGCCGCGCCAGGCCGGCGCCAGCCCGGCGAGCACGCCGATCGTGAACGCGATCAACAGTGCGATCACCGCGATCTGCGGCGACAGGCTGGCCGGCATCAGGGTCGCGTCGATCAGCAGCGTGATCAGCCACGCCACCAGGATGCCGGCCACTCCGCCACCCAGGCAGATGATGCCGCCCTCGATCAGGAACTGCAGCAGGATGCTGCGCCGGGTCGCACCGAGCGCCTTGCGGATGCCGATTTCACGGGTCCGCTCCATGACCGACACGAACATGATGTTGGTCACGCCGACGCCGCCGACGAACAGGGCGATGCCGGTGACCAGCAGGCCGATGCCGAGCACGACGCCCATGACGTTGTTGTACGCGGTCAGCAGCGTGTCGAGGCGGTTGATCGAGAAGTTCTCCTGCTGACCGGGTCGCAGCCGGCGGATCTTGCGCATTTCGCCGATGATCTCGTACTCGAGCTCCGGCACGGCCTCGTGGCTCAGCGCCTTGACCGCGATCGTGACGCTGCGGTCCGTGCTGCGGTCGCCGAACAGCCGGGCGAAGGTCGACACCGGCACGAATACCTGCAGATCGAAATTCGGGCCGCCGAGGAAACCGCCGCCCTGTTTCTCCATGACGCCGATGACGCGGAACACGCTGGCTCCGAGCCGCACGTCGCGGCCCACCGGATCGACTTTGCCGAACAGCCGTTCGCGGACCTCGTGCCCGAGCACGCAGACCCGGCGGCGATAGTGATCGTCGACCGGCAGCAGGAACCGGCCGAGCGCCGGTACCGCGCTCGACACGATCAACTGCCGGTCCGTGGTGCCGATGATGCGGGTCGACTCCAGCGTCCGGTCACGGAAGCTGGCCGGCAGTCCGACGTCGATCGTCGGATTGACGATGGCGCGCCCGCGCAGGCTCTGCGACAGCCGCTCGCTGTCGTCGAGCCCGAGAATCGGCCGGGTGCGGTACTTCCAGAAGTCGTTGACGATGACCCACGGCATGCGCGAGACGTAGAGCACGTCCGCGCCCACCGCCGAGAAGGTTTCGCGGAAAGTCCGGGCCAGGCCGTTCGCGGCGGTCATCGTCGTGATCACCGCGGCGATGCCGATGATGATGCCGAGTGTGGTCAGCGCGCCGCGGCCGCGGTTGGCGAGGATCGCGGACCAGGAGATCCGCGCCGCCTCGGCCAGTTCCGCCCGGAGCTTCACTGGCGTGCCGTGGCCGGCGCCGCGCGCGCGACGTCGCTCTCGATGTGCCCGTCGCGCAGCCGGATGGTCCGCCGCGCGTGTGCGGCGATGTCGTCCTCGTGCGTGACCAGGATGACGGTCTGGCCGGAAGCGTACAGCTCGTCGAACATCGCCATGATGTCGGCCCCGGTACGGCTGTCCAGGTTGCCGGTCGGCTCGTCCGCGAGCAGGATCGCCGGGTTGCCGATCAACGCGCGGGCGATGGCGACGCGCTGGCGCTGACCGCCGGACAGCTCGTTCGGCCGGTGCCGCGCCCGGTCGGCGAGGCCGACGCGGGCGATCGCCTGCTCGGCGCGTTCCCGGCGCTCGGCGCGCGGAATGCCGGCGTAGACCAGCGGCAGTTCGACGTTGTGCAGCACGTCAGAGCGTGGCAGCAGGTTGAAGGTCTGGAACACGAAACCGATCCGGCGATTGCGGACCTCGGCGAGTTGGTCGTCGCTCATCTCGCTGACCGGCTGGCCCTCGAGCCGATAGCTGCCGGACGTCGGCCGGTCGAGGCAGCCGATCAGGTTCATCAGCGTCGACTTGCCGGAGCCGGACGGGCCCATGATCGCGACGTACTCATTGTGCGCGATCTCGAGCGTCACGCCGCGCAGGGCCTGGACCTCGGTCGTGCCCAGCCAGTACGTCCGGACGATGTCCTCGAGATGGAGCAGCGGACCTGCGGCAGCGGGTTGGGCAGGCATTTCAGGTCTGCTCCGCGTCGGTGTCCTTGTCGGTGTCCTTGCGCTCGTTGTTGACGCGCACCGCGCCGCCGTGGTGCAGGTCGCGCGAGATCGCGCGGTAACTGCCGGAGATCACGGTCTCGCCGGCCTGCAGGCCTGAGGTGACCTCGATGAGGCGGTCGCTCTGGATCCCGGTCGTGACCTGCCGCGCCAGCGCCTTGCCGTCCTGCAGGACGAACACGATCTGCACGAAGCCGTCCTCGTCCGCGGTGAAGGCGGAGCCCGACGAGTCGCTGCCGGAGTCGGTGTCTTTGCCGGTGTCTTCCTTGAGCTGCTCCAGGGTCCGGACGGTGACACACTGGATCGGGACGCTGAGGGCCTTGGGGCGGGTCTCGGTGATGATGTCAGCGGCGGCGGTCATGCCGGGGCGGAGTTCCGGCGGTGGCTCGTCGACCGCCACCTTGACCAGAAACTCGGTCTTCTGGTTCTGACTCTGGGCCGCCTGCGCACCTCCCGCCGGCAATTTGGCACTGCTGGCGATTTCGTAGACCTTGCCGCTGAGCTTGCGCTCCGGCATCGCGTCGACGTCGACTTCGGCCGTGTCGCTGAGGGTGATGCGGACGATATCGTTCTCATCGACGTCGAGCTGTGCCTCCATCACCGACAGGTCGGAGATCACGAGGATCACATCTTCCTGGAACTGCGAGCCGATCGCGATCTCCCCCTGCTTGCGGCGGAGCTCGGTGACGACCCCGCCCATCGGCGCAAAGATCGAGGTCTTGGCCAGCGAGTCGCGCGACTGTTTGAGCGCGGCGCGCGCGCGGGCCGCATCACCGCGGGCCGCCTCGTAGCGGGCGCTCTCGACCTTGAAACCGGCATCGGCCGCATCGAGTCGCGCCTGGGAGTCGAGGCCGCGCGCGACGATCTCGCGCGCGCGGCGCAGCTCGCGCTCGGCCTGCAGCATGTTCTCGTGGGCCAGCGTGACCCCCGACTCGGCCGAACGGACGTTGGCCTGCGAGCTCTCGACCGCGGCCAGGTAGGCCTCGCGGTCCAGCTCCACGAGGAACTGCCCGGCCTCGACCCGATCGCCTTCGCGGACACCGAGGCGCATGATCCGCGCGCTGACGTCAGCACTGATCTTGACCTGGGTTCGTGGCTGGATCTTGCCGGTCGCATTGATCCGTTCGACGATCTGTTGCAGGCTGGCATCCGTGGTTCGTACTTCCATCGGCTTCTCGCCGCGGGTGCGCCAGGCGAGCCCGGCGAGGACTGCTGCAATGGCGACGACGCCAGCGGTGATGACGACGGTCTTCTTTTTCATCGAACGGCTCCGCCTGTAAGCGATGGTCAAGCCTGGTTGAGTTTTTGTGTTCTAGTCAAGTAGTACAGTAACCTTCAGACCCCTTTTTATTATGAGAGCCCATCCTCCGCACTCCGGCCGCCCGGATGTCCCCCGAACGACACGGCCGGTCCGCATCGTCTGGCTGGCGCTGGTCCTCGCCGGGGTGACCGCCTGCGCCCCCTTCGGGTCGCTGTGGCGCAAGCCACCCTCGCCGCCGCCCCCGCCGCCGGCGGCGCCCCCCGCCCCGCCGCCGGAACTGCCGCTCGCCGAAGCAACCCACCGCTTCATCGTCGCCCCCGACCAGGACGTCGTCGGGTGGTTGCAGGTCACGATCGCGCGCGCCAGCGACACCCTGCCGGATATCGCGCGCCGCTTCAATGTCGGCTTCGAGGAGATCGTCCGCGCCAACCCGGGCGTGGATCCGTGGCTGCCGAAGGAGGGCACGCCGATCATCCTGCCGACCGAATTCGTGCTGCCGGACGCGCCGCGCGAAGGGCTGGTGCTGAACCTGGCGGCGATGCGCGTGTTCTACTTTCCGAAGCGCGAAAAGGGCGCGCCGGTCGAGGTGATCACGCACCCGGTCGGCATCGGCAAGATCGGCTGGGCGACGCCCGAAGGCGCTACCCGGGTGACGGCGCGGGTCAGGGACCCGGTATGGATACCGCCGGTATCCGTGCGGCGCGAGCACGAGCGCGATGGTGACATCCTGCCGCCGCGCGTGCCGGCCGGCCCGGACAACCCGCTCGGCCGGCACATGCTGCGTCTCGACTGGCCGAGCTACCTGATCCACGGCACGAACAAGCCGCCCGGCGTGGGCATGCGCGCCAGTCACGGCTGCATCCGCCTGTACCCGGAAGATATCGCGCGGCTCTACGACCACGTGCCGGTCGGCACGCGCGTGACGGTGGTGAATCAGCCGTTCCTGCTCGGCTGGCGGGATGGTCGGGCGGTGTTCCAGTCCTTCCCGCCGCTCGCCGATGACCAGCGCGACTGGTCCGACGTACCGCGCGCTCTGCGGCGTCGCGCGGCGCAGGACAAAGCGCTGCGCTGGAAGCGCATCGCGGCGCAGACTGAGATGATCGACTGGCCAGCCGTCGCGGCCGCCGCCGGGCGGCCGCAGGGGCTGGCGTTACCGGTCGGTCCCGGCGGTGCGCTGGCGCCGGAGGCTGCGCTGGCGGCCGCGCCGCGCGTGCGCAACGCCCTGCCGCAGGGCGCGAGCTGGGACGGCAACGAAGACCAGTACGGCACGAACTGACCGGGTTGCGGACGGTCAGGAGCGCTGACCGCCGGCCGGCTCCCGGCGGCCGGCCAGCGCGCAGGTCATCGATCCGGAGATGACGATCAGCGCACCGAGCACGCTGAGTGCATTGAGATCCTCGGCCACGACCAGCCCCCAGCCGGACCATTCGACCAGCCGCATCGCGATGATCGTGAACAGTGGCGCGGTGGCGAGCACGGCGCTGACGCGGCTCACCTCCCAGTGGCGCAACGCCTCGCCGAAGGCGCCGTAAGCGACCAGTGTGTTGGCGGCGCAGAAAGCCAGCATCCATAGCTGCAGCTCGTTGAGTGCGAGCAGCGATCCGGGCCGGGCCAGCGGCAGCAGCACCAGCGCGGCCCCGGTGTAGAGCAGCCACAACACCTGCTGGGCCGGGAATGCGGCGAGCAGGCGCTTCTGCGCCAGCCCGTAGCAGGCCCAGGACAGCGACGACACCAGCATGATCAGCGCGCCGAGGCCGAGGCCCTCGGTCGGCCGCGCGAGCTCGGGCGTGCGGCTGTTGAAGAACAGCAGCAGGCCGAGGCCGAGCAGCACGAAGCCGAGCCACTGACCGCGCGCGAACGGTTCGCGGAACACATATACGCCACCGAGCAGCAGCAGCAGCGGCGCGAGCTGGATCAGCACCTGCGCCACGGACGGCGAGGTCAGGTCGAGCGCGACCACATACAGCACGAAGTTGGCAACCATCGTCGCCAGCGCCAACAGCAGCAACAGCAGCATCGGCCGGCCGGCACCGGCCGGCTGCGGCAGCTGCCGGCGCCACGCCAGAAAGGCACCGAGGCCGACGGCGGAGGCCGCGAACCGCCACCAGGTCAGCGTGTACGGGTCCATGTCCTGCAGCACGATCACCATCGCGATCGGCAGCAGTCCCCACAGCAGTGACGTAGTCAGCGCGAGCATCAGGCCGAGCCGCCAGTGGCCGGTCGTCGTGTGCATGGAGTGGGTCCGGGTGGGCCAGGCAGCGTGGAACCCGCGCAGCATAAACCACCGGCGCCGTGCGCAGCGCGCCCTGTGCTAACCTGCCGCTGTCGCAGGGGAGCGCGCGGTGACGGAACGGCAGGCGGGCATACAGGTACGCGAAGAGCCCGGGTCGGATCAGGCCATCGTTGCGGCGCCCGGCGCCATCACGGCCTTCGTCGGCCGCTGCCTGCGCGGGCCGGTCGATCAGCCGGTACCGATCGGCAGCTTCGCCGACTTCCAGCGCGTCTTCGGCGGCCTGTGGCAGCCGAGCCTGCTGTCCTACGCGGTGGAGCAGTACTTCGAGAATGGCGGCGACGTCGCGATCGTCGTGCGCGTGGCCAACGGCGCGCGCTGCTGCTCGCTGACGCTGCCGGCGGGCCCGCAGGCGCTCGTGCTCGCCGCCCTCGCACCGGGCACGCGCGAGTTCCTGCGCGCCGCGGTGGACTACGACGGCATCGGCGACAACGAGGACGATCGCTTCAACCTTGTGCTGCAGCGGGTGCGGGCGCCCGGGTCGGAGCACATCGAGGACCAGGAGATCCACCGGCGGGTATCGGTGCGGCCCGCCGCCACGCGCTGCGTCACCGCGGTGCTCGCTGACTCGCAGCTCGCGCGTGTGGCCGGCGCGGTGCCGGAGCGGCGTCCCGACCCGACCCCGCACCCCGACCCACGCGGCCTCGCCGGCTATGTGCTGTCGAATCCCGACGGGGACGACGGCGGGCCGCTGTCCGACTACGACCTGATCGGCTCGGCGGTGCGCGGCACCGGGTTGTTCGCGCTCGCCGCGGTCGAGACCTTCAACCTGCTGTGCATTCCGCCGCCGGCGCGCGACCGCGACCCCGGACCGTCGGTGCTGCTGGTCGCCAACCGCTTCTGCCGCGAGCGCCGCGCGCTGCTGCTGGTCGATCCGCCGCAGCACTGGGACAGCGCCGCGCGCGCGCTTGCGGCCATGCGCGACTGGCCGCTGCCGAGCGACTCGGCCTGCATGTTCTTCCCGCGGCTGCTGGCCTACGACAAGCTGCGCGGCCGCTTCGAGTCCTTCGCGCCGTCCGCGGCGGTGGCCGGCATGCTGGCGCGCGTCGGGCAACACGCGCCGGTGTGGGCGGCGACCCTCGGCGAGGATGCGGTGCTGCGTCCCGGCCTGCGCCCGCTGTGCGCGGTGGACGACGGGCAGCGCCAGGGGCTGGCGGGGACGGGCGTCAACGTCGTGCCAACAGTGCGGCGCGTCGAGCGGATGCCGATCGAGGCCTGCACGCTGGCCGGCCCTGGTGCGGCGGTGGCCGACTGGCGTTCGCTCGGGCGCCGCCGGCTCGCGCAGATGATCGTCACCAGCGTCGAGCGCGGGACGCGCTGGATGCTGTTCGCGCCGAACGAGCCGCCGACCTGGCGGCGGGCGGCGGCGCAGGTGCGCGCATTCTTCAGCGGGCTCGAAGAACAGGGCGCGTTTCCGGGCCGCGAACCGGGCGACCGCTGGTACGTGGTCTGCGACGAGCGCGTCAACCGCGAGCAGCACCGCGAGCGCGCCATCGTCAATCTGCTGTTCGGTTTCGCCGCGGCGCGGCCCGGCGAATTCCACTCGTGGATCGTCAGTCACCGGGCCGGCGGCAGCCGCGTGCAGCCGGTCAGTCCCAATCTGTCGGAGCTGCCGCGCAGCGGCGTCACGCAGCTTCTCGCCGAGCTCGAACTGCCGGTCGCTGCGGCGCAGTCGTAGCGCGGTCCGCGGCGGCGCGGTTGGCGCTCAGCGCAGCGCGGCGCGCAGTTCGGCGGGCAGCCCGGCGGCGAGTCGCCGGCAGGTGTCGCGATAGCCGAGATCGATCGCGCGCTGGAAGGCCTGCCAGTCGAGCAGGTCGAGCGACTCGAGCGACGGTGTCAGCAGCAGGTCGGTTTCGCCGCGGTGCAGCTCGGTGGCCGCAGCGCTGTTGACCATGCCGGCGCGCCACAGGATCTGCAGGATATTGGGCCGGCGCCGCTGGCGGCGACCACGCAGCGCGTGCCACAGGGGCGGCGCTTCGGTCGCCTCGATGTTGGTCGTGAAGGCCGGATCGGCGCCGGCGTCCACGCCGATGACCGGGCCGCGACCCAGCCCGCGCATCACGTCCACCGGCAGGTTGTTCATTGTGCCGCCGTCGACGTACACCTCGCCGCCGTGGAACACCGGCGGCAGCACGCCGGGAATGGCGACCGACGCGCGCAGCCAGCGCCACAGCAGCCCGTCGCGGTGCACGGTCACATGGCCGGTGGTCAGGTTGGAGGACACGCAGAAGAACGGCAGCGGCAGGTCCTCGATGTCGATGTCGCCGAACTCGCCGCGCAGTCGCCGGCTGACCTTGCGGCCGGCGACCAGCGAGACCAGCGGCAGCGTGAAGTCGGCCAGCGGGTTGCTGTCGACGAAGCTGCGCCGGAAGCGCTCGATCATCTCCGCATCGTCCCAGTCGGCGGCGACGCCGGCGGCGAGGATGCCGCCCATGCTGGTACCGCCGGCCAGGTCGATCGGCACGCCATGCTCGCGCAGCGCGCGCACGACGCCCAGATGGGCAAAGCCGCGCGCGCCGCCACCGGACAGGACCAGTCCGATCGCGCGGCCGGTCAGCAGCCGCACGACCCGCGCGAAGTCGCGCGGCCCGCGCAGATGATGGCAGGGCATGCCGGGCAGGTGGGCCCGCCAGCGCGCGGCGGCCCCGGTCGTGAAACCGCCGTCGTGCACCAGCAGCAGCTCGGCCCGCCGCCAGGCACCGGCGTGCTGGTCCGGCTCCGGCCACGGACCGGCCTCGGCGGCAGCCCGGGCCGCGAGCAGCAGCGCGTCCGCCTGGCGCAGGCACTGCCGGGTCCAGGCGGTGGCCGCGGGATCGGCCGTGTAGATGACGAAGTCGTTGCGCGACTCGAGCTCATGGAACCACTGGGCGCTGTGGCTCTGCGCGCGCTGGCCGGTCACCAGCTCGACGCGGCCGTACCGGCCGAGCGCATCGGCGAGGCCCGCGGCGAGCGCCGTGAGCTCGACGCCGGCGTCGCGCGGCAGCAGCACCAGCGTGCGCGGCGCC